>Ga0187893_10001080_pt1 | contig 67948 bp, 62 predicted proteins | sample MA1701074metaG_FD_139574 | JGI IMG/M metagenome (GOLD analysis project Ga0187893, IMG submission 139574) | White microbial mat communities from a basaltic lava cave in the Kipuka Kanohina Cave System on the Island of Hawaii, USA - MA170107-4 metaG ...
GAACAAGGCTTCTAGCTCCCGGTATAATGGCTCCATATACATTCATAGAACAGCCATTATATCTTGATTTGTCTTTCCTTCTCATACTTCATAGGTGTTACCCATGTGTATGAACCTGGACAGGAAAAGACGCCGAGCTTATATTAGTACGATCTTGTTGACAGGTTGCTGGTACTGCAGAAGATAATATAGAATCTGAGCGAGCGCCGCAAGCCGCAAGTGGAGTTGGTATTAATTAAAAGAATCAGCAAATATAAAAGTAAACAATAAACTCTGATTTTAGATATGCCGCGGCTCTGCCGCGTTCGGATTCGCTTTAAAATAGTGTCCAAATCATATGAGAACAAAAAACCGGTCTATCAGAGAAGTAGCTTTTAGAGCACTGAACAGAGTGCTTTTCGAGGGGGCTTATCCGGATTTGGCTCTTGATGTTTTATTTCGCGAAAATCCGCATCTTGCCGGGCAGAGCACGGCTTTATTGACGGAGTTAGTATATGGAGTGGTAAGATGGCTTCGGAAATTGGACTATGTCATATCACTCTTTGCAAGCAAAGTTCAGATAAAAGAGGTACAGAACATCTTGAGACTGGGAGTTTATCAACTCCTTTTTTTAGACGGCGTCCCAGACTATGCCTCAATCAGCGAGACTGTTAACGTTGCAAAAAATATTTACGGAAAAAAGGTGGGAAACTTTGTGAACGCAGTTTTAAGAGAGGTCGTAAGAAAGAGAGAGAAAATAAAATACCCGGAAAAAGAAAATGACCTTATTGAATACCTATCGGTTGAACATTCGTTTCCCAATTGGCTTGTAAAGAAATGGCTCGAAATATTCGGGTTCGACTACACAGATAAGCTCTGTGTGTCGATGAATCAGGTACCTCCGCTTACAATCAGGTTCAATTCCCTTAAAACAACGAGGATAGAGCTGATGGAGCAGCTAGAGAACCGAGGCATTGAACTCGTTCCGACTCAGTTATCACAGTATGGTCTGAGGATTCTAAGCAAGCTTGATCCGGCTTCTATTCCCGAATTTCACCTTGGTCATTTTACAGTGCAAGACGAAGCGGCACAGCTTGTTTCTTGCCTTCTAGACCCGAAACCCGGAGAAAGGGTACTGGACGCCTGTTGTGCTCCCGGTGGAAAAACTACACATATGGCAGAGCTTATGCAGAACATAGGAGAAGTGGTTGCATGCGACATCAATCAGTCGAGGCTCGGGCTTGTCGAGGCTCAGGCGGATAGGCTGGGAATAGAGATAATCGATACAGTTCGTGCCGATGCCTCTGTTGTGAATGAAGCGAAAGTGTTTCAGTCTAAATTTGATAAGATACTGGTTGACGCTCCGTGTTCCGGCCTAGGAACCTTGAGGAGAAACCCCGATGCCAGGTGGCGAAGAACCGAGAAAGATATACTTGAACTCTCGGAGATTCAGTTTAAAATCTTGTTGCAAACGGCAAAAATGCTCAAACCCGACGGTGTAATGGTATACGCGGTATGCACTCTCATGCCGGAAGAAAACGAAATTCTGTGCAAAAGATTCTTGTGGGAAAACACGGAACTGGAGATTGATTCAGGTATAAGCTCAATTTTCCAATTTGGGTCCGGTTTTCTGAATCAAGACCGATTCTTTGTATCGGATCCGGTCCTTCACAGCACTGATGGATTTTTCGCAGCAAGATTCAGGAAGATTAACTAAGACGATAAATGAAAAAACTCATAGTTCCATCGATACTTTCGGCAGATTTTACAAGATTGGGCGAAGAGATAAAAGCAGTTCAAGATGGGGGTGCAGACTGGATTCACGTCGATGTGATGGACGGACATTTCGTGCCTAACATAAGTATAGGTGTTCCTGTAATCGAAGCTGTTAGAGATATAAATCCTCCTCCCATGGATATTCACCTCATGATCGATAACCCTGACGATTTTGCAGAGATTTTCATCGAATATGGCAAGCCTTTTGTCAAACTGGTGACTGTGCAAGTCGAAACATGCAAGCTTCTATATTCCACTATAACAAAAATTAAATCTCAGGGTGTGATGACAGGTGTCGCGTTAAACCCGGCAACTCCGCTTTCAAGCCTGGATGAAGTACTACCCTATGTGGATTTAATACTTATTATGACCGTAGAGCCGGGGTTTTCGGGGCAAAAATTCATCCGTTCCATGATCCCAAAAGTAGCACGGCTGAGAGAGATTATCGATAAGTCGAACGACAGAAATAAGCCTCTCATCGAGGTTGACGGTGGAATAAAATTAGATAACATCGGAGAGGTTGCTGAAGCGGGGGCGGATGTTTTTGTATCGGGATCAGGTATATTCAAATCAAACAACTACGCTGAAACTATCCAGGAAATGAGACAGATAGTGGAGATTTCAAGCGCAAAACGTCTGTGAATCTTTTAGCACTTGAGCTGGAAATTCCGATAAGCTTGTCCTCAAGAACACGTATAAAAAATTGAAGAGCAGGTGCCTGGTTATATGACCTACAAAAGCGGCTATGTTAAAGAGATAGAGGAGTATTTCCTTTCCCATGCCGGAAAGGGTATTATGCTTTCCCCGAAAGACTATGGCCTGATTCTAAGCTGGAAAAAAAAGAAAATCCCAAAAGAGCTAGTTTTAAAAGGGATAAGCAACGCCTTTGATAGTAATATCTTCTGGAAAAACGACGATAGGTTTCTGCCCAGTCTTTACCGAATAGTCTCTTTCGTAGAAGAAGTTATAGAGAGTTATCGACCTTCGTCGGTTGTCGAGACTAGCTGCGAAGCAGATCCAGATAAAGCGCTTATGGATCAATTATTAGAACGAATGAATGAGATTATAAAATCCGAGAAGAGAGAGAAAATAAGAAGAATTTATTTACAGTGCAGAAAAAGGCTTTTAACCATAACCGCCAAAGACGATAAAAACGCATTTAAATCAGCGGAACAAATTGAACAGTATTTTTTTGACAATTTTTTTCAGAGCCTCGCAAAATCCGAATGCGACAAAATAATCTCTGAGGCGGAACGAAAATCCAATAGAAACTCTCGCTTCATGACCGAGAGAGCACGTCGGGAAAGCTTAATATCGTTTCGCAATGAAATATTGAGGAAAAAATACGGATTAAAGAGCGTACTCTCGGATGACTGAATGAGATGGTTAAGCAGATATCGATAGGATGTGAAGTATGTTATCAGAATGGATACTTGATCGAGAAGAAAGGCAGTTTTGCAACTGCTAAGGCTTGTGAATGTATCCTAAAGTGCCGGGAATGTAATGGAGTTGGCTCGACACTCTCAAAAAATCAAAACCGTTATACACATGCCGCTTTATGTAGTAAATGTGGAATTGTCCGAAGAAATATAAAGCTATATAATCTGGCTGGCATTCCGGCCAAGTACTCACACGTTCTTCAGGTTGATACATTTCAACCTAAACACGAAACGCATAAGTACGCACTCCGATACGCCAAGGAATTTGTCAAGTTATATCCTGAGAAAAGGGGCTTTCTTCTCATGGGAAAAGCCGGCCTGGGAAAGACCCACCTCGCAATCGGGGCAATTTCAGAGATCACTCTGGAGCGTGGAATAAAATGTCTTTTTAAAGATTTTTTCTACCTATTATCGGAGCTTAAGGAAGCGTATTCCCAGGGGAATCCGGAGAATGAAGTGCTGCTACCACTCATCGAAACCCAGGTTCTTGTCATAGACGAATTGGGGAAAGCTAAAAGCAGCGATTGGGAACTTAATATCCTGGATCAACTCATCTCAAAAAGATACAATGCGCAAAAAATCACTCTTATTACAACTAATTACGTCTCTCAAGACTATGCGACCAAAACTGCCGGAGAAAATCAGGAAATATTGGAAAAAAGGGTTAGCGATAGAATTGCATCAAGGCTTTACGAGATGTGCGAATTCATCTATCTAGAGGGAAAAGACCATAGGAAATTGAGAAAAAAGGTCTAGAATTTCCAGAACCGTGACTGTGCTTTTTTGACTTCTTCGATTACTCGATCGGCGTTTGTTTTTTCTTTTAAGTCCCCATAATCTGTTGTCCTCTTCTCCAATAGCTCCTCAATTGCCTCTTTTGAGCATAGCCAAAGTCCATCTAGGTTATACCCGCCTTCGAGAATGAAGACGATCTTTCCGCCACAGTGTTTATCAGCCGCTTCCTTTAGAAACCTTGTCATTTGTGCAAAGCCTTGAGGAGTTACTCGCATGCCGCCCAGCGGGTCTTCGAAATATGTGTCGAATCCCGCAGACACCAGTATAAACTCCGGTTTATACTGGTTTGTGATTGGCTCGAGTATTTCAGTGAATATTTTAATATATTCCTTGTCCCCCATACCCGCCGAAAGAGGTACATTAACCGTATATCCTGCACCGTCATCTTTGCCGACTTCGTTAATACCTCCAGTTCCGGGATAGTATGGGTATTGATGTGTCGAGAAATATAATACATCTCGAGAGTCGTAAAACATGTTTTGAGTTCCGTTGCCGTGATGAAGGTCCCAATCTACTATAAGCACTCGTTTAAAATTCATCATGTGCGTTAGATAAGCCGCACCGACGGCCACGTTGTTAAAAAGACAAAACCCCATTGCACGATCCCGCTCTGCATGGTGTCCCGGAGGGCGGACGAGCGCAAAGGCTATATCGATGTCCTTCTTGTGGACAGCTTCAATACATGAGAGCATCCCACCGGCAGCCCTTATTGCGGCGTTGAACGACACCGCACAGGTCGACGTATCCGGGTCTAAAAACACTCTTGGTTTTCCTCTTGTCGATGCGATAAGATCGCAGTACTTTGGGTCATGGACGAGCGAAACTTCTTCTTTTGACGCATCTCTCGGCTCGAGACGGACCACTTCTTCCAGAAGTTTTGTATCTTTGAGCATATCAATTATTGCAAGCAGTCTTTCCGGAGATTCAGGGTGCCCCATGCCGTTGTCGTGGTCGACGAATAGCTTGTCGAGAACAATTCCCAGTTTTTTCATCTTATCGTTCCTCCTGAGGGAAAAGAAATGCTAGCATAAATCGGCTCTATCTAAAAGCTCTAATTGCTAAAGTAAAAGGTTGTGATTTTTTATCGCCCTTTTTATAGCTCCAATTAAATATAGAGATCCGGTAACGCAAGCAGGAAAGGATAGTCCTTTTAGATGATTAAATGCTTCGTAAGAGTCTTCTATGATCGATGTCATTTTTACATACCGTCTCGATAGTTCTTCTAATCTTTCAGCATTCATCCCTCTCTCGGACGGCACATTTGTTATTATGATCCTCTCGGCAAGATGGGAAATTTCCCCGATAAAATTTTCGTGGTCTTTATCTGCCAGCATCCCTATCAAGAAAACAAACTTTATCCCCGGGAACATAGCTTGGATTGATTTCCTCAGCGCGGATGCGGCTCCGGGATTGTGTGCGCCGTCCAAGATTAAAGGAGGGTCATTTCTAATTATCTCCAGCCTGCCTTCCCATTTTGTTGTGGAGAGTCCTTTTCTCAAGTTCTCCGGGTCTATTTTGACCCCATTGAGTCGATTTATCGATTCTACTGCAGCGACAGAGAGTGAAACATTTTCGAGCTGATATGCGCCTGGAAGACTGAACTCAAGGTGATCGAAATTCCAGTCTTGGCCAGTGTAACTGAAGTCTTTCGTACTCTTCCCTTCTACACTAAAGTCCTTTCCCATAATCATTATAGGGGCATTTTTTTGATGCGCGATTTTCACGATAATTTCGCGCGCCTCACCAATTGCACCGGTCAAGATTGGAACCCCTTCTTTTATGACACCTGATTTCTCTGCGGCTATCTGACTTATTTCATTGCCTAGAAATTCAGTGTGGTCCTTCGAGATGTTCGTTATTACGGATACCATGGGGTGCACTACATTGGTTGCATCCCACCGACCTCCCATTCCGACTTCAAACACTGAGAAATCCGTATCCACCTCGGCAAAATGAAGAAAAGCGGCAGCGGTTATAACCTCAAAGTAGCTGGGCTCTTCTTTTAAATATGCGGATGCCTTTTTTATTGAGAATATCAGTCTATAGAAATCATCGATCTGGATATCCACCCCATTAATTTTTATTCTCTCGCTGATCTCTATGAGGTGAGGGGAAGTGTAGAGCCCTGTTTTGTAACCCTGTGCCACGAGCACCGATGAAATTGCCGAAGCTACCGAGCCTTTCCCGTTGGTTCCCGCTATGATTACGCTAGGAGTTTCATCTTGAGGATTCCCAAGGAATTCTAGAATTCTAGTAATTCTCTCATGACCGGGTTTGACTCTGTGTAATCCAAGAGAGTTTAGGTATGCGATAGGGTCTTTCATATGATTAATAATTTGTCGATAGGCATGGGGATGAGTTTCCCATTGTCGCCTATCCCGGGGGCCATGACATTTTCCTTCCTCCCAACAAGTGAAGGTGGATATGCCAGATCGACTGCCCGCTTTCTAAGCCGCTGTTAACAACTAACCTGAACCCCTTTTCACTGATACCCTCTTTTTTGGCAATGCCATTTGCCACATGGATAAGGTGACCGAGAAGAGCATTGTCCGCCTCGTCTGCTTCGACGACAGAGCGTATATGCTTTTTGGGTATTACGAGTACGTGCGTAGGAGCCTTGGGATTTATATCCCTGAACGCTACTGAAATTTCATCTTCGTGGACCAGAGTAGCTTGGATCTCCTTTTTTACAATTTTACAAAATATGCAATCTTGCATTTTTTTCTCCTCATCCTGTCTAAAGAACTGTGGTATATATGAAAATCTATTATATCATAACTCATAAACGCAATATTTTCGGAACCATCCGCCTATAAATTCTATAATTGGTAATAATTTCCATTTGGTATTCTTTGTTGATATTTAAATTTTATAGTATATATTTGATATTGAAATTCAATTCTTTAAAGAGGTGTTTAAATTGATTACAAAGATCAAACCAAAGGCTGAAAGAAAAAAGACTCTTGAAGAGTTCATCTCGAAAAAACAGCTAAAATCCACAAAACAAAGGGATATTATTTTTGATGAATTCTTCAATTACCTGGGACAACACGTTACTGTCGAGGATCTTTATGAGAAAATAAAGAAACGTCATCCCAGGATCGGTTACGCCACTATTTACAGGACATTGAAATTATTCAAAGAATCCGGTCTGGCTTTCGAAAGGAATTTTGGAGACGGAAGGACAAGGTACGAACCTGTTAAATTTGAGGGAGAGCATCACGATCACCTTATTTGTGTCGGGTGCGGGAAAATAATCGAGTTTGCAAACAACCAAATTGAGTCATGTTCGCAGCAGGTTGCGAGGTTAAATAGTTTTGAAGTGCTAAACCATAAGCTAGAACTCTACGGATACTGCTCTTCCTGCAAGGGGAACAGCTCTAATCACCATCATATGTAAAACTAAAAGACCAGAATTCGTATGATTTATTTCTCTACTATCACAACGGCCACAGAGTATTTCCCGTCGTGTGAAATAGAGCTGTGTATAGCATTGATTCCCATCATCTCGACACGCATTTTTGCTCTACCATGGAGGTTGATAGACGGTCTACCATCCACATTCCTTATAATTTCAATATTGTTCAGACGTATATTTCTTTCACCAATAGCCTTGATGAAAGCCTCCTTCACCGCGAAGCTGCCCGCAAAGTGTTGTTCTTGTCTTTGATGACTCTCGGAGTATTTTATTTCATTATCGGTGAATACCTTTTTTTTAAACTTGTCTCCCCATCTTTCTAATGCTTTTTTAATTCTGGGAATGCTAACAAGGTCAATGCCTATTCCTGTAATCATGATTATAACCGGTGAAAAGCCAGGAGTTCAAAGTTAAAGATGTTGATTCTCTTCTCCTTGCGCTCAAATCTGAATTATCTACACAGGTCTATCATCTCATTTACAGCTTTCTCTATCCCGACAAACACGGAGCGAGATATGATGCTGTGGCCTATGTTCAATTCTTCGACCCCTTTTATCTCTGCGATTTTAGTCACGTTAATATAGTTGAGCCCGTGTCCTGCTGAAACTCTTAAGCCGAGTTTGAGAGATTCTTTTATAGACTCCTCGATCTTTATCAGCTCCGCCGTCATTTCCTCTGAATCCTTAGCTTCCGCATATCGACCGGTGTGAATCTCGACCATATCAGCTCCAGTTATTTTTGCGGTCTTTATTTGTTCTGAATTGGGGTCAATGAACACGCTCACCAATAATCCTTTTTCCTTAAGCTTGCTTACTATACGCGCTACCATCTCCGGGTCAGCAATGACGTTAAGTCCCCCCTCAGTGGTGATTTCTTCTCTCTTTTCTGGTACCAGCGTCACCATATCCGGTTTGATCTCTAATGCTATTTCTACCATTACCTGAGTAGGTGCCATTTCCATGTTGAGTTTAGTTTTTACCGTCTGTCTGAGCATTCTGAGGTCTCTATCCTGTATGTGGCGTCTATCCTCTCTCAAATGAGCTACAATTCCTCCAGCACCAGCGAGCTCCGCCAGATATGCTGCAAATACCGGGTCCGGTTCCGTACCCCCTCTCGATTGCCTTACTGTTGCCACGTGGTCTATGTTTACATTTAACCTAGGCACCTAATTGTTCCCCTATATCTTGTCTTATCGCCCAGGCAATCTCTTCGGCTATCTCTTTTATGAGCAATTCATCCTCTCCTTCAACCATTACCCTGGCAAGGGGCTCTGTTCCTGAGTATCTCAGGTTTATTCTTCCACGTCCATGGAGGATTTTTTCGAATGTATTGAGAAGGTCATTCAGTTTTGGAATATCATCAAAGGGCTTTTTCTCCTTTACCTTTACGTTGAGCAGCAACTGGGGAAATGGGTAAATTATTTTTGCGAGATCGGAAAGATTTTTCTCCTTTCGTCTCATTATTGCGAGGACTTGAAGTGCAGCGAGGGTTCCATCTCCCGTGGTTGTATGGTCGATGAATACGATGTGCCCTGATTTCTCTCCGCCGAAGTTGCAACCGCTTTTTCTCATTTCTTCGACGACGTACCTGTCTCCTACCTGAGTTCGGATTAAGTTCCCTCCTTTTTCCCGTATAAAGGCTTCGAGCGCCATATTGCTCATCACAGTTGCCACTACTGTTTTTTTGAGAAGTTTACCCTCTTCGATCATTTCATCTGCGCAGACCGCCATAATCCTATCCCCATCAACCTCACTACCTTTTTCATCGCAGAAAATAATTCTATCGGCATCGCCGTCGAGGGCTATTCCCAAATCTGCACCCGTTTCTAAAACCTTTCGCTTGAGGAATTCAGGGTTAAGCGCACCGCATTCTGTGTTTATATTTTTTCCGCTCGGATTAACCCCGATTGTTATCACGTCGGCTCCAAGCTCCTGGAATACTATGGGTGAGACTTTATAAGCTGCTCCGTTTGCACAATCAAGAACTATTTTGATTCCCTCTAGGCTCATATTCCTGGGGAATGTGTTTTTAAGGAATACGACATATCTTCCTGCGGCGTCATCGATCCTGGAGGCCTTTCCAATCTCTATAGAGGAAGCCCTTATGTTATTTATTCTTTTGCTCGAAATGAGATCCTCTATTTCAAGTTCTTTTTCATCCGGCAGCTTGAATCCAAATCTGTCAAAAAATTTGATTCCGTTGTCTTCATAGGGATTGTGAGAAGCTGATATAACAACCCCGGCATCTGCTCGCATGTTAACGGTGAGAAACGCTATTGCGGGGGTAGGGAGGGGGCCGACGAGGAGAACGTCTGCTCCCATAGACGCAATCCCGGCCGAAATAGCCTGTTCAAACATGTATCCTGAAAGCCTCGTATCTTTTCCGATTACTATCTTGGTTCTTTTAGAATCAGCTTTATGTTCTCTTAGTATATAGGTTAAAGCTTTTCCGAGTTTAAGGCTTATTTCAGGAGTCATGGGGTGGGCGTTGGCTACTCCCCTAACACCGTCGGTTCCAAAAAGACTTTTCTGGTTTTGTTTCAATATTGTCTCCATCCTCAGTTTAATTTTACTTCAATCGTAGAGGGAACCTTTTTCCTAAGTATTATACTTTCTTTAAAAGGATATGTTACGTTTACCTGGAGCCTTACAGGCCGTCCCGAGTTCTTAAGATTACTCCCATCAACATACACCTGTATATCATCGCTGTTTAAATCCCTGATTATGCTATACGGACCTTCAAATTTGAGTTCCGCCTTGAGCGGGCCCAGAGGCTCATATTCACTGCCATCGAAGTTCACAAACTGTATGTCTATGTCATTGAACTGCTTTTCTACGGTTTGCTCTCTTATATCTACTGTAACTCGTACGATGTCGTTTTTCAGGATGTAAACAAGAGGCTGTGGGGATTTTAGTGGGACTTGAATTGTAAATTTAGATTTTACACCGGTTATTGATACCGTATCAGTCGGTACAGAGCTTATTTGAGATACGATACTTCTCGGACCTTTGATTTGCACTTTCGAGGGTTGTGCTACAGGTGAACCTATTAATTCATATCCCGTGTCTGGCGGGCCTACTATTACGGGTTTTACTGTTACATCCTTTTGGACTATCTGGTCGATGTCTATCTTGATCTCAGCGGGGGTTATGCCGGTTACCAGAACTCCCCTTGGCGTTTTGATCTGGTCTGTTTGAATTTCAAATTTTGAAATCCCTGGGGGAGAGTTACCAAGGTCGAGAGTGAAGGCAATATTGCGAGGGGAAAGGGATGCAAGTTGAGTGCGGGATCCTCGAACTCTGATGTTGAGCCTTTCGGGAGGCTTATTAACTATTATTAGTTCAGCAGGAAGATTCAAGTAGTTGACGTTAATAGCTATGCTCTTTTCTACGTCGTGCTCTATATTAGCCACAAACCAAAGGGCTATAGCAATAGCAACTGCTAAAGTTTTTTTGCCGATATTTTTTAAGAATACGTTTTTTGATCCTTCATTTAATGATGTCTTAAGCACTGTTTTTTAAACTCGCTTTCTCTTTAGAATGCGGTCAAAAAGTCCGTAGTTTTCAGATGGCTGTCTTCCTATACCAAGCAGGTCGAGAAGACGGTTGTTGAGAGAAGTGGCATCGAGCCCCCTAGTCAGATTGCCTTCTGATGCAACTGATATCGTTCCCGTTTCCTCCGAGACTACGACTACGATTGCATCTGTTTCTCTGGAAAGTCCTATTGCAGCTCTGTGTCTTGTTCCAAGCTCTCTTTCGAGGTCCGGGTCTGTGGCGAGTGGAAAAAAGGAACCCGCGGATAAAACCTTGTTTTGTCCTATTATCATTCCACCGTCATGGAGAGGAGAAGAAGTATTAAAAATGCTTATAATGAGTTCTCTCGATACCCATGCATCGATTCTCATTCCAATCTCGACAAAATCCGCAAGGCTGTTCGTTCTCTCTATTGCTATGAGAGCGCCAATTCGGCGGTTTGCTAAGAAGCTTGTTGACTTCACGATTTCGTCGACTACCAGCTCTTCGGATTTCCCGGGAGACAGCCTTAGGACAAGAGAATTCTTGCCGAGCGCAGCTAGAGCCCTGCGAATATCGCTTTGGAACAGGATGACAACAATGAGGATTATCGAACCAAGGAAATGTCCCAACAACCAGTTGAGTGTGAAAAACTCCCATCTTTGAGAAATGAAATAGAGTACGAATAGAGCCACAAGACCCGACAGCATCTGTACGGCACGTGTTCCTTCGATCAAACTGAGCACATAGTAGATGATAAAAGCCACCAAAATAATATCCAGACTATCCTGTAGGTATCTGAAATTATAGATGGAATCGAACATAATTCATAACCTGTGATCCGTATAGTAATTAAGATGCTCTAGTTCGGGTGTAAAACAGCATCTGCGATGCGAGCTACATTTTTCATATACAGGACATCATGAACTCTGATTATAGAAGCGTAGTTCATAATAGCTATAGCAACCGTCGCTGCCGTGCCTGCGAGTTCTTCTTCAGCATCCCTAGAACCGCCCAGGACCTTGTGGATAAAGGACTTTCGAGATGTTCCGATGAGTATCGGTTTTTTTAGCACAAGAAACTCTTCTAGATTCTTTAAAAGTGTGAGGTTTTGCTGAACTGTTTTTCCAAATCCAAAACCCGGGTCGACCACAATACTCTCCGGAGGCACCCCCTTCTCCTCTGCTAGTCTAACCGATTTCGCAAGTGATAGAGTTATATCTTTTATAATAGAGCTGTACTGAGTCTTGTATTGCATGTCTATGGGGCGTGATGGAGTGTGCATCAGGACTAGACCGGCTCTGTGCTTTGAAGCGACCTCTGCGATTCTGGGGTCAAATTTTAACCCGCTTATATCGTTTACCATTGACGCTCCCTCTCCTAGGGCTACTTCTGCTACCCTTGACTTGGTTGTATCAATAGACAATAGAGTATTGAATCGTTTCGCTATCTCTCTAATTACCGGGATCACTCGATTTAGCTCCTCCTCCTCCGAAACTGCAAACGACCCGGGTCTAGTTGATTCGCCGCCAATATCTATAATGTCTGCGCCTTCGATTATCATCCTTTCCGTTTGTCTTAGAGCGTCATCGAGTTTGAAGTAATTCCCTCCGTCGTGAAACGAATCAGGCGTAACGTTGAGTATGCCCATAATGTGCGTTTTTTTTTCTAGGAATATCTCTTTGTCTCTACAGATAAGTTTGTATCTCATTCCTCTGCTATATAAGACGTTTATTCTGTCTATAAAGCATTCTGTCCTCGCGGATGATTGGGTTGGAAAGGAGTTCCAAATTGAATTATTAACCGAAAAAAATAAACTGAATTGCTGATCTTAGTAGTCAAATAATGTTCTTTATGAGTTCTCAATATTATTCGAGCGAAGAGCAACAGTTCCCTGTTGTCCGAGTCCGCCTTCCCAAGTCGAGTAATCGGGCTTAGACTGTTTGACGAGTTCATCAAGTTCCTTTCCGTCTACCACTTCTTTATCAAGCAGCACTTCGGCAAGCTTATGGAGCAAGTCTATATTTTTTTCTAGAACAGTCTTAGCTTTTCTGTAGTTCTCAGTGACAATTCTCTTTATTTCACTGTCAATTTCTATGGCGGTTTCCTCGCTGTAGTCTTTGTGACGCGATAGTTCTTTCCCGAGGAATATCTGCTCATCAGCTTTACCGAATGTCACAGGCCCAACCTTATCGCTCATTCCCCATTCACATACCATCTTTCTGGCAATGTCGGTTACTCTTTCCAGGTCGTTTCCTGCGCCGCTGGTTTTTTCCTCGAATATTATTTCTTCAGCAGCCCTTCCACCTAGGAGAACCATAATCATATTGTTAAGGTAAGCCTTGGACAGAGTATATTTATCTTCTATGGGGAGCTGTTGCGTGACGCCCAGGGCAAGACCGCGGGGAATTATGGTTACTTTGTGAATCGGATCAGTACCGGGGGTGAGCTTTGCGACTAGAGCGTGTCCCCCCTCGTGATATGCAGTTATCCTTTTTTCGGAATCGCTGATAATTAGGCTTTTTCTCTCGACACCCATGATAACCTTATCCTTGGCATACTCAAAGTCCTCCATACTTATTTGGACTCTTCCCAAACGCGCTGCGTGAAGTGCAGCTTCGTTCACGAGGTTTTGGAGGTCGGCGCCCGAAAAGCCCGGTGTGGAACGTGCTATGAGACTGAGTGTGACGTCCTCATTCAAAGGGGTATTCTTTGTGTGAACCTTCAGTATTTCCTCTCTTCCTCTCACATCCGGTCTCGGCACAACCACCTGTCGGTCAAACCTTCCGGGACGGAGAAGGGCAGGGTCGAGAACATCGGGACGATTGGTTGCTGCGATTACTATTATTCCCTCGTTCGCTTCAAATCCATCCATCTCGACTAGAAGCTGGTTGAGGGTCTGTTCCCTTTCATCATGGCCTCCGCCAAGGCCGGCTCCGCGGTGTCGTCCGACTGCATCGAGCTCATCAACGAATATGATGCAAGGAGCGTGGCGTTTTGCCTGTACAAAGAGGTCTCTCACTCTAGACGCTCCCACTCCGACGAACATCTCCACAAAATCGCTGCCGCTTATGATAAAAAATGGTACACCGGCTTCTCCCGCTATGGCTTTTGCGAGCAGGGTTTTTCCGGTTCCCGGAGGACCTACCAGAAGAACCCCCTTGGGTATTCGCCCTCCAAGCCGCGTGAATTTCTTTGGGTTTTTCAGGAACTCGACAATTTCCTGAACCTCTTCTTTGGCTTCGTCAATTCCGGCAACGTCTTTGAACGTAGTCTTGTTCTGGTTCTCCGTCAGCATACGCGCTTTGCTTTTTCCGAATGACATTGCTTTTGTGCCGCCTGCTTGTATCTGGCGCATGAATAAGACCATTATGACTATTAACAAAATGAGTGGAGCCCAGTTGAACAGTATGTTGGTTAAAGACCCTTCTTTTGTGGCTGCAAAGCTGAACGCTACGTTTTTTTCCTTTAGGGTTTTAATCAGCTCGTCGTTCGCCGGACCATTCGTCCTGAAGCCTTGCTGCAGGTCAGCTTTAATATAGGTTCCTTTGATCTCTTCGCCGTTAAACTCGAGCTTTTCTATTTCCCCGTTCTCAAGGCTTTTTAAGAATTCGCTGTAGGTTATCTCTTTATAATTGCTCTGGGGGGTGTGAATTAGCTGGTATAAAGCAATTATGGCAACGAATATAACTAACCATAAAATCAAATTTTTAAATAACTGACTGCTCAAATTCTCCTCATTCTCAATGATATGTTTTTATTTGCAAAATGATAGCATACAAATAAGACATTTCAACACGGAGTACGTTCTAATTATTGATTTTCGCTGAAGACTTCCGTGCTCAAATACCTCTCTCCTGTATCGCAGAATATAGTCACAACATGTTTTCCCTTTCCCAGTCTTTCTGCTATTCTTAGAGCAGCAACGCCGGCAGCCCCAGCCGATATGCCGACGAGAAGTCCTTCTTTTCTAGCAATAAGCTTTGTGAACGCCTTTGCTTCTCGACCGGTTATAGCAATTACCTCATCATAGATTTTTGTGTTCAGAATTTCGGGAACGAAACCCGCGCCGATTCCCTGTATATCATGCACATTTGGCATTTTACCCGAGAGTACTGCTGATTCAGCCGGTTCTACGGCAACTATGTGAATATCGGGAAATCTTTTTCTGAGTGTCTCTCCAACGCCGGTTATTGTGCCGCCGGTTCCAACTCCTGCGACAAAAGCATGAATCTCTCCTGGAACTTGATCTATTATCTCGGGGCCAGTCGTCAAAGTATGTATCTCAGGATTGGCGGGGTTCTTAAACTGCTGGGGCATGAAAGCATCCGGGTTGTCATCGACGATTGACTCAGCTTTTTTAACCGCTCCTTCCATTTTTTCCACCGCGGGAGTAAGAACCAGCTCTACTCCGTAAGCGCCGAGGAGAAGCCTCCTTTCCAAACTCATATCGTCAGGCATTGTGAGAATGAGCCTGTAACCTTTGACGGCACAAACAAGGGCAAGTCCTATTCCGGTGTTCCCGCTCGTGGGCTCGACAATCACGCTTTTACCTGCTTTGATTTTCCCTTCTTTCTCGGCATCCTCGATCATCTTAAGGCAGATTCTCTCTTTTATGCTTCCTGCTGGGTTGAGATTTTCCAGTTTTGCCCAGACTGTTGCAGCACTTTTAGGAATTATCCTGTTGAGTTTTATCATCGGCGTATGCCCAATCAACTCTAAAAGACTGTTTGCTCTTGGTAGGTTGTTCATTTTCTTCTATATATAAGCTGCTTTTAATATAATAATGCCGTCGATTAACTAAGACAAATAGCCGAGAGAGCTCCGAGCTTCGATTAAAACCACAAGTTAAGGTGATGTTGTGTGGCTTTTACTTCAGTATGAGCGGAATTATTTCTTTCAAAGTTTCTAAATCCTTTCTCAGTAGCGACTGGAGAACTTTTTTTACGACCTCCCAGGGAGCATCCGGTTTTCGGATCTCGTTCTTCAGCTTGAGTAGCATTCCTTTGAGTTCCTGGTCTTCAACACTCCGGATGTAGCTATCCAATATTTCAGCATTTTCATTTTTTATTTCTTCCATTGTTTGTTATAATAACAGAGATTCTTTTAAATAATAATGTTTAAAAAATTAAAATGAAAATTTTGATTTATCTGAGAACTTAGCCGGCTTGCCCACTTAGCTTATCTGGGAAAACATGGGAAGAAAACATAGAATAAATCTTCAACGCAGGCGAATTAGTCTCAAATCGTTGGCTTTTGCCTCAATAGGTTTTACTCTAATACTTTGCCTGTCGTTTTATTCATCCTATTTATATTTCACTCATGACCTCCCGGATCTTACAAAGATAACAGGCTACAAACCCAGCCTAATAAGCGAGGTTTATTCATTCGATGGCAGGCTGATAGCAGAGTTTACGACCGAAAAAAGAAAATTAATTTCCCTGGAAGAGATTCCAACCCACGTTCGAAATGCTTTTATCGGTGTGGAGGACAAACGTTTCTTCAAGCATGAGGGCGTTGACTTCACGCGAGTTGTAGGAGCGCTCGTAAAAAACATCAGGGAAGGAGAGATAGTTCAGGGAGGTAGTACCATAACACAGCAAGTCGCAAAAAATCTCGTACTCTCGCCGGAAAGGAGCTTTTCCAGAAAAATTAAAGAGGCTATCCTTGCGTATAGAATGGAAAAGAATCTCTCAAAAGAAGAGATTCTCTATATTTACCTCAACCATATTTACCTTGGAGACGGTAATTATGGGGTTGAAGCTGCGAGCAGGAACTATTTTGGCAAATCTGCAAGGGAATTAAATCTGGCCGAAGCTGCTCTCCTTGCGGGACTCCCGAAGCGTCCTGAATACTACTCGCCGCGGAAGTACCTTGAAAGGTCGCTAAGCAGGCAAAGGCTTGTGTTGAGACTAATGGAGGAAGAAGGGCTTATTGACGGTAAAGAAAGGAGGGAAGCAGAGGAATATCGTATCGTTATAGTGCCCAAAAGGGATATAAACCTTCAAGTAGCGCCGTATTTTGTGGAGACCATAAGGCAATACCTGGAGAACAAGTTTGGGACTCAGGCTTTTCTTAAAGGCGGCTTTACGGTGTTTACTACTCTCGATGTTGATTTAAGTCTTGCAGGTCAATGGGCTTTGAGACGGGGAATCCTTGACCTTGATAGCAGGCGGGGGAAAGGGATTGTGATCAAACGGTTTGGCTCTCAAAAAGAGATAGACAAATACATAAACTCGCGAGAGATCGACAAGGTTGATGTAGGAAGCACATACGAAGCCCTAGTCACTAAGGTCGTGGATGATATCCCGCCCAGCGTTTTTGTGGCGGCGATGTCTATGGGGAAGATAGAGGGCAAACTCCGTTTTGGAGTGAGTTCTCCTTTTGGAAAACCGCTGGAGAATCTATCGTTCCCTTTATCTAATAATTATGCTCCTCTTAATGGATACGACGGGGTTAGTTTGGTTCCATTCAAGCTCAGCGTTGGGGATGTAGTCAAGGTTAAAGTGAAGGGTGAGGTAGATGGTGTTTATAACTTATCTTTGGATATTTCTCCGCTTTCACAGGGTGCGCTTTTGGCCATGGATACCAAAGGGTTTGTTAAAGCTGCTGTAGGAGGTTTTGACTTTCTGGATTCTCAATTCAACAGGGTTACCCAGGCCTCAAGGCAGCCGGGGTCCTCATTTAAACCACTGGTATATGCAGCAGCCATTGACAAGGGATATACAGAGTCGACGATTGTTTATGATATGCCAGTTGCGGTTAAAGACTGGGCGCCGCAAAACTATGACGGCGGTTACCTGGGCCCGATTTCTTTGAGGGAGGCTCTGGCAAAATCCAGGAATTTAGCTAGTGTGAGGATACTCCTGGATATCGACCCAAATTATGCTGTGAATTACACAAAGCGATTCGGCTTCAAATCCCGGTTATATCCCTATCCCTCGCTCGTGCTTGGGGGGTCTGAGGTCTCACTAATAGAGATGGTAAAAGCGTTTAACGTTTTTGCATCTGGGGGAAGGCTGGTTGAGCCTAAGTTTATACTTCGCATATACGACAGGGACGGCAAACTTGTCGAGGACAATACCAACGATCAATATTTCTCTGTGGAAGAGGCTGAGAAAGCTGATAGGGAAAAAGAGCGAGCACAAATAATAAACCAAATAGCAAGAAAGTTAGGCAGGTTTGCACAAAGTGATAACGAATCCATTAAAGAGACCGTACTCAACCAGAAAGACGATGTCGTAAACTCAAATTCTGTTTTTCTTACGCCCCAGGAGTACCTGAAGCAGTTAAAGAATAGGTCGATAAACTTTGCATCGAATGCCGGAGAGCAGGTCATCAGTCCTGAAACCGCATACATAATGACAGACCTGCTTCGAGCCGTCATTACGCAGGGCACTGGGAGAAGAGCGACAGAACTCTCTTCACAAACTCCTCTCGCTGGCAAGACTGGCACGACGAATGATTTTACGGATGCGTGGTTTATTGGTTTCAGCACGAAGATAGTGAGCGGCGTTTGGATAGGGAGGGATAACCATCAGACCCTAGGCAAAGGGGAAGCAGGCGGGAAAACGGCTCTTCCCATATGGATAGATTTTATGAGAACGGCGGTTCAAAAATTCCCTGGCGGAGACTTCACAGTTCCGGGCGGAATTAGATTCGTAAGCACTCCTTATGGTTTTATCCCGTACAGGATTGGAATCGATCGAATAGAAGATGAAGTTTATACTGAGAGTTCGGAGAATGGACAGAATGAACAAGAGCAGGAACTTGTCGAAGAGAGTGGAAGCGAAATCGATTTTCTCATCCGCCGTTAATCCAAGTTGATTAGCGGCATTATATCTCTGAGTTTTTTAGTTCCTATTCCTCTGATTTGACTAAGCTCATCAACGCTTTGGAAATTTGAATTTAAATCTTTGTGCTCGATTATTCTCTCAGCGAGTTTAGGTCCGATTCCCGGCAATTCTACCAGGTCGGTGGCACTGGCAGAATTAATTCCAATCGGAACGCCGAGGCTTAAATTCTTTCTCCCGCTGATTCGAGAGAGGCTGGCAGCGCCGTGATCATCAAATACTATTCTGTCACCGTTCGCAGGTTTTCTTGGAAGTGAGTAAAGCTTTGCCAATCTTTCCGGTTCTGAATCACTCCTCAGTTTGAGGACTATGGGAAACCCGTCTTCTTCTGCTATTTCAACATAGACGATACCGGATGAAACAGCGTGATCCACTTTATGTTCAAGACCAGTACCACTGTCTTTGAGCATGTAAACCAAGAGACAGCACAAGCCCAAGTACAAGATTGAATACCCAGATGGTTTGAAGACTAAAGATTTTTTTCTCATATTCCGTTATGTTTTAGACAGCTTAAGAGATGCTTTTTACAATACCGCCGTCTACTTGTATCGTCGTTCCAGTAATATAGCTTGCTCTCTCTGAAGCCAGGAATACAACAAGGTCCGCCAGCTCTTGGGGCTTTCCTATTCTCCCAATTGGAAGGTCTAGCTCCATCGAGTTTATCACATCTTCGAACTTTCTCTTTTCTCTCTTCGCCCTTTCCTCGGCAAGATGAATAATCCTGTCCGTAAGAATTCGTCCTGGACAGACGTTGTTCACCAGTATGTTGTCCTTCGCAAATTCGTTGGATACGGTTTTTGCAAAACCTATTACTCCGGCTCTTGCAGTATTCGAGAGTATAAGACCCTCTATCGGTTGTTTTACTGCGACAGAGGTTATATTGATTATTCTTCCCCATTTTTGTTTATTCATGTACGGAATGACTTCCCTGGTGAAATTGATTGTGCTCAGTAAATTAAGTTCTAAAGCCTTCTGCCAGTCTTCATTCGAAAAATCTAGAAAGCTTCCAAAGGGTGGGCCGCCGGCGTTATTCACCAGTATGTGGACGGTTGAGTATATATTTATAGTCTCCGAGACAATGTTTTTGATATCTTCTATTCTTGATACATCCGCCTGAATGCTCAATACATCAACACCGGTTTTTTGCCTAATTTCCTCTGATGTTTTATCGAGAGCCTCTTTTCCTCTTGAGCATATCGTCAATTTAACGCCTTCTGCGGCTAGGCACAAAGCTATTGCTTTTCCAAGTCCCTTACTAGATGCTGCTACAATTGCAACCTTATCTTTTATTCCGAGGTCCATCGCTCTATATCTTGTTTGTAAAAATTATATATAACCGGAGATAAAAAACTGCAAAGCACTGGTGAAGGGTAAGGGATGGGAGGAATTACCTTTAAAAAACAGTCGCTAAACCTTAGCATCATTTTTTGACATATTTGGCATGCCGGATTTCTTGATATTTTTTGGTTCTGTTGTGATTGTTTCTGCCTTATTACCGTTTCCCGAATCTTTAGCTTCTGTGGATACAGCGGGATTGTTCTGATCTGCTACTTTTGGAGGTATTCCTGCGTTCTTGGCATAATCGGTAGCATACCAACCGGTTCCATTGAGTTGAAAGGAAGATAAAGAAACAATGCGGTGAACTTTTCCCTTGCAATGTTTGCATTTCTTTAGAGGCGGGTCGCTGAAGCCCTGAAGTTCTTCCGTTATTTGACCGCACTTTGCACATTCGTACTCATAAATCGGCATCGTTCTAACTCCTGAGGTTTGTTGGGTTTGATAAAAACAGCGTTAATATAATAACTAAATTTCATTTGTTCAAGTCTGGGAAGAGGATATCGGAAATATTTTTGACCTCTTAGCGGTATTTGATTGAGGGTGCATAATTCTTCACTTCATATTAGTTGACATAATATACCTTATCGGACGTAATATGTTTATCGTGGCAAATTTTCATCTCTGGTATAATTCAAAATCGTTATGAGACTAAAAAATAAGACTGCATTAGTTTCAGGTGCTGGCCGAGGGATTGGTAAAGCGATAGCTAAGTCCTATCTAAAAGAAGGAGCTTCAGTAATTATTTGCGGTCGTGATGAGGAGAATTTGAAGAATACCTGTACTCATATTTCGAGATACGGCGAGATTGGATACATGAAAGCCGACATAGCTATACCAGATGATGTAAGAAGATTAGCCGATATGATTGAAAAAAGATGGGATAAACTGGATATACTTGTCAATAATGCGAGCATTCTCGGCGTTCGAGCTCCAATATCGGATTACCCTGAAGATGTTTGGAATGAGGTTGTTAGAGTCAATCTTAATGCTCAATTTTTAGTCACAAAGACACTCCTTCCTTATCTTCTGAAATCTCAGAGTGGTTCCATTATTAACGTCAGTTCTAGTGTAGGGAGGCGCGGCAAGGGATTTTGGGGAGCATATGCTGCATCTAAATTTGGTTTGGAGGGCTTAACTCAGGTGCTTGCGGACGAGCTCGAATCATTTAACGTAAGAGTTAATTCAGTGAACCCCGGTGGAACGAGGACGGGGATGAGAGCTGAAGCTTATCCCGACGAAGACCCTATGACTCTGCCCTCACCGGATGATATAGTCTCTGTGTTTATTTATCTGGCATCTGATGAGTCGATCGGCGTGACAGGAAAGGCATTCGATACTAGGGATTGGATCGGGGAAAAGTGACAGTGTTAATCTAATACCAACACGTAAATCTCCTTCGGCCCGTGGACTCCCAAGGTAAGATTGAGTTCAATATCGGCAGTCCTGCTTGGACCAGTAATAAAAGTCATGCAGCTTGTGATGTTGTCTACAGATTCGACTCCCACAAACAAGTTTGTTATATGAGCAAAGAGATCGTTTATATTGCCGACGATCTTATCGGATTTCAGAATTGCAATGTGGATCGAGGGGATAAGAGATACAGTACGCGGCTGCCTTTCGTTAGCGAGTAGGACTATTGTTCCGGAATTAGCTATCCCAAAGTCGGCTTCGGTAATTCCTATATCGGCCTTTGCCATTTCATGCTTATCGTCTGGAGAAGCATATTGCAATCCCCTGCTCTCTAGTGTGTTGCGAATATTAAGGCTCCGCAATAAATCTGAATCCCAAACTGTGAAGAATTGAAACCCGCGCTCTTCTACGAATCTAAGGATGAAATCCTTGATGCCATTCTCGCTATCCACAAAGTCTGCATTCCCGCTAATTTTTCGTACTTCTTCCAGGAATTGAACCGTCAAAGCTTTCTTGTTGGTTAAGAATTCATCGGTAATTTCCTTAGGTTCTTGATTAGTTAGATTTTCTTTCGTCTTGGTCGGTCGGTTTTTCGGCTCGGTCGAGCCGTATAGCCCTTTTCTTATTCGTCTTAATATTTCTTCTCTTGAATCTCTGCTCATTTTTTATCTAAATGTAGGGAACGAATACCTATCCTGAGCTTGACGAAGGATATGCGTTCCTTACGAAATAACTGCTTTATATTCTCCTGATTTCTTTCCATCTTTTTCTAAAAGAAGTTTTTGCTACTGCTGGAAGGTCCCGATCTTCTGTCCAACGAGAAAAAGGATAAGGCAGCGACCGAAGCCTGCCATCGCTGGTCAACCAAGGGTATTGTAGAAAATAGGATAAATAAGAAAGTAGCTTGTATAAGCTCTTATTCTCCATGCTAATCCTCCATGCTCTCACCCCAAGCCGTTCAAAAAATCCTGCTGCCCCTCCCCTTCCTCTTTCGGCTTTCCATTCAACAACCCTTTTTCTGAGCTCGAGCAAAACCTTGGGAAAATCAATTCTTACTGGGCATACGTCCTTACACGCCCCGCAGAGAGAAGATGCAAACGGAAGCTCTGAGGCTTTTTCGATACCTAGGAGCTGAGGAGTAATTATGGCCCCTATAGGCCCTGAGTAAACCCACCCGTAGGAGTGTCCTCCTACCTGTCTATAGACAGGACATATATTGAGACAGGCGCCGCATCTTATACAGTAAAGCGACTCCCTTGTCTCCTCCGATGCCAGGATTCTTGACCTGCCGTTGTCCATGATGACAAGATGAAATTCCTCAGGACCGTCTTTGTCTATCTTCCTCTTAGGGCCTGTTATAAAAGAGACATAGGTCGACATCTTCTGTCCTGTTGCGCTGCGGATTAAAACGCTTAAGAGAATCGGCAAATCTCTAAAACGAGGGATTACCTTCTCTATACCCATGAGGGCGACATGTATTCTTGGGACAGTGGTTGAGAGCCTGGCGTTTCCCTCGTTCTCGACAATCGCAATTGTTCCCGTCTCTGCCACGGCAAAATTAACCCCCGATACTCCCATCTCCGCGCTTAGGAACTCTTTTCTCAGCGTTTCTCTTGCTACCTTGGTCAATTGTTCCGGTTCTGTATATACGGGGGTGTTTAATTTCTCTGAGAAGAGCCTGGAAATGTCGTCCTTGCTTTTATGGATTGCTGGAGCGAGAATGTGAGAAGGTCTTTCGTTTGCAAGCTGGATTATGTATTCGCCGAGGTCTGTTTCTACGGCCTTTAATCCGGCTTTCTCAAGAGCGTGGTTGAGTTCGACCTCCTCGGTAGCCATAGATTTACTTTTTACAACCAGCTTGACTCCTCCCTTTAAAGCGATCTCGACAATTATTCTGGATGCTTCTTCGCCGTCTTTTGCCCAGTGGATTTTACCACCGGCTTTTGTAACATTCGATTCTAGCATCTCGAGGTAATGATCGAGATTATCGATTGTTTCGCTCTTTATTTCCCTGGCTTTATTCCTGAGTTCTTCAAGCTCATCGAACTCTTCAGACGCTTTTTTTCGAGCCGATCTAAAACGATCGGTCGTGTTTCGGAGAGCTTTTTTCAGATTGAGGTCTTTGAGAGCGGCGGACGAGTCTTTTTTGAACTGTATTTTGTTAATTTCCATGCAATAAAATCCTTTATTTACTGTAGCCAAGAATAAACACAAATTAAAATACAGATTTCAAACATAGCCGCCAAGACAAAAAGACAAAAAATATCCAATTCTTCGTGACTTAGTAGTTAAAACTACGAGGCGAGAAGCTCGGCTATGTGCATCACTTTAATAGGAATGTTTCTCCTTGTAATTGCGCCGCTGATATTCATAAGACATCCCATATCGGTCGATACCACTGTATCTGCACCGCTTTCGATTATGTTTTTTATTTTCTCATCCAAAATAGACACTGACACATCCGGGAACTTAACCGAAAAAGTACCTCCAAAGCCGCAGCAGGCATCCTCCATTTGCATTTCAACCAGTTCAACGCCTCTTACAGCCTTAATTAGTTTTTTGGGTTCGTCTCTGATCCCGAGTTCCCGAAGAAGGTGACAAGAACTATGATATGTTACTCTCCCATTGTACGAGGCTCCAAGGTCTTCTGCTTTCATCACATTCACCAGAAACTCCGAGAACTCATATGTATTCGAGGCTACTCGTTTCCATATTTCGAGCATCTTTCGGTCATGTTTAAACAGCTCTCCGTAAAATATCCTTACCATGGATGCGCAGGACCCTGAAGGGGAAACGATAACCCGTTGCTGGTCGTCAAAAATATCGAGAAATCTCTTGGCAAGGGCCTTTGCGTCCCCCTGGAATCCGCTGTTGAAAGCGGGCTGTCCGCAACATGTTTGGTCTTCCGGAAAGTCCACATCGACTCCAAGTTTTCGCAAGACTTTGACCATGCTCTCCGCAACTTCTGGGAAAAAGGTGTCCACGAGACAGGTGATAAAAAGTGAGACTCTTTTTTTCGACTTGTTTTGTGAATCCAATGCTATATCTCCAAACCTTGATTATTTCTACATGCCTAAATAATGTCAAGGCTGTTGTGCTATGTGACTAATTTAGGAAACGCACACCCCTAGTCAAGCCTGTGGTGAGCCTGTCGAACCACTCAGGTCAGGTATGCGTTCCCTACAGCTTGAGGTTGTGCCATGTTGTCGTAAAATAGATTAACAATGTTTTGATTCAAAAGAGCAAGAGGTAAAAATCGTATGCACAAACAATTTCCCATACCTCCACACTTCGACTCCAACAAGGTGGGGCAGGTATGGAGAGTACATTATGAGGAAATCGCAAAAGCCGCGGAAATTTGGATTAAAGAAAATAATATTCAACCTGCGTCTCATGACCGTTTTAAGACTTGTTTGATAGCAGTGGATGTTCAAAACACGTTTTGCATTCCGGGTTTTGAGCTGTATGTCGGCGGAAAAACGGGTTCTGGAGCTGTCGATGATAACAGGCGTCTCTGCGAGTTTATATATCGCAACCTAAATTCTATCACTCAAATCTCGCCCACTATGGATACTCATCAGGCGGTTCAGATTTTTCACAGCATCTTTCTTGTAAACGACGAAGGTGAGCACCCTGCCCCGTTTACCATTATTGGCGAAGAGGATCTCAAAAAAGGACGCTGGCGGTTTAACTCTTCTCTCGGAGCTGTCTTTGGCAAAAAACCTGATGAAATTCAGAAACATCTCCTCTATTACACCAACAAACTGAGTGAGGCTGGCAAATATGAGTTGACTGTCTGGCCATATCACGCAATGTTGGGTGGGATCGGACATGCCTTTGTTGCTTCATTTGAAGAGTCTGTTTTCTTCCACTCAATTGCCAGGTGTGCTCGAGCCGACGTTCATATAAAAGGAGATCATCCGTTGACTGAGCATTATTCAATCTTGGGTCCAGAGGTTGGCACCGATTACACAGGGAATCCCTTGACCGAGAAGAACGATAAATTCTTCAAAAAACTAAATGAATTTGACGCTGTAATAATTGCAGGTCAGGCTAAAAGCCACTGCGTAGCATGGACTATAGATGACTTGTTCAGTGCTATTTTGTCCCATAATAGCAGTTTGGTTAAAAAAGTCTACATTCTTGAAGATTGCACCTCTCCAGTAGTAGTTCCCGGCGTAGTTGATTATACGGACACGGCGGATAAAGCTTTCCAGCGTTTTGCAAATTTCGGAATGAACTTAGTCCGTTCCACCGACCCGATTGAGAGTTGGCCTGGAATTAAATAAGCCGATGCTGTTTTATATTTCTTAATGCAATATAATATAAATCAGTTGAGTAGATTAGAAATACTATTTAGTAAAATACTTGAGCTAATTTCAGTCTTTACTTGATACAATCTAAACAATTTTATAAAGAGTGATGTCAAGTGGAATATATAATGTTCCAAGAGTGTTAAATCGCAGTTATAATGTATTTATTGAATATATTGAAATAACCAGCTCAGTATCAAACTAAAAGCTCATATTTACAAATTCTCAGAGCGTCAATACCCTATTTCCCTCAAATGCCCAACACACCTGTCACATAGCGTTGGGTATTTTGAGTCATCGCCCACAGTTGTTCGATACATCCAACATCTTTCGCATTTCTGGCCGGGAGCTTTTTTTACCTCAATTAAAAGCCCGGGGATATCTATACTCTCAACACTATTATCCCCTTTTGGCAGTTCATTGACGACTTTTATACTGGATACGATTGTCAAAAACTTTAGAAGCTCCAGGTTCTCGCCTATAAAATTCTTGAGCTGTCCTTCAGCCTGAATTTCAAGCCCGGCTTCGAGTGAGCTTCCAATGAACTTATCCCTTCTTGCTCTCTCGAGCGATTTCATTATCTCGTCTCTTAGTGGAAGTAGTCGGTTCCATTTATCTTCGATCTCATTATCAACATATTTGACATCTGAAAAAGTTTCGAGATGAACGCTATCATCTTTTAACCCAGGAATATAACGCCAAGCCTCATCGGAAGTAAAGGAAAAGACCGGAGCGCAAAGCCTCGCAAGTGAGTTCAAAACAATATACATAGCCGTCTGAGCAGACCTTCTTTTCTTCGAATTTGGAGAGAATGTGTAAAGTACATCCTTTTGAACATCGAGGTAGATGGAACTCAAATCCACTATGCAGAATCTCTGGAGCTCGTGATAAACGATGTGAAATTCGTAATCCGCATAGGATTTCAGTATTTTTTGGGATGAAGCACTTAGCTTGTGAAGAATCCATCTGTCGATTTCTTCGAGACCATCGTAAGTAATTTGGCTCTTTAACGGGTCGAAGTCGTGAATATTGCCAAGGAGATACCTGAAGGTGTTTCTAATTTTTCTGTACGATTCTGTGAGCCTCTCCAAAATTTCACTAGATATTCTGACGTCGCCGCGGTAGTCCTCTGCGACAACCCAGAGCCTCAGAATCTCAGCGCCGTATTTTTTTATTATCTCGGCGGGCACAGTTACATTACCCTTTGACTTCGACATCTTCTCGCCCTCTTTATCCACGACGAACCCGTGGGTGAGAACTGATTTGTAAGGAGCTATTTTCCTCGTGCCGACCGAAACCAGAAGACTCGAATGAAACCAACCCCTATGCTGGTCGCTCCCTTCCAGATACATATCAGCCGGAAATGATAACTCCGCATTATTTTCGAGCACAGATGCAAAACTAACCCCGGAATCAAACCATACATCAAGTATGTCTGTCTCCTTTTTCAAATCATCGCCTCCGCACTCCAAGCATTTTGTCCCAGGAGGAAGAAGCTGCTCAGCTTCTTGAATAAACCAGGCATCTGCGCCGTGCTTTTCAAAAATCAAAGCTACATGATCCACGATTTTTGGGTCTAAAAGCATATGGTCACACTGGTGGCAGTAGAAAACCACTATAGGCACCCCCCATGCTCTCTGCCGGGAAACGCACCAGTCAGGACGATTTTCAATCATGTTGTATATCCGCTCCTTTCCCCAGTCCGGAATCCACTTTACTGTGTTTTGGATATGACTCAGCGCTTTTGAGCGCAAATTATTGGTTTCCATTGAGATAAACCACTGTGGAGTGGCTCTGAAGATAATAGGGTTTTTACAACGCCAGCAGTGTGGATAAGAATGAATAAACTTTTCCTCTCTTAAAAGAGTTCCCTTCTCTTTGAGCTTTTCGATTATCTCTTTATTTGCATCATAGACGAACATTCCTCCGAAGAACTCTACTTCTTCGGTGAAACGCCCTCTCGCATCCACCGGAGCATAAATGTCCAGGTCATACTTCTTCCCGATTTCATAGTCTTCCTGACCATGACCCGGGGCGATATGTACGACCCCGGTTCCAGTATCGAGCGTAACAAAATCTCCGAGCGTTGCGACGGATTTTCTGTCATAAAATGGATGTTTGAATTTTAACCCCTCTAGCTCTTTAGCTCTAAATCTCAGCAGTGCCCTGCCCTGCCCTGCTCTTGCATCTTTGCCAAGTACATTTTCAACAAGCTCCTCAGCCAGTATGTAAACTTCACCGTCAACCTCCACCGCTACATATTCGTAATAAGGGTGAAAGGCTAACCCGAGGTTTGCAGGTAGCGTCCATGGAGTGGTTGTCCAAATGATTGCAAAAACTTTTTTCCCGGCAAGACTGGGAAGGTTCTTGAGCAACTCATCTGAACCCAGAGGAAACTTTACATAAACCGAGGGCGAAGTTTTATCCTCGTATTCTACCTCCGCTTCAGCCAGAGCCGTTTGACACGAGTAGCACCAATAGACCGGTTTTTTGCCGCGATACAAATTTCCCACTCTCATGAAATTACCTAGCTCTCTTGCGATAGTAGCCTCATAACCATAGTTCATAGTGAGGTACGGATGCTTCCAGTCTCCAAAAACCCCTATGCGTTTGAATTCCTCGCATTGAATCTCTACAAATTTCTCTGCATATTTCCTGCACAGTTTCCTTATCTCGGCTTTTGAGGTAGTTTCCTTTTTTGGTCCAAGTTCTTTCGTAACCTGATATTCGATAGGAAGCCCATGACAATCCCAGCCCGGAATGTAGTAAGAATCAAATCCGGACATTGTCTTGGACTTTACGATAACGTCTTTCAGAATTTTGTTCAGGCAGTGGCCGATATGAATATGACCGTTGGCATAAGGCGGCCCGTCGTGAAGAATGAATTTAGGTTTGCCTATTGATGCCTTTCTTATCCTTTCGTAAAGTTTCGATTCATCCCATGACTTCAGAATTTCCGGCTCCCTCTGGTTAAGATTTGCTTTCATTGGGAAATCAGTATTTGGGAGATTCAATGTGTTTTTATAATCCAATTTCTTTTCTTCTGCCATAAGATATTAGGGTTCCTCCTCGAGTACTATTTTATTGTTTTGTCGTAGGGAGAGCATACCATCATTGAGATTGGCCGAGAAAAATATGCATTCTTGCAATGATTTTATGAAAGGTATTATTAGCAAATAGAGGTTGAAAAGCAAGGAAATGTTTGCCCAAGCTTGATTCGGAAATAATGGACAGCAATGAGCTTGTTCAAATTTTTGCTCACAACAAAAAAATAAAAGTTATCAGTAGAAACAACGGTATCAGGATTACGCCAGAGTAAAGCATATATCCAAAAAAGCTGGGCATTTTGACACCGGCTTCTTCACAGATCGACTTTACCATGAAGTTAGGACCGTTTCCGATGTAAGAGTTTGCCCCCATAAAAACCGCTCCTGCACTGATAGCGACGAGGATGTCCTCCGGAATACCCATTACAGGTCCTCCGATTCCAAGCCCCTGTGCAAGCGAAAAGAAGGTGAGATAGGTAGGAGCGTTATCCAGGAATGATGAAAGAATTCCTGTAATCCAGAAAAAGTGCCAGGGCTCTCTGACACCTAATTCCGTCCCCCTTGCTTCGAGAATTAAAAGCGCTGGAATCATAGTAGCAAATATCCCGGCAAAGAGCACAGCCACTTCGTTTATGGGATAGAACGTAAATTTATTGCTCTCTCTTATTTCCAGCGAAGTAAATCGGTATGAGAGATACCCCATTGTTATCATAATTATCTCTCTGTAGGGGGTCGGTAAAAACACGGCTCCGACAACTCCGATCAGCCATAGAGCGTTCAGCTTGCCCCTGACTGTCATGGGCTCCTTGAGGAGTATATCTTCCAAAAGGGCGACAGGTGTTTCTCTCTTCCATGCTCGTCTTTCAAACAGGTAAAAGATAAAAAGAAGAGCCGCGACGGCAAAAAACCAATGATGTAAAAGCTTGAGGGTCCAGAAAAAAGGCACGCCCTGAAGGTATCCGAGGAAAAGCGGCGGGTCGCCGAGCGGTGTCAGACAGCCGCCGACATTGCTCACAAGGAATATGAAGAATACAGGTATGTGCCTTGTATGTTTCCTTGTGCCGTTGGTTCTCAACAATGGTCTTATGAGAAGCATACTCGCTCCCGTAGTTCCTATGAAGTTTGCGAGAACAGCGCCTATGGCCAGAAAAGCAGTATTAACTAAGGGCGTTCCCTCAGGATTGCCCTGGAGTTCGATCCCACCTGATATAGTGAATAATGAAGCTAGAAGTATGATGAATGAAGCGTAATCCAATCCGGTGTGAAAGAGCCGATGATGGTCGTAAATCAAGAAATAAATGATGACCGGAATACCTAAAACTGAACTTATTAAAGCCTTATGTTTATTACTTTCCCACCAGTGGGAGTGAGTAAGGGGAAGAATCGCTATAGCTAGCAGCATACACACAAACGGAGCAATGCTCCAAAGAGGAAGAACGGAACCCAAGTCACCCGCAGGAAGCAAGAATAGACCGTTCAATAGTGAGTTTATCATAAAGAGACGATTTCCATTTGTCTATATGAGCCGATTAATCTTCCACCACGTCAGAGAGTTCATTGTATAGCGCGCGGGAAAGCAGTACCCACTTCTCCCATTCATCCATGTAATCAACGGTATCGTCAACCTTTTTTTTCACAAGGAATCCTAAAGAAGTGAGTTCGATTAGAAAGTTATCGCCGTCGAGTTTGCCCCTGAGTATCTCTACGTATCGCTTCAGGAGTTTTATCTTTTCAGCATCGCTTTCTCTATACTCGGCGATGAAATAGCCGCCTGACTGAGCTGTGGGCATAGCCATCGTTTTCCAGTATGGTTCGAGCGCTCTATCGAAAGGTTCGGCTTTCATCGAAATAAAGAGGTCCATTCGAGCCTCTATTATAGATAATTTTCGTGGAATTAATTTTAAGGAAAGAGAGTCCAGTATGTCAACCACATTTTTTACTTTGTAAAAAATGTAGTTGACATAGTAAAGCAAAATATAATAAAATGGAGCTATGTCACAGAAAAAATATTAAAGATTATGTGAGGAATATAACGATGCCGCCACGGAAAGATATCAAAGAGAAGTGGAAATTGTGGATAGGAGGCAAAAATATACCGGCAAAAAACGGAAAAGTAACACATGTGACAAATCCTTATACAGGAGAGGTTATAGCAGAAGTTAGCATGGCTTCTAAAGAAGATGTTGAAGCCGCCGTTGAAAGTGCCCTCATAACTTTCAAGTCTACTACGAAACACATGCCGTCCCATAAGATAAGCGAGATTCTCTATAAGACCTCCGGGCTTATCGCCGAGTTAAGCGAAGACTTTGCCCGCACTATATCGCTTGAGGCTGGAAAGCCGATTAGGGAGTGTCGCGGCGAGGTCTCAAGGGCAGTTCAGGTGTTTCGTCTAGCAGCCGAAGAAGCAAATCGCATCGAGGGAGAAGTTGTCCCAACGGATGCAGTGGCGGGGTCTGAGTCACGCTTGGGGTTTGTAGTAAGAGAACCTCTGGGAGTGATAGTGGCAATCAGCCCGTTTAACTTTCCATTAAACCTTGTAGCGCACAAAGTAGCTCCGGCTCTGGCGGCGAAGAACACCGTCGTTCTAAAGCCCGCTACTAAGACCCCTCTTTCATCCCTTAAACTGGCCAGGGTTCTCCATGAGGCGGGGCTTCCCGCAGGGGCATTAAACGTTGTTATCGGAAGTGGTCCCGATGTTGGAGACATGCTCGTTCAGGATGAAAGGGTCAAGATGATAACATTTACCGGAAGCGTCCCTGTGGGCAAGGAAATAAAGCAAAAAAGCGGTCTAAAGAAGGTAACCCTGGAACTCGGCGCGAACTCCCCAAACATCGTTTGCGCAGATGCCGATATTGAGTCTGCTGCAAAGGCTCTGATACCTGCATCTTTTGCATATGCGGGGCAGGTATGTATCTCCGCGCAGAGGGTTCTCGTTCATAAAGACGTGGAGGAAAAATTTCTTACGACCTTTATTAACCTGGTAAAGAACCTGAAAATAGGAAACCCTTTGGAAGAGACCACCGATATGGGCCCAATGATATCGGAGTCGGATGTAAAGAGAACCCAGGAATGGGTGGATGAGGCAAAAAGCCAGGGTGCTAAGGTGCTGATTGGCGGAACCGGAGAAGGAAACATCTTCTACCCTACTGTCCTTTCCGACGTGAAGCCTTCTATGAAAGTGATCTGCCAGGAGGTGTTTGCGCCTGTAGTTTCTATAATCCCGTTTGGAACAAATGAGGAAGCGGTAGAGATGGCAAACGATTCCACTTTCGGGCTTCAGGCAGGTGTCTTTACCAAGGACATAAATACTGCCCTCTATTTCGCCCATGGCCTGGAGATAGGTGGTGTATGGATAAACGATTCTTCCATATATCGCCAGCAGAATGCGCCTTACGGCGGTGTTAAGATGAGCGGTATGGGACGGGAAGGGGTAAAGTATGCCGTAGAAGAAATGACCGAGCTTAAGTTTATTGGGATAAAAGGACCGTTTTAATGATTGTATTAAGCCACGAATGAACACTAATTTACACTAAAAAATGATGCATGATTCATGAAAGTTTTACATGCATCTTGTATCCTGAATTCTGTTTTCTCATTCGCGCCCATTCGTGTAAATTTGTGGCTAAATATGTTTATAAAATCCGCAACCGAAAGGAGACCGTTATAGCAACACATCCAGCTCCAAGTAAAATCATGAACCTGGAAGAAGCCGTTTCTATAGTTAGGGACGGCGACAAGGTGGCTCTGGGGGGAGCGCTCTCTCTGAGAGAACCTATGGCGATTATAAGGGAGATTATCAGGCAGGATAAGCGCGATCTGCACCTTATAGGAAACGCCCATGGGATTGATGTGGATATGCTCTGCGGAGCCGGGTGCGTGGGAGCGGCAGAGGTTACTTATGTAGGCTTTGAGTTTGACTTTGGGATCGCTCTAAATTATAGAAAGGTTTGTGAATCGGGAAAGGTAAAGGTCCGAGAGAACAACTGTGTAACCCTTATCAATCAGCTAAGGGCGGCGGCTTTTGGACTCCCCTTCGTAGCTCAGAGCGGCTTTAGGGGAACTGATGTTCTAAAACTCCATCCTGAGTTCAAAGAGATTGAGTCTCCGTTTAATGGAGAAAAAGTGGTTCTCGCTCCTCCTCTAAAACCCGACGTGGCGTTAATCCATGCCCAATACGCCGATACCCTGGGAAACGTCAAGATCGAAGAGCCTCTTACATCCGACATTATTCTTGCAAGAGCCTCGGAAAAGGTAATCGTTTCTGCTGAAAAAGTCGTAAGCCCTGAGGAGATGAGGTCTCTAAAACCAAACATACACTACTTCGAGGTTACAGTGGTTGCAGAAACCCCATACGGGGCGCATCCCACAAACTGCTACCCTAATTATGCTTATGACAGAGAGCACATGGCAGAATATGTAAATGCCACTGAGAAGGGTTTAGAGAAATTTAAGAAAGAATATCTGGACAAATACGTCTACGACGTAACGCAAGAAGAATACGTCAGACTCATAGGTGGAGAAGGAAAGTTAAAGAAGCTGGTGGGATGGAAAAGCAGTATGACTGCGTGGAGGGAAATTTTTAGCGTTGGTGAAAAAGGACGTTAGCCACAGAGAGCACAGAGTCCACGAAGAAAATATTTTTTAAAAATAAACTTCTTGTTTTTTCCCCTCTGTCCTCCATGGCTAAATAAATACACTATGAATGACATTTCTAACTGTACGATTGACGAACTGTTTATTAAATTACTGGCCAGCACCATAGATGATGGAGAAATAATTTTTTATGGCGGCTCATCCCCGCTTGCAATGATAGCCGTGCTTCTCGCTAAAAAGACCCATGCACCATGTATGGTGCATATTGGAGGAAATCCCGGAGGGCTGGACCCTAAACCCCCTTTTCTTCCGCCTACCACCCATGACTGGACGATGATCCAAGAGTGCCTAGGCGTGCTGCCAATAGACTATGTTTTTGATCTGGGTTCGCGGGGAGATATAGACAGAATGTTTCTCTCAGGTGCGCAGATTGATATGTATGGAAACACAAACGTAACCGCAATCGGGGGTCTTGAAAAGATGAAGGTAAAACTTCCCGGAGGCGGGGGCGGAGCAAAACTATCGTGTGATGTAAAGAACCTGGTTATTTGGACTACAAGGCATCGTGCTCGTGAGTCTTCGCGTGGAAAGGTCTTTACCATTGTTCCGAATGTAGATTTCATAACTGCTGTCGGTCATAGAACTCCTAATGGAAGCAGGAGGGAGCTTGGCCTTTCAGGTAATGGTCCAGAGTGGGTGATTACCAACCTCGGTGTGTTTGATTTTGAGAGAGAAAACAGGGCTATGAGACTGAGGTTTCTTTATCCTGATACCACAGTAGACGACGTCATGGCCAATACAGGATTTAAACCTGCCGTTCATTCAGACTTAAGAGTAGTCGAGCTTCCTGTGCAAGACGAAGTGGAGTTTATAAGACAATTTGATTCACTTGAGATTCGCAAAAAAGAGTTTCCTGAAGAGGAACTCGAAAGGAAATTTTCTTTATGAAAAACTATTTAGCCACGAATTGACACGAATGGGCACTAATAAAAAGAAAATAAATTGGCTATTGTCACTGGTTTCCCTCCCCCACAAGGGGGAGGAAACGCGGGAGTTTGATTCATTCGTGGCTAAAAAAATTAAAAAATGAATCTTGATTTTTTCTTCACCCCCAAATCTGTTGCTATCATAGGGGCTTCTAATCGGAAGGGGAGCATGGGATATGTGTTTATGGAAAACATCACACAGGCGGGATATGAAGGGGATATTTACCCTATTAATCCCAATGAAGATGAGGTCTTTGGTCTAAAGGCTTATAAAAATGTAAAAGACGTTCTTGTAGGCGTAGACCTTGCGGTTGTTCTTGTGCCTGCGGAAAGAGTGCCTGAAGTAATGGATCACTGCGGCGAGAAGGGAGTAAAGGGTGCTGTGGTTATAAGCGGCGGGTTTGCCGAGGCCGGTGGAGATGGTATAGGACTACAAGAAAAACTAGTAGACACCTCAAAGAGACACGGAGTCAGGGTTTTGGGTCCTAATTGTTTCGGTCTTTATAACTGTAATATCGGTTTAAATGTGTCTCTTGCCCTGGGGTCGCCGGAGAGGGGCGGAAGAATCTCCCTTATAACTCAGAGCGGGGCTTACGGGATGGCTATATACACCTTCGCCTTAGACCACTCCATGAAGTTTGCAAAGATTATCGCCCCGGGAAATAAGTGCGACCTTCAGGATTATGAACTGGTGGGTTATCTGGGTCAAGACACGGAGTCAAAGGTGATATGCCTTTTAGCGGAGACGATTTCTAAGGGGAGGGAGTTTTTCGAGGTAGCGAGAGAAATTACCCCGCGGAAGCCCGTGATTCTGGTTAAAACCGGCCGCACGGAAGGCTCAAAAAGAGCGGCTCTCTCTCATACCGCATCGCTTGCTGGAAACCTGGAGGCTTATAGGGCGGCTTTTCGACAATCCGGGATAATCGAAGTAAAGAGCGGCTTAGAGATGATAGACCTTGCGAAGGCTCTTGATTTCCAACACCTTCCTCATGGGAAGAGAGTCGGCATAGTAACGAACTCCGGGGGCACAGGGGTTGAGCTTACAGACCTTCTGGAGGAATCAGGCCTTAAAGTACCTGAGCTTCCTAAAGAGTATCAGGATTCGCTAAAGAACTTACTCCCCGCCTATGCAAGTCCCAGGAATCCTATAGACGTTACTACTCTATGGAGCAAGTTCCCAGAGCTTTATAGCAAGAGTATAGCTTCTCTTTTTGAATGTCCTGAGATAGATATTATCATGCCAATACTCCTTCAAAGATCGGCAATGATGAAAGAGGTAGCAGAAGCAGTAAGGGATACCGCAATCCATTACCAGAGGGAGAAGAATGTGCGAAAGCCCGTCTATGTCTGCTGGGTAAGCACGAGGGAGCATTTGAAAAATATGGAAATACTACAGTCTGCGGGGATCCCCTGTTATGAATGGCCAGAGAGGAGCGCAAGGGTTGTGGGATATGTGGCCGGGTATGCAGATTATTTAAAAAAGGTTAAGAACGTAGGGGCGAGGCATGCCTCGCCCCTACAACAGACGGGAAAAGAAAAGGCAAAGACTATTCTTGCCAATGTTAGAGAAGAAAATAGAAATTACGTACTAGAGCCGGAGGTAAAAGAGATTCTTTCCCTTTACGGGATAAAAGCAACCAGGGAAAGACTTTGTTCATCAATTGAGGAGGCGATTGAAACTGCAAAAGAGATTGGATATCCCCTAGTGTTAAAGGTTGTATCCCCGGAGATCGTTCATAAATCCGATTCAGGCGGCGTTGAGGTAGGGATGAGAGATGCCTCCCAACTCGAAGAGGCTTATATGAGAATTCAAAAAAACGTTCTCCTAAAGACGCCCTCGGCTACAATTAAAGGGGTTCTCGTTCAGGAAATGGCTAGAGGTAAAGAGGTAATAATCGGATCAGTAAGAGACCTTTATTTTGGGCCCCTGATTGTCTTTGGGATGGGAGGGGTTTTTGTAGAGGCTATGAGGGATGTCTCTTATCGGCTTGCTCCATTAACGGAGTCCGAAGCCCAGGAGATGATAGAAGAGATAAGTAGTTATCAATTGTTAAAAGGTTATCGAGGTGAAAATGGAGTTAACCTTGAGAAGATAAAAGAGGCAATAGTAAGGGTTTCCTCTTTATTAGTTGATTTTCCAGAGATAAAGGAGATGGACTTAAACCCGGTTTTTGTGAATGAGGAAGAAGCTATAGTGGCTGATGGGAGGATGTTTATAACAATTTAGCCACGAATTTACACAAATGGGCACGAATGAAAGAAAAAATTGAATATGAAAATTTAAAAAATATTATTCGTGTAAATCCGTGTTCATTCGTGGCTAAATGGTTATGGGATTAAAAAACATGAAGCTAGAGGGAAAAGTAGCGATTGTTACAGGGGCTGGCTCAGGAATTGGAAGGGCTATTGCCGTTGCCTTCGGCAGAGAAGGCGGAAGTGTTGTAATAGTGGATGTGAATATTGATTCGGCTAGAGAAACTGAGAAATGGGTTAGTGAAACGGGAAGCAGGAGCATATCTACAAGAACTGATGTTACCAGATGGCATGATGTGGATACCATGGTAACAGAAGTCTTAGAGAAATTCGGCCGGGTTGACGTGTTGGTAAACAATGTCGGCACTCCTGGTTCTCAAGAGGCTACTATTGTCCACACAACACCCGAAGACGAATGGGATAGAGTAATAGCGGTCAATCTAAGAAGCGTATATCTCTGCTCCAAAAAGATTATCCCCGAGATGATAAGACAGGGGGGAGGAAAAATTATTAATCTTTCTTCTACAGCGGGTATTGTAGCTTTTCCTGGAAGAGCGGCATACACGGCTTCTAAAGGCGGAGTATCGCTTCTTACTAAAGCAATGGCGCTTGATTATGCAAAGTATAAAATTAACGTTAACGCCCTATGTCCGGGAATGACTGAAACTCCAATGACTAAATGGAGGCTGGATAATCCTCGGCTTAGAAAGGAGGTGGAAGATTGGATCCCCTGGGGAAAGATAGGAATCCCGGAGGACATAACCGGAGCTGCGGTTTTTCTTGCTTCCGGCGACTCAGACTACGTAACCGGACACCTGCTTGTTGTGGACGGCGGTTTGCTTGTTAAATAAATAAAAGACCATTTAGCCACGAATTTACACAAATGGGCACGAATGAAAAAAATATTTTGAAGACAAAAGATTTAAAAAATTATTTTATTCGTGCAAATCCGTGTTAATTCGTGGCTAATAAAAATTTCAAAACCAGGGAGGTAAATAGTAAATAGATGATAGACGAACCCAAGTTTCTAACCACTGAAGAGGCGGCAAAGCTCCTTAAGGTAAGTGAAGCTTCAATCAGGAGGTGGTCTAATCAGGGGAAGCTCAAGTGCTACAGGGTTGGAGGGAGAGGCGAAAGGCGGTTTCTCCTAAGCGACCTCTTGGAGTGCGTTGAAAAATTCAGAGATGAGAAAGGAGAAAAGGAGGCAAATCATTCTTGCTTTTTTTTCCGAAATGAGAGGGAGCAGTTAGCTGCGGTGGTCCCAATGTTAGCCGACTATCTCCAAAGCGGTCATCGTGTGCTCTATATTCGGGACTCAACTGAAGAAAGAAAGCTCTATTCTCTATTGGAAGAAAGAGGGATTAGTGCGAAGGAACTTACAGCACGCAGGAGTTTATGCATATTTCACTCTTCGGAGATTTACTTGAAAGACGGCTATTTCGATATGGAAAGGATGTTCTCTTTCTGGGAAACGGCTTTAGAAGAATCTTTAGGGATGGGCTACAGTAAGGTTTTCTGCTCAGGGGAGATGACATGGTATTTAAAAGGCTTGCCCGGAGTAGAAAAAATGATGGAATACGAAACGAGGTTAAATCGTATTACGGACAACCATCCGGAGGCCACCATACTATGCCAGTATGACGTAAATCGCCTCAATGGGGCTGTCACAATAGATGCCGTTACTTCCCATCCGACCGTGCTCCTGGAGAATCGCTGTTACCGGGGTTATTACAATTACCCTACTTAGGGAAGGGAAAGGAGGTGATTAATTATAGATAATCGCATAACTTCCTGTAAAGTCACTGCGAGCTGCGAGCTAAAGGCGAAGCAATCCCATTTTTTTGAGATTGCTTCGTCGTAATGAAGGGCTCCTCGCAATGACAAAATACACTGTAAATTGTTATGTGAAACACTATAACAAAAAAAGACAAGGCAGTATTTCCTCCCGCACTGCAGGAGGGCAATAAAATGTAGGGGTTTATAAGGGAAAAAAACAAAAGGAGGTAAGCAGCCATGAAAGTAAGAGGTCAAGATGTAATGCTTCCCACCACAATGGTGGGCAATTACCCAAACCCCAGGTGGTTTGACAGCCTGGCGTGTTTTTCACATTTCTCTAACGTTCCTTATGGCGACCTTATAATGGACACTCCGGAAGCCGAGGCGTTTGAGGATGCTATGCTTGGTCTTGCCCATGACCAGGAAGCCGCAGGGCTTGATATTATCTGCGATGGCAGGCTTCAAGCCGTTGGCGCTTATGGGAGAATCCTTTATTACTATGCGGAAAGAATGACGAACTATGAACCCTACGGCCCGCTAATCGGACTCCCCATATACAGCCGCCTTTACGCTCCTACCTGTGTAGGTCCAATAAGGAGAAAAGTCCCCATGATGGTGCCTGTAGCCAGAGCTCTTAAGAAAGCGACGAATAAGCCCATCAAGATTCAGTACACAGGCGTTCAAGTTATGGCGCAGGCGACTAATGACAAGCACTATAACGATAAAAGAAAACTGGCTATGGATATTGCCGCCGCCTATAACGAAGATATCTTAGAACTTGATGAACTAGGCGTTGATTTCATCCAGATTGATGAGTTCACCTGGCCCTATATCGTAGAGGACTGGGCTATTGACGCTTTCAATAGAGCGGTGCAGGGAGTAAAGAAGGCGAAGATTGTGTGCCATATATGTTTCGGCAACTGGGGAGGCACCCCCGGTTATTATCCGGATGAAACCGCTAAAGCCGGCGAGGTCTACCCGCTTGAGCATCGCAAGGGAACAAGCCCTAAAGGAGCCTGGGCTGTAATCCCAAGGGCTTATGATGCAAAGATAGACGTGCTCAATATCGAGTTTGGACGCGAGAGGAATATAGACGACCTAAACTCTTTTGATAAACACCCGCTTCCAAAGGGCATGGATTTTCTTGCCGGAGTGCTTGATGTAAAGACCACAATTACCGAGACTGCAGAAGAGGTTGCCGGGCGTATCAGAAAGATACTGAGCCATCTTCCCCCCGACCGGGTGGGTCTAACTAGCGACTGTGGATTGATCCTTCTTCAGCGGTATATAACTACTGAGAAACTAAAGGCTCTGGTTGCCGGAGCTAATCTTGCAAGAAGCGAGTTGGCTAAGAAGGCGGCTTAAAGAAGTGGCTGTAGGGAACGCATATATGCGTTCCCTACAAAGAAACACCCCTAAAAGGAGAAGTAAGATGCTTTATGACAGTTCAAAACCTATTGATAACTATGATTCATCCGTGAAGGAATACGATGTGATTTTCATTGGCGGCGGCGCTGGAGGAAGATTCGGCTCTAGCTACCTTAGAGCCATGGGTGGTGAACAACTAACAATAGATAAAGATGACCACCTGGGGGGGAAGTGTCCAAAAAATGCGTGCGTCATTCATCACTATCTATTTGATATAGCGGTGGAGTTGGATTTTGCCAGATTATTTGATAACAAGAAGTGGTATCCAAAGATTCCAGCAAGCAATGGAAAAGTAGAGATAGTTCCTATGATTAGGGATTTTCTTGAGGGGAGAAATCACGCATACGATTATATGTATTACCAGAGTAAGAATCAGTTAGGCGTGAAGTTTATCCTGAACCGGAAGGCTGAAATCCTGGATAAAAATACTGTAGGTGTAGAGGGGAAGATTTTTAAGACCAAAAACCTGGTTATTGGCACCGGCTCAAGGGCAGCGATTCCAAATGTTCCGGGTAAGGATATTAAGGGTGTATACACATATGAAGATTTCCTTGATTTGGACTATGAACCAAAGGATGTAGTAGTAGTTGGAGCATCTAAAACGGGGATACCCTGGGCATCTTTCTTTAACGCCGTAGGCTGCAACACCACTTTAGTGGAGATGTCCCCGCTTCTTTCTGCTTTTGATCTGGATGAAGATGTAAAGGAGTATGTCATCGAGGGAATGAAGTTTAGGGGCATGAGGATAATGGACAACACAATGCTTATGGGTATTAACGGAAACGGTCTTGTGGAATCGGTAACTGTCAGGGGTAAAGATGGCAATGAAGAGACGATAAAGGCGGATATGGTATTTCTTGGAACGGGATGTATTCCGAACTCTGAGGTAGCCAAGCCACTTGATATTCAGATTGGCAAAAGGAATGAGATTGTTATTGACCGGACAATGAAGACGACTACTTCTGGGGTCTACGCAATAGGGGATGTAACGGGGGGTCCGATGGAGATGTGGAAAGCGAGGAAAGCAGGGATGGTTGCGGCAAAGAATATATTGGGAATTCATGCGGAACTTGATACAGATTTCTTTCCGGATTTTCTTCACACAACGTACGAAATAACGTGGATAGGTATGACAGAGAAGGAGGCAAGGGAGAAACTCGAAAAGGTGTTTGTAATCCGGATGCCAGTTAAGGATTATCCCAGCCACTTGCCGATTCCTTTAGCAGAGAGGTCAATGTTGTTAAGCCATATACATCCGGGGCTTAACGGAATGCAGAAAGCAATTTATGACGCAGAGACAAGGAGATTAGTAGGAGCACAGCATGTCGGGTACGGAGGCAAAGATTCATTTCAGTATTTAGAGTATATGATACGGAAGAGGATAACGATAGATGAGATGGCCAACTTGAATGAGCTATTCATTAATCCTACTCATTTTATACAGTTATCAAGGCTGAGGGCCGGTATGAAATCCCTGGTGGACTTCTAGTAAGTTGCGGATTAAAAGATTTAATTAGCCACGAATGAAGATATAGGATGCAAGATACATGATGCAGGATACTAGGTGTATTTATATCATGCATCGTTATTTATTCGTGTTAATTTGTGGCTACAAATATGTTTTTAAATTCGAAATCGGGGAGGAGAGACATGCCGATTTATTCGCTGAGTTGTCAAAACTGCGGTCATCACTTTGAGACTTTATATTTTAAGGGCTTGAGACTCCCTGATAAGTGGGTTTGCACGCGCTGCGAAAGCGAAGACGTAGTCCAAGAAAGTGAAACACCTCATCCTATGGAACAGGAACATAGAGGAGGTTCATGTCCTTGTTGTTTTTAAGAAATGAAGAAGTCATCATTTTGAAACACGCTGTAAAAATACGAGATTGCTTCACTTCGTTCGCAATGACACCTCATCAGTCATTGCGAGGAGCGAAGCGACGAAGCAATCTTCTTTCAAGATGTCTATTTACAGAGAGGAGATTAAAAAATGAGACTAAAAGATAAAGTTGTTATTATCACCGGAAGCGGCTCAGGTATAGGTAAAGCTGCTGCTCTTATGTTTACAAAAGAAGGAGCTAAACTCATTGTGGCGGACATTGATGAATCCGCGGCAAAAAAGACAGTAGAAGAGATTAAAGCCCAAGGCGGCGAAAGCACGTTCATCCAGGTTGATGTTACAAAAGAATCCCAGGTTAAGCAGATGATTGAAGCAACCGAAAAAAGGTTCGGTCGTCTCAACGTTCTTTATAATAACGCCGGGATGCAGAATATAGGGACTATCTTAGACGTTAAAGAAGAGGATTGGGATAAGGTTTTTAATGTTAACGTTAAGAGCGTGCTCTTCTGCTCCAAGCACGCGGTGCCTCTTATGATTCGAGGTGGAGGAGGTTCTATTATAAATGTCTCTTCAGTGGCGGGTGTAGTGGGAGTGCCAAAGCTTGCAGCTTATTGCGCTGCAAAGGGCGCGGTAGCGCTTTTAACCAAGAATATGGCTTTAGACCTTGCTCCTCATAAAATTCGAGTGAATTGTTTAGTCCCCGGCACTACCCTGACCCCTTTAATTCAGGATTTACTAAAAACCGACGACACCGAAGAAAAACGCCGAGCGAGGCTTGCAAAGTATCCCATAGGAAGGTACGGAAACCCCGAGGACATCGCCGCCGCAGCACTATTTCTCGCCTCAGACGAGGCGTCATTCGTCACGGGCTCGTCTCTTGTGGTTGATGGAGGGATGACGGCAATTTGAAGGTAGGGAACGCACATGTGCGTTCCCTACGCAATAAACGGATATATAAAATGAAGAATCGGGTAATACACCAGGGAATACATGCGTTTGCGGGTCACGAATTGCCCCTACAAGGATATGCCAAAAGTAGTATGAGAAGAGAGAGCAACATAAGCCAACATAATTGAAGTGAAGATGAGAAATATTAATAAAATCCCATCCTTTGAGGAGTTACTAAAACCGCTTCCAGCATACTCACCTAAGCGATGGTATTACAGAGCGGCATCGCTCCTCCTGCAGACAATCGGAATGCTCTCAGAGGGGATTAAAATCGGCTATACGCAGGGGTTCGACTCAGGGATGATTATGAACTACGTGTATGAAAACACACCGCACGGAAGTCTCTATATTGGCAGGCTGTTAGATAAAGCCTTTTTAAATCAGATTACGTGCAAAGCATTCAGAGCAGTAAAGCAAATCGTGCAGGATGCGCTTACCACATACCTTGAAGAAGGAAAAGGCAAGCCGACATTTATCATGGACTTGGCCTCGGGTAAGGCAGACTATATCTATGATGTTTTAGACCACGGACAATACAAAAATGTCAAAGTGCTCTTACGGGATATAGACAGGGTGGCGCTTGAAGAGAGTAAAACTATCGCTGCAGGGAGAGGGCTTTTAAAACAAATTCGCTTCGAGCAGGGTGATGCGCTCAATGTCCAGGGTCTCAAAGAAATTTCTCCAAAACCAAACCTTGTGGTTGAGATCGGTCTTTATGGAATTATTCATGATGACAATCTCATACGCAAACATCTTTTTGACTTGAGGGAGTTTCTCAATCCCGAAGCCCTGCTTTTTAATGTCCAGACCTACAACCCGCAGATAGAACTCATTGCAAGGGCACTTAAGAATCGAGACGGAGAACGCTGCGTGTGGCATCTTCGTCCGGTCGAAAACATCATTGAGTGGGCATGGGAAGCAGGTTTTCGGGAGGCAAAAATCACGATGGACCCTTATAACATTTATGCGGTTGTTATGATGAAAAATTAGGTAGTAGGGCGACCGGCCGGTCGCCCTACAGGGATAATCGATGAAAAAAGAAAGATTCGTCTTATCCTGGGATGCTCAAGAGGAAAGCACGTCGTTTTTAGGCCGGCTCCTTTCTAAGAGAGTTAGGTCTGTAATGGAGAGTCCTCATGGTATGTGGAACTATATGAGCTATCGGGACGCTATAAAGATACTGGGTATGAATCCTCAGAAAATTTATAGGGATGATATGATTGATCTAGACACGAGAGAATGGGCTGATTTCGGTTGGATGACCTGTTATGCCGGTCCGCCCGAGAGCGCTGTAATAGCCATGAGGGAGCATACAACGGCAGCGAATATTAATCCATATTCTCCAGACCTCATTAGTCCTCTACGGAATGTATGCGCACGCATAAAGCTCGGACGGGAGAGAGGCAAGGACTTTGAGGTTATTGGAACCGAAGGAGCTCAGGCTGGGATTTCCTACACACTGCAAACATTCGTCAACCCGGGAGATGAAGTTATCATAACGGATCCCGGCTACTTTCATTTTGAATCGGCAATCCTTATGGCAGGGGGGGTGCCTGTAAGAATTCCTCTAACAGAACGGAACGGTTATCGTTTAAGCCTAGCTGAGGTTGAGGAAAGAATTTCGCCCAGTACAAAGGTTCTCCTTGTCTGCAACCCTTTAAATCCATTCGGAACGGTGCAGACGAAAGGCGAGCTTATTGAGCTTACTAAGATAACCCAAAAACACAACATGATAATAATAGACGACATCACTCATAATACACACCGCATTGACCCTAATGCAGTTCACTATTCAATGGTTTCTTTATGGAAAGAGACGAACGTTGATAATGTCATCTCGACCTTCAGCGTTTCCCACGGCTACGGTATGGCTGGGGTTCGTCTCGGATTTCTAGCCGGACATCCTGAGATAATGAGAGCATGCCTTATTACTAAAGTGGCTTTAACCCGACTTAACACAAATCTCGTTGCGCAACACGGGGCTTTAGCAGCTTTGCAGGATGAGGATTACGTGAAAAAATCTGAGGCAATCATCCGCCGAAACTACGCTCACATCAAAGAAACAGTCAACCAAACACCCGGTGTATCAATTCCTGTAGAACCAAAGTATGGATTCTCTATGGTTATTGACGTTTCAGGAACCGGTGTGAGCGCTCAGGAGCTGACCGTAGCTTTATTCAAACATCGCGTAGCTGTATACCCGGGAGACGGGCTTGGTGATGTTGGAGCGACCGATTATATTAGGCTCAACATTTCAAGACCGGATACATGGGCTTTTGAACATTTCCGAAAAGCACTGCCCGAGGCTATTTCAGAAGCGCAAACGGGGACTTATCGAGACGGTGTAATAGGGTTCTTTGAACAAAAGAAGACAGATCGAGCGAGAAGGATTCTAGACAAGATAAGGAAGGAGGAATGAGATATGAAACGGATTGCAACTACCTCACCCGTGCGGGGATGCAGTGTTGACGATCTCCGTGCCATTGCTCGGGAAGCCGAGGCAGGGGGCTTCGAAGCAATATTTTCTCCCGAGCTTCCTCCGTATAGCGCTATCGCAAATGCCCAGGTCTTTGCTGAAGCAACATCCAAAATAAAAGTCGGCACCTGGATCACCAATATCTATATGCGCCGTCCTGTGATGTGTGCCGCTGAAGCGCTTACTGTCCAAGAGGCTTCTGGAGGGAGGATGGTTCTCGGGCTCGGTGTAAGCCATAAGCCCGTGAATGACCGTTTTGGAATTGATATGGGAGACCCGATCGAGGAGATGTATAAATACGTATTAGCGGTAAGGTCATTTGCGGATGGCAGTTCACCGCTTTTGACTATTAAGAGGCAGCTCTCTTCCCTTCCGATATACATTGCAGGACTAACAGAGAAAACAGCGGAACTGGCAGGAGAGGTGGCAGATGGTTTTATGCCTACTCTTGCAACTCCCGACCATATTAAGAAATTAACCGATGCTCTTCGAAGAGGTGCGAAAAAAGCGGGTCGTTCTCCCGAAGATATAGAAATTACAAACGGAATTTTTTCCTTCATTTCAGATGACTTAGAAAGTGCTTATAAGGCTGCGGCAAGTTCGCTTGTAGGTTATGCGAGGCTTCCATTTTACCAGCGTCTATTTAGAAACGTGGGTTTCGAGGATATTGCAGACAAGATAAGGTCGGGTGTGGAGCCTTCTGAGGCGTTTACTGAAGAATTCCTTGATGCAATGGTACTGATTGGTCCCGAAGAGAGATGCCGTGAGAAGTTAGAAAAACACAGAGAGGCAGGTGTCGAGCTTCCCGTTATTGTGCCATACCCCGTCGATAAGCAGAGCAATGTCGAAGTGATGAAAAGAACAGTTCGGGCTTTTTCGGATTAGTTAATTTTAATTATAAGCAGAGCAGATCATGAAAATAGAAAAGGGGATCTTGGAACTTATAGGGAACACACCTCTTGTAAGAATTGAAAAAATAACAGAAGGGCTCAATGCTGAGATATATGTCAAGCTAGAATCCTTTAGTCCAACCGGAAGTATCAAAGATAGGGTCGCCCTTTATTTCATCGAGGATGCAGAACGTCGAGGTCTTCTCAAGCCTGGAGACGTTGTTGTGGAAGCTACTTCTGGAAACACGGGTGCATCACTTGCCATGGTTGCCGCCGTTAAGGGTTACAGATGTATACTTGTACTGCCTGAAACGGTAAGCTCAGAGAAGATCAAAGCGCTTAAATCTTTCGGAGCAGAATTGATTCTTACACCGGCAGGGCTTCTGTTCGAGGATGAGAAAAGTTACTACAGCGTAGCGGAGAAGGTTGCCAAAGAAAGAGAAGGGGCTTATCTCAACCAGTATTTTAACCCAATTAATCCTGAGGCTCATTACAGAACTACTGGTCCCGAGGTTTGGAGAGACACAGATGGAGAGGTGGATGTAGTTATCTGTGGTATGGGAACGGGGGGAACAATTTCAGGAGTTGGACGATATCTTAAGGGGAAAAAAGCCGATGTAAAGGTTATTGGAATTGAGCCTATAGGGTCGGTTTATCGCACGTATCTTAGGAGCGGAATAGTTGAGAAGGCTCCTAAATTCAGGATAGAGGGGATAGGAAAAAATTTTATTCCCGGAGTCGCTGATTTTAATTATATCGACGATGTGATTCAGGTAAACGATGAAGAGTCATTCAAGATGGTAGAGATGTTGATGAGTAATGAGGGGATACTTGCTGGCGGATCAAGCGGCGCAGCTATGGCTGGCACTGTTAAGTACGCTCAGTATTCAGACAAAAAAGAGCATATTGTGACGATTCTTCCAGATACGGGGCTAAAGTATCTTTCTAAGTCTTCTGAGTCTAATTTCCTCCAAGTTACTTTTCTCAAGAGCGTTGATGGGTAAGGCAATATTTTATACTTGGATAGACAACTATAAAGAGGTACATGGCATTATCTAAGGGTTTATGCACAGGGGATAATTAAAATGAAAGTAAGAGGACAAGAAGTTCTGTTTCCAACAACAATGGTAGGTTCGTATCCAAGACCACACTGGTTAACGGGAAAAGTATTCGGAGAACTCGATGAACCTGATTTCAAAGATTATCTGACCAAAGAGTACTATGAAGACGCCGTTATGGTTTGTATAAAGGAACAGGATGATGCAGGACTTGATATCCTAACTGACGGACAACTCTATCTTGAGTCAGAAACCACACATGAATATGGTCAAGTATTTCACTTTATGGCTCACCATCTGGGCGGATTTAAAAAATTTGGCGAGCCTATCACTATTGAACTTTATAAGAAGTTCCATGCGCCCATTGTTCACGATAAAGTCCGTTGGACTAGGCCCATTTTAACACCTGTTTTAGAAGCGACAAAAGCTGCTACTAAAAAACCTATTAAAGTTGCTTGCCAAGGACCGCTTTCCCTGGCATTTTGCTGCACAGACCGATACTATGGCGATGTAAAGCCATTGGCTATGGATATTGCACGTGCATATAATGAAGAATTCAAGGATCTCGCGCGTAGAGGTCTTGATTTAATCCAGATACATGAACCGCTTACATTTTATGTAGAAGCCATGGGTGCGCAGTACTGGTTTATTGATGTGATTAACGCGGCATTCGATGGAGTGAATGCCTATAAGGTATGGCATATATGCTACGGTAATCAGGGAGGCAACCCGGGAGTGATGAAGACCCAAGGAAATATAATGTTTCCATTTACATACGGTGCTAACGTGGATCAAATTCATCTAGAGCTTAAAAGTCGAGGTTTAGATGACCTTAATTACTTGAAGAACTTCCCCAAAGATAAGGACCTTGGGATCGGCGCAATAAATGTGAAGACTTTTGTTATCGAAACCCCCCAGGAGGTTGCAAACGTTGTTCGTGAGGCTATGAAGGTCGTTCCGCCTGAAAGGATATGCGTTAGTACCGATTGTGGTTTACTGAACCTTAAACGTGAACATGCCAGACGCAAGCTCAAGGCTCTTGTAGAAGGGACAAAGATTGTCCGCGCTGAGGTAAGTAAATAAAGTTTTGTATACATCGGGTTGCACTTGCATATAGTACAGACTGAGATTACTTCGCTCCTTTCAGTCGCTCGCAATGACCTCTTATGTCTGCGAGGAACCCTTCGATTTTCTCAGGGTAGACTCCGTGACGAAGCAATCCGTTTTTATAACGTCTGTATTCAGTTGAAATAGTTATAAATCTAAATTTATTGAATAAAGATGTCTCAAAATAAGAGGTTAGTGGTTATAGGTGGAGTTGCTGCAGGTCTCAGCGCTGCAAGCCGTGTAAAACGCCAGCGTCCCGATTTCGAGGTCGTCGTGTTTGAGAAATCTCATTACGCATCCTACGGAGCATGCGGACTTCCATACTATATAGAAGGACTTGTAAATGACCCTATGGAGCTTATCGCCGTTTCTATTGAAACTCTTAGAAAGAAAAGGGATCTCGACGTAAAAATCATGCACGAGGCTCGGGGAATAGATACTGAAAGAAACACAGTCGCTGTGAAGAACCTGAGTGATGGAGAAGTGTTTGAAATCCCTTACGATTATCTCGTAATCTCGACAGGGGCTTATGCAGTAAAGCCCGCTTTTCCCGGAGCTGAGCTTGATGGCGTTTTCTTTATGAGAACACTTGAAGACGGGATGGAACTTAATCGCTTTATTGAGAAAAAGGCTCCGAAGAAAGTTGCCGTTATAGGCGGAGGGTACATAGGGATGGAGATGGTCGAAGCTTTTCGAGAAAAAGGGCTTGAGGTCACAGTCATTGAGAAGCTTCCGCGCGTTTTAAGTAACTTCGATGCTGAGGTTTCGGAAAGCGTTCAGAAGAAGCTTGAAGAAAAAGGAGTAAAGCTCATTCTGGGTTCCGGGGTTAAGTCTTTAGAGGGAGATTGTTGTGTGCGGGAGATTATAACCGAAAGAGAAACGGTTGAGGCTGACGCGGTTCTTCTAGGAGTAGGTATAAAACCGCAGACTTCGCCGGCAAAGGAAGCCGGGATTGAGATTGGACAAACGGGAGCAATAAAGGTCAATGAAAAGATGGAAACTAATATTCCTAGTGTTTATGCCTGCGGAGACTGTGCGGAGGCTTATCATAGAATCTTAAAAAGAAATGTCTGGATCCCCTTAGGAGATACTGCAAATAAGCAGGGAAGAATTGCAGGAGCAAACATATCAGGCGAGGACCTTGCCTTTTCCGGCATAATAGGCACTTCTGCGACAAAGGTATTTGACCTTGAGATTGCGCGCACGGGTCTTGGAGAAGATGAAGCGAAAGAAGAAGGGTTTGAAGTAATGACGACCTTAATTGAATCCCATACGCGCGCGCATTACTATCCTGGACGAAAGCCGATAATGATAAAGCTCGTAGCTGAGAAAGGTACTGGAAGAATCCTTGGAGCACAGGCAGTGGGAGGAGAAGGAGTAGCAAAGAGAATAGACGTTTTTGCTACAGCCATTTGGACCGGGATGACTTTGGATGAGATAGCGTGGCTAGACCTGACCTATGTACCGTCTGTTGCTCCTGTATGGGACCCGGTGCTTTTAGCCGCACAGGTAGGGATGAAGAAGGTTTAGATAATAATATCGTGTACGAGCGTTCGGGCATGAGAGTACAAAGAGTGTCATTCCCGCACGTATTTAGCGGGCATCCAGCTTTTATATGAACACTTTTTATTTGAAAATGGTATTAAAACGCTGTTTTGTCTTGGAGGTAGACATTTAGAAATGAGCATACGCAACCCTGAAAAATTAAAAGAGGTTCTTTCAGACCCCAGACGGCTTGCAAAGGCTTTTAGCAGGCACACCTATGGAATGCTTGCCTGGGTGGATCTATTCGGAGGGAAGTTGAAGACGATTAAAAACCTCGAAATGAAACTCGTCGCCGCCCGAGTAATCGCCGACAATGCGAAGCATGCAAAGCTATTCTCAGACAGGGCTAGGGAACTGGGAGAAAAGCCTGAAACTTACCAGCCTCCGCAGATAGGGCAGAGGATTTATGACATCCTTGAAGAGTACGAAGATTCTTTTGATGAATTTGCCTATGCCTGGGGATCTCTTATACATTTCTCTGCTTTGCTCGATATATATCATAGCGTGGCGGATTCAAAGAGCCGGTCGGTGATTGAGGAGGTTCAAAGTGACGTTAATGAGCACCTAAAACTTTTGGTGAACTATTTTAAAGCAAATGCAAATACCCCTGAGAAGAAACAGCGCGCCGAAGAAGTAAAAATGGTAGCCGATAGAATCTACGCCGATAGAGAGGACGAGGAGGTAAAATGGTATATCTCGTAAAGGAGCAAGAAAGTCTCGTCTATTCAGCCACGGATTGGCGCAGGCAGTATTTCATCCGCAGTGTGGATGAAATGGAAATAGAAGGATCACGAATGAATACAAACATAATGCAAGATGCAGGATAAAAAATTAATCATGTATCACGCATCATTTTATTCATGCGAGGCTAAATAATTCCTGTCTATTCTGAGCCGTCTTTAATTTCCTAATATGTGATCGAATTAAGGTTTGCTATCGATTTAAAGTTAGTTCTGATAGAATAATCGATGGCAACCTAAAAAAGGGGGTTTAGAATGAAACTCAAAGGTAGAGTTGCAATAATAACAGGGGGCACGGGAGCCTTGGGAAGAGCAGTCTTATCAGCTTTTCTCGAAGAGGGAGCGGCAGTTGTTTGCACCTATGTTGTTGACGACGAATTAAAAGGAGTCTCATCGCTGGTCGAGAATCATAAACCTCACCTTGCCCTGGTGAAAGCGGATGTCACAAGGGAAGAACAAGTTGCAGAACTAGTACAAAAGACAATCGGGCAATTCGGTAAGATAGAACTTCTAGTGAACATCGTGGGAGGATTCGCTTACTCTTACATCAAAGATACTGACGTATCGACCTGGGATCGAATGGTGAATATGAATTTGAAGAGTGTGTTTCTTTGCTCAAAAGCTGTGTTGCGGCATATGATGGAACAAAATTATGGAAAGATAATAAATATATCTTCTCGTCCTGCTCTAAAAGGCTCTGCGGGAGTAGGAGCTTATTCAGCCTCGAAAGCAGGGGTTTTGAATCTGACAGAGACTATTGCAGATGAAGTAAAAGACTACAATATAAACGTTAACGCAATCCTCCCCAGCACTATCGACACGCCAGTAAATAGAAAAGACATGCCCGGCGCGGATTTCTCCAAATGGGTAAAGCCCGAAGAGATCGCAAGAGTCATGGTTTTCCTCGCATCCGACGATTCAAAACCCATAACCGGTGCGGCAGTTCCGGTTTACGGAAAAGCATAAATTCTTGCCACGAATTTTCGCGGATTAACACAGATGTAGAAATATTGAGACCCAAGTTTCATTATTGGTAGTGCATCATGTGTAATTATCGAGATTTGATTTTTCAGATGATGTCAGTACAAATCTTATCTGGATATAAAACTTCCAGAATTGTCATTCTGAGCCCCTTCGACTTCACTCAGGGCAGGCTCCGGCGAAGAATCTCAGTATTATTAGATGCTTCACGGAGTTTATCCTGAGTGTAACGAACGTGCTCAGCATGACACTTAGCGGAGTATATTCCTACGCTCTGGTCAGTACAAGCTCTGAGGGGTCGAAGGACTCAGGGTGACAATTGAGTATGGAGTGCTTCATTTCCTAGCATTTATTTCACTAATTATGTTTTAATAAGTTGCCAAAATTCAATCTTTCTTCGGCCTATAGAGATGAGTGCTTCTGCCTGAAAATACCTCGGCAGATTCCATTATAGTCTCCGAGAGTGTCGGATGCGGATGGATGCTAAGCTCTAAATCCGAAACCGATGCCGCCATTTCTACAGCCAACACGCCTTCCGCAATCAACTCCCCAGCCCCGGTTCCTACGATCCCCATGCCGAGTATTCGTTCTGTTTCAAGGTCAATAACCAGTTTTGTCACGCCGTCATTTCTATCCAGCGTAGTTGCCCTGCCGGATGCCGTCCAGGGAAAACGCGCAATTTTAAAAGGAATATTTTCGTCTTTAGCCTGAGTCTCAGTTAGTCCACACCACGCAATTTCAGGATCGGTAAAAACCACTGCCGGGATAGCTCTCGGATTAAAAGCGACCTCACGGCCTGATATTACCTCGGCAGCCACACGACCTTCATGTGTCGCCTTATGGGCAAGCATAGGCTCACCCGCAACATCTCCTATTGCATAAATCGAGTTTTCAGCCGTGAGGAGTTGGGTGTTTATCTTTATAAAGCCATGCGAGTCAGTTTCCACCCCGGTGTTTTCCAGTCCCAGGTCGTTGGAGTTTGGCTTCCTGCCTACGCAGACGAGAATCTTTTCGAACACCTGCTCGGGTTCATTTATTTCCTTTCCCTCGAGCCTGACTCTGATTCCATCTTTCTCTTCTTTCGCCTCGACGACCTTTGTGTTCAACATGATCGAATGAAAAATCTTCTCGGCTCTCTTCGAGAGCACGGATACCAGGTCGCGGTCCACTCCCGGCATCAAGCCTGACATCATTTCTACCACTGTGACCTTGGTACCGAGCGCTGCATAGACGGTTCCCAGCTCAAGACCGATATACCCGCCGCCTATCACGAGCATTGTTTTAGGAATGCCGGACAGGTCAAGCGCGCTAGTTGAGTCCAAAATATGAGTATTCTCTATTGAGAAATTTGGAATTGTAGCAGGCCGCGAGCCTGTAGCCACGATTGCACGGTTGAATTTAAGGATTTCATCGCCTCTCTGATTATGAATTTTTAGACTGTTAGGGTTGAGGAAACTCGCCCTACCCTGTATGTAGTTTATTTTCCTCTGTTTTGATAGCTGTCCCAGTCCACCGGTTAATTTTTTAACTACGCCGTCTTTCCATTCCCTAAGCATGTCAATATCAATTGCAGGTTCAGGGAATTTAATTCCCCAATCGGATGCGTACCTAGCCTCAGACATGACTTTTGCGACATGAAGAAGCGCTTTAGACGGAATACAACCCCTGTAAAGACAAACTCCACCAGGGTTAACTTCGGTGTCTATTAATGTCACTTCCATTCCCAGGTCGGCTGCTAAAAAGGCGGCAGGATATCCGCCGGGCCCTCCTCCGATTACAGCGAGTTGAGTCGCCTTTGTTTTGTTGCTCATTCAATTAACCCCAGATGAAATGATGCAGGATGCACGATTCATAAAACATTTACCTGCATCTTGAATCATGTATCTTGAATCTCTTTTATATCATCCTTCCAATAAGAGCTTGAACGGCTGCTCAAGCGCTTCTATGACCCAGCGGAGGAAGCGGACAGCGTCTGCCCCGTCAATAACACGGTGGTCATGAGACAGTGAAAAAGGCAGCATGATGCGGGGTTCAAATTTGCCGTCCACCAAAACAGCCTCGACGTGGGAGCGTGAGACACCCAAAATGGCAACCTCCGGCCAGTTTATGATAGGCGAGAAATAGATGCCTCCGATACTACCCTGGTTGCTGATTGTGAAAGTGCCGCCTTTCATCTCTTCGAGGGTGATTTTTTTGCTCCTCGCCTTTTCTGACACTTCTACAAGCTCGGCAGAAAGCTCGATAATGTTTTTCTTGTCTGCATCCCTTATCACCGGTACATAGAGCCCGCGGTCTGTGTCCACAGCTACGCCAACGTGATAATACTTTTTATAGATAATCTCCTCGCCGTTCATGTTAACGCTGGCATTAAACTGTGGAAAAGCCTTGAGCGCTGAGGCGACTATCTTGAGCAGAATTGCAGTTACCGTCAGCTTGCCGCCTGCTTGTTCCGCTTTTTTACCGAAATCTTTGCGTAATTTTTCTAGGTTAGTTATATCTGCCTTGTCATGCTGGGTAACGTGGGGAATAGTCGTCCATGCCGAGGTCATAACCTCTGCCGTTTTCCTCCTGACGTTAGACATGGGCTGACGTTCTATTTCTCCCCACTTTGAAAAGTCGGGGAGCTGCGTCGGCGTTTTGAGCGGGATTTGAATTTCGGCTGCTCCGGCGCTCGAATCCTGTTTTCTCGTTATGACCATGCGGGCATAATTTTTCACATCCTCTTCCGAAATTCTGCCTCCGGTGCCGGAACCCGCCACTTCAGTTATATCAACGCCTATTTCACGTGCTAGTCTGCGGACGGAGGGAGAAGCGGGGGCAAGCTCCTTGGGTGACCCCGTCGATGTTTTAGCCTGACGGCTGAACTCAACGACCTCACCCTCTCGTTCTTTCATAGAAGAGTCCCGGTCTCTTGTTTTTTCTGTAGCCTCATCTTCATTTAATTTGGTTTGAACTGTTTCGACTTCATCTTTTGCTTTCATCTCTTTTATTTGAGCTTCGGTCTTTGATTCTTTTTTCTTTTCTTGCTTGACTTCCTTCTTCTTCTCCGTGTCTTCTTTTTTCTCGCTTCCTTTTTCCCCTAAATCTTCTGGCTTGGCTTGAACCTCTTCTCTTTCCTCTCCGCCGGATGTCTCTTCTATCGTAAAAAGGAGCTGTCCGACCATAACCTTTTTCCCGGCCTCTACGTGTATTTCCTTTATCTTCCCGCTTACAGGCGCAGGAACCTCTATAGTAGCTTTATCCGTTTCAATCTCCATGACGGGCTGCTCCTCCGCAACTGTGTCGCCAACCTTGACGAGAACAGTTATTACATCCCCTGATTCAATATCCTCTCCAAGCTCGGGCAGTTTAAATTCGGTTACCATTGCTAAGCTCCTTTGTGTCTTTGTGGCTAAACATTTTTCTTTTTTTTATGAAATCATAGGGTTCGCTTTATTTGGGTCAATTTCAAGCTCTTTTATCGCCTTCTCGGCGACATCGGGCTTGATTTTCTTTTCTCTCACCAGGGCTGCCAGTGTGGCGATTGTGATGAACTTTGCGTCAACCTCGAAGAAATCACGTAGAGCCTTGCGGCTGCCGCTTCTGCCGAATCCGTCAGTCCCCAAGGATACGAGCGGACTTGGAAGCCACTGCGAGATGGAATCTGGCAGGGCCTTGACATAGTCGGTAGCGGCTACAAAAACGCCGGGCGATTCTTTAACGCATTGAGTGATGTATGGAACCCTGGGTTTATCGGCCGGATGCAGCATATTCCATCTCTCCACCTCCAGACCGTCGCGATAAAGCTCTTTGTAGCTAGTCACGCTCCACACATCCGCCGCCACTTTATAGTTCTCTTCCAAAATCTTCTGGGCCTTCAAAACTTCATTGAGAATAGTCCCGCTTCCGAAGAGCTGAGCGTGTAGGTTACCATCTTTAACTTCCGAATCCCTTAACTTGTAAATCCCCTTTAAAACCCCTTCTCTTGCCCCATCGGGCATAGGAGGCTGAATGTAAGTTTCATTCATGACTGTAATATAGTAAAAGATGTCTTCCTGTTTCTCATACATGCGTCTAATCCCGTCTTGAATTATGAGCGCTATTTCATAGGCGAATGCAGGGTCGTAGGTCTTGAGGTTGGGAACCGCATAGGCTAGAAGATGACTGTGTCCGTCCTGATGCTGGAGCCCTTCACCGGCAAGCGTGGTGCGCCCGGAAGTCCCTCCGACGAGAAAGCCTTTGCACCTCATATCCCCGGCTGCCCAAATTAAATCCCCTATTCTCTGAAACCCAAACATAGAGTAGAAAACAAAAAACGGGATTGTGTTTATGCCGTGAGTTGCATACGCGGTTCCTGCTGCTATGAGTGAAGACATCGAGCCCGCCTCAGTGATACCCTCTTCGAGTATCTGTCCATCCTGTGCCTCTTTATAATAAAGCAGTGTCTCTGCATCGACCGGCTCATAGAGCTGGCCTACGTGAGAATAGATTCCAACCTGCCTGAATAGCGCCTCCATTCCAAACGTCCGCGCCTCGTCGGGTATTATGGGGACTATTAGTTTTCCGACCTCTTTATCTTTCAGCAGTTTTGCCAGCATCCTCACGAATGCCATTGTAGTAGCGGCTTCCCGATCCCCGGATCCTTTGTAGAACTCCTCGAACAATTCGTCGGAAGGTGCTCGAAGCGGTGCGCATTTGACGGATCGGTTTGGGACGTACCCTCCTAGTTCTTTGCGCCGAGCCCGAAGATATTTCATCTCCGGGCTGTCGTCTTTAGGTGTGTAAAAAGGCGCTTCTGCGACCTCATCATCGGAGATCGGTATTCCAAAGCGGCTTCGGAACTCTTTTAATTCGTCCTCGTTTAGCTTTTTCTGTTGATGCGTGATGTTTTTGCCCTCTCCGCTCTCTCCTAATCCGTAGCCTTTGATTGTCTTTGCAAGAATCACTGTTGGCGACCCTTTGTGTTCGACCGCACTTTTGAAAGCCGCATAGACCTTCTCAGGGTCGTGTCCTCCCCGGTTCAACCTTTGCAACTGCTCGTCCGAAAGTTGTTTTACCATCTCTAAGAGCCGCGGGTCTGACCCGAAGAAGTGTTCCCGTATGTAATTCCCCGATGACACTACGTACTTTTGGTACTGTCCGTCTACGGTATCCTCCATAACCTTGAGCAGTATGCCGTCATGATCCTTGGCAATAAGCGGGTCCCAATCACTCCCCCATATTACTTTGATTACGTTCCATCCCGCCCCGCGGAAAATCGCTTCGAGCTCCTGGATGATCTTGCCGTTGCCCCTCACAGGGCCATCGAGACGCTGGAGGTTGCAATTGACAACCCATATCAGATTGTCCAATTCTTCCCTTGATGCAAGGGTGATAGCTCCAAGGCTTTCGGGCTCATCCGTTTCGCCGTCCCCCACGAAAGCCCAGACTTTGGCGTTCGATTCTTTTTTAAGCCCTCGATCCTCCAGATAACGGTTGAACCTCGCCTGATATATAGACATGATAGGGCTCAACCCCATGGATACAGTAGGGAATTCCCAAAAATTGGGCATTAGCCACGGATGTGGATAAGAGGAAAGTCCGCCTCCTCTCTCCAGCTCTCGTCTGAAGTTCTCCAATTGCTGGGCTGAAATCCTTCCTTCCAAGAACGCTCTCGCATAAATCCCCGGGGAGGCGTGACCTTGAAAATAGATAATATCCCCCTCTTGTTTTTCAGTCCTCGCGCGGAAGAAATAATTAAATCCTATCTCATAGAGGGTAGCTGCTGAGGCATAAGTCGAGATGTGTCCTCCGATTCCCTCTTCGTGGCGGTTAGCCCGAACCACCATCGCCATTGCGTTCCATCGGATTATGCTCTTTATTCGTCTCTCAATCTCTCTGCTCCCTGGAAACGGAGGCTGTTTCTCGACGGGAATAGTGTTGATATAAGGGGTGTTTGCAGTGAAAGGCAATTTGACCCCAAACTCCTGAGCATGAATCTGAAGCTGCCTGATAATACGATTGACCCGGTCAGGTCCACCGCGCTGGAGCACGTAGTCTAGAGAATCAAGCCATTCCTGAGTCTCTACGGATTCCAGCTCAGAAAGTTTTTCCTTGTCCTTAATATCTTTGTCTGATACGCTCATTTCTAACTCTCTCTGGATTAAGGAGAAAAGCTATAAAAGGGCTTCTTCTCGCCTTTGAACCCGCTAATAATAAAGGTACGGAATGCACATGTGCATTCCGTAGAAAGCATATCTGTTAAAGAATCGAGTTTTCAACAACTATTACTCGAAATAAATACAATGCGTCTCTGTTGTAATTGTACTGTATCGGGTCGATTCAGGTCAAGAAAAAAATCCATGCTCCTTATATTCGTAGAACAAATAAAACTCCTTGCAGCGAGCTGTATGGTATTAATGCCCATGCATTCAGTCTCACATGTCTTTGCGAGGAGCCCTTCGTTAGACTCAGAGCTTGCCCTGAGCTTGCCGAAGGGATAAACTACGCGACGAAGCAATCTAACACAGAAAAATGAAGAGATTGCTTCGCGGAGTTTACACTGAGCGAAGTGAACGTGCCGCAATGACAGCGGAAACCCTGTGGCAGACCACAGGGGAATTTCAATTTTAATTGATCTTTGTTTGCACTTACGATGTAATATGTCCCATCCGTCCGCTGTATTTTAAGACAATCAGGGCAACAAAAGTTGACCGTAAGATGAATGTCGCTATACTAATAGCCCATGGAAAAATTTAACCTTACAGTAATCGGCTCTGGACCAGGTGGTTATGTTGCGGCGATACGCGCGGCTCAACTTGGGATGAAAGTGGCAATAATAGAAAGGGATAAACCCGGTGGCGTTTGCCTCAATTGGGGATGCATTCCCTCTAAGGCGATCCTTAAATGCGCTGAGATTTACGAGAAATTTAAAGCAGCGGATGATTACGGGATCAAGTGTAGCGGGCTTTCCTTCGACTATTTCAAAGTAATTGAGAAGAGCCGAAAAGCCTCATCCATACTGACAAAGGGAGTTGAATTTCTGTTCAAGAAAAATAAGATCACACTTTTTTCTGGGGTTGGGAAACTGATTTCCAAAAACAAAGTCGGAGTGATTGGAAGCAAAGACGAAATAGAAATAGACACTGAGAAGGTTTTAATTGGAACCGGCTCAGTTCCGAGAATCTTTCCTGGCATTGAGGCCGACGGCGACCTCGTTATGACGAGCGACGAGGCAATTATGTCCACAGATTTCCCTGAATCCATTGTGATAATCGGAGGCGGTTATATAGGAGCGGAGTTTGCATACGTTTACAATTCGTTCGGCTCAAAGGTCACAATCGTAGAAATGGAGAAACACCTTCTTCCAGGAGCTGACAGAGAAGTTGCTCAAGAACTTGAGAAAATCTTCGAAAAATCCGGTATGACTATACTTACTGGAACAAAGTTTAAATCGTTAAAGAAATCCAAGAAAACAGTTGAAGTGATTCTTGAAGACGCTCAGGGGAAAGAGGAAAAAAAGATAACGGCGTCGAAACTTCTGGTGGCAATCGGAAGAAAAGCCGTCGCAAACACCGCGCCTTCTTCGCTCAGCTTTTATGGCAAATCAAATGGATTGGGGCTGGAGGAATTGGGTATCGAGCTTAACGAGCAAGGGTTTATCAAAACAAACGGTTCATACATGACCACGTGCAGCGACGTTTATGCCATCGGGGATATAATCGGCCCTCCCCTTCTCGCACACAAGGCATCAGAGGAAGGAGTTGTAGCAGTCGAGATAATGGCAGGGCTTAAGAGCAAGGTGCACTACGACAATATTCCTGCCTGCGTTTACTGCCAGCCTGAAATAGCATCGGTGGGCATTACGGAAGAGCAGGTTAAAGAAAGAGGAAATAAGTATAACGTCGGCAAATTTCCATTTAGGGCAGTTGGGAAAGCAGTTGGCACGGGGGATACGGATGGCTTTGTGAAGATACTATCCGATGCCAAAACGGGGGAGATTCTCGGAGCGCACATAATAGGACACGGAGCAACAGAACTGATAGCCGAGCTCGCGGTTGCAAAAACTCTGGAGTCGACTCCGCTTGAGATAGCAATAACCTCGCATGCCCACCCTACCCTCTCTGAAGGTGTAATGGAAGCGGCTCTAGCGGCTATGGGAAGGGCAAGGAATTTTTAAACAACTAAATTAATTAGCCACAAATAAACACGAATTTACACAAATAAATTAATTTAATAGGTTATAATTCAATCAAAAACAAATTTCATTTCATTCGTGTCCATCCGTGTAAATTCGAGGCTAGAAATTAAATGGATGATTTGAAGGTTTATAGATTAGGAACAGTCCCTTACCAAAAGGCATTAGAACTACAGCTATCTCTGCTTGAGAAGAGAAAAAAAGGAGAGATAGAAGATACACTTTTATTAGTCGAGCACCCTCCGACATTCACTACCGGAAGGGGTGGGAAATCAGAACATCTCCTGAAGAGTCGAGAAGAGCTTAAGAAAAAAGGAATACACTTTGAAGTCATAAGCAGAGGCGGCGATATAACGTTCCACGGCCCGGGACAGCTGGTCGGCTACCCAATCTTGGATTTAAGGAAACTCCACAATGACGTCCATAAATATCTCAGGAACTTGGAACAAGTTATCATTCTAGCCTTGAGCGATTTCAGAATAAGAGGCAAGAGAACCGACGGGATTACCGGTGTTTGGGTGGCAGATGATAAAATCGCTTCGATCGGAGTCGGGATAAAGAAATGGATAACGTATCATGGTTTTGCGCTCAATGTTAACACCGACCTATCGTATTTCGATATGATAATTCCCTGTGGTATTCAGGGGGTGAAGATAACTTCTTTGAAGAAACTTTCCAGTAATGAACAGGATATTGATATGTCAAAAGCAGAAGAAAGCATCATAAATGCGTTTTCCAATGTGTTTAACAGAAGACTCGGTGGTATCGTTTCAACAGAACAACAGATTTTAGACGGCGCGTTTGACGCTGAGTTTCTCTTAGATATAGAGAGAAAGTTAACCAGTTCCACTAGTCTTCTCGCATAGAAAAATTTAGCAACGAATAAAATGAAGCTAGATCCATGATTCATGATGCAAGATAAAAGACTAATCATGTATCATTCATCGTGCATCCTGAATCTTGTTTTTTCATTCGTGAACATTCGTGTTAATTCGTGGCTAGAAAAACCTATGGAGGCTTTTCTATCGTGAAACCTTTGACATTTTTTATTTCAACTCTTTTACTGTTCATATTTTATTATGGCAATGCGTACCCATCGGTCGATGAGATAAAGCTTCCCGAGGGATTTAAAATTGAGGAGTTTGCCACGGGGCTTGAAACTCCACGGTTTATGGCTTTCAACCCGGACGGAGTTTTGTTTGCGACAGTTATCGGCGCAGGAAAGGTTGTAGCGCTGCCTGACAAGGACAAAAACGGCAAATCGGACAAAACTATTACATTCGCCGAAGGGCTGCGAAATCCTCACGGTATAGATTTTCACGACGGGTATCTCTACATCGGAGAAACTCATCAGGTCGTGCGTTTTAAGTACAACGGAATAGATTCCGAGCCTGGTAAAAAAGAGATTATCGTTCCCAATCTTCCGTCCGGCGGACATTCGACAAGAACCGTTAGGTTTGGGCCTGATGGAAAGATGTATGTTTCAATAGGTTCATCGTGCAACGTTTGCAACGAGAAAGACGAAAGGCGCGCTGCGATAGTGCGGTACGATGCGGATGGAAGCGGAGCAAGGATTTTTGCAAAGGGACTGAGAAATTCTGTAGGTATCACATGGCATCCAGATACAAAGGAGTTATGGGCGACGGACAACGGGAGGGATTGGCTCGGAAATGACCTTCCGCCCGAAGAGATTAATATCGTCAAAGATGGGAACCACTATGGGTGGCCGTATTGTTATGGAGATCAAATTCGTGACCCTGATTATGGCAAGTCTGATTATTGTGATAAAACAACATCCCCCGCGTTTAAAATGCCGGCTCACTCGGCGCCGCTAGGCCTAGTGTTCTACACAGGTAAACTCTTTCCCAAAGAGTATTGGGGAGACCTGTTTGTGGCTTTCCACGGTTCCTGGAACCGCACAGAGGCGACAGGTTACAAAGTCGTCCGAATTAAAATGAGAGATAACAAACCCGAAGAGGTAGAGGACTTTGCTACAGGCTGGCTCCGGGGACAAAGAGCAACGGGAAGGCCGGTTGACGTGATAGTAGGCCCCGACGGGAGTCTCTATGTATCGGATGATAGGGGCGGAGTTGTATATAGGATCGGCATTAAGTAGTTAAATGAAGTTGGTCCCTAATTATATTTATCTCAAATTTTTCCTTGGTTAATCAACCCTCTATACCAGTCCAGAAAATTTCCTGGAGTTCCAAGAGGTAAAGTTACTTCGCTTAGCAGGTGATCATTGTCCAAGAAATGAACTCTGTCCAATGTTACGAAATAGTCTGCCCCTGATTCGACAGCTGCCGAAAGCACTTCAGCATCCCCGAGGTGATGGATAATCCCGGTAATCTTGCTCAAAGTTTTTTCAGTTGGTGCTGGTACTATTTCTATACCACTGCGGTCCAGAAAGAGAGCCAATACTCCGAGCAAGTCAGGCGCTTTTCGTCTCAAAGCCCTTTCTATTTCGTGTAAAACTTGCCGACTGACGATTGGTCGGATGACTTCCGCTTCCCCTAGTTTGAGGATCATACGCGAACCACCCTCAGCTGACCAAATACCGGCAAACAGAGCGCTTGTGTCAAGAAATACTTTAATCTTTCTTGACATACTGCTCGCGTTCCTCGCGAAGAGCTTTTATCATAGTTTCAAGGGTCTCCCCACGGTCAGTTAGAGCACAAGTGATCCGGTCAGCCAAAGCATCAATCTCTGAATCTTGAGGGCTTAAGACGAACACCCCACCTAGGTCGAGAAGAGTAAAACGGTCTCCGGGACGCAAATTATATCGTTCTCTAAGAGACTTAGGGAGAGTCAATACGCCCCGTTGGGCAATTTGCAGTTTGATTGTATTCGACATAGCTGAACTCCTGATTTTCTGATGCACTGTTTAGCAGTATATCAACTTTGCCTTAATTTACAACTCGAACATGATAAGATGTAGAGATAAATACAAAACCCCTTTACAAGATGGCTCCAGCGGTAGAAAGCAACGGGAAGGCTGGTCGACGTAATAGTAGCCCCCGATGGTAGTCTTTATGTGTCAGACGATAGGGGTGGAGTGATTTATAGGGTTACAACAAGACGGGCTGTTGCCCAAATCCAAAAATGTCATTTCGACTCCTTCGGCTACGCTCAGGATAAACTCCGGGAGAAATCTTTTTTTAAGATTATCAACACATGAAACAGACAGATATCTCACATCCGTTCAATATGACAGACTATTTCTATGTTTGAACAACAGCCCAAAGAGAGTAGACACATGCTGGAATAATAAATTTGTCCTAAAGTAAACTAGGGCAAGCCAGCTATCAAGCTGCTCTCTTTCTTTAAACCACTCGATAGCTAACGCTGTATTATCTACATCGTATAGGGGCGAATCGTTCGGCTGAACTCACGACGAAGCCTTGTGTTCGCCCCTAGTAATGCCAGTACCGTTGCCGCTGTCTTCAGTGAGAATTACAACATCGGGATTAAAGCTATAGATAGATTCCATCAGCTCCAATCGACTCGATACCTGACCCACAACTTCTATACCGTCTTGGCCCGTGAGGTCGCTGACTATCCCCTTTCTCATGAAAGAATTGGCACTGCTTACCAATAGCTTGATGAGACTGTTTTCCATGCGCATACGTCCTCCATAATTGTCTCAGCAGCAACTAGCCGTTGCTTTAGAGCTTTGCTTTATTTAGACGAAAAATTCGGACGAATTCACCTATAGAGTACTACATGAATAGACAACTATTGTCTTGAAAGAGGCTTGGTAATAGCAGAGATAATCGAATTAGCGCCAGATAGGGTGGTTGAACTACAATGAGACCTTTGATTTTTTCCTACTACACCATCTCAGACTATCTGCCGACGTTTGGTCAAAAACTGTTGTACGAGTCTCTCCATTACTCTTCTTCTAACCCACATTTCGCCGTTGCTTATTGCCCTTATACACTTGATGAAGTCTGCTTTAGCGACTGTTTCTGGCAGGAACCCCCTGACGCCCATCTTGAGGGCTGCCAATTCTTTTTCATCGTTATACTCTTTGATCAAGAGCAATATTTTGGGGTCGTCGACTTTTTGGTTTATCAATTTTACGGCGTCCAAACTCTTGATGCCTTTCTCATCGTCGTTAATAACCACAATATCCGGGGTCAGTTTATCTAGAAGTGCACCAAGTCCAGCAACGTCGGAAGCCTGTCCCTCGAGCCTGATTTGCTCCTCACCGCTTAAATTGCCCATTATATCCCGCCTCACATTTGGATAACCACTAACCACTAATACCTCTATTAAATTCGACTTCTTTCCCATTTCGCTCCTCTCTTTTGCGATATAGCCATACCACGTTGCCATTATCTCACGAAGCGCAATCCGATGTCAATAAAGATTTTTCTCTCTTACCGGTCTTTTGATATAATATGTCAAAAGATAAAAACGGAGACGAAAATGACCAACTCCAGGATCGAATCCCTAAAGGCGCTTCTTGAGAAAAATCCCAACAACCCACTGGGAAGATACGGGCTGGCTAATGAGTATTTCAAGCTGGGGATTTACGAAGAAGCTGTCGTAGAGATCAAGAAATATCTTGAGTTAAAGGATGATGAGGGGGCTGCTTATAGAATTCTTGCTGAAGCGCTTCTCAAACTGGGTAGAAGAGAGGAGGCAAAGGATGCCTACAGAGAGGGAATCGCATCAGCAGAGCGACACGGCCATCCGGGGATGGCGGAAGAATTTGAGGAAGCTATTCAGCTTATCGAGTGATAGCATTTATTTGTAATAATCAACAGGCTTTTGCTAAAACGGTGAGTATGTTTGTCATATCGAACGGACGTGAGATATCTATCGTTTTGTTACAGTAAGGAGATGCTAGAAAGTCTGAAAAGAAAGATTTCTCCCGGAGTTTATCCTGAGCGTAGCCGAAGGAGTCGAAATGACAATCTCTTCCGTGTCATTCCGAACCCTGTCCCGAATCCTTCAGCTGCGCTCAGAGCCTGTTCTGAGCCCGCCGAAGAAATAAACTCCCGTGAGGAAAATTGTGAGGAATCTTGAGAAAATACAAGACCCTTTTTATTTCCATCTGATGCGAACTGCGCATCAGATACTGCTATAGATTCTCTCAGGGTGACAATTGTGATATCTCAAGTTGATTTTCGACGATCGAAGTTTAAGACGGCTTCTTGACCATTCGATAGATGAGCAGGAGGACAATCGAGCCAAGAATAGCTATAACTAAGCTGCCCAGATTAAAACCAGTGACCGTTCCTAAGCCAAGAATAGTGGAAATATAGCCTCCAATAACGGCCCCGACAATTCCAATAATGATCGTTACTATGAATCCTCCTGGGTCTTTTCCAGGGAGAATCATTTTTGCCAGTGCGCCTGCTATCAATCCTAATATTATCCAAGAAATGAAACCCATGATTGTATCCTCCTGTGTTCTAAATCTTTTCTATTAATGATTGAAAAGTCGTATTTATTATTTATGGAGTGTAATGCCATGTCAATAAAGATTTTTTTGGGTAGCATGTCATTGCGAGGAGCAAAGCGACGAAGCAATCTCCAAGGATTGCTTTCTCCTCACTTTGCTCAGGGCTTCAGCTCAACCTTAATCAGTCGCTCACAACAACATTTAAGGGGAGCTATATTACCAGCTATAATGCCCAATCTCCATACTTTGAAAAAATCAAATTGACCCACTACCATTTTTTCTTTACCGCAGCTAATCCATATTTCCATATTAGCCTTATCATTAATCGTTTATAATAGTGCATGACACCCATGCGGATTGTTTCTCTTTGCCCGAGCAATACAGAGATTCTCTTCGCCCTCGGCGCGGGAGAAAATGTCATAGGAGTCGACAGCTATTCGGATTATCCTCCCGAGGTAAAGAATTTGCCGAGAGTCGGCCCTGACCTGAGGGTGAGTATGGAAAAAATAAAAGCCCTTAATCCCGATTTAGTCGTAGCATCCTTGACAGTCCCTGGTATGGAACGAAACATTGACGGCCTCAAAGAAGCCGACCTACCCTTCATCGTCCTGAGTCCGACAAATATCGAAGAAACTTTGCGGGATATTTTACAACTGGGAGAAATCACGGGAACGGTTGAAATAGCAGAAGGACTCGTCGATGAAATCAGATACACAATTGACTCTTTGAAATCTCAGACGGAGAAAGCCGAACATAGACCCAAACTCTACTGGGAGTGGTGGCCCGATCCCTTGATTACAGCCTGTAAGTATAGCTGGGTTACAGATATGAGCGGGATCATCGGCGGCTATAATGTGTTTTCTCATATCGAGAAGACCAGCTCCACAGTGCAGGACTCGGACATTTTCGAACAAGACCCCGACTTTCTCCTAATATGCTGGTGCGGAGGGAAAATGCAGTCGAAGATGAGCGAGGATAAAATACTCGACAGACCGGGATGGGAAGAAGTAACAGGAATCAAGGAAGGAAGAGTATATTGCCTACCGGAGCCGCTGTTTGGCCGCCCCGGCCCCAGGATTATAGACGGACTCAAGATGCTTGCTCAATTAGTCCATCCTGAGATATTTGGCAGATTGTAAGTGTCATAAGAGCTTTTAATTAAAAGGCCTTGAAGAAAAAAGTTTTCTGAGCTTCGTGACTTTCTGCTCTAGTGGCAACAAATAATGAGTAATCCAAAGATCGAACTCCATAACGTCGGAGCAAGCAGAAACGGAAAAGTCATTTTAAAGGAAATCAACCTTAAGTTTATGACGGGGGAAAAATATATCTTGGTTGGACCTTCGGGCGCCGGGAAGTCAACTTTTCTCAGGCTTCTCAACCGAATGGATGACCCATCTTCAGGACAAATAACTTATGACGGAAAGAATATAAGGGAAATCCCAATTCTCGAACTCAGACGGAAAGTGGGAATGGTGTTTCAGATTCCCGTCACTTTTGATGGAACGGTAAAAGACAACCTGATGGTTCCTTACCGACTCCGAGTTACAGCAAAAATGAGCGACAAGAACGAGATTGAAAAGGCACTTGAACTCAGCGGGCTTGGCATTGAGTTTATAGAGCGCAGAGCCTCGGAGCTTTCTGTAGGAGAGAAACAGCGTCTGAACATAGCAAGGGCATTAATAAACAAACCGGATGTGCTCCTTTTGGACGAACCGACATCCGCCCTCGATTACGAATCTGCAATAAAACTCCTCCAATCACTCAAGGAGTTGAATCAAGTTCTAGGGCTCACGGTTATTATGGTTTTGCACCAGTTAGAGCAAGCAGGGTTTTTGGGAGGCAGGATTATAAAAATAACACATGGAGCTGTAGTAAGATAGCAAGAGAAGAAGAATTGTTAAAGTTAGTTAACGCGACTTTGATACAAAAGAACTAATTGAAATCAGCTTTCTTCCTTCCCCCTTGATGGGGGAAGGTGAGGATGGGGGTGAAATGACCCCCCACCTATAATCCTCCCCCGCAAAGGGGGAGGAAAAGGCAGCTAGCTTTAAACATCCAAGAATATATAGAACACACGTTCATTAAGAAGAAATTCATGGAAAATACGAACTACACCCTCATCGACCTCAGCTACTTAGATTTAGCAATAGGACTTGGTCTAATTTTAATAGTCGCAGGTCTTTCACGATGGGAGCAGCTTAAATTAGAGGGAGATATAGCCGTTGCCGCCGTCAGAACTCTTTTTCAGCTATTGGCAGTCGGATATGTGCTCAAATATATTTTTACAGTACACCATCCGGCTTTAATCTTACTGGCAATAGTAGTAATGATTGTGGTCGCCGCCAGGACGGTCACCGGAAGACAGAAGAAACAAACAAGAGAACTTAGCTTTCTGGTCGGTTTTGCCATGACCGCGGGTTCGGGAATAAGCCTCTTCGTAGCAACTCAAATCATGCTTCAAATAAAACCCTGGTATGAACCGCACTACTTAATTCCGCTTGCGGGTATGGTTATAGGAAACAGTATGAACGGAGCAACACTTGCTATAGAGAGGATTGACTCAGAGATTGATTTGAGAAAGTCTGAGATTGAAGCTTATCTGGCGCTCGGAGCCACGGCAAAACAGGCCGCAGCGAGTTGTATCAGAGCGGCGATGAAGGCGGCTTTGATTCCTACGGTTAACTCCATGATGGTCGTCGGAATCGTTTCTCTTCCGGGAATGATGACAGGCCAAATACTGTCCGGCACCTCGCCATTTATCGCCGTTAAGTATCAAATAGTCATCATGTACCTGATTGCCTTTTCAGTAGCAGTCTCGGCTTATATCCTGACAAAGCTCAGGTTCAGGAGATATTTCACACCAGACCATCAGTTGAGAGA
>Ga0187893_10001082_pt1 | contig 67932 bp, 69 predicted proteins | sample MA1701074metaG_FD_139574 | JGI IMG/M metagenome (GOLD analysis project Ga0187893, IMG submission 139574) | White microbial mat communities from a basaltic lava cave in the Kipuka Kanohina Cave System on the Island of Hawaii, USA - MA170107-4 metaG ...
ACTGCTTGACGCGCCCCTCGATGTCCTTCTTCTTACCGGCGCCTTCGATGATCGTCGTGTTGTCTTTGTCGATGACGATGCGCTTGGCCTGGCCGAGATCCTCGAGTTTGACGCCCTCGAGCTTGATGCCGAGGTCTTCCGTAATCGCGCGTCCTCCGGTGAGGATCGCGATGTCTTCGAGCATGGCCTTCCGACGATCGCCGAACCCGGGCGCCTTGACCGCCGACACCTGCAGTGTGCCACGCAGCTTGTTGACGACCAGCGTCGCCAGCGCCTCACCTTCGATGTCCTCGGCGATGATCAACAGCGGGCGGCCGAGGCGCGCCACCTGCTCGAGCACGGGGAGCAGGTCCTTCATCGAGCTGATCTTCTTTTCGTGGATCAGGATCACCGGGTTCTCGAGCACCACTTCCATGCGCTCGGGATCGGTCACGAAATAGGGCGAGAGGTAGCCGCGGTCGAACTGCATGCCTTCCACCACGTCGAGCGTGGTCTCGAGCGTGCGCGCTTCCTCGACGGTGATGACGCCGTCCTTGCCGACCTTTTCCATCGCCTGCGCGATGATCGTGCCGATGGTTTCGTCGCTGTTGGCAGAGATGGTGCCGACCTGGGCGATCATGTTGCCCTTCACCGGCTTGGCCATCTTCTTGATCTCGCCGGTCATCGCTTCAACCGCCTTTTCGATGCCGCGCTTCAGCTCCATCGGATTGGCGCCGGCCACGACGTTGCGCGCGCCCTCGCGATAGATCGCCTGGGCCAGCACGGTGGCGGTGGTGGTGCCGTCGCCGGCGGTGTCGGACGTCTTGCTCGCGACTTCGCGGACCATCTGCGCGCCCATGTTCTCGAGCGGATCCTTGAGGTCGATTTCCTTGGCGACGGTGACGCCGTCCTTGGTGATGGTGGGAGAGCCGAACTTCTTGTCGAGGACCACGTTGCGGCCCTTCGGGCCGAGGGTGACCTTGACCGCGTCAGCGAGGGCGTTCACGCCGCGAAGGATCGCCTGGCGCGACTGCTCGCCGTAAATAATCTGCTTAGCCATGTGAATGAATCTCCGTCAGCTGGTTACTTCTTCTTGCCACCATCGATCACCGCGAGCACTTCGTCCTCGCGCATGATCAGGTAATCCTCGCCATCGACCCGCACTTCCTGGCCGGAATACTTGCCGAACAGGATGGTCTCGCCTTGTTTGACGTCCAGGGCGATCCGCTTGCCGTCCTTGTCGGCTTTGCCGTTGCCGACGGCAACGACCTTGCCCTGTTGCGGCTTTTCCTTGGCCGAGTCGGGGATGATGATGCCGCCGACTTTCTGTTCTTCTTCCTCAATGCGCTGCACGAGGATGCGGTCGTGGAGCGGTCTCAAAGCCATAGGTGGTGCTCTCCGTCGGTCTTTGTCTTGCCGGCCGTCCCGGCCGGCGGCGGCACCTACGGTGCCGCGACTGTTAAGCATTGCTGAAACGTGGTTACGCGTGCTGGCAGTCGACCGCCATCTGAGCTAGCAGTCAACAGGCACGACTGCTAATCATAGCGAGTGGAAAAAAAGCGTGTCAATAGGGAGCGGGCTTTGGCCGCGTGGGCGCCTTCGCTTCGCTCGGGCGGAGGCGGCGGGCCGGGCGGCCCGCCGTTGGGGCGGCCCTAAACCCGGCCGTGGACGGGGGTGTGGTGCGTTACGTCGACGTTGCCACGAACAAAGCCGAAATATGCCGCGGCTATGGCCACCGCGCCATGCAACCAGACGTCGTTGCCCCAAATCGGGATCAACCCGAACGTCGTGTTCATTGCCGGAATCAGACCCATGACCGTAAGGACGGCATAGGAGACCGCGAGCAGTTGGAAGTAGCCGCGCGCCCAGCCGCCGGCCCAGGCGGCGAGACCGAGGGCCGCGAAGAGCAGGTGAACGATGTTATGCAGCGTGTTTACCGGAAACATCCCGAGCGCCATTCCGTGACCGTGCTCCATGGTCAATGGCGGAGCATCAGGCGGCGGCGACGCGGGAACGAATCCCACGAAACCAACCACGGCGAAGACAACGCCGAAGACCAGCGCGGCAGTTTTAGTGGTCATGCACTCCTCCAGCTTGGGAAGCGCAACACGCGTGCCGATAGGCGCGCCGCCTACGAGGCCGAGGGCCTCGCCTTAATCTTCAGCTCTTTCATCTTCCGCGCGAGCGTATTGCGGTGGACGCCGAGCTTGACTGCGGCGCGGCAGAGGTTGCCGTCTGCGGCGTCGACGACCTTCGTGATGAAGCGCTTGTCGAACTCGCGCAGGGCATCTTCGTAGTGCACACCCCTCGCGACCATCTCGCCGACGAGCTGATCGAGGAGTCTATGCACGCGCGACTTCCAATTCCCGTCCGGTCAGGCGGCGATAGGCGTCGAGATACTTCGCGCGTGTGTTGCGAATCACATCGTCGGGGAGCGACGGCACCGGCGGTTGTTTGTTCCACTTGATCGACTCGAGCCAGTCGCGCACGTATTGTTTGTCGAAGCTGGGTTGCGGGCCACCCGGGTGGTAGGTGTCTTTGGGCCAGTAGCGTGACGAATCCGGCGTCATCACCTCGTCGATCAACAGCAGCGCGCCGGCATCGGTGATCCCGAACTCGAATTTGGTGTCGGCGAGGATGATGCCTTTCGATTCCGCGTGCGCCACGCCGTGCGCATACAGCTGGAGCGTGAGGCTCTTCAGTCGCGCCAGTAGATCGGCGCCGACCACTTTTGCGGCGGCGGCTTCGCTGATGTTCTCGTCGTGTCCGGATTCTGCCTTGGTCGCGGGCGTGAACAGCACTTCGGGCAGCCGGTCCGATTCGCGCAGGCCGGCCGGCAGCGGCACGCCGCAGACCTCGCCCGTGGCCTTGTAGTCCTTCCATCCCGACCCTGAAATGTAGCCGCGCGCGACGCACTCGACCGGCAGCGGTGTGGTGCGCCGGCAGAGCATCGAGCGGCCCTCGAGCTGGCGCTCAAACCGTCGCGCCGCGGCAGGGTAGTCCGCCACGGTGGTCGCGATCAGATGATTCGCGACGAGGTCACGCGTGCGCTCGAACCAGAAGGCCGACAGCTGATTGAGCACGCGGCCCTTGTCGGGAATGCCCGATCCCAGCACGTAGTCGAACGCCGAGATGCGATCGGTCGCGACCAGGATCAACGCGTCGCCCGCGGCGTAGACGTCGCGCACCTTGCCGCGGCGAGCCAATGACAAGCCGTCGAGTTGCGTATCTAAGAGGGGCTGTGAAAGCACGGGCGCTCGCGTGAAGAACCATCATGGTAGTCGCGTAACCAATTGCAATCAATACATCAAGTGGTTGTGTGCGGCTGAAAAGCCACACGTCATGTAGTATGGGGATCGGCTTGCGCAACGTCATCCGAACGGTGGTGGTCATTGGTCTTGCCATTGGTCTCCTCGCCGTTTTTCTGCGTAACGCCGATCTCGATCGAGTGTGGTCGGCGGTGCGGGCGGCGCGGGCAGACTTCCTCGTGTTGTCGCTTGCCGCGACCGCGCTGACCTATGTGATTCGCGCGGAGCGCTGGCAGTACTTGCTGGGACCGCTGGGCGTCACGCGGTTCTCCACCGTGTTCAGGACCACGGTGATCGGCTTTGCGGCGTCGGCGGTCTTGCCGGCGCGCGCCGGCGAAGTGATACGGCCGTACTTGCTGGCGCGCCGCGAAGGACTGAGCGCCACGGCCGCGTTCGCCACGATCGTGGTCGAGCGCGTCCTTGATCTCGTGGCAGTGCTGTTGCTGCTCGCCGCCTTTTTGATCTGGTTCGACCCGGGCGTCGAGACGCGCGATTCGGTGGTGTTCAGCGCCATTCGCTACGGCGGACTGGTGATGGCTCCGGTGGCCGTGGCGGCGCTGGCGGTGATGTTTTTCATGGCCGGGCATCCCGACCGGCTGCATGCGTGGTTGTTGAAAGCCGAGGCGATTCTGCCGGCGCGCCTGGCCAAGGCACTGGCGCGGGTGGCGCAGATGTTTGCCGGGGGATTCGCCGTGGTGCGGCGGCCCGAGCGGCTCGTGGCCGCGCTGGCCTGGTCGATGGTGTTGTGGATCGCGATCGGAACCGGCATCTGGGCGGCCTCGATCGCGTTTCGGATCCCAGTGCCGTTCACGGGCGCCTGGCTGATCCTGGCGCCCCTCGTCGTGGGCGTAGCGGTGCCGACGCCCGGAGGGGTTGGCGGTTTTCATGAAGCCTATCGGCTCGCGGCGACCGCGTTCTTCGGCGCCGACAACGACACTGCGGTGGGTGCGGCCATTGTGCTGCATGCCATTTCGGTCGGGCCGGTCACCTTGGCGGGGATGTGGTTCATCGTCCAGGACGGACTGAAGCTTGGCGGCATGCTGCAACTGTCGAAGGGCGAACGGGCGGCGGAGTGAGACGGACGGGGGAGACCGACTAGGTGAAATGTCCCTTCTGCGGTGAAATCGGCGACAAGGTCGTGGACTCGCGCGAGAGCCGCGAAGGCGATGTGATTCGCCGCCGGCGTCAGTGTTTGAACGAACAGTGCCGCAAGCGCTTTACCAGCTACGAGCGCATCGAAGAGATCCCGTACATGGTGATCAAGAAGGACGGCACGCGTGAGCGCTTCGAGCGATCGAAGTTAATCGCTGGACTGCTGAAGGCGTGTGAGAAGCGGCCGATCAAGCCCGCGGACATCGACGAGATTGCCGACCGCGCCGAACAGATTCTCAACGATCGGCCGGAGCGCGAGATTTCGGGACGCGAGCTCGGCGCGCTGGTGATGTCGGAGCTCAAGAAACTCGATCAGGTCGCGTACGTGCGGTTCGCGTCGGTGTATCGCGACTTCCGCGACGTGGATGACTTCGCGCACGAAGTGCGCGCGCTGAAGGGGCACAAGGAATAAGCCGTGGCCACCGCGAAGCCTCTTCCGAGGCACGAGGCACCAGGGACGAGGCCCCAGTCCGGCGTCCGGCCGGCGGTGGCACCCGGCCGGCGTCCGTTCAGAGACAACCCGCCGCTCATTCTTGCCGGCATCATCATTCTGCTCGCTGCGCTCGGCGGGATTGTCTGGCTCGCCGATCGCACGGCGACGTTGTCGCCCGACTTCCTGACCGAGGTGGTGCTGATCGCGCTGTCGGCCACCAACGTGACGATGTTGCTCGCGCTGGTGTTCGTGCTGGCGCGCAACGTCATCAAGTCGCTGGTGGAAGGCCGGCGCGGCCTGCCGTTCGGCCGCTTTCGCGCCAAGCTGGTCCTCGCCATCCTGGCCATGACCGTGATCCCCGCGGTGCTGGTGATGATCGTGGGTAGCCGCGTCGTGCTCACCGCGGTCGACCGCTGGTTCAACGCGCCGATGGAGGAGATCCTGCAAGGCGCGAATTTCATCGCCGGTGATTACTACCAGCAGCGGCAGCAGCTCGTGCTCGAACAGGGCGCGCGCATCGCCCAGTCGCTTGGCGCCGTCGATCTGGCTGCCGCGGATGTCGCCCGCGTGCAGCGCATGGTCACACCCGAGGTGACCAGCCGCCGCGTCGGCATGGTCCAGGTCTATCGCGTCGTCCGGCAGCCGGATCAGCCCGTGGAAGTGGTGTCGCTGGTCGACGTGGTGTCGCCGTCGATGCCGCAGGGTTGGTCGCGCGCGTCCGCGGACCCGTTGGCGGTTCGCGTCGCTTCCGGCGACGAAGCGACCCCGAGCCGCATCGATGAGATCACCGGCGGCGGCGATCTGGTGCACGTGGCGACCGCGGTGCGCAATTCCGCCGGCCACATCACCGGAGTCGTGGTCGCCAGTGAATATCTCTCCGGTCAGTTCGCGGAGCAGGCGCGCCGCATGTCGAAGGCCTACGAGGACTACACCCAGCTCCGGGTGTTGAAGCAGCCGCTGGCCGGTGTCTATGTGTCGTTCTTCGTGATGGTGACGCTGCTCATTCTCGTCGGCTCGACGTGGATGGGGCTGTACCTCGCCAAACGCATTACGCGGCCCGTGCAGCTACTGTCCGAGGCGGCGCGGGAGATCAGCGCCGGCCGCTACGAGCAGCGGATCGAGCATGAGGGCGGCGACGAGTTCGGCTCGATGGTGGAGGCGTTCAACGCCATGGCCGCTGAGATCTCGCAGACGCGCAAGCGCCTCGAGCGCGCGAGCGACGATCTCGAACGGAAGCATGAAGAAGGCGAGGGTCGCCGGCGCTATATCGAAGCGATCCTCGAACGCATCGCGACCGGCGTGGTGTCGATCGATCGCGGCGGGCGCATCGGCACCATGAATCCGTCGGCGCTGCGGTTGTTGGAGCTGACCGGCGACGTGATCGGCGCCGCGGCGGTCGACGTGTTCGCGCGCCCCGATCTCGCGCCGATCAACGAGGTCCTCGACCAGGCGGCGCGCGCCAAGATGGACTCGTTCGCGCAGGAAGTGGCGCTGGTGCGGGACGGCCGTGAACGGCACGTGGTGGCCGCCGCCACCCGCGTGGCCGGCACCGACGGCAGCTTCGACGGCACGGTGCTGGTGGTCGACGACGTGACGCCGCTGATTCGGGCGCAGAAGGTCGCGGCGTGGCGCGAGGTGGCGCGGCGGCTGGCCCACGAGATCAAGAATCCGCTGACGCCGATTCAGTTGTCAGCGGAGCGGATGAAGCGCAAGCTGACCGACATCGACGCGCCGCTGAAGGATCTGGTGCAGGAGTGCACGTCGACCATCATCGGCGAGGTGGAATCGCTCAAGGGCCTCGTCGACGAGTTCTCGCAGTTTGCGCGCATGCCGGCGCCGCGCGCGGTCCCGACCGATCTGCATGTCTTCCTCAACGACACGATGGCACTCTACGACGGGCTGTTTGCGGCGGTTGAGTTCCAGAAGCATTACGACGCGGCGGTGATGCAGGTGCGTCTCGATCCGGAACAGATGAAGCGTGTGATCATCAACCTGATCGACAACGCGATCGAAGCCATGGGACGGCACGGGACGATCGTGATCGAGACCGTGCGCGACGTGCCGAACAGTCTGGTGCGCATCGTGGTCGCCGACAGCGGGCCGGGTATTCCGGCGGCGGAGCGCGACAAGCTGTTCCTGCCGTATTACTCCACCAAGGGCCGGGGCAGCGGCCTCGGTCTGGCCATCGTGCGGCGCATTGTCGCCGAACATGGCGGCAGCATCGACGTCACCGACAACGTGCCCACCGGCACGCGCTTTATGATCGAGCTTCCTTCCTAGATGCCATCCATTCTTGTCGTCGACGACGAACCCGGAGTTCGGTCGTCGATCAGCGGCGTCCTTCAGGACGAAGGCTTCGACGTCGATACGGCCGGCACGGGCGAGGAGTGCCTCGAGAAAGCGAACGGCGCCGCGTTCGACGTCATCGTGCTCGACATCTGGTTGCCCGGGCTCGATGGCCTCACCACGCTGCAGCGCCTGCGCGAGCGGCAGATTGATTCGCAAGTGGTGATCATTTCCGGTCACGGCAACATCGAATCGGCGGTGCGCGCCATCAAGATGGGCGCCTATGACTTCATCGAGAAGCCGCTGTCGCTGGAAAAGACGGTCCTCGTGGTGCGCAACGCCCTGCGCCAGCGTGATCTCGAAGCTGAGAACCGCGTCCTGCGCGCAAAGGTCGATCGCCACGAGAAACAGCCGGTGATGGTGGGCGAGAGTCCGGCGATGCACCACCTGCGCGAGCAGGTAGCGCTGGCCGCGCCGACCAACGGCCGCGTCCTCATCCTCGGCGACAGCGGCACCGGCAAAGAGCTGGTGGCGCGCACCATCCACGCCACCAGCCGCCGGAAGAATGGACCCTTCGTCGAGGTCAACTGCGCCGCGATTCCAGAAGAGCTGATTGAATCGGAGCTGTTTGGTCATGTGCGCGGTGCCTTCACCGGCGCGGTCGCCGATAAGCCGGGGCGCTTCGAGCAGGCCAGCGGCGGCACCATCTTCCTCGACGAAATTGCCGACATGAGCTTGAAGACACAGGCGAAGGTGCTGCGCGTGCTCCAGGAACAGGTGATGGAGCGCGTCGGCGGCACGCAGCGCATCAAGATCGACGTGCGCGTGGTGGCGGCGACCAACAAGGATCTCCCTGCGGAGATTCGTGCGGGCAGTTTTCGCGAGGACCTCTACTTCCGCCTCAACGTCATTCCGATCTTCGTGCCGGCGTTGCGCGATCGGCCGCAGGATATTCCGCTGCTCGCTGAACACTTCATGGCGATGGTCGCCGCCGCCGAGGGGCATCGCCCCAAGCGGCTGGCGCCGGAAGCGACCGCCCGGCTCCAGCAGCACCGCTGGCCCGGGAACGTCCGCGAGCTGCTCAACGTGATCGAGTACCTGAACATCATGGTCGGCGGCGAGACCATCACCGCCCAGGACGTGGCGCATCTCGGCCGCGAGGGAGCGCCCGACGCGCCGGCGCAGCGTGGGCCCGTGACCCCACTCGCCGATGCGCGCGATCAGTTCGAGAAGGACTACATCCTGCAGACGCTGGCCGCCCAGAACGGCAACATGTCGCGCACCGCGGAAGTGCTGGGCGTGGAGCGCTCGAATCTTTACAAGAAGCTCCGCGCCTTCGGGATCACTCCCCGGGGCGGGACCTGAGCTTGTTTTCCAGCACCTGGCCCGGAGTGAATCGTTCGAGCTGCAGGAAGTACTCGGCGGCCTGCAGCATTGCCGCCGACGGCACCAGGCCGACAATCTCGCTCTCGAGCACGGTCACGCCGTACCGCGCGGCCTCGCGCTTCACCATTTCGAAGACGCGCGAGATCGGCGTCTTCTCATAGTTCGTCAGGTTCATCGACACCTGCACGATGCCTCTGTCTTCGAGCGGGATGCCCATCGCCTTCACGAAGCGCAGTCCGCCGCTGCTCATCCGCACCGCGGCGGCGATCTTTTTCGCCACATCGAGGCGGTCGGTCGCGAGATTGATGTTGTAGGCAATGAGCGGCATGCGTGCGCCGATCACCGAAGCGCCGGCGGTTTGATGCGGCGCGGCCGGTCCGAAATCCGGCGCCCATCCGGACAGCTGCATCTTGGCGGCGAGGCCTTCGAACTCCCCGCGACGAATGTCTTCGAGGTTCTTGCGCGCCGGGTTCGCCGAGGCCTCTTCGTACAAGTAGACGGGCAGCGAAAACTTCGCCGCCACATCCGCCGCCACCGCCTTGGCCAATCCCACGCACTCGTCCATCGTCGCGCCCTCAATCGGAATGAACGGCACCACGTCGACGGCGCCAAGCCGTGGATGCTCGCCCTTGTGCGTGCGCAGATCGACGATCTTCAGAACGGCCTCAAACAGCTTCGGAATCCCGGCCCGCATCGCGGCGGTGTCGCCGGCGAGCGTCAGAACCGAACGGTTGTGGGAGGCATCGGACTGCACGTCGAGGACCTGAAGGCCCGGGATCGCGCGGAGGGAATTGGCGATGCCCTCGACCACGTCCAGGCGGCGTCCTTCGCTGATGTTGGGAACGCATTCGATGACGGCCATGCGGCTCCAGCTTAATGGATAACGGAGTAAGTGCTATACTTTGCCGCAAGTTACATGACCGACCCGCTACAGGCGCAATCGGTCGCCGACGACGAGGCGAGGATCGAGCATCTGCTCGTGACCGGCCTTGATCACTACTTTGCGGGTGAATTCGAACAAGCCATCAATCTTTGGACGCGCGTGCTGTTCCTCGATCGGAACCACGATCGCGCCCGTGCCTACATCGATCGCGCCCGCAGCGCGCAGGCCGAGCGGCAGCGCATCTCCGAAGCGCTGGTCCATGAAGGCCTCGACGCGTTCGACAAAGGTGAAGTGGCGCGCGCCCGTGAATTGCTGAGCGACGCTCTCGATCAGGGTGCGTCACACGACGTCGCGCTGGGCGTGCTGGGCCGCATCGACCGGCTCGATGCCGGTCAACGCGCGCCGGCTCGCAGCGAACCGTCCATCCGGCGTCGGGTCAGCGCGCCGCGGGCTGAGGGCGAACGGGAACAGTCGCACCGAAGCACGTTGGCACTGTGGCTCGTCACGGCCGCGGCGATCGTTCTCGTCGCAGCGATGTCGTTCGTCATCGTCAGTCCAAACGGCTGGTCGGATTGGTTCCCGGTCCAGGCAACCACCACCACTCCCGTTCAGTTCTCGCCGGCGCCGGCTCCGCTGCCTGTTCCTGCACCGACGGAAAGCTACCTCGGTCAGGCGCGCGCGATGTTTGCCGGCGGCAAGCTGCGCGACGCCCTGCGCGCCCTCGATCGGGTCCCGGTTGGCGACATCCTGCGCGCCGATGCCGACCGTCTGCGTGGTGAAATTCAACGTGAGCTCCTGGCTGTGGCGGCGGCCGAGGCTTCGGCCTCAAGCGCGGTGCGACCACGCGAATGAAGTGCCCGAAGTGCGGTTATCTCGGGTTTGAGACCACCGACCGTTGCCGGAACTGCCAGTACGATTTCTCCCTCGCGCCATTTCAGAGTGAAGCCGAGCTGTCGCTGAAGGCGGCGGAGGACACGGTCCCGACCAATGGCGACTTCGAACTGCCGCCGATCACCCGGCCGCCGGAGCCCTCGAGTTCCCTCGATCTCGACAGGTTGTTCGGAGAAGAAGAAACGTCGGCGGACTCTCTGGAGTCGATGGCCTCATCGATCGAAGTGATCGACGAACCTATCGAACCGGACGAGCCTGTCGAGGACCACGAGCCTGTCGGAGCCGCCGCACGCTCAGTCGAAGCGCCTGCGTCAGCGGACGATTCGTTGCCGTTCGACGATGCACCCATCGTGGCGCCTCCCGCAGCGCGGGCGCCGTTGTCGGTGCGCCGCGCGACGCCCGAGCTGCCGCGCAATCGCCCGCGACCGACGCGTCCGGCTCGACCTGATGCCCTGCAACTCGAACCCGACGCGGAGACTGGACAGCTGGCGGCGAGCGGGTCGACGGCCGAGACCATCGCGTCGTTGACCGAGACTCCGTCGCTGGGCGCGCGCGTCGGCGCCGGCGCGATTGACACGCTCCTGCTGGTCACGCTCGACGCGTTAATCCTGTACCTGACGCTGCGGGTGACGGGGCTTCAGAACACACTCGAAGACGTTCGGGTATTGCCGATCATTCCTTTCGGCGGGTTTCTCGCGCTGCTCGCATTTGGCTACGTGGCTTCCTTCACGGTCGCAGGCGGCCAGACCATTGGCAAGATGGTGTTGAGTCTGCGCGTGATTGGTGATGACGGGCGCCCGATCGATGCGGCCGGCGGGATGCTGCGCGCCGCGGGCTGCATGCTCGTGCCGCTGACACTCGGACTGTCGTACGTTCCGGTCCTGGTGACGGCCGACCACCGTGCGGTGCACGATCGGCTGGCCGGCACACGCGTCGTTCAAGAATGAGCGGTGTGGCGGTCTTCATAGCCACGTTCGGCTACGTCGGCTATTTTCCCATTGCCCCAGGCACTGCCGGATCACTTGCCGCGCTCGCTCTGTACGCGCTCGTGCGCTGGCTCGGGGCTCCCGCAGTGGAGCTGCTGACGATAGGCGCGGTCGCGCTCGTCGGCGTGTGGGCGGCACATGGCACCGAGCGCGCCCTGAACCGCAAGGATCCCGGTCCGGTGGTCATCGACGAAGTGCTCGGCATGCTGATCACGATGGCCCTCATGCCGCTGTCGGGGTGGGGAGTCGTGGCCGCGTTTCTGCTGTTTCGGATACTCGATGTCATCAAGCCGTTTCCAGCGGACCGGCTCGAACACCTGCCCGGCGGCTTCGGTATCATGGCCGACGACGCCATGGCCGGCGTCTACGGGCAGATTCTGATGCGCATCGGAATTGCAGTGTGGCCGCAGTGGATGACGATGTGAGTGACGCCTCGCCTGACGCCGCGCGGTCTGCGGCCATTATTGCAGTTGGTAGCGAACTGCTGACGCCCGAGAAGACCGACACCAATTCGCTGTACATCTCCCAGGTGCTCAACGATCTGGGCATCGCGGTGGCGTTCAAGTCGGTGGTTGGCGACAATCGCGATGAGCTGACGGCGCATGTTGTCCACGCGTTGTCGCGGCATCACATTCTGATTCTGACCGGCGGGCTCGGCCCGACCGACGACGACTTGACGCGGGAAGTCGTGGCCGCGCATTTGCGGCTGCCGCTCGACGAAGATCCTGCCATCGTCACCGCGCTCGAGAAGCGATTTGCATCGCGGGGGTGGAAGATGCCGGCCGTGAATCGGCGTCAGGCGCAGGTGCCGCGCGGCGCCACGGTATTGGCCAACCCGCACGGCACGGCGCCGGGCTTGTGGATCGAGTATGAGAGCAAGGTGATCGCGCTGGTGCCAGGGCCGCCGCGCGAGATGAAGCCGATGATTGACGGCGCCGTTCGCGAGCGGCTTGCGGCGCGCGCCGGCAGCATGCGGTTGCACCGGCGGATGATTCGCGTGGCGGGAAAAGGCGAATCCGCCGTTGAAGAGATCGTCCAGCCAATCTATTCGAGGTGGATCGGCGAGCGCCCGTCGATCGAAACCACCATTCTTGCCGGCCTCGGCCAGGTGGAACTGCACCTGGTTGCGCAGTCGGCTGATGCCGAAGCAGCCGCGGTGGCGCTCGACCGCGCTGTCGGGGAGATCGTCGGTGCGCTCGGACAGGACATTGTCAGCTCCGACGGCTCCGCGCTGGAGGCGGTGGTTGGTCAGCTGCTGCGCGCCCGCGGATGGTGGGTTGCGGTCGCCGAATCATGCACGGGCGGCCTGGCCACGTCCCGGTTGACTGATGTGCCGGGCAGCTCCGACTACGTCGAGCGCGCGATCGTGGCGTACAGCAACCGGGCCAAGGTCGAGTTGCTCGATGTTCCCGAGCCGTTGATTGCCGAACACGGCGCGGTGAGCGAACCGGTGGCCTCAGCAATGGCCGCGGGCGTTCGCCGGCGCGCGGGCGTGAACGTCGGTGTCGGTATTACGGGCATCGCCGGACCCGGCGGCGGCACCGAACAGAAGCCTGTGGGCACGGTTTGCATCGCGGTCGATACCGGGACGCCGAGAGTCCGCACCTTTCGTTTCCCCGGTACCAGCAGGGAACTCGTCAAGGCCTGGTCGGCGAACTGGGCCATCGACATGCTGCGCCGGGCGCTGCTCGAGGACTAAGCGTGAGGGTGTTCGTCGCCGTCGACATCGGCGATGCGATGCGCCGTGAAGCGCAGCGTGTGATCACGGCGCTGACCATGAAACTCGAGGCCTTCAAAGAGCCGCCCAAAGTGGTCTGGGTGAAGCCGACGGCGCTCCACGTGACCATCAAGTTCCTCGGCGAGATCGACGAACCCGGCGTCGAACGTTTGCAGCAGCAGCTTGCGCCGCCCGTGGCGTTGGCGCCGTTCGACATCTCCTGGCGTGGCATCGGCGCGTTCCCGAGCACCCGCCATCCGCGCGCCTTGTGGCTCGGCGTGATCGACGGCGCGACGCAGCTGGCGGCGATTGAAGCCGAGATCTCGAAACGGCTGGCCGGCACGGCGGTGCCGCTGGACGATCGCGTGCTGTTGCCGCATCTCACGCTCGGCCGCGTCAAGATGGAGGGGAAGAAGATCGACTGGCCGAAGATTCTGCAGGCCTGCGAAGTGCGCGATATCAGGTCGCACGTCGATCGCGTGACGCTCTATCGCAGTCAGTTGTCGCAGTACGGTCCACACTATACTGAGTTGGTGAGCGCCCCTTTGATCGATCAACCGATCACCCGTTCAACAGATCAATAGATTCGTGGATCTGTTTCCCTCACTCGTCGTCGGGTACCTCGTCGGCTCGCTGCCGATCGGCTATCTCGTCACCCAGATGACGCGGGGCGTGGATCTGCGTCGCGCGGGCAGCGGCAATGTGGGCGCGACGAATGTCTATCGCACGAGTGGGCTGCCGGCTGCCATCGCGGTGATGATCGCCGACGCCGCAAAAGGCGCCGGCGCAGTCATGCTCGGCGGAGGCGGCGTCGGATCGGTGGCCGCCGGAGTGGCTGCCGTGTTTGGTCATGTGTATCCCGTGTGGTTGGGATTTCGCGGCGGCAAGGGTGTGGCCACCGCGGGCGGAGCGTTCAGCGTGCTGTCGCCGTTGCCGACGGCGATCGCGGCCGCGGCATTCGCGGTGACCGTGTCTCGATCGCGTTTCGTCTCGCTGGGATCGATCGTCGCCACCATCCTGCTGCCGATCATTGAATGGCTCACGCCGGGGCTGCGCGCGATCGACGTCGGCGCCACGATTGCCGCCGCGCTGATCCTCTTCCGTCATCGCGGCAACATGGCGCGGTTGTGGTCGCGCACCGAGCGGGCACTCGGCACATGACCCATACCATCGCGGTACTTGGATCGGGGAGCTGGGGTACGGCGCTTGCCGTCCATTTGGCACGCACGGGTCACGATGTGCGACTGTGGGCGCGCGATCCCGCCATCACCTTGGCGTTGACCTCGGATCGCGAGAACCGAACGTATCTGCCCGGCATTGTGTTGCCCTCGGTTCTGAAACCGACGGCCGCACTCGGCGAGGCGCTCGAGGGCGCCACGTTCGTGGTGATGGCGGTGCCGTCGCATGGCGTGCGCGACGTGGCGCGGGCCGCAAGCGCGCACCTGCATCGCGGCACCATGGTCAGCGCAGTGAAAGGCCTCGAGGAAGGCACGTTGCTGCGGATGTCGCAGGTGCTCGCTGCGGAGATTCCGGCGGCCGGCGAGGTGGTGGTGTTGTCGGGCCCCAGCTTTGCGATTGAACTGGCGCGGGAGCTGCCCACGGCGGTGGTGGCCGCTGGATCCTCGCCGGAGGTGGTTGAAGCCGTCATGTCCCATTTCCGATCGCCGGCGCTGCGACTGTATGGCAGCACCGACGTGATTGGCGTCGAGCTCGGCGGATCGCTGAAGAACATCATCGCCATTGCCGCCGGCGTGGTGGAAGGGCTCGGCCTCGGCCACAACGCGCTGGCCGCGCTGATGACCCGCGGGCTGGCGGAACTCTCGCGGCTTGCCGTCGCGCTCGGCGCACAGCGAGAAACGCTGGCGGGCCTGGCGGGCCTCGGCGATCTGGTGCTGACCTGCACCGGCGATCTGAGCCGCAATCGCATGGTGGGGATCGAGCTCGCCAGGGGGCGGGCGCTGAACGAGATCCTGGCGGGCACCAGGATGGTGGCCGAAGGCGTCCGCACCACCGAAGCCGCGCTCGCGTTGAGCGCGAAACACGACATCGAGTTGCCCATCGCCCGGGAGATGTCCGACGTCCTGGCCGGGCGAACTGATCCGAAATCCGCGATCCGGAACCTCATGGGCCGCAAACAGAAGCTGGAACACGTGTAACACATGGGACTGTTTGACAAGTTGAAGCAGGGGCTGCAGCGCACCACGCAGCAGCTCCGCGAGCGATTCGAAGACATCGTCTCGATTGCCGACGCGCCCGAGGCGCGCACCCGCGAGATCGATGTCGACACCGCCGAGACCCTCGAGGAAATCCTGCTGATGGCCGACGTGGGTGTGGCCGCGAGCGGTGAGATCGTGCAGGCGGTGCGGAAGCCACGCCGCGGGGAGAGTTTGCGCGATCTCGTGAAAGAAGAAATGCTCAGGATCCTGGAGGGGTCTTCAACCGCGCCCCCCGCTCCGGGTCACCCACATGTGGTGTTGATCGTGGGCGTCAACGGGGTTGGCAAGACCACGACGATTGGCAAGCTCGCAAATCAGCTCCGTGCTGAGGGCAGACAGCCGCTGATCTGCGCCGCCGATACGTTTCGCGCGGCCGCGGTCGACCAGCTGCAAATCTGGGCCGATCGCGCCGGCGTCAATATGATCCGCGCGAAAGAAGGCTCCGATCCCGCCGCCGTTGTCTTCGATGCGATCACCGCGGCAAAGGCGAGGAAGAGCAACGTCGTACTGGTCGATACGGCCGGCCGGCTCCACACACGCACCAACCTGATGAACGAGCTCGACAAGATTCGCCGAGTGGCGAGCCGCGAAGTTCCCGGCGCCCCGCACGAGGTGCTGCTCGTTCTCGACGCCACCGTCGGACAGAACGGCCTGGCTCAGGCGCGCGAGTTCACCAACGTCGCCGGCGTCACCGGCATCGTGCTCACGAAACTCGACGGCACGGCCAAGGGCGGCATCGCGGTGGCGATTGCGCACGATCTGAAGCTCCCGATTCGCTACGTTGGCGTCGGCGAAGGCATGGACGACCTGCTGCCGTTCTCGCCGCGGGAGTATGTGGACGCGATTTTTCAAGAGAAATGGTGAACGACGCCGACCATATGCGGCGCGCCCTGTTTCACGCCCGCCGCAGCGAGGGCGTGACGACACCGAACCCGATGGTCGGCGCCGTGGTGGTGACTGCCAACGGCATCGTGGCCGGATACGGCCGTCATCCCCGCGCCGGCGACCCGCATGCGGAGGTTCTCGCCCTCGAGGATGCCGGCGTGCGCGCGCGCGGTGCCACGCTCTACGTCACGCTCGAGCCGTGCTGTCACACCGGCCGGACGGGGCCATGCTCGCGGGTGATCGTGGCCGCTGGCGTGCGGAAGGTCGTGGCTGCGATGCAGGATCCGAATCCGATGGTCAGCGGTAAGGGATTCGAGGAACTGCGCGCCGCCGGCATCGACGTCGAGGTCGGGCTGCTCGGCGCCGAAGCCGAGCGGTTGAACCGGGCCTTCACGATTGTTCAGACCGAGGGCCGGCCGATGGTGATCGCGAAAGTGGCGGTGAGTCGCGACGCCGGAATCGCCGCCGCGCCCGGCACCCGCACCCAGCTGACCTCACGCGAAGCCAACCGGCGGACCCAGCGCCTGAGAGCCGCGGTGGATGCCATCGGCATCGGTTCCGGAACGGTGCTCGCCGACGATCCGTTGTTGACCGTGCGCGATTGTTATCGGTTTCGCCCGCTGGTGCGCGCAGTCTTCGATCGCTCGTTGCGCACGACGGCAGGCCTTCGGCTCTTCTCGACGCTCGCGGCGGGGCCGGTCATAATACTGACAACGGCGGCCGCGGTTGGCCGTCACCCCGAACGAGCAGAGGCGCTGGCGCGCGCTGGCGCCACGGTGGTCGAAACCCCCGGCGATTTTCGACACGCGGTGCGAGAGTTATTGCGGTTCGAGGTGTCGACGCTGCTGCTCGAGGGCGGCGCCACGATGCACGCCGCCGCCTGGCGCGCCGGCCTGATCGATCGGGTGCATGTCATTACGACGCCGGTCACACTGGGTGAGGCAGGCGTGAAGTCATTCGGCGGATTGGAGCTGCCTGCGTCCGAGCTGGTGCCGATCAAAGTCGATCAGCTCGGCCCGGACCAGTGGATGGAAGCGGATGTTTACCGGCATCGTTGAGTCTGTCGGCAAGTTGGAAGAAGTGAAAGGCACGGGGAGCGGCTATCGCGTCCGCATCCACACCGCGTTGTCGGCGGCATTGCACGTCGGCGACAGTCTGGCGGTCAACGGTGTGTGTCTCACCGTGATTCTGCTCGACGGCGAGCACGTGCTCGCCGACGTCGGGCCCGAAACGTCGCGCGTGACCACGCTGGGTGCGTTGCATCGCGGGCAGGATGTGAATCTCGAGCGGCCGCTGAAGGCCGATGGCCGTCTCGACGGCCATTTCGTGCTCGGGCACGTTGACGGGGTTGGCATCGTCGAACAGATTCGGCCGGAAGGCGAATCGCACTGGTTGACGATCGGATTCCCGACGGCGATGGCGGGCTACTTGATTCGCAAGGGGTCGGTGGCCGTGGACGGCGTCAGCCTGACCGTGGCCGGGCTGGGCGATCGGCAGTTCGACGTGATGGTGATTCCGTTTACCTGGGGTCATACCACGTTGAAAGCGTTGCGAATGGGCGACAAGGTCAATATCGAGTGCGACATGATCGGCAAGTACGTGGCGCGATCGATGGAACTGCGAAGGCATTCATGAAGTCCCGAAAAGAGAAGGCGCCAATCCGCATCGCCAAGGGCGCGAAGGGTACCTCTCCGTTCGCGGCGATCGAGGATTCCATCGAGGCGATCCGCCGCGGCGAGATGGTGATTGTCGTCGACGATGAAGATCGTGAGAACGAAGGCGACCTGACGATGGCCGCCGAGAAGGTGACGCCGGAGGCGATCAACTTCATGGCCCGCTACGGCCGCGGCTTGATCTGCCTGCCGATGTCGGGCGAGCGTCTCGACAAGCTCGAGATTCCGCTGATGGTCACGAACAACTCGACCCGGTTCGAGACCGCATTCTGCGTGCCGATTGAGGCCAAGCGCGGCACGAGCACGGGCATCTCGGCCGCCGACCGCGCCGCCACGGTGAAGGCGGCGATCAACGCCAAGACCAAGCCGGCGGATCTCGCCAGGCCCGGGCACATGTTTCCGCTGCGCGCGCGCGACGGCGGCGTGCTGGTCCGCGCCGGGCAGACCGAAGCCGCGGTCGATCTCGCCCGCATCGCCGGGCTCAATCCGGCTGGCGTGATCTGCGAAATCATGAACGACGACGGCACCATGGCGCGGGTGCCGGCGCTCAGCAGGTTCGCGAGGAAGCACCAGCTGCTGATGATTACGATCGCGGATCTGATTCGGTATCGAATGCGAACCGAGGGCCTGGTGACGAAGGTGGCGGAGGCCGACCTGCCGTCGGAGCACGGCAACTTCCGCATCCACGGCTACGAAAGCATGATCGATCGCGAGACCCACCTCGCCTTGGTGTGCGGCGAGATTGGCGACGGCGAGGACGTTCTCGTGCGCGTGCACTCGAAGTGCCTGACCGGCGACGTCTTTCATTCCGCGCGCTGCGACTGCGGCGCGCAGCTCGAAGCCGCGCTGCAGCAGATTTCCCGCGCCGGCCGCGGCGTGCTGCTGTATCTGAATCAGGAGGGTCGCGGGATTGGCCTCGCCAACAAGCTGCGCGCCTACGCGTTGCAGGATCAGGGCCTCGACACCGTTGAGGCGAACGAACGGCTCGGCTTCAAGCCCGATCAACGCGACTACGGCATCGGCGCGCAGATTCTTCGCAGCATCGGCGTGCGCTCGATGCGCCTGCTCACCAACAACCCGCGCAAATTCGTTGGGTTACAGGGGTACGGCCTCTCCGTGTCGTCGTCGATCCCGCTCGAGATTCCCGCCTCGGCGACGACGCGCAAGTACCTGAAAGTAAAGAAGGAAAAGCTCGGGCACCGTCTCGAATCGGTTTGACCGATCTCCTGAAGTTCAAGTAGCATAAGGGTTTGCGCAGCGGAGCTTTGGCCTGAACGATCCGCCCCACCGGAGGCGGGGCAAGGCAAACGCTGCCGGCGGCCCACATGTTCGACGCGCTCGGCAATCGTCTGCAGGACGTCTTCCAATCCATCAAGGGAGAGACGCGCCTCACCGAGACGACTGTCGAGAACGCCCTTCGGGAAATTCGACTGGCGTTGCTCGAAGCCGACGTCAATTTCAAGGTCGTCAAGGCGTTCGTCGATCGGGTGCGCGATCGGGCCACGGATCAGGCAGTACTCAAGAGCCTGACGCCGAGTCAGCAGGTCATCAAGATCGTTCGCGATGAGCTGCTCGCGCTGTTCGGCGACGCCAAAGGCGGGCTGCAGGAGACGTCCTCTCGCCCGCGCGTGATTCTGATGCTCGGGCTGCAGGGCTCGGGCAAGACCACGACCACGGGCAAGCTGGCGAAGTGGCTGGCCAAGCAGGGCCGCCACCCGATTGTGGTGTCGACGGACGTGCGGCGTCCGGCGGCGATCCAGCAGCTCGCGATCGTCGCGCAGCAGGCCGGTGTGCGCGTCCACGACCCGGCCGGCGAAATGGATCCGGTGGCGCGTGCGAAAGGCGCCCTCGCCGAAGCGCGTGCGGTGGGCAACGACGTCGTGATTGTCGACACCGCGGGCCGGCTCCATATCGACGACGAGCTGATGCGGGAGCTCGTTGCGATCAAAGAGGTGTCGTCGCCGTCGGATCTGCTCTACGTCGCGGATGCGATGACGGGGCAGGACGCGATCAAGAGCGCGGGTGAGTTCAACGCGCAGGTCGGCGTCACCGGCGTGGTGCTGACGAAGATCGACGGCGACGCGCGCGGCGGCGCCGCGCTTTCGGTGGTGTCGGTCGTCGGGGTGCCGATTGCGTTTGTCGGCAGCGGCGAAAAGCTCGACGACCTCGAGCCGTTCCACGCCGGCCGGTTCGTGTCGCGCATGCTCGGCATGGGCGACGTGCTGACGCTGATTGAGAAGGCCGAAGAGGTCATCGATCAGGGTCAGGCGGAGAAGCTCGAAGCGAAGATCCGCAAGGGCGGGTTCACGCTCGAGGATTTCCGGGATCAGCTGCGGATGCTCAAGCGCATGGGCCCGCTCGACAAGATCCTGGGCATGCTGCCGGGAATGGGCAGCATGAAGGAGCTCGCCGGCCAGAAGCCGGATGAGAAGCAGCTGTCGCGCATCGAAGCGATCATCAACTCGATGACGCCCGAGGAGCGCAAGTATGCCGACATCCTCGACGGCAGCCGGCGCAAGCGGGTGGCGAAGGGCAGCGGCACGACGGTGGAAGACGTCAACCGGCTGCTCAAGCAGTTCGTCGAGATGCAGCGGATGCTGAAGATGGTGGGCCAGATGACGGGCGAGCCCATCGCCGAGGCGCCGAAGAAGAAAAAGAAAAAGGGTCCGTTCAGCTTGATGCGTTCGTGAAGAGTTAAGAGTGCGGAGTGAAGAAACCTTGAAGCGCGGCCGCGGAGCGCCGCAAAGAGAGAGTCAGCATGTTGTCCATTCGTATGCGTCGCACGGGTTCGAAGAAGCGGCCGTTCTTCCGCGTCGTGGTATCGGAAGCGCGATCGAAGAAGGAAGGCGAGTTCGTCGAAGTGCTGGGCTTCTACAACCCGCGCAGCAAGCCCGCCGTGGTGGAAATCAACACCGAGCGGATCAAGCACTGGATCCAGAAGGGCGCGCGGCCCTCTGACACCGTGCGGACACTGCTGGCCCGACACCTCACCAAGGATCGCGCCGTCGCCGACGCGCCCGTGACCGCGGAAGCGGCCGCGCCGAAGGCGTAGGGCATCGTGGCGGATCTCAAAGGGCTTATCGAGACGGTCGCCCGGGCGCTCGCCGATCATCCCGAGGCGGTCAGCGTCCGCGAATCGGAGCGGCGCGGCGGCGTTGTCTACGAACTGCAAGTTGCATCGACGGATCTCGGCCGCGTGATCGGGCGGCAGGGTCGCACCGCGGCGGCGCTGCGCACGCTGTTGTCGAGCGTCGCCGAGGCTGACGATCGACGCGTGAGTCTCGATATTCGGGATCAATCGGGCGGCCGTTAAGGGAACATGAGCGCCTGGGACGACGCAATCCTGATCGGCGTCATCGCCCGGACGCACGGTAATCGTGGGGAAGTGATCGTCAATTCCGAGACGGATTTTCCCCTGGAGCGGTTTTGTGAAGGGGCGCGGCTGATGACCCGCGCGAAGGATGGCACGCCCGGAACGCTGGAAGTGGCGTCGATGCGGATGCATCAGGGACGGCCGGTGATTCTGTTCACGAACGTCGCGTCGATGAACGACGCCGAGCTGCTGGCGGGAACGGAGCTGCGGATTGCGGAAGGCGACCGCGACGCGGAACTGCTCGGGCGCGGGCAGTACTTTCATCGCGACCTGATTGGGTGCGCCGTGGTCACCGAGAGGGGCGACCCGCTTGGCGAGGTGACCGCGGTGGAAGGCGCCGGCAGCGCGACGCGCCTGGTAGTGCGCAGCCGGCGTAACGAAGTGTTGATTCCGTTTGCCGACGAAATCTGCACGGTGGATGTGGCGGGCAAGCGCATTGTCGTGCGGCCTCCGGAAGGGCTGCTGGAACTTAACGGAGAGTGGCGGTGAAGGTGGACGTCGTGACCATCTTTCCGAAGATGGTCGAGGCGGGGCTGGCCGAGGGCGTGGTCGGCCGGGCGCGCGGCGCCGGATTGCTGGACATCGTGGTCCACAACCTGCGCGACTTCACGACGGACAAGCATCACGTCGTGGACGACGTGCCGTTCGGCGGCGGGCCGGGAATGGTGATGAAGCCCGAGCCGTTCTTCGGCGCGCTGAACGCCATTCGCGAGCGGCGCGGGTCGCCCGACGTGGTGGCTCTGCTGACCCCGGCCGGCGAGCCGTTCTCGCAGCGCGGGGCGAAGCGCCTGGTGTCGAAACGGCATCTGGTGCTGCTGTGCGGCCGCTACGAAGGGATCGACGAGCGCGTCAGAGACGCGCTGGCGACGGAAGAGATTTCGATCGGCGACTACGTGCTGTCGGGTGGGGAGATCGCGGCGCTGGCCGTCATTGACGCGGTGGCGCGGCTGGTGCCGGGCGTCGTCGGCGACGGTGATTCGGTGGAAGCGGATTCGTTCACTCGCGGGCTGCTCGATTACCCGCACTACACGAGGCCCGCGGAATTCGACGGACGCCAGGTGCCCGACGTGCTGTTGTCGGGTCATCATGCGGAAATTCGCCGCTGGCGGCGCGAAGCGGCGCTGCAGCGCACGAAGGAGCGGCGGCCGGACCTGCTGGCGGGCGCCGAGCTCGATGCCGACGAGCGAGAGTGGTTGAAAAGGAGCAAGTCATGACTGCGATGGAGTTGGTGGAGAAGGCGCAACTGACCGAGCGGCCGCGCATGAAGGCCGGCGATACGGTGCGCGTGCACGTGCGGGTGAAGGAGGGCGACAAGGAGCGCATCCAGATTTTCGAGGGTGTGGTGATTGGCCTCCGCCGCGGCGGCAACCGCGCGACGTTCACGGTGCGCAAGGTGTCGTTCAGCCAGGGCGTGGAGCGCATCTTTCCACTGCATTCGCCGACGATTCAGCGCGTCGAGGTGGTGCGATCGGCCAAGGTCCGCCGTGCCAAGCTGTATTTCCTGCGCGATCTGAAGGGCAAGGCGGCGCGCATGAAGGAAGTCAAGAAGGCGTGATTTCGCCTCTGCGACGGGCTCGACTGGTGCATCATGGGCAGCAGGTGCACGCGTGCGTAAGGTGTCGGCCCGCAAGAACATCGAAAACTCCCTCCACCGCTACGGTTTTGTGGCGGTGGCGGGCGTCGACGAGGTAGGCCGCGGCTGTTTGGCCGGTCCGGTCATGGCCGGCGCTGTGATTCTCCACCCCGAGCGCCGTATCGATGGGCTGGCCGACTCGAAGGCGTGCACCGAACTCCAGCGCGAACGCCTCTACGACGAAATTTGTCGGAAGTGTGTCTCATGGTCGGTCATTGCGATGGACCCCGACGAAATCGATCGCATCAATATCCATCAGGCGACCCTCGAGGCGATGCGGCGGGCGGTCATGTCGCTGGCGCCGTTGCCGGATGCAGTTTTGGTAGATGCCTTTCGAATTCCGTCACTACCGATGGCCCAGCGAGGGGTAATCAAAGGCGATCGGCGGGCATCGGCGATCGCGGCGGCTTCGATTGTGGCTAAGGTGACGCGGGATCGCTTGATGAAAGTCCTGCACGCCGCTGACCCGCGCTACGGGTTCGACCGACATAAGGGATATGCGACGGCGGACCATCTCGAGGCGGTTGCACGCTTTGGCTATTCGTCCCAGCACCGGCGTACGTTCAGACCTGCAACCCTGTTTGATAACATTAGTTAAACCTCTTTCCGAGCAATAACCAGTGCCGTCGTTCGATCGTGAAGCTGCGCTAAAGGCCGCCGAGAAAGCCCTCAAGCTGGGCAAAATCGACGCCGCCATTGCGGAATACGTCAAAGTTGTCGAGGCGCAGCCGCGTGACTGGAACACGGCGAACGCGCTCGGCGATCTATACGTCCGCGCCAACAAGATCGAGAAGGGCGTCCAGCAGTACACGCGCATCGCCGATCACCTCGCCGACGAGGGTTTCTACCCGAAGGCCGCGGCGCTCTTCAAGAAGATCCTCAAGATCAAGCCCGACGACGAGTACGCGATCCTGCAGTCCGGCGACCTCGCCGCCAAGACCGGCAAGCTCGCCGACGCCAAGGCGTACTTCGATCAGGTCATGCAGCGCCGCCAGAAGCGCGGCGACAAGAAGGGCGCGACGGAGATCGCCATCCGTCTCGGCACGCTCGATCCGGACGACCTCGAGGCCCGGATCAAAGCCGCCAAGCTCGCCGTCGACAATGGCGACCCCGCGACGGCGCTGAAGGAATACAAGGACGTCGCGTCGCGGTTCGAGAAACTCGAGAAGTACGAACACGCTCTGGTCCCGCTCAAGGCGGCGTTCGAGCTCGACAAGAACGACGAGAAGCTTCGCGGCCGGCTGTTTGCCGCGTTCCTCGCGGGTAATCCGGCAGCGGCGCGGCCGTTGGCACGTGGCGTCGAAGAGCTGAAGCAAGTTGCCGAGGCGCTCGAGAAGGCCGGCAATCACACCGCGGCCCTCGACGTGCTCGGCGAGATCGCCGCTGCTGATCCGGCGAACGTCGAGATCAAAGCCAACCTCGCGCAGGCACACATCGCGCGCGGTGAATTCGACAAGGCCAAGGCGTTCCTGTCGGCGGAAACCGCCGGCACCAACCCGGCCTTGTGGATGATGCTCGGCGAAATTGAACTGCTCGCGGGCCGACACGCCGAAGGCAAGGCGGCGGTGCAGCAGGCAATCAGGCTCGACAAGGCGCAGACCGAAGCGGCCGTGGCCCTCGCGTGCAGGCTCGCGCAGAACGACCAGGAAGCCGGCTACCAGGCCGTCGACGCGGTAATCGACCGCGCGCTGGCCGAAAGTGACTACGCGGGCGCCGCGATGGCGCTGCAGGAGTTCACTACCCGCGTGCCGTCGCACATTGTCGGCTTGATGCGATTGGTCGAAGTCTGCGTCGATGGCGGCATCGAAGCGACGATGTACGAGGCGCAGGCGCAGCTGGCCGAAGCGTATCTGGCCAGCGGCCGGGCGCTCGAAGCCAGGATCATCAGCGAAGATCTGGTCGCCCGCGAGCCGTGGAACAAGGCGAATCTCGATCGATTCCGCCGCGCTCTGGTCGCGCTCGGCGAAGCGGATCCGGATGCGATCATTGCCGATCGGTTGAGCGGCGAAAGCCCGTTCCTCGCGGTCGAGAAGATGGACCTCAACGAGGGCGTCGATTTCGATGCGCCGGCGCCGGCCGCCGAAGCGGCGGCGGCCGAGCGTGCCGAGGCCGCCGACAGCGAAGGCGTTGAGATCGATCTCGATGCCTTGGCGGAGCCCGAGGCGCCGGCCAGCCCGCCGCCGGCCGCGCCACCGCCCCGGTCGCTCGACCAGGTGTTCAAGGGCATGCGCGACGCGTCTGCCGGGCAGTCGATCGAAGAGGCCGCGGCGGAGCAGTATCGTCTCGCGCTGACCTACGTCGAGATGGGCATGCCCGACGATGCCATCAAGGCGCTCGAATCGGCGGTACGATCACCTCGCCAGCGGTTTGATGCGGCATCGATGCTGGGGCGTTTGTATCTCGACCGAAAAGATCAGCTGCGGGCCATCGAATGGCTCGAGCGGGCCGCCGAGGCGCCGGCGCCGACCCCGGACGCCGGGCGCGCGCTGCTCTACGATCTGGCCGCAGCCTTGGAGCGGGCCGGCGAGCATGCTCGCGCGCTCGCGGTGTTTGTCGAGCTCGAGGCTGAGTCGGGCGGCTATCGCGATGTGGCGGGGCAGATCGAGCGGCTGTCGAAGGCGCAAGCACGAGGCTAATCCCTGTTCAGGCGGCTCCTCTTCGTCGCCCTGCTTCTCGAGACGGGCCTGCTACTCGTCCTGATTCCGTGGTCGGCGTTCTGGGAGCGGAACTACTTCTTCGAGTGGTCGCCGATCCTGAGCGGCCTGATGACGAACAACTACACACGCGGCGCGATCTCCGGACTTGGCTTGATCAACGTCTGGGCTGCGCTCGCCGAACTCGCCGATCTATTCTCCAAGTCTTCGATTACCAATCGTCAATCATGAGGCTGTGCCTCGTCACCGACCGGCGACGACTGGGGGCCGCTCTTGCTGCGCCGGCGGGAGAGTGGATCGATCTCCTGCGGCAACAGGTTGCGGCCGCGGCGGCGGCAGACATCGACTTTGTGCAGATCCGTGAACCGGATCTCGCGGCGCGGCCGCTGCTCGCCCTGGTGCGATCACTCTTGGCGGTGTGCCGGCAGTCGAAGACGCGGATCCTCGTCAACGACCGCCTCGACGTGGTGATGGCCGCCGGCGCGCCGGGCGTCCATTTGAAGGAGAGCTCGCTGAGCCCGGAGCGCGCGCGGCAGCTCGCACGCGCCGTCGGCTCGAGCACGGCCGGCAACCGGGCCGGGACGCCCGAGGGCCTCATCGTGACATGTGCCGTGCATACACCACTTACCGCCGCTGCACGACATTCAGCGGATTTGTTGATAGCCGGCACCGTGTTGCCTACAGTCTCAAAGTCGCCAACCGATTACCTTCAATGGAAGGGGTTGCAGCAGGTCGTTCGCGCGGCGAAGGGGACGCCGGTGCTGGGCATCGGCGGGCTCAGTCTGGAGTCGATCCCGTCGTTGGCAGCAAGCGGCGCCGCGGGGCTGGCGGCGGTCGGCGCGTTCATCCCGCCGCCCGGTCATGGTGCGCTCGCAGAGTTTGTGAAAAACCGCGTCACCGAGATGCGTTTTGCCTTTGACTCGGCGCCGAACGATCCCTAAGATTGCCCTAGCCCCTCTGAAAGTAAGGCAGTTCTGGCAAACAACCAACGTCCGATCGGGGACATGGTGGCTGGCCATCGCCCGCTCGAACCAGCCGCGCGTCTACGCACCGCCCGCGAAGAAAAGGGTCTGTCGGTTCGGCAGCTGGCCGAGGCCACGAAGCTGTCGGTGCGCGCGATCGAGTTGCTCGAAGGCGACCGCGTTGGCGAATTACCAGACGGCATTTATCGTCGCTCGATCGTGAGGTCAGTCGCCCGAGAAGTTGGTCTCAATCCCGATCAGCTGCTGGCAGAATTCACCGAGCGGCACCCCGGCGCGCTGCAAACTCCGACCGCCGCAGTAGTCGTTGAACAGCGTCCGACGAAGTCGTTTCAAAAGGCACTGGCGTTGGTCAGCGCGGTATTTCCGATCGCCGCCGGCATTCTGTATTTCGCGCTGCCGTGGCAGGAACCGCCGCGCGCAGCGGTGATTCCGCCGTCATCGACGGAGATGCAGCGGCGCACCGAGCCGGTGCGCGCGGAAATCGTTCCGATCGGCGGCTTCGCGGAATCGCTGCCGTCGGCGTCGCGTCCGGTTCCGGTTGTGGTGACCTTGACGATCTCATCGCGTTGCGAGTTGCGCGTGGTCGCCGACGGCACCGAGATCCTCGGCCGCGTGATGGAGCCGGGCGAGACGGTTCCGATCGAGCTCGGCGATGAGATTCTGCTGCTGGGCGACAATGCCGCGGCGGTGCAGTTCAGCATCAACGGCCAGGCCGGGCGTCTGCTCGGCGAGCCGGGCGACGTCCTGTCGGCCCGCATCGGCCGCGACGACTACCACGATTTCCTCGTTCGCTACTGATGGAAGCAGGGCTCCGAACGCCACTGCTGGATTTCTTCCGGCGCGGTGAGGTTGCGCGCGACGTCAAGTTGATGGCCGCACAAGGGGCCATCGCGCCCCGGCCGCTCGAACAACTCGGCATCCTGATGTTGCTCAGCACCGACGGCGACGCCGAAATCCGCGACACCGCCGAACAAACCCTGCAAAGTCTGCCCGCCGATCTCGTGGCCAATTTCATTGCCCGGTCCGACGTGCCCACCGAGCTGCGTGAGTTCTTCATCAAGCGCGGCATCAATCCGTCGAATACGCCCGCGCCCGACTTCGAGGAGCCGCTCGTCGACACCGCCGGCGACGCGGAGCTCGAAGGCGCGACCGAGGAAGAGAAACAGCAGACGTTCCAACAGCGGCTGTCGATGATGACCGTCCCGGAGAAGATGAAGTATGCGATGAAGGGCTCACGCGAAATGCGCGCGATCCTGATCCGCGACCCCAACCGGATGGTCTCGTCCGCGGTCCTCAGTTGCCCGAAGGTCAACGAAGCGGAAATCGAGGCGTTCTGCAAGATGGGCAACGTCTCGGAAGACATCCTGCGGACCATCGCCCAGACGCGCGCCTGGACGAAGAACTATACGGTGTGCCTGTCGCTGGTGAAGAACGCCAAGACGCCGATCGCGTTGACGCTGAACCTGATGCAGCGGCTCACCGATGCCGACGTGAAGAAGCTGGGGAGCGACCGGAACGTCCCGGAGCCCCTTCGGCTGGCGGCGCGGAAGCGGACCGTGAAGATCCAGACTGGTGGGAAGCGCGGCGCCGATTAGCGGACCCGGCGGACCACTCCGACCGCATCTGCGAGAGTCCATCCATATACACAGCGGCCCGCTCGCGCTCGTGTTCGTCGGGCAGGGACTTCAGCAAGTCGATCGCCCGGGCGATGTCTTTCTGGATGGTCGCCTTCGTGGCTCCGTAATACAGGCGCTTGATCTCCTCGATCGCGTCCATCGGGTCTTGGGTCCTGGGTCTTGGGTCTTGGGTCTTGGGATCAACGGTTGCGCCGCAGGCCGGCCTTGAATTGTTTCAGCGGACGCGTGTTGATCACGTCGTCCTTCGTCAGCCAGGCGCGGCGCGCGGTAAGGATACCCCACCGCGGGTAGGCCAGCGCCGGCACTTCGTGCGCATCGGAATTGATCGCCAGCTTGACGCCGCGGTCGCGTGCCAGTCGCGCGTGGCTGTCGCACAGATCGAGTCGATGCGGCTGCGAGTTGATTTCCAGAGCCACCCCGTTCGCTGCCGCCGCTTCGATCACCTTCTCGAGCTTGAACTTCGCGCCGTCTCGCCGCAGCAACCATCTGGCCGTCGGGTGGCCGACGATGTCGACGTAAGGATTCTCGATGGCGCGGATGACACGGCGTGTGGTGTCCGCTTCATCCTGTTGCAGATTCGAGTGCAGCGACACGATCACCACGTCGAGTTCCTTGAGGCACTCGTCCGCGAGATCGAGACGGCCGTCGCTGAGGATGTCGACCTCCGCGCCGGCCAGTACCGTAAAGCCGCTGAGGCTCTTCGAGATCTTCCGGATGTTCTGCGCGTGTGCCAGCGTCCGCGCTTCGTCGAGCCCGTTGGCCATGGCCAGCGACTGCGTGTGGTCGGTGATGGCGATGTATTCGAGGCCCCGGGCCTTCGCGGCGGCCGCCATCGTTTCGATGCGCTCGCGGCCATCCGACTCGGTGGTGTGCATGTGCACATCGCCCTTGAGGTCGGACGGTTCGATCAACCGCGGCAGCGCGTTGGTTTCCGCCGCCTCGATTTCGCCGCGGTTCTCGCGCAGTTCGGGCGGAACGTAGGCCAGGCCGAGCGCTTGATAGATCTCGTCTTCGGTGGCGCCGGCCAACGATCGATCGTTCTGGTCGAACAATCCGTACTCGTTGAGTTTCCAGCCGCGCGCGAGCGCGCGGTCGCGCAGGGCGATGTTGTGCGCTTTCGACCCGGTGAAATACTGCATGGCGGCGCCACGTTGCTCCGGCTTGACGAGACGCAGGTCGGCTTGAAACCCGCCGCGCACCAGCACGCTGGCCTTGCCGCCGCCATGTCCGAGGACGCGCTCGACACCCGGATATCGGACGAATGTGTCAACCAGCGATGGATCGGCGCCGGCGGCCAGGATATCGAGGTCGCCGCACGTTTCGGCGCCACGGCGGACGCTGCCGAGCGTCAGGATATCGGCAGCTGGCGCCAGCGCTGTGAGATACGCGACCATGCCCTCCGCCGCCTCGGTGGCGCGCGAGAGCAAGTGGCGGCCGGCGTGCCGTTGTCGTTCTTCAATCGCCTGCAGGATGAGCTGTTCCTTCTTTGCGCCCATGCCCTTCAGCGATCGAATCCGGCCGGCCTTTGCTGCGGCAGAAAGATCGTCGAGGCTCTTGATGCGAAGCTCGCGATAGAGGACCGCAACCGTCTTCGGGCCGACGCCCTGCAACCGCATTACGTCCAACAGTGTGGACGGAAACTCGGCGAGCAATTCCTGGCGAATGGCGCAATCACCGGTGAGGGCGATATCGCGAATGCGCCCGGCCAGATCCTTGCCGATGCCGTTCCAGGCGCGCAGCGCTGCCTCGTCGAGGCCTGAGACCTGCTCGGCGGCATGGCCAACGATGTCCACGGCGTTTCGATAAGCGCGAATCTTGAACGGGTTGTCGCCTCGCAGCTCGAGCAGGTCGGCAATTTCCGACAGCGTGCGCGCCACGGCGCGATTGTCGAGCGGCGAGGGCAGCGTCGGGCTCATGCGAGGGTGACTTCCAGCCCCGTGGTTTCGACCCGGAATTCCAGCAGCTGCGCCCCTCCGATCGCGAGGGCTTCGCGGACTGCGGTCACATCATTCGGGTCGGCGAGACAGAACAGGCATCCGCCACCACCGGCGCCGCAGACCTTGGCGGCCTGCGCGCCCGCCGCGGCGGCCCGCGCGATGAGGCTCTCCATCGCCGGCGTGGTCACGCCCGGCGCCAATCGCTTGCGGTTTTCCCATTCAGTGGCGAGACACTTCGCCGTCTGCTCCCAATCGCCTCGTTCGAGCGCCTCGCGCATGCCGGCGGCGGTGTCGCGAATACGCTCGAAGCAGTCAAAGATGTGGGTGTCGCCGTCGATGTGACGCTTGGTGATCTCCCAGTTGTTGGTGCCCGAATTTCTCGGTTCGCCGGTGTAACAGAGCACAATCCGCCGTTCGAGCTCGCGCGGATCGACGGAGAGGCCGACCCGTTTCGGGCCGCCGGGGTGGAGTTCGACGGCGGCCACGCCGCCGTAGATCGCCGGGCGATAGTCCTGCAGGCCCGTCGGTACTCCGATGACCTGTGCTTCGACGTCCTTCGCAATCTCGAGCAGACCCTCGGGATCGAGCGTCAGGCTGGTGTGCCTCGCCAGCGCGCCACAGATCGCCACGTTCATGGCCGACGATCCGGCGATGCCGGCGCCGGCCGGCGATTCTCCGCGCGTGGTCAGGCGAATGCCGCGCGCGCCGAATCGATGGGTGAGCCGGGCCAGCAGCGGCAGGGTCCGATCGCCGGGCAGCTGATCGAACGACAGGTTCTCCTGCTTGTCGATGTCCTCCGAGACGAGCTCGACCCGGTTGTCGGGTCGCGTGTCGATCCAGGCGCGTGCCCGGAGGCTGATCGCGGCATTGAGCGTCTGCGCGCCGGCGTGGAAGAGATAGAGAGGCCAGATGTCAATCGTGCCGCCGGCCAGATCGATTCGTGTAGGCGCTGACGCCGAGATTCGCACGACGCAATTATAATTCTCACAGCACGATGCCTCTGGCGACGCGACGCGACATTGGACAGTTCCTGATCGGCAGTCTGCCCGGCACGACGATTCCCGCGGAGCTGCGATCGCTGGCGAAGGACTTCGATCTCGGCGGTGTCATCCTGTTCGGCCGCAACATCGAGGCGCCCGAACAGGTGGCGGAGCTCTCCGCCGCATGCGAAGCGCTGGGACGGGCGATGCCGGCATGGGTCAGCGTCGATCAGGAAGGCGGCCGCGTCGCGCGACTGAAGGAGCCGTTCACGAAGTGGCCGCCGATGGCTGCGCTGGGCCGCGCCGGCAAGCGGTCCGAGGCTCTCGCCGAGCGTTTTGCCAAAGCACTCGCGGAGGAGCTGATCGCGGTCGGCATTACGCTGGACTATGCGCCGGTGCTCGACATTCACACCAATCCCAGCAATCCCGTGATTGGCGATCGCGCGCTGGCCGAGCGCGCGGAGGACGTCGCGCGGATCGGCCGCGTGATCATCCGCGGCCTTCAAGAGGCGGGACTGGCCGCCTGCGGCAAGCATTTCCCGGGACACGGCGATACCAGCACGGACTCGCATGTCGAGTTGCCGCTGGTGGAACATCCGCCGGATCGACTGCGGGCGACCGAGTTCGAGCCATTCCGCGCCGCCATCGCCGAACAGGTGGCCTTCCTCATGACTGCCCACGTGCTGGTGCCGTCGCTGGACGACCAGAAACCAGCCACGCTGTCACCGCGCGTGGTCCAGCAGATTCTGCGCGACGAACTGAAGTTCGACGGCATCATTCTGAGCGACGACCTCGAGATGAAGGCGGTGAGTGCGCACTATGCCGTGCCCGAAGCGGCGGTCGAAGCCGTTGCGGCCGGCTGTGACGCCTTGCTGGTGTGCCAGGGCGATGTCGATCTCCAGGCGCGCACCCTCGAAGCGCTGGTCAAGGCTGTGGAGTCAGGCGCCATTCCCTCAAAGCGGTACGACGATGCGAGCGCCCGCCTGAGACGGGTGAAGGAGAGGTTTCTGACGAAAGAGCGGCCCGGGCCGTCTGCGCGTATTCGCGCGCTGCGTGGCGTGCTGGGGCGGGAGGAGCACCAGCTGGTGGCTGCCGAAATGGCGGCCTATCTGTGATTCCGTTGCGCCGGCTGAAGCCGGGCGATCGCGTCGCGCTGGTCGCGCCCGCAAGCGCGTTTGCACCTGAAGAGATCGAGGCCGGCGTTGCGGAGCTGGGAAGGCTCGGTTTGGAAGCGGTCTACGACGCGTCGATCTTCGACCGGCAACGATTTGTGGCCGGCACAGCTGAGTCGCGCGCGCGCGCCATTCACGACGCATGGCGAGACCCGGAAATCGGCGCGTTGATTGCCATCCGCGGCGGATACGGCAGCATCCAGTTGCTGCCGTTGCTCGATACGTCTTTGCTCCGCCAGGCGTGTAAGCCGCTGATCGGATACAGCGACATCACCGCGATCCTGAACCTGTATGTGCAGAACGGCGTGGCCGCCATTCACGGCCCGATGATCGACCGGCGGTTATCAAAGGGGCCCTCCGCGTATCACGAAGACTCGTTTCGGCGAGTGCTGATGTCGCCCGAGCCGGCCGGCGAGATGCGGCCCGATCAACTCGAGGCGCTGCACCAGGGCACCGGCACCGGAGTTTTGGTCGGTGGCACTCTGACTCAGCTGATGGCCTCCCTGGGCACGCCGTGGGCTTTCGATCCGCCAGACGACGGCGTGCTGTTTCTCGAGGACATCGGGGAGCGGCCGTATCGAATCCATCGGCTGCTAACCCAGGCGGCGCAGGCCGGTATCCTGAAGAAGGCGCGGGCGATCGTGTTTGGCGAGTTCCCGGGTTGCGACGAACCGGGCGGCGACCCGGCCCTCAAGGACGTCCTTCGCGACTTCACGGCGGACTTCGCCGGGCCCGTGCTGTTCAACTTCCCGTCGGGTCACACCGCCGGCGCCACGTGGACCTTGCCGTTTGGCGTGCGTGTAGACGTCGCCACGGCGCCGCCGGCGCTCCGTATTCTCGAAGCAGCGGTTCGCTAGTGCGCATCCACTTGATTGGCGTCGCGGGAACGGCCATGGCCACGTTGGCCGCCATGCTGAAGCACCGCGGCCACCAGGTGACGGGGTCCGATCAGCACGTCTACCCACCGATGAGTGATTTCTTAGCCGCGGAGCGAATCAAGGTGCTCGAAGGGTACAGACCCGAGCACGTGCAGGGACCGATCGATCTGGTCGTGGTCGGCAACGCGATCTCGCGCGGCAACCCGGAACTCGAAGCGGCGCTCGACGCCCGTTTGCGCTACGCCTCACTCCCCGAGACCATCCGCGATCAGTGGCTGTGGGACTCGCGGTCGATCGTGATCGCCGGCACGCACGGCAAGACGACCACGGCGTCGCTGACCGGCTGGTTGCTGACGGCGGCGGGCGCCGACCCGACGGTGCTCATCGGCGGCATCGCGCGCAACTTCGGCGAGGACGGCGCGAGCTATCGCATGGGTCACGGCAATGCGTTCGTAATCGAGGGCGATGAGTACGACAGCGCTTATTTCGACAAGACCGCGAAGTTCCTGAAGTACGTGCCGGAGATTGCCGTCATCAACAACATCGAGTTCGATCACGCGGACATTTATGCCGACATCGACGAGGTGCGGCTGGCGTTTCGCCGGCTGGCGAATCTCGTGCCGCGAAATGGTTTGCTGCTGCTTGGCGCCGACAGTCCCGATGCGGCGGCTCTCGCCGACAAGGCCCGAAGCCGCGTGCAGACGTTTGGCTTGTCGGACCACGCCGAATGGCACGCCAGCGAGATCCGCGTCCGGGGAGGCACGCGTTTTCGTGTGACGCGCCACGGTCAGAGTCTCGGCGAGTTTTCCATGGGTCTGCTCGGCTCGCACAACGCCAGGAACGCCCTCGCCGCCATTGCCGTCGGAATTGAAATCGGTCTCGATGCCGACGCCTTGCGACAGGGCCTGGCGGCATTCAAGGGCGTCAAGCGGCGACTGGAAGTGATCGGCGAGGCGAGGGGGATCACGGTGTACGACGACTTCGCCCACCATCCCACGGCGGTCGCTGAAACGCTGCGCGCCGTTCGCGAGGCGGCTCCCGGCCACCGTATCTGGGCCATCTTCGAGCCGCGTTCCGCGTCATCGTGCCGGCGCGTGTTCCAGGACGACTTCGCGCGCGCCTTCGGTGGCGCCGACGAAGTGCTGCTGGCCTCGGTGTTCCGGTCCACGCTGCCTCCGGAGGAGCGATTGTCCGAGACGACGCTCGTTGACGACCTCAATCGCCAGCAGGTCCACGCGCGGCATCTACCGACGATCGAGGCGATCGTTCAGACGGTGGCTGCCGAGGCGCGCGACGGCGACCTCGTCGTGGTGATGTCAAACGGCGGCTTCGGCGGGATTCACCAGAAGCTGGTCACGGCACTGGCGGGCCGATCGTGAAGATTCGTGAATGCGGTGAGTCGATGCTGCTCGTCGAGCTGGAACCCGCGATCGATCCGGTGATCAACGAGCGCGCAATCCTGTTGGCGGCGCGGCTCAGGGAGCGCGGCGCCCGCGGGGTACGGGATGTGGCGCCTGGCTACTGCACCGTCGGCGTCCACTTCGATCCTTTGCAGACGGACCTCGCGGCGCTCGAACACGCCATTCAGATGGAATACACCGCAGTCGAGCACGTCGACGCGGTCGCCGATCGAGAGCCGATCGAGATCGCCGTGCGGTACGGCGGCGACTACGGGCCAGACCTGGCCGCGGTGGCGCGGCACGCTGGCTGTTCCGAAAGCGACGTCATCGCGCGGCATACCCAACGGACCTATCGCGTCTACATGCTGGGCTTCGTTCCGGGTTTTGCCTACATGGGACGCGTCGATCCCAGCATCGCCGTGCCCCGACATCGTGTGCCGCGCGGGAGAGTGCCCGCGGGATCCGTCGGCATTGCTGGCGGTCAAACCGGTGTGTATCCCGTGGAAAGCCCTGGCGGCTGGCAACTGATTGGCCACACGAAACAAGTCATGTTCAACGCCGATCGCGAGCGGCCGAGCCTGCTGACGGCCGGCGATCTCGTGCGGTTCGTTCCTGTCGTCGCCGTATGAAGTTGTCGGCCCTGCACGTGGTCAAACCCGGACTGCTGACGACCGTGCAGGATCTGGGACGCTTCGGACAGCAGGCGGCGGGAGTGCCGGTCGCCGGCCCGATGGACGCGTTCTCGCACCGGCTGGCGAACCAGCTGCTCGGCAACGTCGGCGACGCGGCCACGCTGGAAATCACGCTGATCGGCCCCGAGTTCGAGGTTGAGACCGACACCGCGATGGCGATCGCGGGCGCGCAGTTCGAAGTGACCTGCGACGATCGGCCGGTGCCGATTGGCGCGTCATTCACCGTGCGAGCAGGAATGCGTGTGAAGTTCGGCCGACTGCTGCAGGGCGCGCGCGCCTATCTCGCGGTGGCCGACGGCATTCAAACGCCGCCTGTGCTCGGCAGCCGAGCCACACATCTCGTGAGCCGGATGGGAGGAATGCACGGCCGCCCGCTCGTGGCCGGTGATCGAGTGCCGATCGTCGGGAACACGTTGCCGCGCACGCCGCGAAAGACAGCCGGATTGACGCTGCCGACGAAGGGCAGGGCCTTGCTCCGGGTGGTCCCGGGCCCGCAGGATCATTGGTTTGAGCACGACGCGCTGAAGACCATCGCCGGTGTCAGCTTTCGCATCTCACCGAGCTCGAATCGCATGGGCTACCGCCTGCAAGGGCCGCCGTTGCCGCGCGTGCACGACGCCGAATTGATTTCCGAGCCGGTGGGACCAGGCGCGATTCAGGTGCCCGCGGCCGGCGAGCCGATTCTGTTGATGGCCGATCGTCAAACTGCCGGCGGCTATCCCAAGATCGGCCACGTCATCAGCGCCGATCTGCCGCTGGCCGGACAGCTTGCCCCTGGCGATTTCATCGAATTCGTCTTGTCCACCCGACAGGAGGCCGTGGCCGCGTTGATCGCCCGCGAGCGGCAACTGCTGCGGTTTGCCGATCTGAGGGATGCGTCGTGAGCCAGGCCGCCGCTGCACTTGTCCAGCGGTTCGGCGATCGCCTGCGCCGCGACGTTCCCCTCGCGGCGATGACCACCTTCAAGGTTGGCGGCCCGGCGGAATGGTTCCTCGAGACCACCGCGCACGACGAGCTGATCGAGGCCATCAAGATGGCGAACGCCGCCAGCCTAAGGGTGACCATTCTCGGCGGCGGCTCGAACGTGTTAGTGGCCGACCGGGGTGTTCGCGGTCTCGTGATCCGCCCCAAGGGCGGATCGGTGGCGCCAATCGGCGACCGGCTGGTTCGAGCTGACGCGGCGATCACGATCAACGGACTGGTGCGCTGGACCATCAATCGCGGCTGTGCCGGTCTGGAGGCCTGGGCGGGCACGCCGGGAACGGTTGGCGGGGCGATCTACGGCAACGCGCATTGGAAGGGCACGAACATCGGCGACCTGGTGGAAAGCGTGCGTCTCGCAAAAGCCGACGGCACGCTGCTCCAGGCCGCGGCAGATCGCATGGAATTCGACTACGACTACAGCCGGTTGAAACGCACCGGCGAAGTGGTGTTGTGGGTCGCCTTCCGTGTCACGCCGGGGGCGGATCCCGCGACGCTCCGCTCCGTCGCGCGCGAGTCGCTGGCCTTCCGAAAGCGAACGCAGCCGCTCGAATCGCCGAGCGCCGGCTGCATTTTCATGAATCCCGATCGAATTCGCGACCGGGTTCCCGACGGCATTCCGCCATCCGCCGGCGCGCTGGTCGATCGTGCCGGCTTGAAAGGCGCCGTGCACAACGGCGCGCGCGTCTCGCCGACGCATGCGAACTTCATCATCAACGACGGTTCAGCTTCGGCCGCCGACATCAGGATCCTGATCGAACGGTGCCGCACCGCGGTGAAAGATCGATTCGGTGTGGCGCTGCGTAATGAGATCATCTACCTGGGCGAATTCGAGTCCTGAGAGCTGATATGTCGACACTGGTCATCGAGGGCGGCCGGCGGATTGAAGGCCGGGTGGATGTCGAGGGCAACAAGAATGCGGCGCTGCCGCTGATTGCCGGCTGCCTGTTGACCGACCAGTGGTGCACGCTCACCAACATGCCGCGCATTGCCGACGTGGAAGTCATGGCGCGGCTGCTGCTCGATCTCGGCGCCGAGGTCGAGGGCATTGGCAGCACCACGTTGCGCATCCGTTGCGCAAAGATCACGAAAGACGAGCCGGACAGTGCGTTGGTGGGCCGGTTGCGCGGATCGGTCCTGCTGCTGGGTCCGCTGCTGGCGCGGCGTGGCCGCGCGATCGTGGCGCCGCCGGGCGGGGACTTTCCGGCGCGGCGCACCATCAAGACGCATCTCGAGGCGCTCACCGCGATGGGCGCGCGTCAGCTGCCGGGCTCAGGCCATCGGCTCGAGGTGGCCAATGGCCTCAAGCCGGCGTCAATCTATCTCGATGAGGCCTCGGTGACCGGGACGGAAACGGCGCTGCTGGCCGCGGCGGCGGCGCCTGGGATGTCCGAGATCCGTCACGCGGCGTGCGAGCCGCACGTGGTGGAGTTGTGCGAATTCCTGCGGGCGATGGGGGTGGGCGTCAGCGGCGAGGGCTCGCACACTATTCGCGTTGAGGGCCTGGCGAAGCCGCACGGTGCCGACAAGAAACTGTACGGCGACTACATCGAAGCCGGCAGTTGGGCGGTGGTCGGGGCCATCACTGGAGGACACATCGACCTCGGCGGCACCCGGCCGGTGGACATGGAAGTGGTGGCGTCGGTGCTCCGCAAACTGGGCGTCGACTGCGTTCAGGACAACGACGTCTTCCGGGTCGAGGTGAGAAAGCTGGTAGGCGCGGGTCGCATCACCACGGGCCTCTGGCCGGGCTTCCCGAGTGACCTGGTCAGCCTCGTGACGGTCCTCGCCACCCAGGCCGAAGGCGCCACTCTGGTGCACGACTGGATGTACGAGCTGCGCTTGTTTGCACTGGAGCAGTTGAGCGGCATGGGCGCCGACCTCTTTCTCTGCGATCCGCACCGCATCATCGTCACGGGACCGCGACGTCTGCGCGGCAAGTCGCTCGACAGCCGCGACATTCGATCGGGAATGGCGCTGATTGCGGCGGCCTTGATCGCGGACGGGCAGAGCCGTGTGGAGCCGCTCGAGACCGTCGAACGGGGCTACAGCCGCGTGGTCGACCGGCTGCAGGCGTTGGGCGCGTCGGTGTCAAGAATCTGAGCGTGCCTCCGCACGAGGCACGAGGCACGAGGCACCAGTCACGAGGCCCCTATCTTTTAGGCGGCTTGATCGGCGGCGGTTTCAGCGGCGTCGCCGGACCGGGGGCGCCGGGGACCGTCGGCGACAGAGAAGGCGAGGAAGCTGGCGGCATGACGTTTTCTTCGCCGGGCGGTTTCGGGGCCGGCAGCGGGATTGGCAGCGGCGGCATGGCTTCCGGCAAGCCGGTATTGCCGTCGCGCGGCACACGGAACGGCCGCAGGTCCTCTGCGGTGAGATTCAGCACCCGGACAATGCGAGGCGTCAGCGTCAGGATGATGTCGGTCTCGGTCGTTTCCTTGCGGTTGTAGCCGAACAGCCGGCCGATGACCGGGATGTCGCCGAGCCCCGGGATGGTCGCAAACGATCGGCGTTCCTCATCACGAATCAAGCCCGCGAGCATGTTGGTTTCGCCGTCGTTGAGGCGAATCACCGTGCTGATCGATCGGCTGCCGAACGTCGGCAGTCCACCAAAACCCGATCCGGAAATGCTGCTCAACTCCACCTTCAACGCCAGCGAAACCGCGTCGTCATGATGCATGCGCGGCGTGATGTCGATGTTCACGCCGATGGGCTCGTAGTTGAACGACGTGATCGGTTGTGTCTGCACACCGCCCGCGGCTATTGGCGCGAACGTTGTGACGGGAACGGGAACGCGCTCGCCGAACCGCGCCTGCGCGGACATCCCTTCGGTGGTGCGCAACTGCGGGTTGGCAAGGATGCGCGTGGCGCTGTCGTTCTTCAGAAGTCGATAGTAGAGCGACGGCAGATTGGTCAGGAGCACGTCCGCCTGCGTCAGGCTGGTCAGGCTGCGGAGCGAGAGGCCTTCCTTATTCACGTCGGCCTGGCCGTTGATGCCCGTTGGCGCGGTCGAAGCAGACGGCGACGCGACCTGCAGCCCGAACTCGTGCAGGTGAGTCCGATTTACTTCGAGGAGCTCGACGTCGATGATCACTTCGGGCCGCGCCTTGTCGATCGCGGAAATGATCTTGCCGGCGGCGTTGATTCGCTCCGGCGTGTCGCGCAGCGTAATGGCGTTGGTGGCGGTCAGCGCCGCAATGCGCCGGGCGTCCACGACGATGCGCAGGATGTCGATCGTTTCTTTCAGATCGGCGTTGCTCAGGTAAAACGTGCGATAGACCTCTTCCTCGTACTCGCGGCGCTTGGCCTGCGTGTCGGGCACCACGACGATGCCGCGGTCGCCGGTAGAGCGCCAGAAATTGCGGGTCGCGGACGACAGTTTATTGAGCGCATCGGGCAGCGTCTCATTCCTGAGATCGATCGACACCGGCTGATCGCGGAACGTGGGATCGAACAGCACGCTGATGTTCGTGAACTTGCCGATCGCCGAGTAGATGTCGCGCGCACTCGCGTCTCGAAACACGACCGACTCCGGCAGTTTCGCGTCTTCCGGGAGGGTGGCGCCGGGCAGCGGCGCGGCCAGGCTCTGCGCGATCAACGATTCGAGCCGCGTCTTGCCGTCCTCGCGGATCGTGATCTTCGCGCGCAACTGAGTCCGCGTTTCCTGGAGTTCGCGGTCGATTTCGGTGTTGCCGGGATTGAGCTCCGCGGCGAGCTGATACTCGACGAGCGCGTCTTCGAGTTTGCCGGTGGCGGAGAGGCGGCGCGCCCTGGTGAAGTGATCCTGCGACGCGCGCAGCCTCGAGCGCTCGAGACCGAGGCGAGCCTCCCGGCTGTCGGGATTGTCGCGGAGCAGCTTGGTGTATTCGGCCACGGCAAGGTCGTAGTTCTGCGCGGCTTCGGCGTTGCGCGCCACCCGGATGGATCCCGAGCTGGCGCACGACACCAGCGCTGCCACGAGTGCCGCGGTCATCAGGAGTCGGAAGCTACTTCGTTCGAGCACTTTGGGTCACCACATCCACGCCGCGCGGGACGCGAAACTCGAATTCCTTATCGGACAAACCCCGATTTTCCTTCAGGTTACTGAAGGTGAAGGCGGAGCGGCCGCCCTGCTTGTCGGTGGCGGACAGAAACAGGATTTGCAGCGAGGCGGGATCCACGCCGATGCCGAGCGACTCGAATTCCGAATCGCGGTTCTTGGGCACGAGCTTCAGGGTGAGCAAGCCCGGCGCCGCTCCGGGCAGGGGGGTGGACGATGGCGTGTAGTCCCGGGCGAGATCGGAGCGTCCGGCGAGGAACATTGCCGGCACGTCGCCGTCTTCCGCCGATGGAGCAGGGCTCACGATGACCTGCTTGTCGGCCACGAGGTGCGTATAAAGCCTCACACCATCCGACACAAACTCTTTGCGTTCCGGCTTTGTGTACGTGAAACGAATTCTTCCCGGTCGCTTGATCTTCAGCGAGCCACGCTCGGTCGTCTTGGTGCGCAGCACGCCGCCCTCGTAGCTCTGGACGAAGTCGCCCTCGAAATCCCTGATGCCGTTGTAGCGCTGCTGGACTTTGGCGGCCAGCGCCGTTGGCTCAGGCGACCGCTGCGCGCCGGTCGCGGACGCCACAGCGACAGCTAACGCCGAGATTGCCAGCAGTTTCATCGATCCCATACTAGTTGGACTGGGGCAGTGTGGAAACGGTTGTTTTGGCCGCCCTTCGACTCGAGTTTGATCGCTGCCGCGACCAAACTCTCGCTCAGGACATTCGACGTGGACGGGGGGCCCGCCATGAGCGAGCCTGCGGCTCGCCGCAGGCGGGCCGCACGGCGAGTCGAATGGTGGACGGCAGGAGGATCGAACTCCCGACCTCAGCGTTGCGAACGCTGCGCTCTCCCAGCTGAGCTAGCCGCCCATGATGCCGATAACCTATTTACTTTATCAAACTTACAGCCCAAATTGAATTGCTGGGCTTTTCCCGTATAGTCGCTAAACCGTGCCTTCAATCAAACGTATTGGCGTGCTCACCGGCGGCGGTGATGCACCCGGTCTCAACGCCGTTATCCGCGCCGTGGTCAAGAGCGCCTACAACGCCGGCATCGAAGTGGTGGGCCTCGAAGACAGCTTTGATGGCCTGCTCGATCCCACGCGATCGCGCATTCTCACGCCCGGCAACGTGACCGGAATTCTGCGGCTTGGCGGGACGATTCTCGGCACCACGAACCGCGGCAACCCGTTCGAGTATCCGGTCGACACGCCGGAGGGGAAGGTCGACTACTCGGATCGCGTGATCGATACGTTCAACAAGATGGGGCTGCAAGGACTGGTCGTGATTGGTGGCGACGGCTCGTTGAGCATCGCGCATCAGTTCTATCTCAAAGGCATTCCCATTGTGGGCGTGCCGAAGACGATCGACAACGACATCGTCGGCACGACGAGCTGTTTCGGTTTCGATACCGCGGTGTCCTTTGCCGCCGACGCCATCGATCGACTTCACACCACGGCCGAGGCGCACAAACGGATCATGGTCGTCGAGGTGATGGGGCGCTACGCCGGATGGATCGCGCTGCAGGCCGGCATTGCCGGTGGCGCCGATGTCATTCTGATGCCGGAGATTCCGTTCGACCTCGAGAAGGTGACGGCGGCCATCAAGCGGCGCGAGTCGTTTGGCGCGAAGTTCAGCATCATCGTGGTGGCCGAAGGCGCCAAGCCGATCGGCGGCAAGCTGACCATCCGCGAGGAAGCGCACTCAGGCTACGTCGAGCGACTGGGCGGCGTCGGCATCATCGTTGCCGATCAGCTCGAGGAGTTGACCGGGCGCGAATCACGTTGTGTGGTGCTCGGCCACCTGCAGCGTGGTGGAGGCCCAACGGCATTCGATCGCGTGCTGGCGACGCGATTCGGCGGGGCGTCGGTGGAATTGATCCGCCGAAGCGTGTTCGGCAAGATGGTCGCGAACAATCCCCCGGACATCGTTCCTATCCCGCTGGCCGACGTCGTCGGGCGCATCAAGACGGTACCGTTGGATTCTGATCTGGTGAAGACGGCACGGGCGATCGGCGTGTCGCTCGGCGACTAGACAGCGGCGCCGTACTAGCGGCGAATCAGGTCGAGGTATTTCAGGGCGCCCCCGGTGTTGAACAGCACCACGGTCTCGTGCGGCTTGATGGTGCCGTTGGCAACGAGCTTTCGTGCGGCGCTCAGTGACGCCGCGCCTTCGGGTGCGGCCGACACACCTTCGCTGCGGCCCATTGTCTTCATATCCTCGATCATCTGCGTGTCGCTGACGGCGATCGCCGTGCCGCCGCTCTCGCGAATCGTTCGCAGGATGAGGAAGTCGGCGATCGCGCGGGGGACGCGCAAACCGTCTGCGACGGAGTAGGCGTTGGCCCAGGTCCCTGCGGTGTCGGCGCCGCGCTCCAACGCGCTCACAATCGGTGGACAGCCCTCTGGCTGCACGGTCACCATCTTCGGGCGGCGGCCAGGAGGCAGCCAGCCCATGGCCTCGAGTTCGGCGAACGCCTTCCACATGCCCACCATGCCGGTGCCGCCGCCGGTGGGATAGATGATCCAGTCGGGGAGCGTCCAGCCGAACTGCTCGGCCAGCTCGAAACCCATGGTCTTCTTGCCCTCGCAGCGGCCGCATTCGCGGAACGTCGACACTTCGTACCACCCCGCAGGCTTGCCTCGCTCGCTCGCAATTTTTCCAGCGTCGGTAATGAGGCCATCCACCAGGGTCACGCTGGCGCCGTACAAACGGCACTCGTCGATGAATGGCTGCTTGGCATCCCGCGGGATGAACACCTCGCACCGCATCCCCGCGGCGGCGGCATACGCCGCGGCGGCGTTGCCGGCGTTGCCGGCGGTCGGCAGAAAGATCGTGGTGGCTCCGAGCGCCCTGGCCCGTGACACCGCGGCGGAGAGTCCGCGCGCCTTGAAGGTCTGGGTGGGATTGATTGACTCGTCTTTGACGAACAGTCGCTCGAGACCGAGCTCGGCCCCAAGTCGCCTGGCGTGGATCAGCGGAGTGAAACCCTCACCGAGGGTGACGGGCTCGTCGCCGGCGAGCAGCGGCATCAACTCTCGATAGCGCCACATGTTCGGCGCTCGTCCCGCGAGCGACTCCTTCTTCCATGCTCGCGCCGCACTCAAATCGTAGCGGGCGAGCAACGGTAAGGAGCACTTCGGACACAGGAAAAGCAACTCCCGCGGGTCGAATGGCCCGGCCCCGCATGCGCTGCTACATTCCAGGTGAGTGAAGTAACTCACGACGTCACCAACTCACCAGATCCCACATCATTTTCGGAGCAGCTCCTGGTCCTTCTTGGCCTGGAGATCGTCGATCTGCTTGATGTGCTGGTCGGTCACCTTCTGCACCTGTTCCAGCGCGCGCTTCTCGTCGTCTTCCGAGATCTTGTGCTCCTTGAGCAGCTTCTTCAGTTTGTCGTTGGCCTCGCGCCGGACCACGCGCACGTGATTGCGGCCTTCCTCGGCCATCTTGTGCACGTGGCGCGACAGCTCTTTGCGGCGCTCGTCGGTCAGCGACGGTATCGGGATGCGCAACACCTTGCCGTCGCTGGCGGGATTCAACCCGAGATCCGACAGCCGCACGGCGCGGTCGAGCGCCGACATGATTGAGGGATCGAATGGCTGCGCGACGATCAAGGCCGGCTCAGGGATCGACAGGCTGGCCACCTGGTTGATCGGCATTTTGCTGCCGTAGGCTTCCACCATGACGCCCGCGAGCATATCGGTGGAGGCGCGGCCCGTGCGCACACCGGCCAGCTCCTTACGAACGAACTCGATCTGGCCGTCCATTCGCTTCTTGACTTCCGCGAACAACCCGTTCACGTCGTTGGCGTCCATATCTGATCCCCAACTCTCTTCTGCCAGTTACGCGGTTACGATCGTGCCCACGGCGTCTCCCATGACGACCCGCTTGATGTTGCCTGGTGTCTTGAGGTTGAAGACGAGGATTGGCAGCTTGTTGTCCATGCACAGCGAGATCGCCGTGGCGTCCATCACCTGCAGCCGTTGCTGCAGGACCTGAAGGTAGGAAATCTTCTCATAGCGCGTCGCGTCCGGATGCTTGACGGGATCGGCGCTGTAAATGCCGTCCACCTTGGTGGCCTTGAGGATGACTTCCGCTTTCATCTCCATCGCCCGCAGTGCCGCGGCGGTGTCGGTGGTGAAGTAGGGATTGCCGGTGCCGGCCGCGAACACCACGACGCGGCCCTTTTCGAGGTGGCGGATGGCGCGGCGGCGGATGAACGGCTCGGCGACGGCGCGCATCTCGATGGCGGTCAGCACGCGCGTCGGCACGCCGGCGTGCTCGAGGGCATCCTGCAGTGCGAGCGCGTTGATCACGGTGGCCAGCATGCCCATGTAGTCGCCGGTGGAGCGGTCCATGCCGCGCGCACTCGCGGCGAGGCCGCGGAAAATGTTGCCGCCGCCAATCACGACGCCGGTCTGCACGCCGAGGGCCTGGATCTCGGCAATGTCCTGCGCGATGCGAGTGGCTACAGCGGGGTCGATGCCGTAGGACTGTTCGCCCATCAGGGCTTCGCCCGAGAGCTTCAGGAGTATGCGGTTGTAGTGGGGATTCGGGGAAGACTCAGACACAAAGCTGAATTATATCGGTTCCATAGTTTCCAGTGTTCCAACGTAGTTTCCAGTGTTCCAACGTTCCAAATCGCCGTGGAACCTTGGAACCTTGGAGCCGTGGAACGCTGGAACTATGATTCAGCCGTTTCGCCGAGCTTGAACCGGACGAAGCGGGTAATCGTCACGTTTTCGCCCGTCTTCGCCGTAGCGGCGGTCACCATCTGCTTGATCGACACGTTGGGATCGCGCGCGAACGGTTGATCCAACAGGCAGACCTGAGAGTAGTAGCTCTCGAGCTTGCCGTCGACGATCTTCTCGATCACGTTGGCGGGCTTGTTCTGGCCGGCGAACTGGGCGCGATAGATCTCGCGCTCCTTCTCGACCAACTCCGCGGACAAATCCTCGCGCTTGACCACGAGCGGGCTCATCGCGGCGATGTGCATCGCGATTTCCTTGGCCAGCGTCTGGAACTCTGGCGTCCGCGCCACGAAGTCGGTCTCGCAGTTCACCTCCACCAGGACGCCAACCTTGCCACCCAGGTGGATGTAGTGGCCGATCACACCGTCTTTGGCGATGCGGCCGGCGCGTTTGGCCGCCTGGGCCAGACCCTTCTTACGCAGGACCTCGATCGCCTTTTCGAGATCGCCGCCCGACTCCTCGAGCGCCGCCTTGCAATCCATCATGCCGGCGCCAGTTTTGTCTCGGAGCTCTTTGACTTGTGCTGCTGTGGCTGTTGCCATTACGCCGTGGGTGCGGGAGTCTCAGCCGGCCGTTGCGGCTTGCGGATGTCTGCCGGGCGCACCGTGCGCCGCGCCTCGTCGGCGGCCTGTGCCTCCGCCTCGCTCGCGGCCTGCTCGGCCATGGCCGACTCGCGCTCGCCGCGGCCGCTGATCACCGCGTCGGCGATCCGCGATACGAACAGCTTCACCGATCGCAGCGCATCGTCGTTCCCCGGGATGACGAAGTCGACCTGATCGGGATCGCAGTTGGTATCGACAATGCCGATGACCGGGATCTTGAGCTTGCGCGCCTCGTCGACGGCGATTTGCTCTTTCCGCGTGTCAACGACGAAGAGGGCATCGGGCAGCCGGCTCATGTGGCGGATGCCTTCGAGGTTCTTGACCAGCTTGCGCTTCTCTTTTTCCGCCTTCGCGATTTCCTTCTTCGGCATCGAGTCGTAACGGCCGTCGGTGGCCATCGCCTCGAGATCGCGCAGCCTCGCGATGCTGCGTTGAATGGTCGTGAAGTTGGTCAGCAACCCGCCGAGCCAGCGTTCGTTCACATAGAACATGCCGCAGCGGCCCGCTTCTTCCGCCACCACGTCCTGCGCCTGGCGCTTGGTGCCCACGAAAAGGATGGTCTTGCCTTCGGCGGCGAGCTGCCGGACGAACTCCTCGGCTTCGCGGTAGTGCTTGACGGTCTTGCCGAGGTCGAGGATGTAGATGCCGCTGCGCTCCCCGAAGATGAACGGCTTCATCTTGGGGTTCCAGCGTTTCGTCTGATGTCCGAAGTGCACGCCTGCCTCGAGCAGGTCCTTCATCGCGAGCGGGGTCAAATTGCCTCCATCCATACGTGATTAACGCTTGCTGAACTGGAACCGCTTCCGGGCGCCGGCCATTCCGTACTTCTTGCGCTCCTTGGCGCGAGCGTCGCGCGTGAGCAGGCCGTCCTTCTTGAGGCGCGAGCGGAGCTCGATGTTGAATTCACACAGGGCGCGCGCGATGCCGAGGCGGATGGCGCCGGCCTGGCCGGACACTCCGCCACCCGACACGGTGGCGAGCACATCGAACTGTTCCGCGGTTTCCGTGAGCAGCAGGGGCGTCTTCACCTGGATGCGAAGGGTTTCGATCGGGAAGTACTCGTTGAACTCGCGGTGGTTAATGTTGATCTTGCCGGTGCCCGGTCGAAGAAAGACGCGGGCGGTGGATTCCTTGCGGCGGCCGGTTGCGTAGAACTGAGTTGCCAAAGTTATGCGACCTCGAAGACGTTGTTCATTTACCGCGCCAGAGGCGCGGTCACGGGTGATTGCGCGGTATGCGGATGCTGGGCAGTCGCATACACCTTCAATTTGCGGAACATCGCATCACCGAGCTTCGACTTCGGGAGCATGCCGCGAACGGCTTCTTCCATCAGGCGCACCGGCCGGGCCGCGCGGACGATCTTGGCGCGATCCTCGCGCAAGCCGCCGGGATAGCCGCTGTGGCGCTGATACACTTTCTGATCTTCCTTGCGGCCGGTCAGCTTGACCTGCGCGACGTTGAGAATCACCACGTGATCGCCGGTATCGAGGTAGGGCGTATACGCAGTTTTGTGCTTGCCCTGAAGCAGCCGGGCGGCACTGGTGGCCACACGGCCGAGCACCTGGCCTTTGGCATCGATGACATGCCACTTGGCAGGCAGAGTCTTCACGGGCGGTACGTAAGTTGGCATCGAAGTGCTGGTTCCTTAAGTCGTCCAGGCTGAGGACGGCAAACCCAAAGCATACAGACATTTCGGCGCGAATGCAACGCGCGCGCCGGGCCTTTCGGGACCCGTTCGCCCACCAGAAACGGCGGCCACTGTAGCGCTCCGCGACACCCACCGATAAAGGCAACTGGCAGGGTCAAAAACCGGCCACTTTCGCGAAACTGCAACGATCGCCAAAACCGTCAGTGAGACGCAGTTTCGTCAGTGACCGGGACAATGACCTGCTGGTCTGAATAGCCATTTCCGGCATTCACGGCCGAATTTGGTGGATCAGCAGCGCTCGAGCCGCTGGTATTTCGATTGCCTAGCTGGTTCGGGCTGGAGAAACGCAACGTGCTGTTCCGAAGAGCCAAGAGCCTGGTCGGACTCGACATCGGGTCGAGCTCGGTGAAGGCCATCGAACTGAAACCCGCGGGCAAGGGGTATCGCGTCTCGGCAATGGGTGTCGAGTCGGTCCCTCCCGATAGCATTGTCGACGGCGCGATCATCGACGGCGGCGCCGTCGCCGACGCCGTGCGCCGCTTGTTCAGCAACAAGCGCTTCAAGGCCAAGGACGTCGTCGCCTCACTCTCGGGCAATTCGGTGATCGTCAAGAAGATCACGCTGCCCGCGATGACCGAAGCCGAGTTGTCCGAGTCGATCTACTGGGAGGCCGAGCAGTACATCCCGTTCGACATTCAGGACGTCAATCTCGACTACGAGATCCTCGAGAGCGGCACCGGCGACAACCAGGGCAACATGGACGTGCTGCTGGTCGCCGCGAAGAAGGACAAGATCGGCGACTACACCAACGTCATCTCGCAGGCCGGGAAGTCGCCGGTGATTGTCGACGTCGACGTGTTCGCGCTGCAGAACGCGTTCGAGGCCAACTACGGCTTCGAGCCGGGCAACGTCGTGGCGCTGCTCAACGCCGGCGCGAGCGCGATCAACATCAACATCCTGTCCGGCTCGCAGTCGGTGTTCACCCGCGACGTGTCGATGGGCGGCAACGCCTTCACCGAAGCGGTGCAGAAGGAGCTGAATCTTCCCTACGAGAGCGCCGAGCAGCTCAAGAAGGGCCACGACGTGGACGGCGCCACCTACGAGGACGCCCGCGCCGTGCTGCGCGCCATGACCGACAACGTCCTGCTGGAAGTGGAGAAGACCTTCGACTTCTTCAAGGCGACGGCTTCGAACGATCGCATCGACCGCATCATGCTGTGCGGCGGCGCGTCGCGCGTCGAGGGCTTTGCCGAGTCGCTGCGCGAACGGTTCGACACCGAAGTGGAGCAGTTCGATCCGTTCCGCCAGGTGGCGTGCGAGCCGAAGAAGATCGGCATCGACAGCGTTGACGACTACGCACCGGTGGCCGCGGTGGCCGTGGGCCTCGCCCTCCGGAAGGTAGGCGACCGATGATTCGCATCAACCTTCTGACCTCGGAACGGCGCACCGTCAAGGCGGCGGCGTCGCCGGGTTTCCAGGCCGGCCAGAAGATGATGACTCTGGGCAGCCTGGTGTTCGTGCTCACGCTCGCCGCGCTCGGTTGGCGTTTCTGGGCGCTGGGCCAGCAGGCCGCGCAGCTCGAGGCCGACATCCAGAACGCGCAGCGGGAAGAGCAGCGTCTCCAGGAGATTCTGCGCCAGGTGAAAGAGTTCGAAGCGCGCAAGGCGGTGCTGCAGGCCCGGCTCGATCTGATCGACCGGTTGCGCAAGGGCCAGAATGCGCCGGTCCACATGGTGGACCAGGTGAGCCGCTCGCTTCCCGACATGACCTGGCTGACCAACATGCAGCAGTCGCCTGACGGCTACACGCTGACGATTCAAGGGCGCTGCCTGACGCTGACGTCGTTGTCGGACTTCATCGGCAACCTCGAAGGGTCGCGCTACTTCATTCGCCCGGTTGAAATCGTCGACAGCTCGGTGGTGGCTGGCGACGGCAAGACGACGCCCGACCTCATCTCATTCACGATTCGCGGCACGTTCCAGATGGCCGGAATCGACTCGGTGGCGCCGCCGCCGCCGACTACCGGGAAGAAGCGAGGCTAACGTGGCGAATCCAGTCACTACCGCCCTGAACAAGCTGCCGTGGTACGGCCAGATCGGTGTCTTCGTGGTGCTGTCGGCGATTCTGGCCGGATGGTTCTACTACTACCAGGAGACGCCCAAGCAAGAAGCGATGGCCACGCGCCGGCTCGAGCTCGGCATGATTCAAAAGCGCATCGCCGAGGGCCAGGCCGCGGCGCGGCGCCTGCCGGAATTCCGCAAGGAGATCTCGGAGCTCGAGACGCGTCTCGAGGTGCTCAGACCGATTCTGCCGACCGACCGCGACGCGGGCGACCTGCTGCGCCGTGTCCAGACGCTCGCGGTGCAGTCGAACCTCACCATCCTCGGTTTCCGGCCGCAGGCGATCACACTCAACGAGATGCACGCCGACTGGCCGATCAGCCTGACGCTGGAAGGGAACTATCACAACCTCGGACTGTTCCTCGACAAGGTGAGCAAGTTCCCGCGCATCATCAACGTCGGTGGGATCAACCTCACCGCCAAGACGCCGCCGACGCTGGACGCGAGCATGAATATGCTGCTGACGGCGACGACGTTCGTGCTCATTGAAGACGCCCCGGCCCCGGCGGCGGCTGCGAAAGGCCCGGCCAAGAAATGACGAAGTTGTCGACGACCGCGGTGGTGCTGAGCGCGGCGCTGGTCCTGCCTCTGGCGGTGCGCGCGCAGGCCCCGGCGCCGGCGCAGCCCGCGCCGGAGACGAAGAAGCCAGCGGCCGATTTGCCGGCGCCACCTTCGAACTACGAGTACTCGGCGGACAAGCGCCGGGACCCGTTCCTGAGCCTTGTCAACCGCGGTCTCGACCCAGGGCGCGGCGGCGCCGAGGCGAACAAGCCGAGGGCCGAGGGCGTGCCCGGATTGGTGACCGCCGAACTCGTCGTGCGCGGCATCGTGCTGACGCGCGGCGCGTATGTGGCGATGGTCGCCGGCGCCGACGGCAAGGTGTATTCGATTCGTGCCGGCGCCCGGCTGGCGGATGGCGTGGTTCGGGCGGTGACGGCGGACGCGGTGGTGATTCTGCAGGAAGTGAACGACCCGCTTTCGCTCGAAAAGCAACGTGAGGTGCGCAAATTACTGCGCGGTGGAGAAGAGGTTAAGTGATGCACCCTCGCATGCCTCGACTGGTATTGGTGGCGCCAATGGTGGCGGCCCTGGCCGTCTCGTTGACGGCCGGAGCGCCCGGCTCGGTTGCCGGCACCGAAACTCCAGCATTGCGATCAATCTCGTCACGCCTTGATGGCGCGCTCAGCACGGTGCTGATCGAAGCCAGCGAGCCAGTGGCCTACTTGACGAGCCAGCCCGATCCGCTGACTGTCCTGGTGGACCTGCGGAACGTCGCCGCGGGCACGCTTGCCAGCCAGGCGATCTCCGACGTGCTCGAACCCGTCGGGTCGGTGCGCGTTGAGACGGCCCACGCGCCCGATGGCGCCCCGGTCGCGCGGGTGCGGGTGAATCTCGAGCGGCAAACCAAGCATCGCGTCCGCAGCCAGCGCAACACCATCCTCGTCGAGATCGATCGGCAGATGGCGCGGCAGGCGGGCGTCACCGGTGCCGCAAGCGCACCTATTGCTGCCAACGCGCTGTTACAGCGCCCGGCGGCGGCGCCGGCACAGAGCGCGACCGCATCCGTCGAAACCGGTACGACCAAGCCGGCCACGCGGTTGCAGTCTGTTCGCGTCGGCAAGATCGACAGCGGCTACACGGTCACGCTTTCCGGCAATGGCTCGCTCAAGGCGACGAAGGTGGACGCCGCGGAAACGCCGCATCGCGTGTTCCTCGACTTCACGGGTGTCGCCACCGGCTCCGCTCCAGCGGTGACTCAGGTTGGCAACGACGGCATCGAGCGCGTGCGCGTGGCGACCAACAGCCGCGAGCCGCTGATTACCCGCGTCGTCATCGACCTCGCACGCAAGATTCCGTACACGATCGAAACGGTGGGCGCGGAGCTCCGCGTGCTGTTCAACTGGGCCGTGGAGAAGGCGGCCGACACGGCGGCCGCGATCACCGAACCCGCGTTCTCGACTCCGGCCGCAGCGCCGGTGGCCGTCGCATCGGTCGTGTCCGACACGACGCTGCCCGCAGCCGAACCAACTCCAGCGAACACGGTCGTGGCCAGTGCCGTCGACGCAGCGCCGGATGCAGTGGTGACCGACGTGCCGGCGATGTCGAGCGTGGCGCCGGTTCCTGCGACAGCGGTCGCGCCGGTCTCACGAGCGACGGCGCCCGCAAACCAGGACGTTCCGCCAGCTGCGCAGGCGCTGATGGCCGCGGCGCAGTCGCAGAACAGCACCGAGCCGCGCCAGTTCAGCGGTGAACCGATCACCCTGGACTTTCAGGGGGCGGATCTCCGTGCCGTGTTGCGGACCTTCGCGGAAATCGCCCAGGGCCTGAACATCGTCATCGACCCGTCGATCCAGGGCACCGTCGACGTGTCGCTGCGGGACGTGCCGTGGGATCAGGCGCTCGACATCATTCTGCGCGCCAACAAGCTCGGCTACAGCGTGGAAGGCAACATCGTCCGCATCGTCCCGCTGCAGGTGCTCGCCGCCGAAAACGAAGAGCGCCGCAAGCTCCAGGAGGCCCAGGCGCTGGCCGGCGAACTGCGGGTGCTGACGCGCGCGGTGAGCTATGCCAAGGCCGCGGACCTCGTGCCGGTGGTGACGCGCAGCGCGCTGTCGCCGCGCGGCGACGTGCAGGTGGACGCGCGCACGAATACCCTGATCATTCGCGACCTCGCTGATCGACTGACCCAGGCCGACGAGCTCATCGCGCGCCTCGACCGGCCGCAGCCGCAGGTGGAGATCGAAGCACGCATCGTGCAGCTCGATCGCAACAAGGCTCGCGACCTCGGCATCCAGTGGAACTTCGGCGGCCGCGTCGATCCGGCGATTGGCACCAGCACGGGTCTGGCGTTCCCGAGCCGCGGCGCCCTCACGGCGGGCACCGGCGCGGTTGACGGCGCTTCGCCGAGCAACGTCGGCATCGTGCTCGGTTCGATCAATGGTGCGATCGACCTGAACGTGCAGCTGCGCGCGCTCGAGAGTGAGGGCTCGGTCAGGATCCTCTCGACCCCGCGCGTGACCACGCAAAACAACATCCCGGCCGAAATCACGCAGGGCGCGCAGATCCCGATTCAGGTGGTGTCGAACAACACCGTCACGGTCACGTTCAAGGACGCCGCGCTGTCGCTGCGCGTCACGCCGCAGATCACCGCGGCGAACACGGTGATCATGAATATCAACCTCGAAAACGCGACACCGGACTACACCGAGGTCACCCCGTCGCAGCCGATTCCCGCCATCAACACGCAGCGCGCGGTGACATCGGTGCTGATGGCCGACGGCGACACCACGGTGATCGGCGGCATCTTCACCAAGCTCGAAAGCGTGACGCAGGGCCGCACGCCGTTCCTGCATCGCATCCCGCTGCTGGGATGGTTGTTCAAGACCGACAATCGAAATCAGGAAGATTCCGAATTACTGATCTTCATCACTCCCAGGATTGCGAAGTAGGCCACCATGACGACACGACACATTTCGTCCGCTCTGACTCGGCTCGCTGTCGCAGCCGCAGTCGCCGTCACCAGCGCCTCTTGCGGAAGCGAATTGCTGCGGACCGGGCGCGCTCCCGTCTACGTCACCATCGTGTCCATGCAAGCATCGGCCGGGGGCGGAACAGAATTCACCGCCAATTTGCTTTCAGACGTCGCGACGTCAACCGGCTCGATCTTTAACGACCTCGGCCGTGCGACGATGCGCGTCCATCTGAAGGATCAGAGCGGGATCCTGATTGGCGCGGAGACCCCGACGACGCCGCTCCAATCAGTGACCATCACCAGGTACCGCGTCAACTTCAGACGGGCCGACGGCCGCAACACTCCCGGCGTGGATGTGCCTTTCAGCTTCGACGGTGCCGTCACCGCCACGATTCCCGTCGAGAACGAGGCGGACATCGTGTTCGATATCGTCCGCCACGCCAACAAAGCCGAGCCACCGTTACGGAATCTGCGCGGGATCGGCGGCCAGTTGCTCATTTCGACGGTGGCCGAGATCACCTTCTTTGGCCGCGATCAGAACGGTAACGAATTGACCGTGACGGGAATGATGGACGTGACGTTCGGCGACTTCCCGGACTCGTAGTCAGCAGAAGGATTCAAAGGCCATAAGGACCGACACGATCATGCGAATCACACTGCTTTCACTCGTGGCTGTTGTCGCGGCGACAACGATGGCGGCGTGCACCGTCAAAAAAGTCGAGACCCCGCCGCTGGCGGGGCCGTCGTCGCTGGCGCGCACCATCATCATGCTGGCCGATCGCGACACCCTGATTCAAGACGGGGTTCAGGAAGCGGCCATTCGGCTGACGGCGGCCGTGCAGCCTGGCCAGTCGGAGAACGTCAGGCTGCGCGCCCAGGTGACTGTGGATGGTGTCGCCCAGGACTTCGGCACGCTCAGCAACAAGAATCCGATCACGCCGACGACGATCTTCTATCGCGCGCCTGCGGCGCCGACCACGGCGGGCGGCCAAGTGCCGACGACAGTAACGATCATGGTGACGCCGGACGACCAGGGCGACTTCCGCAGCGAATTCACGCGCCAACTCGACATTCGACTGATTCCGCCGGGAGTGATCCTGCCGACGAATCCGAATCTCGTAGCGAGTTTCACGTTCTTACCGACCGCGCCGCAGGTCATGAACGTCGTGAGCTTCAATGCCGGAGGATCAACGAACGGCGGCACGGCATGCAATACTGCCTGCACCTATTCTTGGGACTTCGGGGACGGTACCACCGCGAACGGACAAGCCGTCACGCACCAGTTCCGGACCGTCGGCAATTTCCTGGTGCGACTGACCGTGACCGACAATCGGGGCGCACAGGCGACCGCCGTGCAGCCCGTGGCTGTGCAACCTGGCACGCCGCCGACGGCCGTGTTCACCACTTCGCCGGCCACTCCCGGCGTGAATCAGGCAATCTTCTTCAATGCATCGGGGTCAACCCCGGCTGCGGGCCGCACCATCGTGAAGTACGACTGGACGTTCGGAGACGGGAACTCCGCGACCGGAGTCATCGCCGTGCACCGCTATGAGGCGGCCGGCGTTTATCAGGTGCAGCTGACCACGACCGACGATGCCGGGTCCATCGGCCGCTCGGCGCCGACCACACTGACGGTCGGGACTCCGGCTGGACCGACGCCGACCGCCGACCTGCAGGTGAGCCCGGCGTCGCCGAAACCGGGTGCCACGGTGTCGTTCAATGCCAGCGGCAGCCGCCCGGGTTCGGGCGCCAACATCGTGGAATACACCTTTAACTGGGGCGACGGGTCGCCCGAGGAAGTGGTCACGAATCCGTTGCAAACTCACGTCTACGTCGGCGCCGGAACCTTCACGGCCACGGTCACCGTCCGCGACAGCCTGGGCAGGACCGCTGCGGCCCAGAGAACGGTCGTGGTCGCGCCGTAAGATTGTTTGTGTGAGCGGCGACGATAGAATTCTCGAGCTTCGACGCCGGGTCCAGACGGACCCGGCGTCGTTGTCTTTTGCGCAGCTTGCCGAGGAACTCCGGCGGCTTGGCGAGAACGACGAAGCGGTCGCGACCTGCTGCGCCGGTCTTGTCCACCATCCCGACAATCTCACCGCACGAGTGACCCTCGGCCGCGCGCTCATCGAGCTCGTCCGGCTCGACGAAGCCTTCAATGAGTTGACGTTCGTGCTCGACGCCGCGCCGGGCAACCTGCCGGCGATTCGCGCGCTCGCCGAGATCTACCAGCGGCGCGGGATGATGAGCGAGGCGCTCGTGCACTACCGCCGCGCGCTGCAACTCGCGCAGCACGACACTGAGCTCGAACATACCGTCCATGAGATCCAACAGGCGGTCACGCCGCCACAACCGAAAGTTGCGCCCCCGAAAATCGAGGAGCTGTTTGATTTCGACTCGTTGATGGCGCAGCTCGGCAGCGGCCGGAGTGCCGCTCCTGAGTTCGTGCCGCTGAAGAAGCCGCCGCAGAGTCCCCTCGACGCGCTCGTGCTGACCGACGATGGGGAAGACATGTTTGCGGCCATGGAACGCCAGCTCCGCGAGCGCGAAGAGCAGCGCCTGATCGAGGAACGCCAGGCACGGCAAGCCGAAGCCGAGCGCAAACGGCAGTTGGCGTTGAAGGATCTCGAAGCGTGGCTCGCGGCGATCGCTCTCGATCGCCAGCACCCCGACCGCTCGCAACCCTCCGCCTGATGCTGGTGGCGCCTCCGGACTATCACCTCGCGCGCCACGCGAGGCTGCGCGAGGACTTGCGCGCCGAGTCCCTCGATCTGCTTCTGGTGACATCGCTGCCCAACGTCGCGTATCTCACGGGGTTGTTCGCGAGCGCGGGCGCCGTAATTCTGTCGCTCGATCGCGTGACGCTCGTCGTCGACGGGCGGTACCTGGCGGCCGCACGGGCCCGCGCGAATCAGATCGATGCGCTCGATATCGTGAGTCTGCCGACCAGCGGCAGTTACGAGGACGCAATCGCCGGGGTACTGCTGGCGTCCGAGAGCAACCGCGTCGGGTTTGAAGCAAGCCAGATGACCGTCCGGCAGCATCGGCAGCTGGCCGGGAAGTTGGCAGCTGGCGGCTCCAAGGTCGAATTGGTGGCCACTGAAGGAATGGTCGAAAGGCGCAGAGCTGTGAAGGACGCCTGGGAGCTGAATACCCAGCGGGAAGCCGCGCGCAGACTTTCTGATGCCGCTAAGTGTATAATCCCAAATGCCTTAGCGGGACAGCGCGAGCGGCAGGTGGCGGCGGCGATCGACGCGGAGCTCCGGCGCGTCGGGTTCGAGAAGCCGGCCTTTGATACCATCGTCGCCGCCGGGCCGAACTCGGCAATGCCGCACTACCGGGCCGGCGACAGGCAGGTGGGTGTCGGCGATTTCGTGATTTTGGATTTTGGCGGCATGTTGAACGGGTATGCCGTCGACATGACGCGGACCGTCACCGTTGGCGCACCCGACAAGCGGCAACGGCGTGTGCTCGACTCGGTTGTTGCGGCCCAACAGGCGGCGTTCGACGCCGTCAAGGTGGGGCGGGCGGCTACGGCAGTAGATGCCGCCGCCAGGAACGTGCTCGAGCGCGATGGACTTGGCGAGGCTTTCACTCACGGCACCGGTCATGGGCTGGGGTTGGAAGTGCACGAACGGCCGCGGGTGGCGAAGTACCGGCCCGATGTGCCGCCGGAACAACTGCAAGCAAGCATGGTGTTCACGCTCGAACCCGGCGCCTACCTCGATGGCTGGGGCGGGGTTCGAATTGAAGACGACGTCGTGGTCATTCCTGACGGAGCCGAATGGCTCACCGATGTGCCGCGACTCTTTTGACGATGACTCTGGACGAGATCAAACAGCTCATTGAGTTCATCAAGTCTCACGACTTGAGTGAATTCGAGCTCGAACAGGACGGCGTGAAGATCCGCATCAAGGGCGGATCCAACCATCACCAGGTGGTGGCCGTGCCACACTTGCCGGCGACGATGCCGATTCTCACTGCGGCACCCATCGCCCCTGCACTCGGCGTCCCCGCACCAGCGCCAGCCGCGACGCCCGCACCGGCGGCAGACGGTGACGGCAGCGAACTGGCAATCGTGAAGTCACCGATCGTCGGCACGTTTTATCGCTCCGCCGAGCCCGGCGCGAAGGCGTTTGTCTCCGTCGGCGTCACCGTGCGCAAGGGACAGGTGCTCTGCATCATCGAAGCGATGAAGCTGATGAACGAGATCGACTCCGAGTACGACGGGGAGATCACGAACATCTATGTGGAGAACGGCCAGGCGGTTCAGTACGGCGAGCGGCTGTTCGCGATCAAACCCTCCAACTAGGCTATGTTCAAAAAAATCCTGGTCGCCAACCGTGGAGAGATCGCGCTGCGAGTGATCTTTGCGTGCCGCGAACTGGGCATCAAGACCGTGGCCGTGTATTCCGAGGCCGACGAAAACTCCCTCCATGTGCGGTTTGCCGACGAGGACATCTGCATCGGCCCGCCGCGCAGCAGCGACAGCTACCTCAGCGTGCCGGCGATTATCAGTGCCGCCGAGATTACCGGCGCCGACGCCCTGCATCCAGGCTACGGATTTCTCTCGGAGAGCGCCTACCTCGCAGAGGTGTGCGAGGCCTGCCACATTCGGTTCATCGGGCCCGACCCGAGCGTGATTCGGCTGCTTGGCGACAAAGCCAAGGCGCGCCGCGCCATGAAGAAGGCCGGCGTACCGATGCTGCCCGGCAGCGACGGCCCGGTTGAGAGCGAAGAACGGGCCACCAAGATCGCGCAGCAGATCGGCTACCCGGTGATCATCAAAGCGGTGGCCGGCGGCGGCGGTCGCGGTATGCGCATCGTCAAGGCCGCGGCGGATCTGCCGCACGCCTACAAGACGGCGCAGCGCGAGGCGGAATCCGCGTTCGGCGTCGGCGACGTTTATATCGAGAAGTATCTCGAATCGCCGCGGCACATCGAGTTCCAGATTCTCGGCGATCATCACGGTAACGTCGTTCACCTCGGTGAGCGCGAGTGCTCGATTCAGCGGCGCCACCAGAAGCTGCTCGAAGAGTCGCCGTCGGTAGCGGTGTCGGAGAAGGTCCGGCGCAAGATGGGCGCGGTGGTGGTGGACGCGGCGCGTGCCGTGCAGTACACCAATGCCGGCACGTTCGAGTTCCTCATGGACGAGAAGGGTAACTTCTATTTCATGGAGGTGAATACGCGCGTGCAGGTCGAACACCCGGTCACCGAGATGGTGACGGGCGTGGATATCGTCAAGGAGCAGATTCGCATCGCGGCGGGCGCGCGGCTGGGATTCAAGCAGAGCGAAGTGACCTTCACCGGTCACGCGATGGAATGCCGCATCAACGCCGAAGACCCGGACACCTTCGTGCCGTCGCCCGGCATGATTCACGCCTTCAGCGTGCCCGGCGGGCCCGGCGTGCGCGTCGACACGGCGGCGCATTCGGAGTGCCTGATCTCCCCGTACTACGATTCGATGGTGGCCAAGGTGATCGTGCACGGCCGCGATCGGCAGGAGTCGATCGCGCGCATGAAGCGCACGCTGGAGATGTCGGTGGTCGAAGGCATTCGCACCACCATCCCGCTGCACCTGAAGATCCTCAGTGATCCGGACTTTGTCGCGGGCCGCTTGAGCACGCACTTCATGGAACGCTTTGCCGCCAAGCCCAAGGCCACGGCCCTCGCCGAGTCCGCCTAAGCCGCAGCATCTCTTTGCCCGGCCTCCGGCCGGGCGGTTGTACGCGATCGTCGATGCCGACGTGTGCGCGAAGGAAGGGCGGACGCCGCTCGATGTGGCCAGGGCCTTTCTCTCGGCGGGAGCGACGGTCATCCAGCTGCGCTGCAAGTCATGGGGGAGCGGAGCGTTTCTCGATCTTGCCGATGCCGTTGTTGAAGACGCGAATCGTGCTGGAGCGGCGGTGATAGTTAACGATCGAGCCGACATCGCCGCGCTGTCGAACGCGACCGGTCTGCACGTCGGTCAAGACGATCTGATGCCGGCCGATGCGCGTCGGGTGATTGGCGACGCGGCAATCCTCGGCCTCTCGACACACACTCGGCAACAGTGGGAAGCCGCCGCGGTGGAGCCGATCTCTTACATGGCGATTGGACCGGTGTTCGGAACGGGAACAAAGGACACCGGCTTTGCGGCCGTTGGTCTCGACACGGTGCGTCGAGCCGCGGCCGCCGCAGGGCAGCACGGGCTGCCGACGGTCGCCATTGGCGGTATCACGCTCGAGACCGCGCAGTCGGTGATCGACGCCGGCGCCGCGTCGGTGGCGGTGATCAGCGACTTGTTGAAGGGTGATCCGGAGGCGCGCTGCCGTGCTTTGTTGCGAATCCTCGAATAGAACGCACTTATAATTGCCCGGGTTTGCCAGCCACGTTCCCGGAGGGGTAATGGATTCGAATCTGTTCAAGACGAAGTCGATCGAACAGCTCGTCGGCGACGTTGAACACGGAGGCAAGGGGCTCAGGCGCAGCCTGTCGGCGTGGGACCTGACGCTGCTGGGCATCGGCGCGATCATCGGCACGGGCATCTTCGTCCTGACCGGAACGGCCGCCGCGAACCAGGCAGGGCCGGCGATCACGATGTCGTATCTGGCGGCCGGCCTGGCCTGTGCCTTCGCCGCGCTGTGCTACGCCGAATTCGCTTCAATGATCCCCATCGCGGGTAGCGCGTACACCTACGCCTACGCCACCCTCGGCGAGATCGTCGCCTGGATGATTGGCTGGGACTTAATCCTCGAATACGCCGTCGGATCGCTTACCGTCGCTATCGGTTGGAGCGGCTACATGCAGCGACTGTTGGCCGGCTTCGGGGCACAGTTGCCGGCGGCCCTCGGTGCGCCGCCACCGGCAGGAGTGATCAACCTGCCGGCGGTGATCATCACGTTACTGATCATGATCCTCCTGGTGGTCGGCGTGCGCGAATCGGCGCGCTTCAACGCGGTGATGGTCGCGATCAAAGTCGCGGCGGTGTTGTTCTTCCTGGCCGCCGGTATCAGCTACGTCGAGCCGGCCAACTGGGAGCCTTTCGCGCCGTACGGCTGGCCCGGCATCATGGCCGCCGCGGCGGTGGTGTTCTTTGCCTACATCGGCTTCGACGCTGTCTCCACAACCGCAGAAGAAGCGAAGAACCCGCAGCGCGACCTGCCGATTGGCATCATCGCCTCACTGGTGATCTGCACGGTGTTGTACCTGGCGGTGGGTTTCGTGCTGAGCGGAATCGTGCCGGTCATTCAGTTCCGGGCCAATGAAGCGGCGCTGCCCGGCGTGGCGATGGTCGCCCAGGAACAGTCGGTGGCCTTCCTCAACGCGCCGGTGGCCTATGCGCTGGCGTTCATCGGCCAGGGATGGGCCGCGGGCCTGGTCTCGGCCGGAGCCGTCGCCGGCATCACGTCGGTGTTGCTCGTGATGCTGATGAGCCAGCCGCGCATTTTCTTTTCGATGAGCCGCGATCGGCTCCTCCCACCCGGCGTCAGCAAGGTGCATCCGCGATTCGGCACGCCGTACATCACGACCATCATTACGTGCGTAACGGTGGCGATCTTTGCCGGCTTCACCAACATCCAGGCCGCCGGCGAAATGACCAGCATCGGCACTCTCTTCGCGTTCGTCGTAGTGTGTGCGGCGGTGCTGGTGCTGCGGAGCAAACGTCCGGACGCCGTACGTCCGTTCCGCGTGCCGCTGGGACCCGTGTTCCCGGCGCTCGGCATCCTCTCATGCGCATACTTGATGTTGAGTCTGCCGGTCATTACGTGGATTCGATTCCTCGCCTGGCTCGATCTCGGCATGATCATCTATTGGCTCTATGGCCGCCGGCAGAGCTCGCTCGTCAACCAGGCGGAAGCGAGCCGTCGCACGCCGATGCAGTCGCTGGCGAACTTCATTACCGTGTTCGGATTGCTGATGATCTTCAACGCCGCCTGCATGTTCATTCTGGGCATGATGACCGAAGTGGGGATGACCAACGAATCCACGGCGCGCTGGTCGGAGATCAATGTAACCGCGGAAGAGGCCGATGCGTTCGGGCTGCGGCTCCTGGTGGTGTCGATGGCGGTGTGGCTCGTGGGCTTCGGCTTGACGAAAGTTTCGGGAGAAAAGGGGTAGAGATTTCTGATTGCGGCTCTCGGATTGCTGATTGAAAAATGGCGCGCCGCTTAGACGGCGTGGCCTGTGCCGCGCGCATTCGGCAGGACGTCGCGCCGCGCATTGCCGCCTTTCGGCAGCGCCATGGCCGGCCGCCGGCGCTGGCCGTGGTGCTGGCCGGACAGAATCCAGCATCGGAAATCTACGTTCGCAACAAGATCAAGACCGTCAGCGAAGCCGGTTGCCGGGCCGACCTCTTGCGGCTCGAAGCCGACGCGCCGCTGGAGGATGCGCTCGGGCTGGTGCGCCAGCTCAACGCCGACGAATCCGTCGACGCCATTCTGGTGCAGTCGCCGCTGCCGCAACAGATGGGACGTGACGCGGAGCAGCGCATCTTCGACACGATCGATCCACTCAAAGACGTCGACGGATTCCATCCGCACAACGTCGGACTGCTGGTGCAGAAGCGCCCGACGCTGGTGGCGTGCACGCCGCTCGGTTGCATCGAACTGCTGGAACGCGAGGGGATCCCAATCGGCGGAAAACGGGCAGTGGTGATCGGCCGCAGCGACATCGTCGGCAAACCCATGGCCCTGCTGCTGCTGCATCGTGACGCGACGGTGACCATCTGCCATTCGCGCACGGTCGGCTTGCCCGAGTTGGCTGGCACCGCCGACATCCTCGTGGCGGCGATCGGCCGGCCGGCCTTCGTGACGCGCGATTATGTGAAACCCGGCGCAATCGTGATCGACGTCGGCATCAATTCCCTCACGGATCGGGGTGAGGTCCATCGGATCTTTCCCGAGGGCAGCCGCAAGCGCGTACAATTTTCGGAGAAGGGCAGCGTGCTGGTCGGAGACGTCCACCCCAACGTCGAAGAAGTGGCAGGCGCCGTGACGCCGGTGCCGGGCGGCGTCGGGCCGATCACGGTGGCCATGGTGTTGCGGAATACCGTTACGGCGGCGGAGCTTCGCGCGGCCGGAAAGGCAGCGGCGTGATTCGGCGGATTGCGTTGACGGGCGGCATTGCGACCGGGAAGAGCTACGTCGCCGGGAAGTTCAAGGACGCGGGCGTGCCGATTGTCGACGCCGACGTGCTGTCGCGCGACGTGGTGGCGCCGGGAACGTCGGGGCTGGCGGCAGTGCGGAAACGGTTTGGGCCTGACGCGGTGCGACGCGATGGCACGATGGACCGCGTCCGGATGGCGCAGATCATCTTCAAGGACAAGCGCGCTCGTCTCGATCTGGAAGCGATCATTCATCCTGCGGTGCAGAAGGCGATCGACGAGTTCTTTGCCTCGCTGCCGAAACGCACACCGTTTGCGGTGGCCGACATTCCGCTGCTGTTCGAGACCGGCCGCGACAAGCAGTTCGACCAGGTGATCGTCGTCGCGTGTCCGCGCGAGCTGCAGCTGGAGCGGCTGATGGTCCGCAACAAGCTGACGAAAGAGGACGCCGAGCGCCGGCTGAGCGCGCAGCTGCCGATCGAGCAGAAGGTGGTGAAAGCCACGCACGTGATTCGCACCGAAAAGTCGTTCGAAGAGACCGACCAGCAGGTGGCCGACGTCATCAAAAAGCTGTCGGGAAAGTAGGGCCTACATCTCGACCGTCGCCTCTTTCGCGGGGGCGATCCGTTCCTCCACAAACGTGTTCCATTCGTGACAGTGCGGGCATTGCCACAGCAGATCGGTGCTGCGATAGTGGCATTTGAGGCAGACGTGCGGGTCGAGGAAGAACACGGCTGAGCGCGCCGCCTGGATGTAGCGCTGCACCAGGTCGCGATTCAGGTCGAGCTTGAGGAGTACGTGCCACACCGCTTGATGCACCGTCAGGCCGTGCGGGTTCTGCTCGAGAGCGGCGAGCAGGAACTCGAACGCCTCGACGTGGCGGTCGCGTGTCGCCAAGTGCCGCCCCAGTGCCAGCCGCGCGCGCCAATCCTGGGGGTTGGCGGCGATCAGCCGCACGCAGCGCTCCTCGAATCGCTGCGGCACCCCTTGGTGTTCGTACAGCCGCTCGAGGCGCTCGAACGCCAGGTAGGCGCGATCCGGAAAGCGTGTCACCAGCTGATCCCACGCGGCCTCGGCCCCGGCCGCGTCACCCTGCATCAGCCGCACGTCGCCGAGATTCAAGTACGCCGGGATGGTATCGGGGTCCTGCTCGATGGCGGACTGGAAATGCCGCGCCGCCCGGCCCCGGTCGCCGACCACCAGCGCTTCGGACCCGAGTGCGTTCTCGAGGAAGCCCAGGATCGCCTGGTTGCGCGGCTGGGTATCCGGACCGCTCAACGCGACCAGCTGCTTGCGGATGCGATGCGCTTCCACCCACTGGTGCTGCTCCTCATGAAGTTTCTGGAGATAGAGCAGCGCGTACTGGTTCGCCGGATCCATCCGCAGCACTTCGTTGAACGCCTCGAGCGCGCGATCGACGAAGCCGCCGCGCTTGAAGTCGAGGCCGAGGCACAACAGGATGTAGGCGTGTTCGACCTTGGTCAGCTTCGGCCGCTGCAGCAGCGACTGGTGCACCTGGATGGCGCGCGCCACCTGCCCTCGCTCGCGGTGCACGTTGCCGAGAATCAGGTGGATTTCCAGCGCATCACTGTCAACCCGCGCGGCCTGGCTGAGCTCCTCGATCGCGAGATCAGTCTGATTCGAAACCAGGAAATTGAGGCCGAGCACGTAGTGATGCGACTCACGGGCGCGACGCCGATCGATCCACTTGCCGTCGCGGAGTTTGTAGCGCTCCCACGCCTTGCCGATAGCCAGGCCGAGCAGCAGCGCAATCAACGCGCCGAGAAACGGGATCGCTTCGCTCAACGTCATCCGGCGTGCTCAGACCATTCCGGTGCGCCAGAGGTCGTGCAGGTGGACCACGCCCACGACGCGCCGATCGGCGTCGATCACGACGATAGACGTGATCTTGCGCTGTTCCATCAGCGCCAGCGCCTCCACGGCCAGCGTCGTCTGTGGTATCGCCACGGGATGGACGGTCATCACGTCACGGGCCGCGAGGTCGAGAATATTCGGCGTCGTGGCCATCTTGCGCCGCAGGTCGCCGTCGGTGATGATGCCGGCCAGACGGCCGTCTTTCTCGACCACGGTCGTCATCCCCAGCTTCTTCCGCGACATCTCGTAGATCACGTCGCGCATCGCGGTCTGCATCTGGACCACCGGCAGCGCCTCGCCGGCATTCATCATCTGCTCGACGCGACGCAGCCTCTTGCCAAGTGTGCCGCCGGGATGGAGGCTGGCAAAATCCTCGGGCTTGAATCCCTTGTCCACCAGCACGGTCATCGCCAGCGCATCGCCCATGGCAAGCGCCGCCGTGGTGCTGGCGGTAGGCACGAGGTTCATCGGACAGGCTTCCTCCGATACGCTGCAATCGAGCGCGACGTTCGCCGACTGTGCCAGCGTGGACGTCAGATCGCCGGTGAGCGCGATCAGCGGCGCGCCGATCCGCTTGAGCGTTTCGAGCACGCGCGTCAATTCCTCGGTTTCCCCGCTGTACGACATCGCAATCACGACGTCGTCGGACTGAATGACCCCGAGATCGCCATGCACGGCCTCGGCCGGGTGAAGAAAAAATGCGGGCGTGCCGGTGCTCGCGAGCGTGGCGGCGATCTTCCGGCAGACGACGCCCGACTTGCCCATGCCGGTCACGATCACCCGGCCCTTGCACTCGCGGATCAGCGCGACGGCCTTGGCGAAGCGCTCGTCAACGCGGTCTACCAGGGCGAGCACCGCGGCCGCTTCGGTCTGAAGCACCTTGCGGGCCAGGGCCAGGTCAGGCATGCCTGACGATCTTATCAAGAGCGACGAGACGCCGCAGGAGTGGTTCGAGGCGATCGAGGCGGAGTGCGTTGGCCGCGTCGCTCTTCGCGCGCGACGGCTCTTCGTGCACTTCCATGAAGACGCCGTCGACACCGGCACCGACGCCGGCCTGGGCCATCGGCTCGATGTACTCCGCCAGTCCGGCGGTCATCCCGTCGCCGGCGCCGGGCAGCTGCAGGCTGTGGGTGACGTCGAACACCACCGGATAGCCGAGCGCCCGCAGTATCGGGAACGCGCGCGGATCGACCACGAGGTTGTTGTAGCCGAACGAGACGCCGCGCTCGGTCACCAGCACCTTCTGATTCCCTGATTCGGCAATCTTGGCGATTACATGCGTCATGTCTTTCGGCGCCAGGAACTGGCCCTTCTTGACGTTGATCACGCGACCGGTTCTGGCCGCGGCCACGATCAGATCGGTTTGCCGTGACAGGAACGCGGGAATCTGCAGCACGTCGGCCACGTCGGCGGCGGGCGCGGCCTGTGCCGGTTCGTGAATGTCGGTGAGGATGGGCAGGCCGGTGCGTGATTTCACCTTGCTCAGCACCCGCAGGCCTTCGGTCAGGCCCGGGCCCCGATACGAGGCGATTGAGGTGCGATTCGCCTTGTCGAACGACGCTTTGAAGACAATCGGAACCGCCAACCGCTTGCCGATTTCAGCAAGCGCGACACCGGTGTCGACTGCGTGCTGCTCACTCTCGATGACGCACGGCCCGAGGATGAATGCCAGTGGGTTCGCGCCGCCGAAAGTGACAGAGCCTGCGACGACCGGCGCTACCTGCTGCACGTGCCTCGTGCCTCGTGCCTCGTGCCTGGTCCCGCACGCCTCGTGCCCAAGGGCTGGTGCATCTCAGGCGTCAGCTTTCGAAACTCGAACACCGGCCGTCCCTTCGACGCCTGCTTTGCGGTGCTTGGCCGCTTCGACGAAGCTGGCGAACAGCGGGTGCGGCCTTAGCGGACGCGACTGGAATTCCGGATGGAACTGAACCGCGACGAACCAGGGATGGCCGTGCAGCTCCGCGATCTCGACGAACTTGCCGTCGGGCGACCGGCCTGAAATGCGCATGCCTTTCTCGGCGAGCGCCGGCTCGTACAGACAATTGAACTCGAAGCGATGCCGATGGCGTTCGTGGATCAGATCCGTGCCGTAGATCCTGCGGGCCAGTGAATTCGGTGCGAGCTCGCACGCATAGCGGCCCAGCCGCATCGTCCCGCCCAGGTCGTCGACGCCGAGCAAATCGCGCAGCTTGTAAATCACTTTGTGGGGCGCTGCCTCATCGACTTCCGTCGAGTCAGCGCCGTCGAGCCCGCACACGTTCCGCGCGTACTCGACCGTCGCCCACTGGAAGCCGTAGCAGATGCCGAAAAAGGGGACGTCGTGGGTGCGCGCGAACTCCGCAGCCCTCATCATGCCGCGCGTGCCGCGCGAGCCGAAGCCGCCCGGGACGAGGATTCCTGACGATCCCTCGAGCAGCCGCGTGCCGCCCTCCTGCTCGAGCGCCTCGGACTCCACCCATTGAATGTTGATTCGTACCCGATTGGCGAAACCGCCGTGGTACAGGGCCTCGTTCAAGGACTTGTAGGAGTCCTCGTAGCCGGTGTACTTGCCGACGACGTGAATCGTTATCTCGTCTTCGGGATTCTTGATGCGATCCACCAGCTCCTCCCACGCCTGCATGCGCGACTCGCTCGCGGGGAGGTGTAGATACTTCAGGATCACGGCGTCGAGGCTCTCGTCGCGAAGCGACAACGGCACTTCGTAAATCGTCTCCACATCCTTGGCCGTGATCACGGCTTCCTCGTTGACGTCGCAGAACAGGGCAATTTTCTGCTTGATGTCGCGTGGCAGGATGCGGTCGGTCCGGCAGAGCAGCACGTCGGGCTGGATACCAATCGATCGCAGGTCGCGCACGCTGTGCTGCGTCGGCTTGGTCTTCAGCTCGCCGGCGGCGCCAATGTACGGGACCAGCGTCAGGTGCACGTAGATGGTGTTGTCGCGCCCCACATCCTGGCGGAACTGGCGGATGGCCTCGAGGAACGGGAGGCTTTCGATGTCGCCGACGGTGCCGCCAATCTCGACGAGCACGACGTCAGCGTCGCGTCCGGCCTGGCGGATGCAGTCCTTGATCTCGTTAGTGATATGCGGAATCACCTGCACGGTGCGGCCGAGATAATCGCCGCGTCGCTCCTTGGTGATCACCGACATATAGATCTTGCCGGTGGTCCAGTTGCTGTTGCGGGTGGCGGTCGTGCTGGTGAAACGCTCGTAGTGGCCCAGGTCGAGGTCGGTCTCGGCGCCGTCATCGGTGACGTAGACCTCGCCGTGCTGGTACGGGCTCATCGTCCCTGGGTCGACGTTGATGTACGGGTCGAACTTCTGCAGGCTGACGCGGTAGCCATGGCCCTCGAGCAGCGCGCCGATGGAGGCGGCGGCCAGACCCTTGCCGAGCGACGACACTACGCCGCCGGTCACAAAGATGTATTTGGGCTGATGCGGGCGATTTTCCATTGGTGGTCTCATGTCCGGGGAGAGGCCATCATCAGTTGCCGTACACGTTCAAGATCGTCGGGAGTATCCACACCTGCGGCAGCATGTTTCGTTTCGACAACACGAATCCGGATGCCGTACGCCAGCGCGCGCAACTGTTCGAGCGACTCGACGGTTTCGAGCGGAACTGCGGCGAGCCCAGCTAATTTCAGCAGCGTTTCGCGCCGATACACGTAAAGACCCACATGCGCGCGCGCCGGCGCGGGGATGGCGGCGTCACGCGGAAATGGAATCGGCGAGCGCGAAAAATACAGCGCGTCGCCGCGGCTGTTGGTGACCACTTTGACGACGTTCGGATTGCGAAACTCTTCGGGGCCGATCAGCGGCCGGCTGATGGTGCTCATCTCGACCGTCGAATCTTCGAGCAGCGGCTTGACCGCGGCGTCGATGGTCTCGGGCTCGATCAGCGGCTCGTCGCCCTGCAGGTTGATCACGGCCCGGCATGGCAAGGCCGACACCACTTCGGCGATCCGGTCGGTGCCGCTGACGTGGTCGGCGCGCGTCATGACGGCGGCGCCGCCAAAGCCGCGCACGACGGCGGCGATGCGCTCATCGTCGGTGGCGACGATCACGCCGTGCACCAGACGCGCTGCGGTCGCGCGGCGATACACATGTTCGATCATCGGACGGCCGGCGATGTCGGCGAGAATCTTTGCTGGGAGACGGGTTGACCGGTACCTCGCTGGGATGACGACGAGGACCGACGATTCAGTCAGCGTAAATGGCAGACGCTCGA
>Ga0187893_10001083_pt1 | contig 67906 bp, 38 predicted proteins | sample MA1701074metaG_FD_139574 | JGI IMG/M metagenome (GOLD analysis project Ga0187893, IMG submission 139574) | White microbial mat communities from a basaltic lava cave in the Kipuka Kanohina Cave System on the Island of Hawaii, USA - MA170107-4 metaG ...
GGAGCCGAAGGACCCGTTCCCGGAGTTTGGTCCAGATCCCTCCTACGACAAGCTGGATTGTGTGGGAGGAGAGATCTGCCAGTGATGTGAGAAACCACCCGGCCGAAGCCAAAGGCCTCGGCCCGCTGTAGAGAATCGGATGTATGTGTCATTCAAAAAGGGTTTAGACAAGGGTTTGAAACCCACAAACGGAGGGATAAAACGATGAACCGTACAAAGATCACGCTCGCCGCTGCGGCCGCGCTCCTCTTCTTCTCGGGAGCGGCGCGTGCCGTAGACTTCTCCTACGGCTTCGTGTGCCCCGGCCCCATTCGAGGCAACCCGGGAGAGGTCAAGACGTTTGATGTCTTCGGGACTTTGACCGTCGCGAACAATACCGATACCCTTGGTCCTCAGGGTTGGTCTGTCTCGATGGAAGTGCAAGGCGCGACCCTTCTGTCGAATGTCCTGAAGGGTGTCGAGGTCAATACCATCTTCTTCGATGATCTCGACGATTCTACGGATACGACCGATGACATCGAGAGGAAGGATCCCTACCTGCAGGACCTCGGCGCACCCGACATGTTTACCAAGGTCATTGCGAGGGCGACGCTGCCTGAGGACACGAACCGCAAGGGGATCATCTCCGCCATCGTTATGAAGGGTCAGGAGAAGCAAGTGCTGCAGCCAAACGGGACGAGCAACATCTTCAAGCTGACGCTCGAAGTCACGATTCCTGCAGACGGGTCCGAAACCGCAGTTAACCTCAAGTACATGAACGGATTCAAGAGCACGCAGAGCCAGCCGACGCCCAACGTCGTCACTTACGAGGTTCCCGGTTCAGGCAAGGGCCCCGAATCCTTTCCACCGCAGCTCAACGGGTGCACGATCCCGGTCGGTCCGATCGGCAAGGAATTCAATCTGGCCCTCATCGGGCCTGGCCAAACTCCTGCCCCGGACGGGGACACCATTCTGGATGTCGGCGTGCCCGCGCCCGGTCCGGTTATCGTTCCAGTCGACGTCTTGCTGACAACCATAAACCTGCCGCCAGGCGACGGACCGCAGGGGTGGTCGTTGAGCATCCGGCACGACCCGTGTATGACGGTTGATAAACCCTTGCTCAAAGGGGTCGAGGTGTCGACGATTTTCTACGATGATCTCGATGACTCCACGGACACCACCGATGACATCGTGAAGAAGGATCCGTACATTCAGGACCTCGGCGCAGCCGACATGTTCACCAAAGTTGTGGCCAAGGCTAGCGGCGCAGATCCCTCGCCGCTTCCGGACGAGGCCCAGGGCGTCATCTCAGCCGTGATCATGAAGAGTCAGGAGAAGCAGGTACTCCACGCCAATTCGAGCGATGCCATCCTCCGGATCAATTACCTGATCGACGTGGTCGAGGGTCAAACGACGAATTGCAGGGCCTATTTCCAGAATGGGCTGAAGAGCACGCAGAGCCAGCCGACCCCCAACGTCATCACTTTCTCCCCTGAGGACGTGGTGATGAGTTTCGCGCCGACCAAGCAGCAAGGAATCGTGATCCGAGCATCGGTCAAGCTGCCGGAGGTCGACGAGTTCGTTCGTGGCGATCCGAACGATGACCAGAAATTCGACATTGCGGATGCGGTTGCGATCATCCTCAATGTCGTCCCCGGCATTGCGGGTCCGAACGATGTCGTGGTTCGCTGCAAGGATTCGATGGATGTCGACGGCACAAACAGCGCCGATGTGGCTGATGCCGTCTATTTGATCAATTACCAGTTCCGAGCCGGACCGCCGCCTGTCGCTCCATTCCCGGCGTGCGCTCGGTCGGATGCGTCGACGCCTGAATCTTGTCCGGCGAATTCGCATAGCTGCACTCTGTAGCTCAAGCCAATCGCCGAGCAGTCTGCTCAGGGCTCTATGAATTCCGCGCGCCCCGAGATCCGCGATCCGGGGCGCGTTTTGCTTTTTCCCGCGGTAGCCGTCACCCCGCTTCTTGTGGCCGGTGAACGGTCAACGGATTCGATCCTCCTGACCCGCTGGCCTCCTGTGGCAAGGGGGGGCAAGTGGGGGATTGACTGAGGACGGATGGTCGGTAGAGTTTTGGTACTCAGGGTTCCCTGAGGATGATCGAGGAGACCACGAGGAGACCACTATGAACGGTACTCTCTTCCGCTCGAGTCTCGCATTGAGCGGGAAAGTTCGGCCGCATGTGGGGAGGTGTGTCGGGAGGTTTGTGGGGAGAAGTATCGAGGCGGCGGCGATAGCTTTCGTTTTGTCGTTGGGACTGTCCGCAAAAGCCGGTTTCTCGCCGCCGAAGAAGCTCTCCGAGTCGAATGGCTCGGCGATCCAGTGCCGCGTCGGGGTTGACCTGTCGTTCAATGCATACATTGCATGGACCGCAGGGAAGGAGTTAAAGCTCGATTTGATCGCAAACGGATTTTCCCGCCACATCACCCTTTCCGATCCGGGACAGGGGAGCGGCGACCCGGCGATCGTCACGAGCACCTTGGGGATGACTTTCATCGCATTCACGCAGGATGACCCTGTCCGTGGAGGGCGCGAGATCTGTCTCGCGAGCAACCCCGGCGGTTCCTTTACTGCTCGTCCGGAGAATGTCTCTCTGAGTCCTGGAGATGACTATGCTCCTCGCTCCCACCTCGACTTGGGCGGACTCCCCCACCTCGTTTGGGCACGGCGTCTCGGAAACCAGCCAGAGGTGATGTACATGGCGCCGGGTGCGAAACCTGTAGCGATCGCTCGCGGCGATTACCCCGCCCTCGCCGTCGATGCCTTCGGGACGGCGCACGTCGTCTACACCCGCGGACGGGACCTTTATTCCGTGGACATCCGACAGGAGGTGACCGGGGCCGAAGCTGCGGTCACGAGAACTCCGTTTGACGATGAGTTCTTCCCCTCGATTGCAGTGACGCACTCCGGAAAGGCCTTCGTCATCTACGAGCGGAAGGGTGGTCTCTACTACCACGAATCTATCGAGGGAACGAATCGCTATCTGCCCCCTCGGCTCCTGGACAACGGAGGGGTCAGCATCCCCGAGTTGAAGGTGACGGGGGACCTGCTCTCGATCATCTACGAGAAGCACGGGGATCTCTATTACATACTTGGGAAGGTCGGCAGTGTGTTGCCGGCGCCCGTCCGAGTCGCGGAGACCCCGGAAGTCGAGACCCACCCGAGCATGGCGGTCGACCCGCGCGGCTCCCTCCATATCGCCTATATCCGGGATGGGGAGGTTTATTACACGAACAATGTGGGAGAACTCAAGGCCGCCTTCACGGTCGATCGCCGGGAGGGTGAGGCCCCGCTTCAGGTTCATTTTGATGATCTGTCGAGCGGCCTCATCGAGGCCTGGAGATGGGATTTCGGGGACGGTTCCGCACCATCGTACGAAGTCGACCCGACACACGTTTATGACCAGCCGGGAGATTACTCGGTGACGCTCACCGTTTTTGGAGGCGGAGCGGAAATCCAGCTCAAGCAGACTCGGTATATCTTCGTTCAGACGGCGTCGTACCGGATCTGGATTCCGGACATGGTCGTGTATCCGGGTCAAAAGGAGATCTGGTGTCCCGTCATGGCTGCTCATAAAAAGCCGCTCGATGGCTTCCAGACCATCGGGGTCTTTGATCCCAACGTCCTGACTCTCCGGCAAGTCACTTTCCTCGGGACCATCCTGGATAGTTACTCCCCTGAATTCGAGGCGCTTTCATTTTCGAACTCGAGCGATGAAGCCTATTTCTTCGCCGGGATCATCTTCGATTATTCACCCCCCTTCTCCGAACACCCTCCTGTCTTGCCTCCTTCGAGCGGGGAGCGGATCGCGCATCTCGTGTTCGATTGCTCGGAGGACGCTCCGGAAGGGGGAATCACGCTGGTGGAGCCTAAAAACGGGGTTGGACCGACTGAGACTCACAACGCCTTCGCGGTGAGAGGGCAAACGACGGGCTCTCTTCCGGTTCTTGCCCCCTCATCCGTTTCGATTCTCGTACTCGGCCAAGGGCTGCCGACGGTGTTCAAACGAGGGGACAGCGATGGGAACGGCGATGTGGATCTCTCCGATGCGATCGTTACGCTGGGATACCTGTTTCTCGGCGACCGGCAACCTTCATGCTTGGACGCAGCCGATGTAAATGACAGCGGAGCGGTTGATATCGCCGATCCGATCGGCCTCTTGAGCTTTGCATTCCTCGGAGGGACGGCACCGGGTATTCCCTTCCCTGGGACCGGACTGGATCCTTCGAGCGACAGCCTCGAAGAATGCCGGCGATGAGCGAACTTCTTGGAGCTCGCTGGCCGCATTGACAGGTAATTCTTCCACCTCTATAATCGGCCTCCGTTCGGGGTCTGATCGCTGCCGAATGCGACGGGATTTCGGTCAATCAATCAACCAGGAAGCGGATTTCAGTCCTCCATCTTCTGAAAAGTGAAGCGGTTGGAGTGTTGGAGCTCCTGCTCGTGAAGGAGAAAGTAATGAGTCCTAACTTGCGCTGGGTTTTTCTGCTCGCCTTGCTCATTTCCTCCCCTGGTAGCGTCGTTCGCGCTCAAGTGGATGAAGCGGGTCCGGAAGATTTCGACTTCAAGCTCATCCCGGAGCGGAAGATCTATCGTCAAGGGGACGAGGTGGCGGTTGAGGCGATCATCGCCGTTCGCGAGGAAGGCGCTCTTGGGTGGTCCTACGGCGTGGATCACGACGAAAGCCTCCTCGATGTCCTTCCGCCGACGATCGTTGGAACCGATGTTCCGCCCCTCCTCCAGGATGGCTTCAACGAAACCCGAATCGTCTCGGAGGGCGGCATCAATGTCGGGTGGTTCCAGGCGGTCATCCTCTCGATCGAAGGGAAGAGCCAGTTGCCCGTTGGTCCCCGTTTTCTTGCCGCAAAAGCGAAGTACCAGGTACGAAGTGGACTCTGTGCCGGCCAGAAAAAGGAGACTCCGACTTCCCTCGTCTACACCGACAAGCTATCGAGCGGCGGTGGGCCGCCCGTGGATATCAACGTCACGGTTGGTGGAAAGTCCATCATCCCGGCGGTCCTCGAGCCTGCCCAGATTGTTATCGAGTGCCCGGATCCCGGCTCCACGGACTTGAAATACGTAGCCCAGGGGGTCCCCGACAGCCAGATGATCGCCGATGGAAAGGACATACTGGATGTCCTCATTTCGATCAGGAACCAGGGAGGCAGTCCGGTTCAGGTCCAGGGTTGGTCGTACGGCCTCAAAGTCGATCCCACGCTCATCGTGGTCACTGAAGTGACCACGAGCGCCGCCGCTGCGGCGCTGAACGGAGGGGCCGGGCCGGATTTCAAGGCGTACAACTTCAACCCGCTCGACCAGAACTCGGCCGGGACCGTCAAGGGGGTCAGTGTCGGCGTCGTCATCAGCCTCGATCCGCCGAACGACGTCCTGTTGATTCCAGCAGGGGAAAACAGGCAGATCGAAGCCATGAAGATGAAATCCGCCGTGACTCTCCCGCCGGGGCAGGCGGATCAACTCACCCAGTTGGAATTCGTCAACGGTCTCGGGGGAACCCAGCCGATCGAGAACTTGATCGTCGTGGAAGCCCAGAGCGTTCCTGCCAAGAGCGACACGCCGTCGCTCACAGTCGTGGTGACTCCGCCCGGGGCGACAAGGAATTTCAAGCGCGGCCAGGCCAACCCGGATGGCCGATACGACATTGCGGACGGGATCTGGACCATCTTGGTCCTCTTCTATCAGAGAGGACAGTTCTCGTGCCAGGACGCCGCCGATGCGAATGACGATGGCCGCATCGACCTCTCCGACGCCATCTTCACGTTCAACTACCTCCTCCAGCCCGGGAAAGTCTCGGGTTCGACGCTTTTCCCGCGGCCTGGGCCGCCGTATCCGGGTTGCGGAGCCGACCCGACTGCGGACTCTTTGAGCTGCGAGACAGCTTCGGTGGGTTGCAACTGAACTCGGCGCTGAGCCGAGAGGGCTATTCGGGCGCCGTCCTCGAAGACGGAGACTCTCCGGCAATTCCTCGGAGAACCGACTCGATGTGCACTTCGTTCTTCTCTCGCAGAAAGCCCCCGCTGGCTCAGGATTTGCTCGGGATTCACCAAACCGGTCGGTCGAAGTTCTCTTCCCGAACAGCGAGGGGGGACTTCACCATATGGTTTGGATGAGCTGGAGGGGTGAATCTCCCCTCTCGGTTTTATTGACGGAGGGTGCACTCATCAGTAAGATTTGCGTCACATTCTTCCTCGTAGGGTGATCCTCTCCTCTGCGCTCTCTCTGCGTTGGAACTTATTCCGGAGGCTATCCTTGAAGAAGGTCCTGATTCGGTGGTTGTGTAGGCCGACTCTCTTCTCCGCTTTCATTCCGTTGGTTGTTGCCGGGGGATGCGATCAATCGGCCAAGGTGTCCTCTACGTTTCCCGTCAATGGAGAGCAAAACGCCGGCAGTAAGACCACGATCCGAGTGACCGTAAGCTCCACCTTCAATTCCAAAGTGGACACCCAGGAGGAATTGACGAGTCCTGAGAACATTCTGGTCACGGGAGAACGGGGACGAGTCTATGAGGGCACCATCGCCGTCAAGACGGAAGCAGCCGCGATACAGGAGGAGGCCTTGGCGCTACAGGGGACTGCCGCGGCGGCAACTTCAGCGCAGCCAAGTGGATCCGGATCGAACACATCGTCTACTTCTAATACAGGCACCCCACAAAGCTCGAATACAGGCGACAACTCCCGATCATCCACCTCCGACGGTTCGAGCAAGGCCTCCAATGGCTCCACAGCTGCTACAAAGGATGGCGAGGGCTCGGGTCAGACGGATAACAACACCCTGGTCTTTACGCTCGCGGCAGGGAGCAGTTTCAAGCCAGGGGAGTGGATCCGAGTCCGTGTCGGCGGACGCATAACGGTACGGGGGCAGCCTTTCGACGACTTTCGTTTCTCCTTCCGGGTGAAAGGTGAAGGAGCCGTCCAGGCACTTGGAGACCTGCGAATCATCTCGACGGCGCCGGTAGCGGAGGAGACCCGGGTCCTCCAACGTCCGCGGATCTCGGCACGCTTCAACGGGGCGGTCAAACCAGATGGGCTTGCGACTTTCATCGTGATCCGTGGAGACCATTCCGGAGTCCATACCGCCGGCGAAACCGTCTTCCCGCGCAAGGAGAGCGACATCCGGATCCTGGAGGTGGCTCAACGGCTCCGCACGGACGATTCCTTGCTGCCGGGAGAGTGGGTGACGGTTACGGTCACCGACGAAGTTCAGGCCGCGGTGACAGGAACCGGAACACCGCCAACCGGCGGCCAGGGGACGACCCCGGCTTCCGTGACCCGCCTCTCGCCCTACGCTTTCCGTTTTCAGGCGATGGGGGGGAGGGTGACTGGGCCGTGGGTCTCCGCTGTACGTTCTCAAGCCCCGAGCGAGCCGCGTGGCGTCGTGGCCGGCAACCTTCGCCCGCTGGTCGAGGGGACGGAGTTCGTCGTGTTTTCCGAGGACGGCTTGGAGTTCTTCTCCCAGAAAACCCCTGGGAGCTGGTCGAGCGTCAACGTCCCGAATCCGGGGACGGCCGGCAGCAAGGTCTCGGGCGTCGCGATCGCCGATGTCGACTCCGACGGGATCGCCGAGCTGCTCGTTCTGACGACTCGCACCGCCGGAACGCAGCTGGAAGGGAGTTCGATCCATACGTTTATCGTGGGCGCCGCCGGCGGCCTCGTGGAGAAGGAGGCGGCCCTCGAGTTCCCCGCGATCCAGGCGAACGGGCTCCGCGTCGAGGACCTCGACAACAACGGCCACCTGGACCTCATCATCCTGCACCCGAACCGCGATTATGAGGCCGTCGTGGACGGCAAACCCACGCCCGCAAGCACGGGAATCCTGACGGTTTTTGAGAAGAGCGTCGGAGCCCTCGATCCCACGAAGATCAATCTTGCCGATCTCACGTCCCTTCAGGGCACGCTCGAATATCACCGAGTGGAGAATCCATTGCCCGATCTCGCTTCCATTCGGCGCTTCGAGATGCACGACTTCGATGGGGATGGTAAGCGAGACATGATCGTTGAGGTGGGGGCTGAAGGAGCCAATGCGGGACAGCTCCTGCTGCTCCAGAACCGTTCCACCCGCACGGACCGGGTTCGGTTCGTGTCGGTGCGATCCGTAGCCGGCCGCGGGGGAAAGGGCCAGCTCCAGCCGCACACATGGACCGTCGCCGATTTCGACTCAGATTCCGATCTGGATCTCCTCGCCTGGGACCAGTCCGGTGCACTCCTCTACAAGAACAAGCTGGATCCGAAGACTCAAGATCCCACCAAGCCGGCCACGAACCACCTCCTTTCCGAGACGGTCATTGCGGCCGAGTTGCCCCTCGGGCCCCTCTCCGGTGCGACGCTCGATCCGGCAATCCTGGACTTGAACGGCGACCGGGCACTGGACATCGTCTTGGTCGAGCGAGATCGTCGGCTTGTGCGGGTTCTCCTGGGGTCAGAGCAGAGGACCGCGGAATTCGAATCGGCCGAGATTTCCCTCAGCATCGGCGGAAGGGCTGCCGGCGTCGTGGTCGCTGATGTCAACGGAGACACGGGCCTCGACCTGACGGTCGTCGGGGATGGATCGGGCCCGGGGAGTGCCTTCGAGCTCCTGCTTGCGACGGGAGTCGAACCTCCCATCGCATTGGTTCCAAGCTCGTTCGTGATCGACCCCGAACTCAGTGCGACGACCGAATCGGACATCGCCGTCGTCGTCACCGCCGACATCGCCGACTCTTTCACCGGGTATACGGTGGTCCTCGACTACGACGAGAACCGCTTGACGTTTTCGCGGTTCGACGAGCCCGTGAATTTCCGTTCGGTCGCGACATTCTCCCCCTGTCCCAATTCGAGCGGAGAGGGTTGCGCGGGATTCGCCAGCGTCCAGATGGCTTTCACCCAGAACAGCAGGGGCATCAAGGGAGATGGGGTGGTGCTGGGTACCTTCCGGTTCAAACCGAAATCCGTGACGGAGGCGGTACGCACCTCGATTTTCCTGGCAGGCGGATTCGATGGCCCGGACGGAAAGAAGCTGGTCAACTCGCTGATCCTCATCGACGGGCAGTCGCAGACCGCCTCCGATGTGGAGCTGGAGGGGGAGCCTTTCGTCGTCTCGCTGGCGCCGCCGCCGCCGCCGGCCCTGGCCATCACGGATTGCGCCGTGGGCGAGCTGGATCGAGGCGTCTTCCCCGCGCGCGTCGTTTGGACTTCGCCTGCGGATGCCCTCTTCTCCCGGTTTGAGGTTTTTCTTGATGGACTGTTGCTCCAAACGCTCGATGCGCTGGCCCGCCAGACCCTGCCTTTCCACATCAATACGGGTGGGAGCCACCAGGTCCGGGTCCGCGGATTCGGCCTCGATGGCCGTCCTGTAGCGACCGTGGAGTGCACTCTGTCGACGGTCTTCCGCACGGATGTGAAGTGCGTCCAGATCGAGGTCAATTCGAAGAAGCGAAACCAGCTCACCTGGTCGATCCCAGGCGAGGTAGACCTGTTTCGGATCGCGAAGAACGGTGCGCTCTATAAGACGGTCCTCGGAACAGTTTTTTCGGATGAGGATTCGAATCCGAGCGAGTCGGGTGCCGATATCTACGAAATCTCGGGAGTCATCGAGGAAGCCGGGCGGAGCGTCGTCGGCCCCCCGGGGCAGTGTTTGGTCGCCGATCCGAACCCCGGACGAACCGAAGCTCCTCGTGATCTGAGCATCTCGACCCAATTCCGGAGCCGACCGTCGGATCCGATCGCCCTCAGGCTGAGGTGGACGAACAGCGAGGCCTACGAGAGTATCCGGGTTCGGATCACGAACAATGCCGGGGCCACGGTTCACGAAGAGGTCGTGCCGGGGACCGCTACGCAGGCCATCTTCCCGAACGATGGCCACCCGGGCGGGGTCCTACCTCAGATCTACCGCTTCTCCCTGGTGGCGACCGCTGCGGGAGTATCGAGCCTGGAAGCGGAGGCGACTTCCTTTCCGCTCTCGGTTTTCGTCCCGGGACTCGGGGCCCAGTTCACCTGCTCGGCCCCGGAAGGAAACGAAGTCGTACTCAAGTGGGATCCCGTCTGGCAGGGGTTCACCTCACTCACTCTTTCCATCCGAGGGCCCCAAGGAGATCGAAGCATTCCGCTCGATATAAGCGCGACGGAGCATCGCGAGACCGTCGTGCCGCTGGGGAGCTTCGAGTACACGCTGCGGGCGGCCTACGAAGATCCGCTCCTCCCGCCGGCCCTTCGGCCGAACGCTTCAAGCCTGGCGCGGCGCTGCTCGATCACCTTCCGCCCGCTCCTCGAGCTGGGACCTGTCGAGACCGGAGTGGGGTTGCGGAATGTCGGCATCCCGATCCGCGCCGACTTCTTCACGCCCATCTCAGGCCTTCGTTTCTCGATATTGGTTCCATCGCAGTTCCACGTCGATCTCTCCGACCCCCAACACCCCGAAACGGCCGTGACTCTCAGCGGAGTCCACGAGAACTCCACGGTCACGGTCGAGGTCGAGCCGGGGCCGAACGATGGGCAAGGCAGGTCCCGCGATCGGGTGAAGGTCGAGGTCCAGGGCGCGAGCTTTTCGGCCGGCAAGGACAAAGTACTTCTTTGGATTCTTGGGAGCGTTGACCCCGACTTCGCACGTGCGGGCGAGTATCCCTTGCAGTTCGACGGGACGGTGCAGGTGTTCACGCCGGGAGACCCCCAGCCGTTGACGATCGAGCGCGAGGACACGGAGGCCAGCCTCTCCATCCGCAAGCGGTTCTTGGCGATCGATCGAGTGAGCGGCGATGCCGCCCATCCACAGCCGATCTTCCTCCGCGTGCTGGCGACTTTCGACACGCCGGAAGGCTTCGAGAAGGCGGAGGAGTACCGCATCCTCGGCTTCACGATCCACATCAAGTTCGATCCGAGTCTCCTGGATCTTCAGGTCGTGACGAAGACCGACCAGCTTGAAACCGTGGTCGGGAGCACCGGGACGTTCTTCATCCCCACCGGCGCCCAGTTCGAAACCGCGCGGCGAACGGGAGACTTCTCCGTGGCCTGGATCGGGCTGCTGGGCGAGGAGGGATTCGTCACCCCCGGCATCCACCAGACGCTTCTGTTCTTGAAGTTCAAACCCAAGGTGCCGGAGAACCCGGCCGGCGCTTTTGCCCGGATCGAATTGATCAAGGACCGAGGAGCTCCCAATCCCTCGATGTTCGTTCCCGAGCGGGTTCCGAACGACGGTCCGCCCCTTGAGGCGTGGTTCGACGGCGGAGTGGACATCGCTCCCGTCGCCGATGTGCCGACCCTGCTCTCCGTTTCTCCCGCCACGGGATCTCTCATCGGCGGAGGGGAAGCGGTCGTCAATGGATTCGGCTTTCTCGCCGGGATCGACCGCCCCGAAGAACAGATCCAGCTCTCCCTGGCCCATCGGCCTCTCGGAGGGACTCCTGTGGTGCGTCCGGTGGAGTGGATCCCCGGCCGCCCGTTCAAGAACAACCTCCTCGAGTTCAAGGTCCCTGGAGCGGGTCTGACGGCCCCATCTCTATTTGCAACGAAGTTCGACGTCGAGTTGCGCACTCCGAACGGCCACTCGATTCTGCCCGAAGCCTACTCGTACGAGTACCTCCGCGTCGCATCGGCAAGCATATCGAGCGGCGGCGTGGAAGGGGGGCAGCTCATGACCGTCCTCGGCTTCGGGTTCGCGCCCCTATTGGGAAAGGAGTCCGATCCACGGGTCGAATTCCGGATCCAGGGGACGGGATCGCCTCCTGTATTCGCCGCCGAAGTGATCGAAGTCGCATCCAACGGGCGCCGGCTCACCCTCCGCACGCCCGCCATGCCCGGGCAGGCGGGGAAAGTCGCCGATGTGGTCGTGATCTTGCCGACGATGCTTCAAAGCGACGGCCAGCCGGCTCGCGACACGCTGCCCCAGCCGTTCAGCATCGCCTCAGGACCCGAAGTCCTCTCCGTCTCGCCCTCCCGCGGGCCCGTCGCCGGAGGCTCGAAGGTCACCATAGAAGTCGCTCGCTTCCCTCAGCCTCTGACCGGAAACCCCGCCGTGGAGGTGCTCTTCGCCGCGACGGCGGCCACTTCAATCGCCGCCACGGGCCCGTCGACGGTCCGAGCCACCGTTCCGGCCGGGCCCGCAGGCCGGGTCGATGTGACCGTCCGGCATGGCGCGGCTTCGGCGACACTCCGTGAGGGATTCGAATACGCGCCGGGGGGGGCTCCGCTTGCCCTGAACTCCGTGGAGCCCGCCGACGGAAGCATCTGCGGCGGCAAGAAGGTGATCGTTCGCGGGAGCGGTTTCACTTCATCGCTGCAAGTGCGCTTCGGTTCCGCCCTCTCTGCCGGGGTCAGATTCATCGACGCGAGCTCGGCCGAAGTCACCACGCCATCGGTTCCCGAGGGGACTCAGGCGGTCAACTTGGGAGTCAGTCTTGACGGTTCCCAGTTCGTCGAGATGGCTTCGGCCTTCGCCTATCGCGATGAGAGGCCGCTTTTCATCCGCGGCGATGCGGATGGAAACGGCGTCCACAACATCACGGACGCGATCGCGATCTCCGACCTCGTCACGGGCGTGCGCAGGGTATTGCCGCATCTCGATGCCGCCGACGTCAACGACGATGGGCTCATCAATTCGGGAGACCTCGTAGCGCTGACGGCCTTCCTCTTCGAGGGGAGCGGCACCATGCCCGCGCCGTATCCGGCCCCAGGGCGGGACCTGACACCGGATTCCTTGCGGGGCTGTTCTCCTTGACCTCCGTGAACGAACGGGACTCGGGTTTCGCGGCCGCTCCGGCGTCGGCGGCCCGGAAAATGCTCGATTGGGAGATCCTCCCGGACCCGCAGGGATTCGTCAGCTTCACGGCAATGATGACGCTCGTCGCAGCCCACCTCTTGATGGCACCGGACCGAGATGGTTTCCTGTTCGGGGAATGGTCCGGGCTGTTTTCCGGAACCCTTCGCCGCTCGCTGATTCACGAAACTTTCGAGGGATTCCTTCAGGCATGCCTCCTGGTAGGTCCTCTTGTCGTCCTGTACGCATCGGTCCGCCACCTCAGGAAGGAGGCCGACAGCCTGCTGCCGTACCTGACCTTGACGGGAGCGGGGTTTCTCACCCTCTTGACGTGCATCGGCCTGGTCCTGCAAGCGCCCTAGTTTCGGCCGAAAATGGAGGGGAGGGGGTGGGCCCCATTATTCATTTGACAGCTCAGAATTCACGATGATACCATTTTTGGCCGTAACTTATTTTGGCTCCTAAGCTTGCCGGCTCGCAGCTTTTGGCTGGAGTTGAGCGAAGGGAGATTCCAGGCGGGGATCTCGGGCGAGGAAGGAAAGAGGGATTTGAAGGTGTTCGACGCGGACCCCAAAGGGTCTCTGAACGGAGATCGAACGTGCGGATGTCCTTCCTCGCTCCCTAATCTCCCCCGCCCATGAAGCGAGCGATCATCTCCGATATTCACGCAAACCTTGCCGCCTTTGAGGCGGTGCTGAGGGATATCGAGACGGAGAAAGTCGACGCGATTTACTGCCTCGGCGACATCATCGGGTATGGTCCCGATCCGCGAGCGTGCCTCGATCTGGCGCGCTCCTTTCCGGTGAATCTCCTTGGAAACCACGAGGAGGCCGTGCTCTTCGGCGCCATCGGTTTTAATCCGAAGGCCAAGGCCGCCATCGATTGGACTCGAGAGCAATTGAGTCTGCCGGAAGAGCCGATGGAGAAGAATCGGGACCTCTGGAACTTCATCGGCAGCCTTGCGAAACAGTACGTTGAGGATGACTACCTCTTCGTGCATGGGTCTCCCCGAGATCCCACCCGCGAGTACATCTTCTTCCAGGATTGGCAGGACCGAAAGAAGATGGACGAAGTCTTCGCCTCCCCTCCCGACAGCAACTGGCGCATCTGTTTCACCGGGCATACTCACTACCCCGGGATTTTCACGCAGGAGCAACCCTACCGTTTCCTGGAACCGAAGGCGGTCAACAACGTCTTCCACAAGCGGGACGCGACCCAGCGTGTGATCTTCAACGTGGGGTCGGTCGGTCAGCCCCGCGATGGGGATCGCCGTGCTTCGTACGTGGTGCTCGAGGACGGCGAGATCCGCTTCCGGCGCCTCGAGTACGACATCAAGCGCACCCTGGATCGGTTCAAGCAGTGCCCCGACCTCCCCGAATACCTCGCTCGCCGCCTCGAAGAGGGAAAGTAGGGGGAGAACCCCCCCGGCGACAAAACAGCACACAGGCCCCAGGGCTCGGTTATAATCCGCCTCTTTTGACGGAAACCTAGAATGACCGACTCCGACCGGTTCGGGACGACGCTGCGCACAATTCTGACGATCGCACTCTGCATGGCGATCATCTTTGGATGGAACATCTTCTTCCCACCGCCGCGGCAGCCGCCGCCTCCCGCAAACCCGGGAGCGGTTGCGGCCGTTCCTCCGGCGGCGCGAACCGAGGGAAAAGCCGCTCCCAGCGTCGGCGACCCGGCCGCTCCGGCGGTTTCGGCGAGGCCGGTAGTGGCCGAGAGAGCCGAGGAGCTCACGATCCTTTCCGGCGACGCAAAGGAGGCGATCCTCTCCGTCCGGGTGTCCAACCGAGGAGCCGGAATCCGAGAGGTGCGCCTGCCTTCCTTCAAATCCAGGGATATGAAGGGAGAGCTGGTCCTCTTGCCGGGGGAGAGAGATCTTCCGCTGCCGCTCGGATTGACGGTCGAGGACTTCGAACGAAAGGACCGGGGCGACATTCGCTTCGCCGAAGAGACTTGGCAGTATCCGCCATCGCCCGAGGGCGTGGTCGAGGCGACCTTCGTCAACGAGGGGGGAGGCCTCCGGATCACCAAGGAGATTCGCGCCGTCCCGGGGCGGTTCCATATCCAGGCGACTGTCACCCTCGAGAACATCTCCGGACGGAAGATCGATCCCTTCCGTTATCGAATCTGGGGTCCCATCGGCCTGGGCACGGAGTCCCTCCGCACGCCGGGTCAGGATCTGAGCCTCGTCTACGGCGAGGCGGGAGTGACCGGCGAAACGATCGTCGCCGTCGAGGCGGTTTCTGGATTCAAGCAGGACCAATGGTCCAGCCCCCATCCGGACCGCATCGCCTTCATCGGAGTCTCGAACAACTACTTCGCTTCCGTCCTCGCCACGACCGATCCTCCGACGCTGAAGCAGCTCGATCACGGATTCGCCGACTTCTATCGCGACCAGAATGAAGCCGCCCGCCTGGCCCGCATCGATCTGCCCGCGAGGGGCTGGGCGGAATTCGACGCGGCCCAGCAAAAGGGCTATCTCGACAAGGCGTACCGCAACACCCGTGTCAGCCTCCGGTCTCGACCTCTCTCCATCGCTCCGGGGGAGAAAGTGATCCACCAGTACCTCCTGTACATGGGCCCTCGGGCCAAGGCGATCGTCTCCGAGCCCGAGTACGAGAAGTTCAACCTGGCTGGAATCAACTACTACGGGTGGTGGACGCCGCTCGTGAAGCTCTTCCTGAGCATCCTGAATGGTCTCCACGCGGTCCTGTTCAGTTGGGGATTGGCCATTGTCGGGCTCACGGTCCTCGTGCGGCTCTGCCTCCACCCGATCAACCGGCGCCAGCAAGCCTCGATGATGCGCTACCAGAAGAAGATGAACGTCATCAAACCGCAGATGGACGCCCTCAAGGCCAAGTTCGGAAACGACCGGATGCGGATGCACCAGGAGATGCAGAAGCTTTTCAAGGAGAACCAGGTCAACCCCGCCCAGATGATGGGCGGTTGCTTGATGATCTTCCTGCAGCTTCCGGTCTGGTATGCGCTCTACTCTTCCATCGATTTCTCCGTGGATCTCCGCCACGCCCCGTTCCTGTGGATCTCCGACCTTACGCAGCCGGACCGTCTCTTCAAGTTGCCGTTCACTCTCCCGATTCTCGGCAGCGATTTCAACATCCTCCCGGTCATCTACGTGATCCTGACGATCCTCCAGCAGAAAATGCAGCCCAAGCCCACCGACCCGCAGATGCAGCAGCAGATGCGCATGATGACGTTCATGATGGTCTTCTTCGGATTCCTCTTCTATGCCTTTCCGGCGGGGTTCCTTCTCTATTTCATCGCCGGGGCGACGATCGGGATGATCGAGTCGAAGATCATCAAGCGGATGCTGGCTCGGGATGGGCTCGGCGCCGCCGCGACGCCGGCTGTCGCGACCCCCGGGAGCGGTGCGGGGCCGGGGGTGTCGGCCGGGGCCTTCTATCCGGCGCGTGACCCGCGAGCACCCAAGCGGACGAAAGCGTGACCTCGGCGGCGCCGGAATTGGAGGACACGGTCATCGCCGTGGCTTCCGCACCGGGCCCCTCGACGTCGGCCATTCTGCGACTGAGCGGTCCGCGCGCCATTGATGCCTCCGCGCGGCTCTTCGAGCCGGCCTCTGGGGATTGCCGCCGGCCGGGCCTCGCCGGCGCCAGGCCGTTCACGATCCTCCCGGGCTCCTTCGAGCGGCACGGAGTCGCAATCGCGGCCTCGTTGGTTCTTTTCCGCGGCCCGCGGTCGTACACGGGCGAGGACATGGTGGAGATCACGCTGCCGGGATCCCCTCCCGTCGTGCAGTCCCTCCTGTCGGCCTTCCTGTGCCTCGATGGCTCCGATGTGCGGCTGGCCCGGCCGGGGGAGTTCACCTATCGAGCCTTTCGCTCGGGCCGGATCGACCTGTCTCAGGCGGAAGCCGTCGCCGCCCTCATCGCCGCGTGCAGCGACGCGGAGATCCGGGCCGCCGAGAGACAGCTCCGGGGGGAGCTGGGAACACGCGTGAAGGCGATTGGAGCCGAGCTTCTGGCTGCGCTGGCGCTCCTCGAGGCGGCGCTGGACTTTCCCGACGAAGACATACCTTCGATCGCCCCGCCGGCGATCCGCGAACGGATCGATGCGGCCGTGCATGCAATTGACAGCCTCCGCTCCGCCTCGGCTCTCCGGCTTTCCGGTACAGGGGCCCTGCGAGTCGTTCTGGCGGGCTTTCCCAACGCGGGCAAGTCGAGCCTCTTCAATGCGGTCATCGGACGGCCTGCCGCCATCGTTGCCGACTTGGCGGGGACGACTCGGGACCCGGTGCGCGGCACGACGGGTACCCTTGAGCGGCAGCCGGTCGAATGGGTGGATGTCGCCGGTTTCGACGATCTCTCGGCCCTCCTTCACGGCGAGGGCGCCGGCGGGGGCGGTCCCGGGGCAAAGGAGGGTCCCTCCGAAACCCTCGTCGAGACCATCCGAAAGCTTACCGGAAGGGAGCTCGCCGCCGCGGACGTCGTGGTTTGGGTCGTTGACCCGGTCGACCGATCGAACCGCGATCGTTCCCTGGCCGTCTTCCGCAGCCTCCGAGCTCCCCGAAAGATCTTGGTTGTGGGCAAGGCGGATCTCCTCCGCCCGGCCGAGCGGTGCCGCTGGAACGACCTGCCGGAACGCCCCGTGGTCCTTTCTGCGCTGCGAAACGAGGGGCTGGATGACCTGGTCCGCCGCGTGGAAGCCGGTGGGGGACCCCGCGAGGCGCCTCAGTTCTTCCTCACAGCACGGCAGGATGGGGCCCTCTCTCGATCCCGCGACCATTCGTGCAGGTCGCGCGTAGCTCTGGAGAGCGGCCTGGGCTACGAATTCGTAGCGGTGGACATCCGCGAAGCCGTTCAGGCGATCGAGGAGATTACCGGCCGCGAAATCGGGGAGAAGGTCCTTGAGACCATCTTTGACCGCTTCTGCATCGGAAAATGACCGATCCGGGCCGGTCTCGGAGCCCGACGCGGAGAAACCGCATCGGCGACCCCCTTGACTTACATATCATCCATCGGTAAAAGCGGCTTCTCGCGTTTGAGCCGGTCTTTTTCGAGCCGCCTGGGGAGAGGCGGCTCGCCCCGTGCAGTTGGCCCGGGGTCCATTTAGAGGAAGAAGACCGCGAAGAGGGAACGTGAAGAGCGGGGTGAGGAAGAGCCATGGAGTGCGTTGTTTGCAGGCAGGACAACGACCGCGTCGTGGATTCTCGCCTTTCCGGGAACGGGGGCGCGATCCGACGGCGGCGCGAGTGTCTGTCGTGTGGGCATCGTTTCACGACCTATGAGCGGCCCGAGCTGAGCCTCCGGGTCGTGATCAAGAAAGACGGCCGCCGCGAGCCCTTCGACAGGGAGAAGCTCCTCCGGAGCATGCAGATCGCCTGCCAGAAGCGGCAGATCGCGACGGGTCAGCTCATCCAGAGCGCCGAACGGATCGAATCCGACCTCTTCGGAGACTGCGACTGCGAAGCCAGCAGCCGGACCATCGGGGAGCTGGTCATCGAGGAGCTGAAGAGCCTGGACACGGTCGCTTACGTGCGCTTCGCATCCGTGTACAAGCAGTTCGCAGACGTTCTCGACTTCGCCCAGGCCCTCTTGCCCTTGATGCCGCAGGATGCCCAGGTCAAGATCTTCCAGCGTGCTAATGGGGAGTGGAGAAACGATTCCCCGATGAAGGAAATCCGAAATGGGAACCATCCGGGAGGTTCGTAAGCGCGACAATCGGGTAGTTCCCTTCGATCAGTCGAAAATCGCGGACGCGATCTACAAGGCGATTCGTTCCGTCGGAAAAGGGGATTACGCGTTGGCGGAGGAGCTTGCCTCCGCGGTCGTTCACTTCCTCGAGAAGAAGTTCTCCGGCGCGATCCCAGGGATCGAGGACATCCAGGACCAGGTCGAGACGGTGCTCATCGAGACCGGGCACGCGGAAGTCGCCAAGACCTACATCCTTTATCGGAATAAGCGCGCCGCGATCCGCGAGGCCCTTCAGGTGCGGTCGGAGGGCGGCCCCGAACTGGTCGAAGACCGCGAAGGGACCGCTCCGTGGTCCAAGGGGAGAATCGTCGCGGCTCTCATCCGCGAAGCGGATATGGAAGCCGCCGCAGCCGAGGACGTCGCATCGGCCGTCGAGCGCAAAGTCTTCGCCTCGGGGATCCAGAGGATTTCGACCGCCCTCGTGCGGGAACTCGTAGACAACGAGCTCTTCGAGCGGGGCTTCAACGCAAAGCTGCGCCGCCAGGCGCCTATCGGACTTCCCAAGTACAACCTCGACCAGATCATCTTCGGCACCGACACCAAAGAGGGGTTCACGTTCCCCAAGACGCCGCCGGAGGTGAGAGATCTCATCGCCGATCAGATCCTGGAGCAGTATGCGCTTCAGGAGGTCTATTCGCCCGCCGTGGGGGAGGCCCACCGTGACGGCCGCCTGTTCATCCACGGGCTCGGCGACTCCATCCGTCTGGCGCGAATGGAATGGTATCTCGGGCAGGCTCATGGGACGACCGGGGCCGCGGCTCGCGTGTTCGAAGCCGGGGGCCGCCCCGATTCCGCGGAGCTTTTCCGGCGGTTGGGGTACCTGACGCACTTCGCTTCCGATGAAATCCGGCTGCGACGCCCGGATTACCTGTTTCAAGAAAGCGGCTTCTGGGCGCGCGGAAGGCCTGATCCCGAGTTGATGTTCGTCCGGCTGGCTGAACTCCAAGCGGCACCATCGCGCGCGGTGATCGTCCTCGACATGGACCTCGACCGCGGTGCGCTGCCGTGGCTCCGGGCTCTGGCCGATCGTCCCCCCGGACGCGGGCCGCTCTTTCACCTGCGGCTCGTCCCCGGAGATCCAACCGATCCGGTCCGGCGGGAGACGTGGAGGCTCGCGGCGACCCTCCTGGAGCGGGGCGAGCCCATCGAGTTCCTGAGCAGCGCCGGTTGGGACACGCACGCCCCGCTTCCACCCGCAGCGGAAACTTCGGCACTCACCTCCGCCGCGGCCAAGATCACGATTAACTTGCCGCGAGCGGCGTACCGGTCGGGGCTTGACCGGAGGGGTAATGTCGAACGCGAAATCGAGGAGGTCGTCGATCTGGCGATCCGCGGCCACCTCGAGAGGCGGCGGTTCATCGAGAGGCTCGGGGCGAGTCGCGAGGACCCACTCTGGGACCTCCTGGGGCGGCGGCCGGAAGCGGGCGGGAACCCGCAGATCGACCTGGCGGCAACAATCTTCCCCATCGGCCTCCTCGGGCTGAATGAATGCGTGAAATTCCTGACCGGCCACGAATTCCACCAGGACGTACGCGCCCAGAAGGGCGGCCGCCGCATTGTTCAGGCCATCCAGCGCAAGCTCCAGCGGGATTCCCGCGTCCTCGGGTTGCGGCTGGTCCTCGAGGAATCACAGAACTCGGGGCAACTGCGGCGGCTCGAGGAGTTCGACTTTCAACGTTTTCCCCCTGCCGCGCAGGAGATCGAACGGGGCCGCCCCGCCGCCCCGGCTAGGGCGGTTTCGCCGCACGGGGCTCGTTACTCCGGCGGTGTCCGGATGCACCGGGCCGCTCCGGTCGATCCCCTGCGGCGGATCGAGCATCTCGCGGCTTATCTGGACTGCGTCGTCCCGGGAGCGCTCATCGACGACTCGCTCGAGCTGCGAAGCGGCGGGGGAGACCTCGTCCTGAGCCTCATCGAAGAGGCCATGCCTCATCTGTCCCGCGCGGGAGAGGCGTCCTTCGTTTCGTTATCGGCTTGCGAGGGCGAGAAAAACCCGTGAAGGCCACCGGACAACGGAGAAGTGGAAAGAACGGCGGAAGAGAGAGAACAGCGGCCGTGCGCGAACAGGTGAGGCTCGGAAAGCGAGCTCTCGGAAGGTTCCCATGTATCTGAAACGGCTGGAGATGATCGGCTTCAAGTCGTTCGCCGAGAAGACCGAGCTCACGTTTCCCGAGCGGATCTCGGCCATCGTCGGTCCGAACGGCTGCGGCAAGTCGAACGTCGTCGACGCCTTCAAATGGATCTTCGGGGAGCAGTCCGCAAAGGGGATGCGCGGCGAGGAGATGAAGGACGTCATCTTCAACGGCACTCAAACGCGCAAGCCCACCGGCATGGCCGAGGTCACGGTCGTTTTCGACAACAACGACCGCGCGCTCAACATCGACTACGCCGAAGTGGCCATCACGCGCCGCCTCTTCCGCTCCGGGGAGAGCGAGTACCTGATCAACAAACAGAAGTGCCGGCTCCGCGACATCAAGGAGCTTTTCCTCGACACCGGCCTGGGGACCTCCTCCTACTCGATCCTGGAGCAGGGCAAGATCGATGTCCTCCTGCAGGCGAGCAACCTCGATCGGCGCATCGTTTTCGAGGAGGCGGCGGGAATCTCCAAGTACCGCGTGAAGAAAGCGGAGTCCCTTCGGGCCCTGCAGAGGACCGAGGAGAACCTCGCGCGACTCGGGGACATCATCGACGAGGTCGAAAAGCGAATGCACCGCGTCAAGGTGCAGGCGGGGAAGGCCCGCCGCTACCGCGAGCATTTCGATCGGCTCCGTGATCTCCGGGTCGAGTGCGCCCGGGAGGACTGCCGGGCCTCGATCGAAGAGCGGATCGAGGTCACCTGCCGGCGGTTCTTCTGCGAGCGGGGTGTCCTGGGCCGGGAGGATCTCCTGGGGCGGCTCCGCGAAGGCCTCGATCGGCATCGCAAGGTCCGGACCGAGGAGAGCGAGATGCTCGATGCGTCGCGCGGCAGGCTCGGCGAGCTGCACAAGCGCCGCGAGCGGACCGAAGAGCGGATCCGCCAGGACCTTCGGCGGGTCGACGAGCTGGCGGCCGAGCGCCAGGCCAAAGAAGAAGAGCTGGCAGCGACGGTCCGCTCGAGCGAGCGGCTCGCCCAGGAGCTGGAGCGGCTCCGCGGCGCACGAGACCGGGCGAGCGAGGAGATCGCCGACAGGCGTGGAGCCCTGGATGAGAGGGTCGAGGAGGAAGGGCGGCTTCGGGAGCAACTCGAAGCCCTCGGCGGCGAAGCTCGGGCTCGCCGGGAAGCCATCGTCGCCCTACTCAAGGATCGCGCGCAGCTCGGAAACCGCCTCGCCGGCTTCAGCACCGAGCTGGCGAACCTCGGAGGACGCCGCGAACGCCTCTCCCAGGAGGCGCAGCGGGCCCGCGCCGAGATCGCGCTCCTCCAAGGGAAAAGCTGCCGGCTCCAGGAAGAGCTGGCGGCGCTCCAGGCGGATCTGGCCTCGCTCGACCTCGAACGCGGTCGCACCCAGGAGGCCGTGCAAGGAAGGCGGGCGGATCTCGCTTCGGCCGAATCGCGGCTCGCCGACTTGCAGGCCGACCTTCAGGACCGTCGCTCGCGCCTCGATGTGCTCTCCACATTCGAGAAGCGCCGTGAAGGGCTTGGCGACGGAGTGGAAGCGCTCCTCGCCGCGGGAGAGGAGTGCCCTTCCGCCGTCGAGATCCGCGGCCTCGTGGCGGATTTCATCCGTGTCGACCGGCCTCATGCGCCCGCCGTGGAGGCCGTTCTGGGCCGCCACGCCCAGTCGCTTGTCGTCGAGACGCAGGAGGGCGGACTTGCCCTCTTGGGCCACGCGATGCAGGGGACGGGCGGCGGGGTCGAGGTCATCGCGCTCGATCGGATGGGCCCCGGTCCCTGCGAGGCCGACCTGCCGCATCTCCTGGCGGAAGCGGGAGTCCTCGGGCTCCTCGTCGACAAGGTCGAAGCGCCCGCCAGGTACCGAGAGCTCGTCGAGCGGCTCCTCTCGGGCATTGTCCTGGTCGAAGACCTCACGACCGCCGTCGCACTCTCGCGCAACGGGCTAGGCCGCTACCGTCTCGTCACGCTCGATGGTTCCTGTGTGGAGCCATGGGGCTCCCTTGCCGTGGCGGGAAAAGAGGCCTCGACGGGCCTCATCTCGCGCCGCAGCGAGATGGCCGAGCTGACGGCCGAAGTGGAACGGATCTCCGCCGAGATGCAGGGGGCCCGCGGCGTGCGGGACGGGCTCGCGGGGGACCTCGATGCGATGGAAGCGGGCCTCGCGCGACTCGTCCAGGAGAGGGAGGCCGCCGCCCTCAAGGTCGCCTCGACAAAGAGCGCCGCCCTTCAAGGGCTCCGCGACCTCGACCTGGCCGAGCGTGGCCTGCGGGTGGGAGAGTCCGAGCTGGCCGAGATCGCGGTCCAGGAAGATGCGATCGGCGGCGAGATGCGGGCGATGCAAGCCCAGGCGGATGGGGTCGATGCGCGCCGCCAGGCGGAGGAGGCGGCTCTCCAGGCCCGAGACGAGGAGGCGGGGCTCGTCACTGGCACCCACCGTTCTGCGGTAGAGGCCGTGACCGAATTGAAGGTGCGGCTAGCGGAAGCGGAAGAGCGGGGAGAAGGGCTCCGGAGGGCCATCGAGCAGATCCAGAACTCCCAGGAAGAGGAGGAGCGCCGCCGGAGGACCCTCCGCGGCCAGATCGAGGAGGTGAGCCGGCGCCGGGACGAGACCTCGAAAGACCTGGAGAATTCCGGCCGCGATCTCGGCGAGATCGCCGACGAGGAGAAGGCTCGCGCCGCGGAAGTGGAGGCGTGCGAAGCCCGCCATCGCGAGTCGGGGGATGTGGAGAATGCTTTCCAGGCCGAAATCGATCGGGTCTGGAAGGTCGCCGAGGAGTTGCGGCGCGAGCGCGAAAGTCTCAACCTCCGGGAGCAGGAGGGCACTCTCAAGCGCAATTCCCTCATCGAGAAGCTTGCCGATGAGTACGGCGTCGACCTCGCGGCCATCATCGACGACCGCTCGGAGATCCCGCCGCCCGCTCAGCAGCCCGCTCCGCCGGCGGCCCCGGCTCTCGTGTGGGACCGGGCGAAGGCGGAATCGGAGATCCAGACCCTCCGGGAAAAACTGCGGAACATGGGCAATGTCAACCTGGAGGCCCTCGACGAGCTGGCGGAGCTCGAGGAGCGCTACCGGACCATGACGGCGCAGCGGGACGACCTCCAGAAGGCCGAGCGCGACCTGAAGGAGATCATCGCCGAGATCAACCGCACGAGCCGCGAGCTTTTTATCCGGACCTTCGAGCTGGTGCAGAAGCACTTCAACGAGATCTTCCGCAAGTGCTTCGGGGGCGGCATGGCGGAGCTGGTGCTCGAGGATGGCGCCGACGCTCTCGATGCGGGAATCGAAATCGTGGCCCGGCCGCCGGGGAAGAAACTGACATCGCTCAGCCTCATGTCCGGCGGCGAGAAGACCATGACGACGATCGCGCTCCTTTTCGCGATCTTCCGATCCAGACCGAGCCCGTTTTGCATTCTCGACGAAGTGGATGCCCCGCTCGACGAGAACAACGTCCAGCGGTTCGTCGTGCTGCTGCGCGACTTCGTCCAGTCCTCCCAGTTCATCATCATCACCCACAACAAGATCACGATGGGCGAGGCCGACTGCCTCTTCGGCATCACAATGGAGGAGCGCGGTGTTTCGAAGCAAGTAGCCGTCGAGTTCGAATCGTTTCAGGGCGACGCCTTCGCGGCCTCCGTCGACGCATTGCTTGGCGATGCGCCCGCCGCATCCACGGAGGCCGAGCCGGGGGATGTTCCCGGTGACGTTACAGCGTAACCGTTCATACGGGCCTTCGGCCCGAGAACGGTTACGGCTGTGCGTTCAATCGCCACGCAGGCTCCCTGAAGGGGGCGATCTACGGCGTGGGGGGAGGCCGAGGGGGGATGACGCACTCCGTGGTGAGTGCCTCCGTGAATCATGGGCCGGTATGTTCATACGGGCCTTCGGCCCGAGAACGGTGTTGGCTTCGCGTTCCGTGCTCTGAATGATGAAACGTTTGGCACGTGAACGGTTATGTTACAGGAACCTAGCCGCCGCGATCCGGGCCGCGGTTTGACGCTCCCCTGACCCCAACATATACTTCGTCGGCGAACCTGGGATTGGGGTCTTGGTCCAGGGGAGATCATGGCCGAACTTTCCAGGGAAGAAGTCCTTCGAGAAATCGCACAAGGCCGCCCGCTGCGCGGCCTCAACCTCCGCGGCATCAACTTGAGCCGCGCCCGGCTCTGCGAGGCCAACCTCGAGAGCGCCGACCTCGAAGGGGCTGACCTTCGCGGAGCGGACCTCACCAAGGCGAACCTTTTCGGCGCCAACCTGGCGAACGTCCAGGCGGTGGGGACGAATTTTTCGGAAGCGAACGTCGAGCTGGCCAACCTGGAGGCGGGCGACTTCACGAACGCCGACCTGCGGCGCGTTTCGTTCACCTCGACGAAAGTATCCGGAGCGAACTTCCGCCGTACGAACCTCTTCCGCGCCAAGTTCATCGATCAGAAGCTCACCGGTTGCCGATTCGACAACGCGAACCTCGGCGGAGCGAGTTTCAATAACTGCGACGCGACCCACGCTGTGATGACGGGCGCCCAGCTCATAAACACCTCCTTCCGCCGGGTCCAGCTCGAAGGGGCCGACTTCACGAACGCCCTCCTCCGGGACACGAAGTTCGAGGGCTCGAAGATCAAGGGAATCAATTTTCGGGGGGCGCGGTTTGTCGACTTCGACTTCCACCAGCTTGATCTGCAGGATGTCAACCTGTCCGGCGCCAACCTGGAAGGGGCCCAGTTCGCCGATGGGTCGATCCAGGGGGCGAACTTCGAAGGGGCCAATCTGTCGCGGGTCAACTTCGAGGGAATGAGTCTGGGCGGGATGAACTTCCGGGGCGTGAATTTCGAGCGAGCGGTCCTCAGTCGGGCGGACTTCACCGGGGCGAACCTTGAGGGCTCCAACCTCACGGGCGCGAACCTGACCGCCGGCAACCTCACGAAGGTCAACCTGCGGGGGACGAGCTGTTTCGGCGGCACGTTCAAGGGGGCGCGGTTCATCGATGCGGACGCCACGGGGGCCGACCTGCACCACGCGAACCTGTTTCAGGCGACCATCCATCGCTCCTCGCTCGTGGAAGCGAACTTGGAGCAGGCCAACCTGCACGGGGCCGAGGTGAAGGAGTCCGGACTGGCCCGGTGCCGCATGACCGCCTGCGACATCTCGAGCGCCAAATTCGATCGGTGCGACCTGGAAGGTGTCCAGCTCGATCGCTCCTCGATCTGCGGCACCCGGTTCTCGGGCTGCTCGCTCAAGGGGATTAACTTCCGGAGGGGGATCTTCCAGGAGATGGAGCTGAAGGGGATGAGCCTCGAGGGGGCCGATTTCCATCGGGCCCGCCTCCAGGGGACGGTCTTCCAGGGAATCGGGCTCGAGGGGGCGATCCTCGATCTGGCCGACCTGAAGGAAGCGCGGTTGAGCGACGTCGTCGTCCGCGACGCCCAGATGGTGGGAACTCGCTTTCAGGATGCGGACCTCACACGGGTGAACTTCCAGGGCTCCCTCCTGAAGGAAGCCGACTTCACGGGCGCTCGCCTCTCGGATTGCCAGTTCGCCGGCGTCGATCCGAACGACCTCGCCACCTGTGTGGGGCTCGACGTGGATGAGATCCAGTCGACCCCGGAGCGCGGATCGGAAGAGGACACGGAGCTGATGACCTCCGCCGACGTTGCCAGCCTTCCCCGCGCCGATGGCCCGGAGCCACGGGGAGCGCCGGTTCCAGCCGCGGTGGGAATGTCTCCGGCGGCCGCCCCCGGGGCCGCGGCATCGACGGCGGTCGCGGTCGAAGAGGGGGACCGGACAGTGGTCGTCCGGGCGTCCCCTTTCAGCCGATTGACGCTCTGCTGCGATTGCCTTTACCTCGAGGCCGCCGACCTGACCCGCATTGTTGGTCTCGTGGGGGAGCTGCACGATACCGTCCTCAAGGGCGTCCGGCGGCTCGACAGCGGTGCCACTCTTGCGCCGCAGGACCGGTTGCGCGTGGTGAGCGCGCGTGTCGAAGGCAAGGCGGAGATCGGCTTTCAGGGGGCCATGGTTTCCACGAACGGGCCGGGCCGCTCGGGACGGACGGGGATCCTCGAGATCGTTCGAGAGCTCCTCGGCGGCGGGCTCGCCCAGAACATCGAGCGGATCGTTAAGCGGCTGGGCGGCGCCGGCGAGGGATCGCGCGGCGTGTCGGCCCCGCAGCCGATCCCGGAGCCCGAAGTGAAAGCGCTGAACCGGGAACTGCGCGAGCTCCAGGCGGAGATTTCGCGGCGCGCCCGCTCGCTCATGCCCGGGGCTGGCGCAGACGAGGCCGAGAAGGCGGCCCGGACCGCGTTCCGGTTCCCCGCTGAGATTTTCAGCCGGCCGAACCTGAGCGACCTGCGGCTCTACTGACGCGACGACGACGACCGTTCGAATCGAGAGACGAGAGAGGGGAAATGGTACAGCCTTTTTCTACGGAGATCGTCGGCACGAGCGGGTTCTCCCGGGAGTTGCGAGAATTCATTTCCTCCGCTGCGCGCAGTTCGGAGCCCGTTCTGCTTCTGGGGGAAGCCGGCACCGGAAAGGAGATGGCCGCGCGGGCCATCCACTACGCCTCCTCGCGGAGGAATCTCCCGTTCCTCATGATCGACTGCTCTCTATTCTACGAACGGGAGCTCGAGCGGGAGCTCTTCGGCTATCGCCCCGGCTCGGGCGAGCCGGTCGAGGCCGCTCGACAGGGGATCCTCGAGTTCGCACCCCGGGGGAGTTGCTACGCCGCGAACGTCGAGGAGCTGAGCCCTTCCGTCCAGTTGCGTCTCTTGAACCTTCTCGACACGGGCTACATCCAACCCGTGGGGAGCGACAAACCGATCGCCTCGCGGGCGAGGCTCATCTTCTCGAGCGAGAAGAACCTCAAAGGATTCAGCGAAGGAGGATTGTTCTCCGAACAGCTCTTCCGGCGGTTCGAGGGAACGACCTCCCGCTTCGCGCCCCTGCGCGAGCGCTCCGAGGATGTCGAACCGCTGGTTCGTCACTTCCTCCGGCGATGCGCAGCGGAGTCGAAGGCGGCGCGGGAGGACATCCCGGTGGCCGAGGAAGCTGTCGAGGCTCTCCGGGCCTATCCTTGGCCCGGGAACTTAGACGAGCTGAAGAAGGAGATTTACCGGATCGTCCGGGGGGGGCACCCGCGACTGGAGATCGAGTGCCTGGCCAGCCCCATCGTGCATCACTGGCGGGGCCGCCGGGCCGATCCGGCCGTCGCGATGGTCGTAGAGGAGCTTCAGGAGCACATCCAGGAGTTCCGCCTGCTCAGCCGTCTCGATTCCGAATACGGGGAGGTCCTTCTCGATTCCTCCGGCTGGGATGTGCTCTTCAAGGCGCACGAGAGGTGAGCCGTGGCCTCCTTGTGCACCGAACGGTCACGGGCTCCGGTCGCGCGAGCCCGGCGGGGCGGGGCCGAGTGAAAAATCCGGGGCGCCATCGTACGTTTCTACGAGCGGGTAACAAATGCTCTGAGAGGCTTGCTTGAGGAAGGGGTTCCTGTCGGGAGTTAGCGGAACGCGACGAACGATGGAAGGAGAGCCGATCAAATTCTTGATCGCCGAAGATGAGCCCGCCGTGCGCTCGCTCATCCAGAGCGTCCTGGAGGAGCGCAACTACCGCGAGATCTCGGTGGCTCCCGATGGCCAGGAAGCCATGGAACGCTTGACGGCCGTTCGTCCCGACATCCTGATCACCGACCTCAAGATGCCCCGTATGGACGGCGAGGAGCTCGCCCGCCGCGCGCTGGAGATCCAGCCCGACCTCACGATCCTGGTCACGACCGGTAATGGGACGATCGAGAGCGCGGTCCGGATGGTTCGGAACGGCGTCTTCGACTACATCACGAAGCCCTTCTCGATCGATACGCTCCTCGCACGTGTCGAGCGGGGAGTCGAAAGGACCCGGAGCCTCGCCGAGCTGAACGGAGTGCGGGAAGTGATCGAGGCGCTCATGGCGGCTCTCGAGTCGAAGGACATCTACCTCCGGGGGCACTCGCGGCGGGTTTCGAGGCTTTGCGGATTCATCGCCACCAAGCTCGGTTGGCCCCGAAAGAAGGTGCGCCTCCTCGAGTACGCCGCCCTGGTCCACGACGTCGGGAAGATCGGGATCCGGGAGGATGTCCTGAACAAGCCGGGTCCGCTGACTGCTTCGGAGATGGCCCTGATGCGGAGGCACCCTCACGTCTCGCGGGAGATCCTCCGGCCGGTCACGTACCTGCAGGACGCCCTCCCCGACGTTTACCATCACCACGAGCGCTTCGACGGAGGCGGCTACCCCGACGGCCTGAAGGGAGATGCGATCCCCATCGGCGCGCGGATCATCGCGATCTGCGATTCCTACGATGCCATGGCCAGCGACCGAGCCTATCGCGCCGCCATGCCGGAGGAGGAGATTCGAAAGATCTTGTCGCGCTTGAGCGGAACACAATTCGACCCGGCGCTCGTCGCCTTGTTCTTGAAATCGCTTCCGGAGATCAAACAAAGCAATGTCCTGGACCAGCCGCAATCCGTCCAGAGCTGAATCCCCGCCGGTTGCGGAAGGCTCGACGACCGCCGGGCCCTCGAGCGCCCAACCGGTACGGACGTTCGAGATCCTGGTCCTCAATCGGGATCCCGAGATGCGGACGTTTCTGAATCGAGCGCTTCTCGTCGGGAACTTTTCCTCGACGATGGCCGTCACCGTAGCGGAGGCTCGGGCCGCCGTCCAGAGGGGGGATTTCGCGCTCCTCCTCCTCGGGTTGGATGAGACGATCCCATCGGAAATGGACGCTTTCCTCAACGAGGTGCGGGCGGGTTGGCCCGAGGTTCCGATCGTGGCCGTGGCCCCCCACCCTCCGGCCGAGCTTGTGCGGGAAGCGATGCTCCGCGGAGTTCACGATTTCATCTTCGATCCTCTCGACCCGTCGCTGGTGGCGAAGCGGCTTCAGGAGGTCCTCACGGCGCGCCGCCCCCTCGTCCTGGGCGGCGGGGGGCGGGCTGCCGCCGCCCGAGATCCCGTCGCTCCTCCGTCGGCCGCCCCCGCCGAGAAGGAGAAGGGGCGGGAGAAGCGCACCTCGTTCCCCGTTCTCATCTCCAAGAACCCGCGCATGTGCCGCGTGCTTGAGATCGCCGACACGATCGCTCCCACGGACTCCACCGTCCTGATCCAGGGCGAAAGCGGCACGGGAAAGGAGCTGGTCGCCAAGCGGATCCATACGAAGAGCGAGCGCGCCGATCAGCCTTTCGTCGAAGTGAACTGCGGCGCTCTCCCGGAAAACCTCCTTGAGAGCCAGCTCTTCGGGCACGAGAAGGGATCCTTCACGGGCGCCGTCCAGCGCCAAGTCGGCCTATTCGAGATCTCAAACCGTGGGACGATCTTTCTCGACGAGATCGGGGAGATGGGGCTCGACATGCAGGTGAAGCTCTTGCGCGTTCTCCAGAACCAGGAGTTCCGCCGAATCGGCGGGAGCCAGACCCTTCAAGTCGACGTGAGGGTGATCGCGGCGACCAACCGGGACCTCAAGGACGAAGTCGAGAAGAACCGCTTCCGCGCGGACCTCTTCTACCGCCTGAACGTGATCTGTCTCGAGATCCCGCCGCTGAGGGATCGGCTCGAGGAAGTGCCGGACCTGGTCGAGAGCTTCTGCGCCCGGTTCAACACGGAACGTGGGCTGCCGCAGAAGCGCTTCTCGGCCGAAGCGGTCACGCGCCTGCAGAAGTGCCGCTGGCTGGGCAACGTGCGGGAGCTGGAGAACGCCGTCGAGAGGCTCATCCTCCTCGCGCAGGGGCCCGAAGTGACGCTGGCGGACGTTGAGGAGCACCTCGCCGACGATGCGCCCCTCGACAGCCCCTTCGCGCCGACCCTCACCCTCGATGAGGTCAAAAGGATCCACATCGCCGCGGTCTTGAAGGCCAACGGCGGGAACAAGATGAGGTCCGCCCGGCTCCTCGGGATCAACGTGAAGACGCTCTACAACCTCATCAAGAGCTTGAACATTCCCGCAAGCTAGCCGTAGACCCCATCACAGCTTGAACTGCAGGTTCATCGGCTGGCCGCCCCGCGTGATGGTCACGGAGACCATGCCTCCGCCGCCCAGCTTCTCCTGAGCGTTCTTCCATAGCTGGTGGTACTCGAGCGAGCCCTGCGCGTCGGCGTTGAAGTCGATGACTTGACCATCGATCAGCTCGATGATGTCCCCGTCCTGGAAGTCGAACTTGCCCTTGAGGAGAGAATCCTGGCTCAGGTTCGAGATCTTGAGCCGGGTCAGCTTGTTGTCCTTCCCGGGCAGCGCCTGACTGCCGACCTTCTTCAGCTCGGCGAACCAGTTCGCCTCTCGCGTGACGAACTCGAAAGTCTCCTTGTCGACGGTGTACTCCTCGCGCACGAGCTTTTTCCCGGCGGTACGGAGGTTCTGTTCGCTAGCGAGCAGGTCGAGGATGGCTTTGTCCTCCGGCGGGATCTCCTCCGGGGCCGCCTTCACGCGAGGCGAAGACTTCTCCCCCGGATTCGGCGCGGGAGCCGGGCTGGGGGCGACGACCGTCTTCCGCGCTTTCGGCAGCAGGTCGATCGATCGCTTTTCCGGTGGCTGCCAGACGTAAAGGCCGAGGGCTCCCAGGATGACGAGCCCGCCCACCGCGTACACGACTTTCTCGATCAGGTTCAACATGGGAGGAATGCTACCATCACCGCGACGTTCCGGGTAATGTCGGGCTCACCGTGACCCGCCATCGCCAGACTCATCTTTCGATTCGTTCGGGCCCCGGCTGCAGGATTCTCCCATCCTCGCGGTTTCCGGAACCTTGATGTCTGCGCGACCCGAATCCGGAGCCGCCCAGGCGGCCTATCCATCCGCCGCGGTCGTCGGCTGCTGGGCCGCCTACGACCTGGCCAACACGATCTTCTCCGGAATCGTGGTCACGCGGTACTTCGGTCTCTACATGGCGGGCAAGGGGGTGGGGCTTCTCCCGCTCGCCCTGGCGAACATCGCCTCGATGTTCCTTGCGGGGGTAGCTTCCCCCGCCGCGGGGGCGCTCATGGACCGGAGCGGCCGCGGGAGGCTGCTCCTCGTCGCGACGACCCTGGGTTGCGCCGGATGCACCGCCTTCCTGTTTCTCCCCTCAGGGAATGAAATCCTCCTCGGAGCTTTCGTCGCCGCGAACTTCCTCTATAACCTCGCCCTCGTCTTCTACAACGCGTACCTGCCCCATCTCGGTCCGCCGGAGCGGCAGGGGAGGATCTCCGGCATCGGGACCGCGGTCGGTTACGTCGGTATGATCCCGGCGCTTTTCCTGGCCCACGCAGCCGAAGGGAAGTGGGGGATCCCGGCCGTCTTTCCTCTCGCGGGGGGCCTGTTCCTCCTCTTCTCTCTTCCGTGCTTCTTCACCATTCCGCGCATCCAGCCCATACCGGGCGAGAGCCCCCTCCTTTCGTGGCGGCGGGTCCGGGAGGGAGCGATGCTCGTCTGGCGATCCCCGGCGGCTCGCCTCTTCTTCCTCGGGAATTTCCTCTGCACCGACGTCCTCAACGCGCTCATCTTCTGGATCATGGTCTTCGTCGAAAATGCGTTCGAGTTCGATGGCGGCCAGAAGACCGCGTACCAGGCCGGCCTCGTCGTCTCGAATATCGCCTGCAGCTTCGCCGCCGGGTGGCTTTCGGATCGAATCACGGCCCGCTGGACCTATCTCCTCTCGATCTCGAGCCTCGCGGGCGCCCTTCTGGCCGCCGGGCTGGCTCCATCGAAGGCGTTTCTCGTCTGGACCACCGTCCCGCTCGCCGGTTTCGGTCTCGGCGGGATCTGGACGGCCGGCCGGAAGCTCCTCTTCGAGCTGACGCCGCCCGGCCGAGAGGGAGAGTACTCGGGTTTCTACGGCCTCACCGGTAAAGTTTCGTCGCTCACGACCGGGCTCTACGCGATCGTGGCGACAAGCGGCGGCGCGTGGGCTCACCGAGGGGCGATTCTGGCGCTCCTGGTGCCCGTCCTGGCGAGCTGGGTCCTGATCAAAGCCTTGCCCGCGCGCATCGCGGCCTCCCCGGAAGCTGGAGCGGCAGCCCGATCTCGATAACGTGAACCGTGCCCGTGTGGTTGGGGCCTTCACCAAGAGTGAACCCGAGCTTCGGCGCCGCCATCGTGAGGGTGTGGTGGGCCTTGACGGCGGTCCCGAGGACTTCGCCCGTGTCCGCATCGAGGCCGGTGGGGATGTCGATGGCGATGACGGGCCGCCCGGAGCGGTTGATGGCCTCCACCCAGAGCCGGTAAGGCTCGCGGAGCGAGCGAACGAGGCCCGTTCCGAGCATCGCGTCGATGATGACGCCGCGCGAGCATGCCTCCGCCGCGGTTTCCCCGGCGCCGCGCTGCGGGTCGACTTCGCGGATGTCGACGCCGAACCGCTCGGCGATTCTCAGGTTCGCGCCCGCGTCCGATGCCGGGTCGATGCGGGAACGAGGCTGGACCAGGTAGACGCGGACCTCGTACCCTCGGATGGTGAGGTGGCGCGCGATGGCGAGGCCGTCGCCGCCGTTGTTTCCGGGGCCCGCGACCACGCTGAACGGCGGTCCCCAGCGCGCTCGATCCCGCTCGGCGAGGTCGAGGATGCACTGCACGCACCCGAGGGCGGCGTTCTCCATCAAGAGAAGGCCGGGAACCGCGAACTCGTCGATCGCCCGGCGGTCCCAGGATCGGATCGCCTCCCGCGCAGCGGGGTCCGGCAGGCCGCCTCCTGCGGCGATCGTGAAGATATCCATCGGAAGTCGATTCAGCTTTTCCGAGGTGATGGGGCCGCGCGATAGGCGTGGAGAGGCGGGTAGCGGTAGTAAACCTCGAGGGTCAAGACATTGATCGCGGTTGAGTAGACCCGGCCGCCCATCGCCCCGATCCAGTTGCCATCCGGCGGCCAACTCCCCTCATCCGGCCCGCGGAGGCTCTGCATCCTCAGGATGGAGCCCTTCAGGAAGTGGTTCCATGCATCCCAGCGGGCTCCGCCGAGGTGAAAGAGAGTCAGAGAGGCGCAATACCAGTAATACGACGATTGAAAGTTGCGGTCCCAGTCGTAGAGGAGATCCGGCTCGGGCGGGCTGCGCAGGATGCGGTCCGCGGAGGCGAGGACCCACGGATCATCGATACCGCCGCCGAGGTAGAGGTGGCAGAGGAGCGCGGCCGCGCTCATGTTGACCCCGCGCCGCCCCTCGCCGATGCCCGCGTTCGCGTAGATGGCTTCTCCGCCGGGCCGGAGCGCGCCGCGGAGGTAGTTTCGCAGCGAGCCCTTCACCTCCGGAGCGACGGGAAAGCCGGCGGTCTCCGCCGCGCGCAAAGCCATCACCTGCCAGGCGGTGATGGAGAGATCGTTGCGCCCCGTGCGGGCATCCGTGTAATCCCAGCCGCCGCCCAGCTGCTGGGAGGCGGCCGTGAAGGCGAGCGCGGCCATTGCAGGCTTCAAGTAAGTCGGGTCGCGACTCATCGCGTAGGCTTCGCAGAGGGCGAAGGTGGCGATGGAGTGGTTGTACATGAATTTCTGCCCGCGGGCGCCCAGGGCTCCTTCCGGGCGCTGGCCTGCGATGAGGGAAGCGAGCGCTCGGGCCACGGTCAGGCTATACGGTCCATTGCCGCCGGGGCCATCGCCGCCGGGGACCTGGCCCGCACCGAGGAACGCGAGGACGGCGAGGGCCGTGACTCCGGTATCGAACTCTTCGAGTCCATTGCCGAGGCAGGAGCCCGGGTGGCGGCAGTTGCGGCCGAACCCGGCGGCCGACCAGCCGCCGTCGGAATCTTGGTGAGCCGCCAGCCAGGCGAGCCCGCGCGTCACCGCGTCTTCCGTGCCGCCTCCGCCGAAGCGGCTGAGAGCCCCGGCACGGCCTCGCGTCCGGCTGCCCCACCCATCCCCTTTCCCGTCGCCTCCCCTTCCGTGCCCGTCGCCCGGTGGCGGAGAGGACCCGACTCCGAGGATGGCCGGGGGACCCGGGCTTCCTTCGGGCTCCGGGCGGGCTATATCGCCGGTGCCGGTGAAGCCTTGATCGACCGCCCTGGAGGGCGTGTGTGGCCCCGCGAAGCTGGCGAGTACGGGGTCTATGGCCACCACCGGCTCGGGGAGAGGCGGGGACTGCTCCGGCAGGGGCGGAGCGTGCGCCAACGGGGCCGGATCGGTATCCGGCTGCTTCTTGGAATTCTCGGGCTCCGGCGCCCGGGCCGTCTGGCGGACCCGCAAAGATATGCGGAACTCTTCCGGCTCGGGCTCTTGCCGGGAGGAGAAGGGAACTTCCCAGAAGAGCAGCGCCAACGCCGCGTGGAAGACCACCGACAAACCGCCGGCCGTGAGAAGGCCGCGCCTCTGTATGATGGCGCGGCAGGCGTCCCGGAGGCACTCCTGAGCGACGCCGAGCCGCCTCGCTTCCTCATCGGTTTCCGTCCGCGCCGGTAGAGGCGCGCCCGCAGCCCGTCGTCGTCGTCGTGCCTCCGCGACAGGCTCGGCGGCCCGCGATGTGCGCAGGGGCCGCGCCGAGCGGCAGGTGCGGAAGGCCGGCGAGGGTTTCCGGCGCAGGAGATAGCGCCGGACGAGGTCCATCTCGCTACCGAAGACCCGCCGGAGCGCTCTCATCATGATCCAGCCGACGCCTCAATCATCTCCCCGACCGCCCCTCAGTCGACGCTCCTGTATGACGTCGGACCCACCGAAACGATTCTTGACGAATTGCCAAGATCTTAGTTCCGTCACACGGATCTTCCTCATGAAATCCTCTCTTGAATAGCCGGTTGACTTGATTTGCGGTCACCACTATCATGGCAACCAGTTTTAACCAGCTTGCTCCACAGAGGATCTGCAGTTCCGACTGAAGCAAGTGGAGGATAGGCACGGGAACGACGGAATCTCCCTCTCTATCCTTTTGATGCAGCGTCCACCGCTGGAGCAAGGGGTTCCGCCGAGTGAAACGCGCGGCGGTGCGATCTGTTGTTTCCTACTCCCGAACCGTGTCTCGTGCTGAGTGCAGGTGCTACGTAGCTTCACCGCGGGTGCGGGTCTGTTTGATTTTTGATTTGGTGAAACACAAGCGCGCTTGAGTCCCATCTCAAGCCATCCGGTGTGCCGCCTACATCCGGCGGGGTCTGCCGTGGGCGCACTTCGGCGCTTGAAAGGAGAATGGTGCTATCCATGAAGTGGTGGAGAATCACCCCGTCTAGCCTCTGGGCGATTGGACTGATCCTCTTGGCGGGATGCGACGCGGGCGGTTTTGATCAAGACACCCAAGGAGGTGTCGTTCCCCGCCCGACGGCTACGGGTCCGCGCCTTGACCGAGTCACCCCGAGGGACTTCTGCGTTGGGGATGAGGTCGTGCTCGAGGGAATCAACTTCTCCCCTACCCTCGAGAACAACCGCGTGATCTTCGACGGCATCCCCGGCCTTCCCACCCGCGTGGAGTTCCCCTCGGATGGGAACTCAGGGAACGGGCTCGAGTCGCGCCTGCGCGTCTTGGTCCCCACGGGAGTGGTGAACGGCAACCTTGACCTCCAAGTCAACGGGGTGAGCGGCGGCGTGCGGGACTACACGGCCTGCCCGCAGCTCCTCAGCTTCGCGATCGGCAATTCGGGGGATGAACCCACCCTCAGTCATTCGGGCGTCCTCGGCTTCAACGCCAACAACCCGCCCATCACGGCCATGCTTTTTGGGCTCAATTTCGAAAGCCTCACCCAGATCGTCGTTCAGGACCGCACCGGGACGCAGGTGAGGATCCCCCGGGCTCAGTTCGTGCCGACTACGATCCCCTTCCCGCCGAACCGGCTGCAGGTTCGCCAGTTCACGCTCGAGAACGCGGCGCTCGCGGTCCTGCCAACCGGGCGGGACAACCTGCGGGTGGTGGTAGACACGGAAGAGGCGCGGTCGAACCAGCTCACGATTCCGGCGAGGAACTTCAACGACAGCACGGCAAATCCACCCAAAGGGCTGGGGCCGGTCATCAACGGGATCTTGCTTCCGCCCGGAGTGCGGACGGGACCGGTTCGGATCCGGTACTGCTCCTACATGCATCCGACCATCGATCAAGCCTTCTCCATCGACGTCCGATGGAGCATCGACAGCGGCCGGACTTTGAACCTGGCGGCCCCCGATACGTCCGACCCCGAGCATTCGGGCACTCGGCAGATCCTCCCGGGCGACATCAATTTTGGATCCCCGGCCGGGATCCTTTTCGCAGGCGGCACTCTCCGGACGTTCACCTGGAATCCGGCCGCCGATGTCGAATTCCAGCGGATCCAGAACCAAGGCAGTGCGCCGCGCAATCGGACCATCCGGTTCTTCATCCGCTGCCTCCCGGAGACTCTGAACACCGCCAACCCTCCGGACCAGGGTTTGATCGTCGAGTCCCCGCCCCTTGCATACTTCCACGTCCCGGATCTCGGGACACCGGCGTCCGATGCCGTGCGCAGCGGAGAGTTCGTCGAGACGTTCCAAACGAATGCGAACCAGGACAGGAGCGTCACGCCCGGCCAAACACAAGCTCAATGGGGACCTCCGTTGAATCCGGGCGAGCTGAGCGGCCGCATTCCGTTCAACGTCCGCCCGAATGTAGGGAGAGGTGAATTCGACCTGGTCCTGGCCCCGGTGAATCCTCCACCTCCGGGAGGTCAGCGCATCGAAATCGACACGGACGACATGAGGATCCTCCACATCCTCCAGCTCGACCCGGCTGTCCCGGCGAACGTGGATATACTCCAGATCTTCCCTACGCTGGATGATCCGAATCCGGGCGAGGATTTGGGGGAGTTCCACCTCCGGACGATGGAGGTGAGACCGGGACTTGATGTGTTTCTATTTGGCTCCCGGCCGGCGGTTTTCCGGATTTCCGGGACCGACCTGGAGGACTTCCAGGTATCCCTCCGCATGGATGGCGTCATGACCGCCAGCGGGTTTCCGGGCGGAGCTCCGACCACCGGTCCGACCGCCGCCCCTGGACTGGGCGGGCCCGGCACTTGTGGGGGGGGGGATGGAGGAGATGGGGCCAACCTCACCATTGATCCTGCGGGAGGAGTCGCGAATTTGCAACGCGCCCAGGACGGTGGAAATGATGGGGGGGCCGGCGGGGAAACGGCGGCGGGCGTCGATCCAAACACCGCCTCCAAGTTTCTCGGGGCCCCCGGCGGCGGCGGCGGCCACCGGCTCCGGGGAGCCGACGGCGATTCCGGGCTGCCTCGAAACCCCTCGATTTTCACCGTGCCGCGCGCGGGGCGCGGCGGCCACATGCGGGGCGCATCACCCCTACTTCGGTTGACTGCCGGCTCGGGAGGCGGCGGAGGTGGAGCGACGGTGACCCGCCCGGCGCCGGGAGCGGGGGCTCCCGTCGCCAACCACGGGGCGGGCGGAGGAGGGGGCGGAGGCGCGATCCACGTGGTCGCCCATGGGAGCATGGTCATCGGCGGGCGAATCCTGGCGAACGGCGGACGCGGGGGCGATGGGCGCGACTCCGGCGCCGGAGGAGGCGGGAGCGGCGGATCCATCCTGTTGCAGTCGACCGGCTTCATTGCGGTTGGCTGCACGAATCTCGAAGCCGTCGGTGGCGATAACGGGACCTCTTCGGGGCAGAACCAGAGGCCGGGAGCCGGCGAGGGAGCCCCGGGCTGGATCCGAGTCGAGCCGAGGTTCGGCGGCGGCCCGTTCTGCAGCGTCCTTGCGGTCGAGAGCGAGCTGACGGCTCGGCTCGCTTCCAGTGTGGCTCTGACGACCGTCATCAACGTGAGGGACTCGTCGCGGTTCCCGCCAAAGGGAACGGTGATCATCGACCAGGAGATGATCGGCTACGGAAGAACCGGGCCGAACGTGCTCCAGGACCTCACGCGAGGGCTCAACGGAACCGCGAACGTCGCCCATGAGATCGGGGCCAAAGTCATTCTCGACGCCCCCGTGACGCCCACGTCGGGGCTTGTGAGGGAGGCTTCGGACATCCAGAGGAGCCCGGACGTCATCTTCACCGGTTTGGGTAACGACGGGTCGCTCCATGCGTTCTTCATTGCGACAATCGACCCGGACACCGGCGAACAGCAGGTCGATCCCGCGACGGGCGAGCCCGTCTCGATCTGGCAGATCGATACCGACACGGGAACTGTTGTCAGCCCCGAAGGTGTAGCAGTCCTGACCAGCTCCACGGCGCGGACGGATCCCGGTCTCTTCCTCTTGAGCCGGCTGAGCATCGACGCCAACGTGGTCCTGCGCGGCACGGGAAGGCGGCCGCTGCGAATTCAGGTCACCGAAGAGGCCGATATCGGGGGCACCCTCGACATCTCGGGCTTCGATGGCGGGCTCCTCGAATTCGACGTGAACAACCTCCCGGCTCCCAGCCCCGGTGTCGGCGGGCTTTCCGGTCCCGGCGGCGGCGGCGGCGGCGAGGGCGGAACGGCGACATTCCTGGACGGCAACATCGCCAACAAAGATCCCTCGAACGTGGTCATCGTCCCGGCCCTCCACGGCGGCCTGCCGATCCAGTTCCCGGAGGAATTCGACAAGACAGGACCCACGAGCGGCTCGGTGCCTCCTCCCACGAACCTCGCGCCGATGGAAGCGACTCGCGCCACGGCGGGTGAAGGCCTCCGCGATCCAAACAACTGCGGCGGTACGCCCGTCAATCCTTGCTCGGCGGGAGGAGGAGGCGGCGGCGGCGCTCGAGAACCCGGGCAGCCGGGGAAGTCCCTTCCGGCCGGCTCGACCGCCTTCGGACAGGGAGGCACGCGGATCGGGCTCGATACCCTCCGCTTCGGTGGCGATTATTTCGCGGTCGGCGGTGAGGGGGGCGCGGGCGGCGGCGGGTCGGCCGTCGTCTCCAACGCATACCAGACCGGGAACGCCGGCCCGGCGATCTTTCAGGGAAGGGCCCGTGTGGCCCCCGGGACGGGCGGCGGCGGCGGCGGCGGGTTCCTCCATCTGTCGGTCTTCGGCGTGCTCCAGATCCGCGGAACGGGTCGAATCCTCGCGCGCGGCGGCAACGCGTTCCAGTCGATCGACCTAGCGGGGAACGGCGGCGCAGGAGCCGGCGGAACGATCTTCATTCAGCTCGTCAACTCGCTCGTCATCGAGCCGGGGGCGAAGATCGATGTCAGCGGCGGAAAGGCGAATCGCCCGGTCCCGGTCAATCCGGGCGCCGTCCTCCCTCTCTACGAAGGCAATATCCGGCAAGTGCTTCCCGCTCCGGAGCCGCGCGAGTTCGGCGGCAATGGAGGCGATGGTGCGGTCGGCCGCGTCAGGATCGAGGCCCCCCAAGGGTCGAACCTGCTGACGTCCTCGTTCAACGACAACGTCTTCTCCTCGGTCTTTCTCCCGGATTCTCACCTGAGCGTGGGCCGCTCGCTTGCCTTCCCGCTGGGTGTCGGCAACGGGAAGCGTGCCATCACGCACGCGCTATCGCTGGATGGGGCCGTCGTCCGGTTCGCGGAGGCGGGCTCGCCCGATGGGACGCGCACGGTGGTCCTCTGGAAGGGGAGCAACCCGAGCCTGGACGTCCATGGAGCCACCACGACTCCGCACGGCGGCGTGGAGGATCCGGGGAACCTGGAGGACATCGAGAACCTGCTGTTCGAGGTCGAAGTCCACTCGAACGTCGCTTCGGGTGAATCGCCGACGATCGACGAGATCCGCGTGCCGTTCAAGCTCGACGACTGAACGGCCGACTGCTACGAAGCGGCTTCCTCTTCGAGGAGCGCGTCGACGAAGTTCTCCGGCTGGAACGACTCCATGTCCTCCAGGCCTTCTCCGACGCCGACGAGCTTTACGGGGATCTCGAGACGGTTGTTGATGGTCACGACGATGCCCCCCTTCGCCGTGCCATCGAGCTTCGTGAGGATGATCCCCGTGATCTCGATCTCCTCTTTGAAGGCGAGCGCCTGATTGAGGGCGTTCTGTCCCGTCGTGGCATCGAGGACCAGGAGGGATTCATGGGGGGCTCCCGGGACCTTCCGCCTGATGACTTCCCGGATCTTCTTCAGCTCCCGCATGAGGTTCTTCTGCGTGTGCAGCCGCCCCGCGGTGTCCACGATCACGTAGTCGAAGGACTCGCGCTGGAGCTGGTCGAGGGCCTGGTAGACGACCGAAGCCGGGTCCGCCTGGGGCTTGCCGGTCACGATGGGGATCTCGAGCCGCTGGCTCCAGACACGGAGCTGCTCGACCGCGGCGGCGCGGAACGTGTCGCCGGCGGCCAGGAGCACCTTGCTCCCGCCCCTTTTTAGGAGGAAGGCCAGCTTTGCGATCGAAGTCGTCTTCCCCGTCCCGTTGACCCCCGCGACCAGGTAGACCGTGGGGCCCGCAGCGGCGCGCTTGAGCTCGCCGCTGCGCCGCGTGAGGATCTCGCGCAGAAGGCTTCGCAAAAAGCCCGGCACCAGGTCCGCTTCCTCGAAGGCGCCCGCTTTCCATGCCGCGCGGATTCCCTTTGGGCCGTCGATGAGCTCTCGCACCATCTCCGGCCCGAAATCGGCCGCATAGAGCTGAGCCTCGATTTGCGATATGGCAGCCTCGTCGAGCTTTCCGCGAAAGGAGAAGAGGCCTTTCAGGCCCGCCCGCGTCTTGGCGAGGCCCGCCTTGAGGAGAGACCACGCGCCTCTCCGTGAGGCGGACCGTGCCGCGGCCGGAGGACCGGCCGGGGCCAGGCTCGGCGCCGGGGCGGCCGCAGGCGGAGCCGCGGCTTTCTCTGCGGCCTTCGCCGTGCCCTTGTCGGCGTCTTTCTCGGTGGTTTTCTCCGGATTCGCTTCCTGGGGCTCGTCTGCCTTCTTTCCGAACCACTTCTTGAACATGAGAGCTACAGGCCCGCCTCCGGCTCGCGCATGCGAAGGAGCTTGTCGAGGATGCCGTTGACGAACGCCCCGGATTGCGCGGTCGAGAATCGCTTCGCCAGCTCGATCGCCTCGTTGATGGAGACCTTCGGAGGGACATCGGTGCGCGCATGAAGCTCGTAAGCGGCAAGGCGGAGGATCGCAAGGTCCATCGCGGCGATCCGATCGATCTTCCAGTTGTCCACGACCCGCTCGAGCAGCCCGTCGATCTCGGCGATCGATTCCGAAGCCCCCGCAACCAATCCCTGCGCGAACTCCCGCACCTCGGGATCCGAAGCTTCGGCGTCGATGAACCGCCGGATCTCTCCCGGGTCCTCGTGTCGATCGATCCGCCGGAGCGCGTCGATCTGGTAGAGAGCTTGGACGGCGATCTCGCGTGCGCGGGTTCGCTTGCGGGTGGGCTTCATGACGGTGAGGGGGTCTCGGGCACTCAGGCTCGCCGGCCCGGCGCTCGCCGGGTCCGGCGGTTCGCGGGTCGCCGCGGCCGAGCCGGGGGGGCCGCCTCCCCCGCCATCTTTCGATACAGGCTCGCCATCTCGACGGCGGCCATGGCGGCCTCCGAGCCCTTGTTCCCCGCCTTGGCCCCCGCCCGATCGACCGCTTGAACGACGGTGTCGGTGGTCAGGATGCCGAAGATGACGGGAATGTCCGCCTTGAACGCCACCTGCGCGACGCCGCGGGCGGCCTCGCCGGCCACGTACTCGAAGTGGGCCGTCGCGCCGCGGATGACGGCCCCCAGGCAGATGACGGCATCGAACCCGCCCGAGTGGGCCAGCCTCCGGGCCATGGGGGGGATCTCGAACGAACCAGGCACGCGGACGACGGTGACGGCGCCGCCGGGCACCCCTAGGCGCTCCAGCGTTTCGCGCGCACCAGTGATGAGGCGGTCCACGACGTAATCGTTGAAACGAGCGGCCACGATGGCGAACTTCATGCCGGTGGCGTCGAGGTCTCCCTCGATGGTCCGCGGCTCGGCCGGGGTGTCAGCCATGGAAGGTGCTCACTCCCACTCGATGGTAGAAGGGGGTTTGGAAGAGATGTCGAGGACGACGCGGTTCACGCCGGCCACCTCGTTGCAGATCCGGGCGGACAGGCGCCGCAGGACATCGGCGGGCAGATAGACCCAGTTGGCGGTCATCCCATCGGTCGACTCGACGACCCGCAGGGCCACGACGTGGTCATACGTGCGCCGGTCTCCCATCACGCCGACCGTCTGGATCGGCAGGAGGATGGCGAAGGACTGCCAGATGTCGCGGTAGAGCTCGAGATGGCGCATCTCCTCCTGGACGATGCCATCCGCGGCCCGGAGGATCCGAAGCCGCTCCTCGCTGACCTCTCCGAGGACGCGGATCGCCAGGCCGGGGCCCGGGAACGGCTGGCGATGGAGGATCTCCTCGGGGAGTCCCAGCTCCCGCCCGAGGCGGCGCACCTCGTCCTTGAAGAGATACCGGAGAGGCTCGATCAGCTCGAAACCGAGGTTTTCCGGCAGCCCGCCGACGTTGTGGTGGCTCTTGATGGTCGCCGACGGGCCGCCGAAGGCGGACAAACTCTCGATGACGTCCGGATAGAGCGTTCCTTGCGCGAGGAAACGCACTCCCGCGAGCTTCCGGGCCTTCTCGCGGAAGACCTCGATGAACTCATGGCCGATCCGCTTTCGTTTTTCTTCCGGGTCCACGACCCCTCGGAGCCGCTCGAGGAATCGCTCCCGCGCGTCGGCGAGGTGGAAGTCGAGGTGGAAGTGCTCGGCGAAGGTGGCGACCACCTGTTCCCGTTCGCCTAGCCGCAGGAGACCGTTGTCGACGAAGATGCAGCTCAACCGAGGCCCGATCGCGCGGTGGATGAGGAGAGCCGCAACCGACGAGTCGATTCCCCCCGACAGGCCGCAGACCACGCGGCTGTCGCCGACGCGCTCGCGGATGCGGCCGATTTCCTCCTCGATGAACCGCGAGAGCGTCCAGTCGCCCTTCGCGCCGCAGATGCGGAAGAGAAAATTCCTGAGGATCGTAGCCCCCTCGGGCGTGTGCGTCACCTCGGGGTGAAACTGGAGGCCGTGAAACGTCCCGGAGTCGTTCCTCACGGCAGCGAACGGGCAGTTGGGAGTCCGCGCGAGCACGCGGAAGCCGTCGGGGACGGCCTCGACGCGGTCGCCGTGGCTCATCCAGACGCGCGTGCGGGGTGGAACTCCGCTCAGTAGCCCGCTCGCATCGAGGACTTCGATCGTGGTGTCGCCGTATTCCCGGCTCGGCGCGGGCACGACCTGGCCCCCGAGCTCCTCGCACGCGAGCTGCATCCCGTAACAGATTCCGAGGACCGGGGTCCCGAGCTTGAAGATCTCCGGGTCGCAGCGGGGCGCCTCCTGCTCGTAGACTCCCGCCGGGCCGCCGGAGAGGATCACTCCCTTGAGCGGCCGCTTCTTCAGCTCTTCGGCCGTCGTGCGATGGGAGAGGATCTCGCAGTAGACGCGGTTTTCGCGGACGCGGCGCGCAATGAGCTGCGTGTACTGGCCGCCGAAATCAAGGATGGCAATGAACTCATTCACGGCTCATCACCCCATTCTCCTTCCGCAGGACGGTCAGAAATGCGACCTCTCCCGAACTTCCAAGACCGGCTGCTCGTACGAGAGGAGCCCGTGGACTCCTCCCTCCCTCTGGGCCGAATGGCTCCGGAGTTCGAAGCGCAAGCGGCCCGCGTCCAGTTCCTCGTGGAGCTCGCGGATGGACCGCACGCCGATGTCCTGGAACGCCTGGCGCAGCCCTTGAACGATGTAGGGCACCAGATGGAGGACCGACCCCTTGTCGACGACGAGACCCGCGACTCCCTGCGCGACTTTGATGACCTGGTCCTCGGAGAGGTACCTCTTGGCCCCTCCTCGTTCGAGCGCTTCGATGGAGGCCATCCCGCGGTATTTCTTCACCCTCACGCCGTCCTTGTAGAAATACTCGCCCGGCGCCTCTTGGGTTCCCGCGAACATGGAGCCCATCATGACCGCATTCGCTCCGACGGAAAGCGCCTTCACGAGGAACCCGATCGACGAGATTCCGCCGTCGGCGACGACCGGGATCTCGCGCTCGCGGCAGTAGAGCGCCGTGCGGTAGACCGCCGTCGCCTGGGCCCGCCCGACGGCCATCGTCTCCTGCGTGATGCAGATCGAGCCGGGGCCCATCCCGACGCGGATGCCGTCGGCGCCCGCATCGATCAAGTGCACACACTGCGTCTGGGTCACGACGTTGCCCGCGAGCACATCCACTTGAGGGTAGTTCGCCTTCACGAATTCTATTGTGCCCGTCTGATAGATCGAGTCGCCTTGAGCGGAGTCTATGACCAGGAGATCGACCCCCGCTTCGACGAGGGCCGCGATGCGCTCGCGGTCCTCATCCTTGGTCGAGACCGAAGCCCCAACCTGGAGCTGCTTGCGCTCGTCCTTGGAGGCATCGGGGAAGTCCCTGTTCTTCTTGAGGTCGGTCCGGGAGACGAGCGAGACGAGCCTCCCCTGCTTGTCGACGATGGGCAGCTTCCCTTTCTTCGACTCTTTGAGAATCCGGTTGGCTTCCAGCAGGGAGATCCCCTCGGGGGCCGTGATGAGGTCGCGCACCATCACTTCGCGGAGCTTGCGGGTTCGGTTGGGCTCGAAGTCGATGTCGCGGTTCGTCACGATGCCGATGAGGCGCGAGCGGAGCGTGCCGTCCTCGGTGATGGGGATCCCGGAGTAGCCTTCCTTTTCCCGGACTCGGTCGATATCGGCGATCGTGTTTTCGGGCCCGAGGACGCAAGGGTCCGTGATGAAGCCGTTCTCGAACCGCTTGACCTTGCGGACTTCCTGGACCTGCTCATCGACCGTGTTGTTGTAGTGGATGAAGCCCAGTCCGCCGAGGAGAGCGAGGTAAATCGCCATCTTCGACTCGGTGACCGTATCCATCGGCGAGCTGGTCAGCGGGAACCGGAGCCGGATGCGCCGGCTGATCTTGGTCGTGAGGTCGACCTGTTCCAGCCCGAAGGAGATCCGCCCCGGCAGCAAGATGAAGTCGTTGTAGGTAAGCCCTTCACCCCGGCCGAAAAGACTGGAAGCTGTCTCGCCGTCCACTTTGGAAAGATCTCCACTCCCACGACGGATTGAGATCGGACTCAATGGATCGAGATCGGGCGCGAGGAACGCCGCGCACCGTTTCTATCGGTTACTTTCGAGACCGTTTGGGACCGACGTCCGACCGGGGATTGAAGCGAGCGAGTATAGGAAAGTTTGATGGGGAGTCAAGGCCGAACTCAGCACCGGGTACGTGTAAGTAGCTGCGCTTTCTCCGACTCCCCCAAGCGGAGAGGGGTAACCGCAGAGGACGCAGAGGATCGCGGAGGAGCTGATTCCACCCCTCTGCGTAACTCTGCGTCCTCTGCGGTTAGCCTCCTCCTCGGCTCACCAAGTCGCGGAAGGCTTGCGGTTACGTACTTGCAGCGCTCCGCCCTCCGCCTCCGAGCTACGCGGCGCGCCGACGTCCCGTGCAATTCTTTCGCGCGCTGCGCGTCCTCTATTTCGCCCCGGGCGAATTCGCGATTGACAGCCCTCGGAGCGCCACCTAAGATCTTCGGCCTTGAACTTGTTGTCAGGGCTAGCTTTGCGAACGTTTCCTCCATTCGAAGGGGATGAAAATGCACGACACGGGTATTCAAGGGACGGGATCCCCCTCGGGGGAAGGAGCGATTTCCGCCGGCGGCGATCTGCAGGCGGTTGAAAAGCTCCGCGAAGGCTACCGCCGGATCAAGGCCGAGCTGACGAAGGTCATCGTCGGGCAGGACCGAGTGATCGATGAGATCCTGATCGGCATCTTCGCCCGTGGCCACTGCCTCCTCGTCGGAGTCCCCGGGCTGGCAAAGACCCTGATGATCAGTACGCTCGCGCGCTCGCTAAGTCTCGGTTTCTCCCGCATCCAGTTCACGCCGGACCTGATGCCCTCCGACATCACGGGGACCGAAGTGATCCAGGAGGACCGTTCGACCGGCGAGCGGAAGTTCCGGTTCCTCCGCGGCCCCATTTTCGCCAACGTGATCCTTGCGGATGAAATCAACCGCACGCCGCCGAAGACGCAAGCGGCCCTCCTCGAAGCCATGCAGGAGCGGCAGGTGACCGCCGGAGGCACGAAGCACCCGCTCGATGACCCCTTCTTCGTCCTCGCGACGCAGAACCCGATCGAACAGGAGGGGACATACCCCCTCCCGGAAGCTCAGCTCGACCGCTTCATGTTCAACATCCTGGTCGACTACCCGACCGAGGAAGAGGAAGTCCAGATCATGAAGCGGACAACGACTCTCATCGAGGCGAAGGTCGAGTCGGTCCTGTCGGGGGCCGACATCTTGAAGCTGCAGGACATCGTCCGCCGCGTGCCGATCTCCGATGAAGTGATCCGCTACGTCCTCCGGTTGACCCGCGCGACGCGGGTCTCGAAGCCCGAAGCTCCTCAGTTCGTGAAGGACCTCCTGGCATGGGGGGCGGGGCCTCGAGCCTCTCAGTACTTGATCCTCGGCGCGAAGGCGCGCGCGCTCCTGCAGGGGCGTTATTACGTCTCCGCCGAGGACATCCGCTCCGTCGCCCACCCGGTCCTCCGCCACCGGATCCTGACCAACTTCAGCGCCGAGGCGGAAGGGATCACTTCGGACAAGATCGTTGATCGCCTCCTCGCCGAAGTCGAGGTGAACGCCACGGCGTGGAAGGATTCCGGGGCTCCGAAGGTTCTGAGTTGATGGCGGACGCCGGCCCCGAGAAGAGGCCCGGTCCCGAGAAGGGATCCGGCGAGCAGAAAGCCGCCCTCAGGGATCCCGCGCTCGTGCGGCGCTATCTCGACCCGAAGGTCCTCGCCAAGCTCGGCCGCCTGGAGCTGAAGGCGCAGATGATCGTCGAGGGCTACATCTCCGGGCTCAACCGGAGCCCCTACCACGGATTCAGCGTCGAATTCGCCGAGCATCGCGAGTACGTGCCCGGCGACGACATCCGTCACGTCGACTGGAAGGTCTTCGGCCGCTCCGACCGGTTTTACGTGAAGCAGTACGAGGAGGAGACCAACCTGAAGACCTACATCCTCCTCGACGGATCCGAATCGATGCGCTACAAGAGCGGCCCCGAGGCGGTCACGAAGTACGAGTACGGAACCTACATCGCGGCGGCGCTTTCCTACCTGATCCTGAAGCAGCAGGACTCGGTGGGGCTCGCCGTCTTCGACGAGGAGGTGCGCGGCTTTGTTCCTCCCAGCTCGAGCCAGAACCACATCCACAACATCATCCGGGAGCTGGACCGCCGCGAGGCATCCCGAAAGACGAACGTTGGCACGATCCTGCGCGAATTTGCCGACCGGATCAAGCGCAAGGGGTTGATCGTCATCATCTCCGACATGTTCGACTCGATGGAGCACATCCAGCTCGGGTTGAAACACCTGAGGCACAAGCGCCACGACGTGATTCTCTTCCACGTCCTCGACAAGGATGAATTGACGTTCCCCTTCCAGCGGATGACCCTCTTCGACGGGCTCGAGGGCTTCCCGGAGCTTCTCGCGGATCCCCGCGCGCTGCGCGCCGCCTATCTCGAGGAGATCGGAGCCTTCCAGGAGGCGCTCAAGAAGGTTTGCCGCAAGAGTCGCATCGACTACCAGCTCGTGGACACTTCGCGGAAGCTCGACGCAGCGCTTTCCGCGTACCTCGCGGCGCGGAGCAGCCGCCAGCGAAGAGCGTAAGGGCCGCCATGGGATTCTTGAATCCGGCCCTCCTCTGGGGCGCGGCCCTGGTGGGCGTGCCGCTCATCATCTATTTGATCAACCGGCAGCATTACCAGCGGCGCGTCTGGGCGGCCATGGAGTTCCTGCTCCGCGCGCTGAAGAAGAACCGGCGCCGCTTGCAGCTCGAGAACCTGCTCCTCTTGCTCATTCGGGTGGCGGTGCTCCTTCTCCTGGCTCTGGCGATGGCCCGGCCCTTCCTCCGCAGCACTTCCATCGCCGTCGTCTCCGAGAAGGAAGAGAACTGGATCTTCGCCATCGACACGTCCTACAGCATGGGCTTTCGCGACGGGCCGCGCAGCCTCTTCGACCGAGCCCGCGAGTCCATGGCCGGCATGCTCCAGGACGTCGTGAAGACCCGCGACCGGGTGGCGATCTGCACGTTCGACGCGGAGCCGCACCTCATCTTCGGCCCCGAGAGGGTCACGGAGTCGAACCGCCCGGAGATCCTGAAGGCGTCCGGAGACCTCGCCCTGGGCACCCGGAGCGTCGATCTGGCGCTGTCGTTCCTCCTCGTGAAAGAGGTGGCCGCCCGGTTCGACGCCGGCGGCGAGGCGGGCCTCTCCACGCCGAAGAAGATCATCGTCTTCAGCGACTTCCAGCGGCGGGACTGGCTGAGCGCCGACGGCTCGCCGCGGGACCCGGCGGTGCTTTCCCTTGCCAAGGAGGTCTCCGCCGGCGGCGGCTCGTTCCATTTCGGCGATCTCAACGGTTCGGACCGAAACCTCTCCATCCTGGACCTCACGGTGAGCCCGGAAGTGATCTCGCGGGACGTCTGGGTCCAGTTCCGCGTGACGGTGCGCAACTGGGGCAGTGAGGACTTCGAAGCGGTCCAGCTGAAGCTCTCGGTCGATGGCAACGAGGAGATGGGCATCGTCTTCCGCGTCGGCGCGGGCGAGACCTACACGAGCCCCCTCATCCCTTTCCGCTTCGAGGATGCCGGCTTCCACTCGGTGACGGCCGAACTGCGCTCGGACGGCCTCATGGCCGACAACCGGCGGCATCTCGCGCTGCACGTCCGCGAAGGGGCGAAGATCCTCCTCGTCGACGGCGAGCCCGGCGCCGGCCCCCGCGACCGCGAGACGCTTTTCCTCCGGGCCGCCTTCGCGCCGCTCGCGAGGGAGTCGGCGGAGGCCGGGGAAGGACGGCTGACGCCGTACCGTCCGGAGGTGCGCGCGGAGGACGACCTCGCGGACACGAACCCGCGCGATTTCGTCCTCGTGCTCCTCGCCAACGTTTCCGATCTTCCGGAGCGATTCGCGGGGAGCCTCGAAGCCTACGTTCGCGACGGGGGGGCGCTCATAGGCTTCCTCGGTAAGAACATCGATGCGGGCTACTACAACCAGCGGCTCTGGAAGGACGGCGGGGGGCTCTTGCCCGGGCGCCTCGATGGGGTCCGGGGCGACGGCCGAACTTCCTACCACTTCGTCCCGGCCGACAGAGAGAGCCCGCTCACGCGCTACTTCTCCGAAGAGCGCCGCGAGGTGACGAGCCTCCTTCAGGGAGTCGTCGAGTTCACGAAGTTCTACGCGCTGGTCCTCCCCGACGAGCGCGAGCCTCCGGCGGAGGCCGCGGCGCCGGCCCCTCGGGTCGCGCCGCCTCGGATCAGCTTTCGGTACAACGACCCGGAGAACAGCCCCGCGGTCGTAGACGCGAGCTTCGGCCGGGGGCGGGTGCTCTGGTTCACCTCGACGGCCGATGCGGAGTGGAACGAGCTGCCCAAGTGGCCGGACTTCGTCGCCCTTCTCTACCAGGCGGTCCCTTACCTCGTCCGGCACGGCGAGACGCGGATCAATCTCCAGGTGGGCGAGGTCTACCGCGAGATCTTCGAGGCCGCGGACTACGCTCAGGAGGTCCGGGTGACCTCCCCGCAGTGGAATGCGGGCGATTCTGGGGGGATGGGATCGACCGGAGGGGGGGCGATCGGCGCCGTCGCACGCCTCATGACCAAGATCGAGGGCGAGAACCGCTTCCTCTTGACTCACGAGGAGACGCTGGCGCCCGGGATCTACGAACTCACCTTCCTGCGCCCCGGGGGCAGGCCTCCGGAACGGCCGGCAGATCCGGCGGACGCGCAGCCGCCCCTCGGCGCGCTCAGCGACCCCCACGGCCGGGGTTCGCGCGACCGACAGTCCTTCGCGGTCAACCTCGATCCTTTCGAAGGCGACTTGCGCGCATTGGCTCCGCGCGACCTCAAGGGGCGCTTTGCCGACCTCCAGGACGTGGAGATCTTCGACGCGGCGCGCCAGATCGAGAGCCTCGGGGAGAAAAAAGCACAGAGTCGAGGAACCGAGATGTGGCGCTGGCTCATCTACGCGGTCCTGGGGCTTCTCCTCGCGGAAACGGCGGTCGCGCAGCTCTTCGGCCAGAGGGAGAAGCGATGAACGGCGTGCAGACGGCCGAGAAATTCTTCGAGTGGGGCTCTCTGCCCCCCGCGTGGGTCATCTTCCTCCTCGTCGTGCCGCTGGTGGTTCTCGTCGTGGGCTTCTTCTACCGGCGCGAGCGGCCGGTCGGGTCCTCCGCGGCCCGCTGGATCCTCGGCGGCCTGCGGGCGGCGGCGATCCTCGCCGTCCTCGCCATCCTGGCCCAGCCTTTCATCCGCGAGATCTTTTTCCAGACCCGCGACGCTCAAGTCGTGATCCTCGTCGACGACTCCCTGAGCATGAAGATCCAGGACCGCTACGCCGATCGGTCCATCCCGCAGGGGATCGCCGATCTCTTCCGGATGAGCCCCGAGAGCGTCGAGCGCGAGAGCCGCTACGACCTCGTGAGCCGGCTCCTGCGCGACCCCGGGGTCGATTTTGTCGGCCAGATCCGCCGGAAGGCGAAGGTCGCCCTCTGGACGTTCGCGGGGGGGCTGCGAAAGATTCGGGACCTCGACCGGACGGCGGCCGGAGCCGCCGCCGCCGAAGGGGACGCGGTCCTCCCCGATCTGGAGACAATCCAGGGCGAAGAGCGCCTCAAGCAGACCCGCATCGGGGACTGCCTCGTCGAGACGCTCGCCGGCACGAGCGGCGGCCTTTCGTCCCGCCAGTCCCCGGATATCGCCGCGGTCGTCCTCTTTTCCGATGGCCAGCAAAACTCCGGCACGCTCCTTCCCGAGGAAGCCGCGCGGCGTCTCGGCCAGCGCGGCGTTCCGGTCTTCGCGGTGGGAGTCGGAAATCCCGCCCAGCCCCGCGACGTGAAGGTCGTCGCCCTCGAATCGAGCGATGTCCTCCTTGTGGGCGACCGAGCCCCCTTCGAGGCTACGGTCGTTGCGGAGGGGTTCGACGGGGAGCGTGTGCGGGTGGAGCTCTTCTTCGACGGCGAAGTCGCCGACACCGAGTACCTGACCCTCGAAGGAGGAGGCCGCCGCCAGTCCGTGCGCCTGGAACACGTCCCGAGAGCTCCCGGCGACCCCGTGGCGGTCGTCAAGGTCGAGTACAGCCCGAGCGAGGTCTTCGAGGAGAACAATGTCTTCTCGAAGCAGGTCAAGGTGCTCGATCAGAAGATCAAATTGCTCTACCTCGAAGGGAGGCCCCGCTGGGAATACCAGTTCCTGAAAAACGCCCTCATCCGTGATCCGACGATGGAGGCGCAGGCGCTCCTCTACTCGGCGGACAAGGAGTTCATCCAGGAGTCGAGCCCGGGCATCCTGCCCTTGCGCGCCTTCCCTGCAGCACGAGAGGACCTCTTCCAGTACCACGTGGTCATCCTCGGCGATGTCGAGCCGGACGATCTCCGCCCCGAGGAGATGGAGCTGCTGAAGGAGTTCGTCTCCGAAGCCGGGGGCGGCATCGTCTTCATCGCCGGGTTCAACGCGAACCCCGCCCGCTATCTGCACACGCCGCTCTATGCTCTCCTGCCGGTGGAGGTGCCCGAACGAGGGCGCGGCCTCGAAGAAGAGGTCCGTGGGAGCCCCTTCAACGTGCGGCTGACCGGAGTGGGGCGGGAGCACGCGGCGATGCGCATCGATTCCGACCCCGAGCGGAACCGCCTCCTCTGGGAGAACGACGACGGCATCGAGGAGCGGCATCTCCCGTCCTTCCAGGCCTGGTTCGCCGGCGTCACGCGGGAAAAAATCGGGGCGGTCAAGCTCGCCGTTCATCCGGACGAACGACTCCAGCATCCGGTCTACGGCCCTCGGGTGATCTTCGCCTTCCAGAATCTCGGCCGCGGGCGAACTTTCTTCAGCGGGGTGGACGACACCTGGCGCTGGCGCGCGGGCGTCGACAACTTCTACTTTTACAAGTTCTGGGGGCAGGTGATCCGATTCGCGGCGAGCGGGCGCCTCCTCGGCAAGACGCCCCGTTACTCCATCACCACCGACAAGCTCGTCTACACGCTCGGCGAGAGAGTGACGATCGATGCCCGCGTTTACGATGCGAACATGAAGCCCTCGACGGAGGAGTCGGTCCGTGTCTTCCACCAGGTCGAGTCGACCTCCGAGGGGGGAGTGAAAGCTCCGCTGCCGATCCAGCTCGCCCTCAACAAGGTCAAAGGCCCGGGCTCGTACGAAGGAGTCCTCACGGCGGATTACCTCGGGCGCCACGAGCTGTGGCTCGGAACGGAATCCGCCAAACTGAAGATTCGGAGCTTCACAGTCGAAGTCCCCGCCCTCGAATTTCGCGAGACCCGAATGGACCGGGAACGAATGAAGAGGATTGCGGAGGAATCGGGAGGTAAGTATCATGACCTTCATGACGTTGCGTCGGTAGTCCAGGAACTGAGCGGAATTACGAAGCCGAGGCAAACCCCGATTGATGACCGGCAGACGGACCTCTGGGACAACTTCTGGGTGCTCGTTCTGTTGACCGGCCTCCTGGCAGGCGAGTGGATCTATCGCAAGATGGTAAAACTTCTGTGACCGTTCACCGGGCCGTACGGTCCGAGAGCGGTTACGATCTGTGCGTTCCCTCGCCGCGCAGGCTCTGTGAAGGGGGGCCCTCCCCCGGCCGGCGAGCTGGCCAAGCGGGGAGGACGCACTCCGTGGAAAGCGCCTCGTGGGCGCTGGGAACGGCGTATTCGGTGAACGACACCATGTTTCTGGCCCCCTGAGACCCCGGGAATCGAGGTCATGCTCACGCTCCTCTCCTGCCTCCTGCTCCAGGCCCAGCCCCCTTCGGAGACGATCTTGATCCCCCGGGAGGACAACCGCTGGGAATCCAGGCTGAAGCGAGCAGAGGATCTGATCGGCCGGAGCGATTTCGGCGAGGCGATCCAGATCCTCCAATCGGTAGTGGAGGAAGAAGCGGCCCGCCGGGCTTTGGTGCCGCTTCCCGTCGCGTCTAGGCCCGTTCGATTTCCGCCGCGGCCGCCGGCTCGGTCCGCACCGACGGGGGAGGAGCCCACCGAGCCGGCCGAAGAGGGTGAGGCAGATCCAGACGAGGAATTCCACCGCACCGTCACGACCTACATTCCCGTCGCCGAGTTCGCCCGGCGACTCCTCTGGAGTTTGCCGCCGGAGGGTCTTGCCGTGTACCGCCGCCTCCACGGCGGCCCGGCCCAGGCCCGATACGACGCGGCCGTCCGGTCGGCGGACCGGGACCTTCTCGAAGCCCTGAGCCGGGATGCGTTCCTCACCGCCGTCGGCGACGACGCTCTGGACCGCCTCGGGGACCTCCTCTTCGGTGAAGGGAGATTCTGGGCCGCCGTCGATGCGTGGCGAGCTGTTCTGAACGAGCACCCCGATCCGGATGTCAACTTGGTGGAAGTGCGGCTCAAGCTCCTCCACGCGCTACGGCTCCTCGGTCTGAAATCGCACTTCGCCGTGGAACGCGAGAGCTTCCTGGGCCAACTCCGCTCGCAGGCGGGCGGAGACGGGCTCGCTGGCCGCGACGAGGTTTACCGCGCGCGCCTTCTGAGCCTCGAACAGACGCTCTCCTTCCCGCCCGCTGCGGGGGAAAGCGCGATCGGGCCGGGGATCGCCGCGGGGTCGGGGTCGGGGCCGATTCCGGACCTGCCCGGCCGGCGTCTCGGCACCGACTGGGCGAGTCCGTTCTGGGCCAAGCAAGGCATCTCCCCGCTCGGGGTTCCCGGGGTCGGGCGCGGACGCGCCGGCACCTTGCGCTCCTTTTCCTTCTCTCGGAGGGAGCCGCAGGTCTGCTTCCCCTTCTATCCGAGCGCCGGCCCGGGCCCGGAGGCGGGATTCCTATACATCGGAAGCGTTTTCCAGCTCCAGCGGTTGTCGATCTCGACGGGAAAACTCGTCGGACCCACCTACCGGCTGCCGCATCGCGAAACCGTCGCTCTTTTCCAGGAGGCCAGCGATTCTCCCGCCTACACCGTGGCGCTGGGGGCCGCCGGCGGTTCGGGACGCGCCCGCGAGCTGGTCATCTCCAGCTACATCGGGCACAAGGTCGACCAGAAGGACTACCTCGGCTTCGAGATCACCGCCGAGCTGCCCATCCGGTCCTTGGCGACCTTCGAGCGCGACAGCGGTCGCCTCCTCTGGAAAACGGACAAGCTGGCGATTCCCGGAGTCGCCGGGAAGAAGCTGAGCTTCACGACGCCGGTGCTGCTCCATGGCGACAAAGCCATCGTCGGCGGATGGCTCCAGTCCGGCTACATAAACTCCATCCTCGCCTGCATGGACATCTCCACCGGCGACCTGGTCTGGCACCAGCTCGTGGCGAGCCATCAGATGGAGCTGACGATGTTCGGCGAGATGGCGCGCGAGCCGTTCGCCTCCCAGTTGACCGAGCGTGAGGGCGTCGTCTACTTCGCCACCAACCTGGGCGCGGTCGCCGCGGTGGATGCCGAGACCGGCCGGCTCCTCTGGGTGACCGCTTACGAGACGATCCCCGCCGAGCCCCCCGACCGCCAGTTGACGATGCTGCGGGAGATCGTGTGGGGTGTGAACCCGCCGCTCCTCGTGGGGGAGACGCTCATCGTCGCCCCGCGGGATTCGACGTTCCTCTATGCGATCGATACGGTGTCTGCACGAGTCCGGTGGGGCGCAGACGCATCGCGCGATCGGCAGGCGGGTCGCGTCCTCTGGAAGTTCTCGAACGCCCGGGGGCATCTGCGCGACCTCCTCGGTGTTTCCCGCGGCCGCCTCTACTTCAGCGGCCCCGGCGGCGTGCAGGCGCTCGACATCGGGAGCGTCCCGCCCGGAGGCTCTCCGCGGCTCGTGCCGGTCGCTCCCGCGCTTGCGGGGAAGGCCGTGAACGGTCGTGGAGCACTCACGAGCGCGGGGATTCTCGTGGCGGCGGGTCCGGGGTCCTCACGGAGCGGCTTCGAGAGGATCGGAGAGAACCCGAGTGCGCCGGCGAGCGGCTGCCGTCTCTATCTCGTGGACCACGACCTTCGCCAGGCGGCGGACCTCACCGGCCCGCTGCCGGCGCAGAATCCGGACTCGGAAGGCTGGAACGTCCTCGTCGCGACCGGTCGCGTCTTCCTCACGTCGCGGACGGCGATCGTTACCTTCTCTGCGAGGCCCGAGCCGGAGCTGCCGCAGGTCCGACCGGGGGTCTCGAAGGAGGAACTGTGAGGTTCGCGACGCTCGTGCCGATCCTGTGCGTCCTCGCGGCTCCTGGTGCGCCGGGTCAGGACGCCCCGGGTGGGATTCAGGGAGGGGGTATCCCGGATGGCTTCGAGCCCGCCCCGCGGCGCCCGGCGACGAACCCCGAGCCCGGGATCGCCATCGATCGACGCACACAGATCGCTATCCAGCGCGGCCTCGAGTACCTGGCGCGCCACCAGAACCCGAACGGCTCCTGGACCGACCGCGTGGGCCGGAAGGTCCACATGCGTTATGAGAGCGTCCCCGGGGATCACGTCGGCGTCACGGGGCTGGCCGGTCTGGCTTTCCTCGCCTCGGGAAGCCTCCCGGACCAGGGTCCGTACGGAAAGAACATCCGCGGCGCCATCGAGTACATCCTCCAGCAAGTGACCCCGACGGGCTTTATCACGGCCAACGGTTCCCGGATGTACAGCCACGCCTTCGCCACGCTCTTCCTCGCCGAAGTCTCCGGCATGACGCGGGATGAGCGGGTGCGGGAGAATCTCCGCCTCGCCGTTCGGTGCATCGTGAGCGCCCAGAACTCCGAGGGGGGATGGCGCTATCTCCCCGGAGCGCAGGATTCGGACATGTCCGTGACCGTCTGCCAGGTGATGGCGCTGCGGGCGGCGCGCAACGCGGGCATCCGCGTTCCCCGAAACACGATCGACGAGGCCGTCCGCTACGTCAAGCGCAGCTTCGTTCCCGAGGAGGGGGCGTTCCAGTACCAGGTGACGCGGGCCGCTTTCCGTCACCGGACGACCTTCCCGCTAACCGCGGCGGGATTGACGACCTTGTACGGGGCCGGCGAGTACGACGCGCCGGAGATCCGAAAGGGGCTCCAGTACCTCTTCTTCAATCGGCCCGACCCCGACTCGGCGGCGAGCAATTTCGATTACTTCTACGGCCAGTACTACGCGGTCCAGGCCATGTTTCAGGCCGGCGGCAGCCACTGGAAAGAGTGGTACAGGCTCGTCCGCGACGACCTCCTGCGCATCCAAAGCGCTACGGACGGAAGCTGGAGAGACCTCGTCGGCGCGAATTACGGGACGGCGATGGCGACGGTCATTCTGCAGATCCCGTATCAGTACCTCCCGATCACGGAGCGATAGACGATGCCCGCCGCGCAGACCATCCAGCGCCCGCAGGGGAGCCTGAGCCGACTCGGCCATCTGCGGGAAGCGGTCCGCCGGGCGTTCCTGCTCGACGGCCTCGCCGCCCTCGCTCTCGCCGCGGCGGGGCTCGTCGCCGTCACCTTCATCCTCGACTATCTCCTCTCGCTCCCGCCGGCGGTCCGCGCGGTCCATGTTCTCCTCTGCTTTTCGGCCCTCGGGTGGGTCTTCGTGAAAAGGTTGGCCCGTCCGGGCCGGCTCAAGCTGCGCGATGAGGACCTCGCGGTCTTCGTCGAGTCCCACTCCCCGGAGTTAAAGCAGGCGCTGATCACGGCGGTGGAGCTTTCCCGCCCGGACCATGCCGGCGCGGCCTACCTCTCGAGCGACCTCATCAACGCCGTCGTGCAGCGGGCCGAGGAGGCCAGCGGCGCCATCCGGCCGGAGGGAATCGTCGACCTCCGCCCCGTCCTGCGCAACGCCGTTCTGTTTCTCGCGCTTCTGGCCGCCCTGATCGGCGGCGCCATCGCCCGGCCCGACCTGGCGGGCATCTGGTTCAACCGCTTCTTCCTCCTCGGGAACGAGCGGTGGCCCAAGAGCACCCTCATCGAGCTGATCTCACCGGCGGAGAACCCGGTCTACGTCGCAATGGGCGACGACCTGGCCGTCGAAGCACGCCTCGTGCGCGGCTCGCCACCGAGCCTGACCGTCGACGCTCGTTCGGCCGACGGGAGCCGCTGGCGCGACACGATGATCGAAGGGGCCGGCCGAATGTACCGGCGCGTCTACGAGAACATCAGCCAGCCCTTCCGCCTGCGGATCGCCGGGGGCGACGACGCGCTGCCGGAGGTCGATGTGCGGGTGCGCATCCTTCCGAGCATCGCGCGGCTCGACGCGTGGTTCGTCTATCCGGAGTACACCGGGCTCCCCTCCACTCCCGCCGACAAACCGGTCGGTAACCCGTCTCTCATCTCCGTTTTGACCGGAACTCGAGTGGCCTACCGCGCCTATACGGACCTGACCGTCGCTCAGGCGTTCGTGGCCTTCAAGGCGCGGGCGGAGGAGACTGCGGTGGGACCCCGTCCGGCGTCGGGTGCGGCCGGAGAAAAGACGCCCCCGAAGCCGCCGGCCGGGCCGCCGCTGGGCGCGGTCCACCTTCCGGTCTTGGAAGCGGCTCCGCGCCCATCACCGGTGGATCCGAACGGCCCCCCCCTCCCTCCGCAGGAGAAATCGGCCTCGATGTTCGAGGGAGGATTCACCGTTGAACGCGATGGCCAGCTTTCCTTGTTCCTCCTCGCGCCCGATGGCGTTCCCGGGGGGAGCCAGAAGACCATCACGGTCCGCGCGATACCCGACCAGAAACCCGTCGTGCGCATCCAGGAGCCGAAGAGCTCGAGCGAGGAGGTGACCCCCGAAGCGACGGTGGCGATGGAGTTTCTCATGAGGGACGACTTCGGCCTGCGCACGGCATCCCTCGAAGGGACCATCAAGCCGTCGGGCGGCGGCGACCCAGTCCTGAGGAGCTTTCCGCTCGAACTCGGGCCTCCTGTGACGGCTGCACAGGCCGGTCGCGACGGGGGTAAAGCCGGCCCCGATCGGCCGGAGCACCGGCCGCGCTTCAGCCTCGAGCTCGGCAAAGTTCCGGGGCTTGCCCCGGGAGCTCGGCTCGAGTACCGCGCCCAGGCGGTCGATGTCGGAGGGAACGCGGGACAGTCGGAGACCTACACCCTGCACATCCTGACCAAGCAGGACATCACGAGGATCCTCAACGACAGGCTCATGCTCGTTCGCGATCAGCTCCGGGATGTGGGCCGCCAGGAGGAGTCGGCCCGAAAGGATCTGCAGGCCTTCCAGCGCGAGGTGGAGTCGTCGGCGATTCCGCGGCTCGACGCCGCATCCGCCGGCCGCCTCGGCCGCAGCCGCCAGGATCAAGAGCGCGTGACGGCGGGGCTCAAGCGGGCGGCAGAGGAGCTGGACAAGATCCTCTCGCGGATGGAGGCCAACCGAGTCGGCGACGCGAAGGAGAGGGAATGGATCGAGGGGCTTCGCCGGGAGGTCGGAAACCTCTCCGGGGACAGCTCGCCAAAGGCCGAAAAGATGATCGAGGACCTCCGCGACGGAGTCCGGCAGGCCCCGCGGGAGCCGTCATCCATCGAACCGATTGCGGACGCGCAGCGAAAGATCGAACGCGAGCTGCAGATGCTCGATTTCCGTCTGACCGAATTCGGCGATGTGAACGCCGTCATCCAGCAGCTCCGCAGCCTCCAGCAGCGCCAAACCGACCTGCGCGATCGTATCCGCGGCCGGGCGCGGGGATCGAGCGGGGCGCCGGCGGGAACAGGAACTGAGGACGAGTAAGAGGGCGCATGAACGTAACCGCAAGCCGCCGACGGCTACGTGAGCCGAGGAAGAGGTTCACCGCAGAGGACGCAGAGTTACGCAGAAGGGGGGAATCGGCTCCTCCGCGATCCTCTGCGTTCTCTGCGGTTATTCCTCCGTCGTTTAGGGATTTAGAGAAAGCGCGGTTGTGTACATGCATCCCGAGCAAGATGAGTTACTTAAAGAGGCGGGTATGACGACGACACGATGCACGGATTCGCGCTATTTGTCGGGCCTATCTCTCGGCGTCTCGCTCCTCCTGGCGGTCGCCGCTCCAGCGGCTCGCGGACTTCACGCTCAGGAGGCGCCGGCGCGTCCGGGGGCCCGGCCTGCGGCCCCGGGGAGCGGCTTGCAGGACCCCCGTGCCGACGCGGAGATGGGGCGGGAGCAGGAGGACCTCAAGCTGCTCCTCGATGAGGCACGCCAGCGAATGGAGGCGCTCTCCACGAAGCTCAAGAACTCCCAGCCCGAGGACTCCGAGCGGCTCGACCGGGCGGCGCAGAAGATCAAGACGAGCGCGCTCCCCAAGGACCTCGCCGACGCCGCCGCGAACCTGCGGAGCAAGGAGTTCTTCTCCGCGCTCAACCATCAGGACTCGGCGCTCAAGAAGATCGATGAGGTCATCCGCCTACTCGAAGCCCGCCGGTTCGCCGAGGACAAGGACCTCGCCCGCAAGCTGGCGGAAGCCCAGGACCTCCGCCAGAAGCTGAGCAAGCTCCTTCGGGGCGAGGAGAAGCTCCTCAAGAAGACCATGGACGTGATGGAGCGGCTTCGGGAGATCGGCTCCCTGCGCGAGCTGGATGAAGCGATCGGCGAGATGGCGCGGGAGCAGGAATCCCTCCAGAAGGGGTCTCAAGAGAACAGCTCGTCGCAAAGCAGTCAGGACGCGGCCGACGCGAAAGCCCTCGACGAGGCCCAGAAGGCGGTCGAAGACCTCCGCAAGGAGCAAGCGGAGATCCAGTCCGCGATCGAGGAGTCCGGCAAGCAGCCACCAAGCAAGGACGGAAAGGAGTCGAAATCCTCCCCCGGCTCCAAAAGCGATCCCAAGACCGCGACGGCAGCGCTCCGCGAGCTGCGCGGGCGTATGGCGGACCTCGGCCGGCTCATGGTCGAGACCCGCCGCGCCGCGAGAAACTCGGCGGGGACATCCCCCGAAGATCGCAGCCGCATCGCGAAGGCCGCGGAGCAAGTGGCGGAAGGGCTCAAGGGGTTGGCGAAGTCGATGGAAGAAGACTCGCCCAAAGCCGGCTCCCCCGAAGCGGAAGCCGCACGCGACATCGAGGCTGCCGGCGAGAAGGTCCACGAGGCGGCCGCGCCTGCCTCGAAGGGCGACATGATGGAAGCGCTGTTCGGCGAGGAGAAAGCCCTCGATGCCCTTCGGTCCGCCGAGAAAAAGCTGGCCGAGAAAGGGGACGCCGAGAAGAGAGGCGAAGAGGGTGGTAGCACGGAGAAGGGCGACCCCGGCGATGAAACTCCTGGGGGTGATCGCGAGCGGCTCGAAGCGCTCGCCGACCGCCAGGAGAAGAACGCGAAGGCCACCGCACGCACGGCTCAGGAGATGAAGTCCTCCGCGGAGAAATCCGGCGGCCGTCAGGCGAACGAATCCCTCAAATCGGGCTCTCAGCTCCTCGATGAGGCGCGAAAGGCGATGGAAGAAGCCCGAAAAGCGCTCGCGGAGGCGAGCGAGAGCGCTTCGTCGAAGTCTGAGAGCTCCCCATCCGCCGATGGAAAGCAGTCGAGCAGCCCTCAGCAGGGAGGGGAGCAGAAGGGAGGCGAGAAATCCTCGGAGGGTTCGGAGAAAGGCTCGCCGAAGAAAGGCGCGGCGGACAAGAGTGCGGCGAAGAGAGAAGCCGCTCAGAAGTCCGAGAAGGCCTCAGAGGCGAGCCGGAAGGCTTCCGAGAAGCTGGCCAAGGCCGCCGAAGCGCTCTCCAAGGGCGCCCAGGAGCACGCCGCGCGCACTCCTGAGGAGAAAGCGGCCGACCTCCAGCGCAAGCTGGGCCGGAAGGCCGAAGAAGCGGCCCGCCGAGCGGAAGAACTCGAGCGCAAGCTCAAGAAGAAGAAGGAAGGGGGGCTCTCGTCGGCCCGCGAAGAGCTGAGCGGCGCCGCCAAGTCGATGAACCAATCGGCCGGCGCGAGGGAACAGGGCAACAGTGCGGAGGCCCAGAAGAAGTCTCAGGAGGCGCTCGATCGGCTCCAGAAGGCCCGCCAAGAGCTGGCGAAGGAGAACAAGGATGAGCTGGAGAGGCTCCAGCGGGATCGGCTCAAGGAGGAGAAGAAGGAGCAGGACGAGCTGGAGAGACTGACCCGCCAGGTGGCCGAAGAGGTCGCCCGCTCGAGCCAAAAGGACTCCGCATCCCGCTCGGGCAAGCTCCAGCAGGCGGCGAAGGAGATGCAGGAGGCCGGCCAGGACCTCGCCCAGGAGAACCCGGAGGGGGCCGAGGAGGACCAGGAGCAGGCCCTCGAACAGCTCCAGGAGGCCGAAGACGAAGCGAAGAAGGAAGAGGATCGCCTTGCGGGGCTGAAACAGGAGCAGACCCTCATCAGCGTCCAGAACGAGCTGACGGAGATCCGAGGCGAGCAGGAAACGATCAACGGGAAGGTTCTGGAGGCGGACAAGAAGCGCGGAGCCGCCTTGCGGCCGCCGCGGCCGCTTCAGGTGCAGCTCAGGACGCTTTCCCAGGGAGAGACGAAGCTCTCCGAGCGGACCGCGGCGCTCACCGGCAAGCTCGAGGAGGACGTTGCGCGCGTCTACGCCTTCGTCCTCAAGACCATCGGGGCCGACATGGGCCAGATCGCCGATGCCCTCGCCGACTTCGAGAGCGGAAAGTCCACGCAGTTTCTCGGCGAGGAGGTCATCCGCGAGCTGGACCGGCTCCTCGAAGCGCTGCGCAACCACAAACGGCCGCCCCCGCCCGGACAGGGGCAGCCGCCGCCGGAGGGCCAGATGGCGACCCGGCCCGGCCTCGTCCCAACGGTGGCGGAGCTGACCATGCTCAAGGATCTCCAGACGCAGGTCAACCGCCGCACCGAGGAGCTGGAGAGGCAGCGCGCGGCTGCCGGCGGAGAGATCTGGGAGCGGGCGCTCAAGCGGCTGGTGCAGAAGCAGGGGAGCCTCACCGACATGACCCAGAAGGTCGCGCAGGACCTCGAGCGCCCGCCGGAGGAAGGGGAAGAAGATTCCGAAGGTGAGAAGGATGGCGGGAAGTCCAAGCCGAAAGCGCAGCCCAAGAAGAATGCCGAGGGGGGAGACGAATGATGGTGACCGTTCACCAGCCCGGGAGCGTCCCATCACGGATGAAGCTCGCCCGAGCGGAGCCCGGTCCGTTTCCTCGGCGGAACACGGGCGACTTATCCGCTCGCCGAGAACGCGGCGATGAAGCTGACCGCGGTTACCGCCCCGGCCGCGCACGGGTTCCCGCGCGGCAGCTTATCGCCGCTGAACGGTTACGAATGATGCAGAGGCCCGCCGTCTTCATCCTTTCGGTCCTGGCGCTCCTTCCCTGCGCGGCAAGCGTCCTGGGCCAGGCGAACTCGCCTGGGGGCGGGAGGCCGGAGGCGGCCGACGCCGCCTCGGCGCCCCAGGGAGAGGCCGACGCGCGCGCCGTCCGTGACGCCATCGTGCGCGGTCTGCGTTTCTTGAGCCGGCGCCAGCTCCCTTCGGGCGCCATCGGTGAGCGGTACCCGGTCGCCACGACGAGCCTGGCCGGGCTGGCGATCCTCGGGGCGGGCCACCGCTACCATGGAGGCGAATTTGGGCCCATGCTGCACGGCACGCTCCAGTACCTCAAGCTCGCCTCTCGGGCAGGAAACGGCTACGCCTCCGATCCAAAGAGCAAGATGCACGGTCACTGTTACGCCGTCCTCTTTCTGACGCAGGTTTACGGCGAACTTCCCGCGGCCGAGCAGGCGGAGGTCGGCCGGATGGTCCGCGATGGCCTCGAGGTGATCCGCAGGAGTCAGACGACCGACGGCGGCTGGTTCTACGAGCCGAAGGACACCGGCGAGGACGAGGCCTCGATCACCATCTGCGCCCTGCAGGCCTTGCGGGCGGCCAACGAGGCCGGATTCTCGGTGCCCAAGCGCGTCGTCGACCAGGCGGCGAAGTACGTGGGTAACTGCCAGAATCCCGACGGGGCCTTCCGATACTCCTTTCGCGGTCCGGACCGCCACCCGAGCTACGCTCTGACCGTCGCGGCGATCTCGACCTTGCACGCGGCGGGCGTCTACGAGTCGCCCGAGATCCGACGTGGTCTCGATTACGCTCGGCGTGCATTCGACGCCACCGGCGGCGATCCCGTTCGGGCGGCCGAGAAGGAGTTCTTCGCCTACGCGAACTTTTACGCCGCTCAGGCCTTCTATCAGGCCGGCGGGGACCTCTGGGCGGCCTGGCACCCCTCGGCCCGCCGCTACTATCTCCGCCGCCAGATCGCGCCGGGGGAGTCGCTCGAGGGGAGCTGGACCGATGACCACGGCCCGGAGCTGGGAACCGCGATGGCGCTCTTGATCCTGGAAGTACCGCTCAACTACCTGCCGATCTATCAGCGATGAACGGGGTAGAGGCTCCACCGATCGTTGGCCAGCAAGGCGGCCTGCAACATGGACCCTTCGGGATCTTCTCCGTTTCCGACGCGGGCATCCCTTGGCTGGTTCTGGCGGGTCTGTTCCTCCTCTGCGGGCTCGTCGTCTCGACGATCCTACGGATGCTGGACCTGTTCTCGCGAAAGTCTCTTCTCGATGAGGCCGATGAAGCCGACCGCCTCGACATCGAGGACGTGCTCTCTCGTACGGATGGGCTCCGCGGCTTGATGGAGGTTCTGGATCGTGGGAGCCGGCTTGGCTTCGTCGCGTCTTTTGCCTTCGCGTTTCTCGCCGGGGGGGAGCACGCGGAAGGGATGCACGCGGACGCGCTGCGCTTCCTCGCCCTCGTCGCCGCGGCCGGGGCGCTCTCGTTCCTCTGCCTCGGGCTCGTGCCCGGAGTCCTGGCGCGGCTGCGCACGGAGGAGACGGTGCGGATGCTCCTCCCCACCCTCGATCGCGCGCTTGGCGTGTTCTTGCCACTCTCCCGACGCTACAGCGCGCTCATCCGCTCGGGCGCGCGGGCCCTCGGCGGAGAGGCGGAGCGCCCACGCGCCGCCGTCGTCCAGGAGGAGATCCTGAAGGCGGTCGAGGAGGGGGAGCGCGACGGCATCCTCATGGAAGGCGAGACCTCGATGATCGAAGCGATCATCCGCTTCCGCGACCGAGAGGTCTCGGAGGTGATGACGCCGCGCACAGATATGGTCTGCATCGGAATCGAGGAGACGATCTCCGGGGCGGTCCAGGCGGCCATCGACTGCGGGCATTCCCGTATCCCCGTCTACCGCGAGAACAAGGACAACATCGCCGGCATCCTCTACGTGAAGGACCTCTTGAAGACCTGGGAGAACGCGGCGGACCGAAAACTCCTCCTGCGCGACGTCATCCGACAGGCCCACTACGTGCCGGAGTCGAAGAAGGTCAGCGAGCTGTTCCACGAGTTCAAGAGCCAGCGGTTTCACGTCGCGATCGTCCTCGACGAATTCGGCGGGACGTCGGGGCTAATCACGATCGAGGACATCATCGAGGAGATCCTCGGCGAGATCGCCGAGGAGTTCGAGGAGGCGGAGCCGCCGGAGGTCCTCCCGATCGGCGACGGGCTCGTTGAGGTCGACGCGCGCCTCCCCATCCGCGACTTCAATGCGCGGCTCGAGGCCGACCTGCCGGAAGGGGGCGGTTACGACACGGTGGGCGGATTCCTTTTCAGCGCTCTAGGCAAGATTCCGCGCGTGGGGGAGTGGATCGAGCACGGGAAGGTGCGGCTGGAAGTCATCAAAGCGGACGAACGCAAGGTCACGCGCTTGCGCGTGCGCATCGCCAGCCCCGCGGACAGGAAGGAAGCCTCGGGTGGGGAGTAGCGCCGCGAACCAGAGGACCCGGTTGGATGCGGATGCGGATGCGGATGCGGATGCGGATGCACTCCCCCCAACCCCCCCCTCACGCGTTCCGGTTGCGGTTTCGGAAGGGGAGTGCGATCGGAATTCGCAGCAAAGAATCGGATCCTGGTCGGGAAGCTGGATCGATTTCGCCGGCGGCCTGCTGAATTCGCCATGATCCGTGTCAGGGCTACACGTGAAGCGGAAGACCCTCGCCATCCCGGTCCGTCTGGTGAACTTCAGCGACACCAGCCAGGTCCTCACGCTATTTACGCGCGACCAGGGGCTCGTCGAGGCGATCGCCAAGGGGGCGCATCGCGAGAAGAACGCCTTCCAGGGGCCGTTCGATCTGGCCGTCCTCTCGGAGATCGTCTACGTGGAGCGGGCTCCCGATCGAGGGTTGGCGATTCTGGTGGAGGCATCGGTCGTCGACGGCTTTCGCGGGATGCGCGGGAGCTGGAGGAGCTGGGCGGGCGCCGCTTTCGTCCTCGAGTATCTGCGGGTCGTAGGGACCCGCGGCGAGTCGGCCGCGGAACTCTTCGACCTGGCACGCCGGACTCTGTCCCGCCTCGCCCGGCTCTCGGACCCCGCAGGCCGCGCGGAGGCCGTGGAGGCGGTCGTCTCGGTCTTCGAGGCGCGGGCGCTCCGCATCCTCGGCTTTTCGGCGCCCGTCGTGGCCTGCGCCGGCTGCGGCCGGCGGTGGTCGCGTTCGGAGCGGCCGGTCTTTTTCTCCCCGGGCCATGGGGGAATCCTCTGCGGCCGCTGCCGGGAGAGGGAGCCCGACCGGCGCGGCCTGGCGGTTCCGGGTGCGGTCGTCCGAACGCTCGATGCCCTCGCCGGAGCCCCTCCCGAGCGGGAGGACGAAGCGGCCGCCGCGATCGATGCGTTCCTGCTCCCTTCCTTGCGGCGGCTCCTCGATCTCCAGCGGACTTTTGCGTTGGAGCGGGAGCTGGGAATGCTAAAATTCCTCCCTCTTTGAGGCACCTCGAAAGCCGCTTTCAGCGTGGTACGACGCGCGTCGCACTTCGCCTCATGCTCCTTCCGGCGGTATTCTCCGTGGGAGCTCTGGCGGGATGCGCGACCGCGACGCCATCCTCTCAATATGATCCCGCCATCTCCGAATGGCGGCAGGGGGTCGGCTGGCGACCGATCCCAGCCGGCGGCGGGGCGCCGTCGGCCGATAAACTCCGCACCGAATCCCGCGAAGCCTACGATGCCGCGCAGCATCGGGATGCCCTCGATGGTTTCCTGGCCCTTCGCCGCCGGTATCCGTCCTCACCCGAGGCGAAGAGCGTGGAGACCGCGTTCCATATCGCCGAGTGCTACTACGCCTTGGGTGAGGAGACTTACGGGGAGGCGGTTGAATCCTACCGGGAAGTCCTGAAGGGGAGCCCGCCGGAAGAGATGCTGAAGACGTCGCTCGCGCGCATCTACGACATCGGCCGTGCGTACCTCGACGGCCGGGCCCGCCGGAGGTTTTTCGGCATCCCATACCGAAGCCCGAGCTTGGGAGTCGAGATTCTCCTCGGACCCGATGGCCTCGTGACGAACTATCCGTTCCTCAAGGATTCCGAGGACGCCCTCATGGAAGTGGCGCGCTACTACTTCGGCAAGCGCGAGTACGCGGAGGCCGAGCGCGTTTTCGAGCGGCTCGTGCGCGACTACCCGCGGAGTACATGGAACGAGACCGCGGAGTTCCAGCTTGCGATGTCGATCTTTCGCCAGGTCAAGGGGATGGAGTACGACCAGGGCGTCATGCGGAAGGCCAAGGCAAGCTTCAATCTCTACCTCAACAACCACCCGCGCGGGCCGCAGGTGGAGGAGGCTCGCGCCCATCTCAAGGAGATCGCCGAGATGGAGGGGAGGCACGATTTGACGATCGCCAAATACTACCTCCGCGAAAGCCAGCCCCGCGCCGCCATGCTCTATCTTCGCCAAGTGATCATCGCCAATCCGAGGACCGATGCGGCGCGCGAAGCACGCGAGATCTACGAGAGCATGGAGCAGCAGCGGAGCCGCTCGTGACCGCGATGATGCTCCCGTGGCGTAGCTTCCGCACCTTGCCTTTCGCCGGGCCATTCACCGTGCCCTTCACCTGGCCCTTCGCCGGGCTCCTGACCCTGTCGGCCTGTGGATACTCGCTGGATTACCGGCTCCCTCCCGGCGTGAGCACGATCGCCGTACCGCTGTTCGTCAACGACACGTTTCCGCTCCGCCGTGAAATTGAGTTCGAGTTGACAGCCCTCTTCCGCCAGGAGTTGCAATCCCGCGCCCGGGTCCGGATCGTCGACTCCGCGGCGAACCCCGATCTCGTGGTGCGCGGGAGGATCCGCGAGTTCCGGGAATGGGTGGTCGCCGAGACCCGAACCGACCAGAAGAGCGAATCGAGCGTGGTCGCCAACGTCGAGCTGGAAATCGAGAACTACACGAACGACACCGTGCGGGCCGAGCGCGTCTACGCGAGCGAGCCCTTCTCCATCCAGTCGGGCGAGACCTTCCAGGACGCTCAGCGCCGCGCCCTCCGCAATGTGGCCGAGAAGTTGGTGATCGCCCTGGAAGACTGGGGCGACGAGTCGCCCGAGGCTGCGCCAATGCCCTAGAATCCTTCCCGGCGGGACGACGCACGGGGGAACGGGAACCGCAGAGGACGCGGAGGAGTCTGATCCGTTCCTCTGCGAACCTCTGCGTCTTTTGCGTCCTCTGCGGCTAAGTACAGCTCGTCGTAAAAGGGTTCTCGAAATCAACAGAAGACGAGCTGTACTTCAAGGGGGTGGGCAAGCCGCCCCTCCGGTCCTCGCGCTGACGCGCTCCCCTCCGGTCGGCCGCTCTGCGGCCGCCTCCGGGCACGTCTCGGAGGCGACCGCTTCGCGGTGCCCGCCTCCTCCGACCGTTTGCTCCTGCGCAC
>Ga0187893_10001086_pt1 | contig 67791 bp, 62 predicted proteins | sample MA1701074metaG_FD_139574 | JGI IMG/M metagenome (GOLD analysis project Ga0187893, IMG submission 139574) | White microbial mat communities from a basaltic lava cave in the Kipuka Kanohina Cave System on the Island of Hawaii, USA - MA170107-4 metaG ...
CGCCACGGCAATCGTCACGTCCGCGATGTTCCGCACCTGACCGGTGAGGTTGCTGGCCATCGAGTTGACGCTATCGGTCAGGTCCTTCCAGACACCGCTCACATCGCTGACTTGTGCTTGCCCGCCCAACTTGCCTTCCGTCCCGACCTCCCGCGCCACTCGCGTGACTTCCGCGGCAAAGCTCCGCAACTGGTCCACCATCGTGTTGATCGCTTCTTTCAATTGCAAAATCTCGCCATGGACGTCGACGGTGATCTTTTTCGACAGATCACCGTTCGCCACGGCAATCGTCACGTCCGCGATGTTCCGCACCTGACCGGTGAGGTTGCTGGCCATCGAGTTGACGCTATCGGTCAGGTCCTTCCAGGTCCCGGCGACGCCCGGCACCACCGCCTGTCCGCCCAATTTGCCTTCCGTGCCGACCTCCCGCGCCACTCGCGTGACTTCCGCCCCGAAGCTCCGCAACTGGTCCACCATCGTATTGATCGCTTCTTTGAGCTGGAGGATTTCCCCGCGCACGTCGGCCGTAATCTTTTTCGACAGGTCGCCGTTTGCGACCGCCGTGGTGACATCCGCGATATTCCGCACCTGATTCGTGAGATTGCTCGCCATGGAATTGACGTTTTCCGTCAAGTCCTTCCAGGTCCCGGCAACACCCGGCACGGTCGCCTGCCCGCCCAACTTGCCTTCCGTCCCGACTTCGCGCGCCACCCGCGTGACTTCCGCGGCAAAGCTGCGCAACTGGTCCACCATCGTGTTGATCGTATCCTTGAGCTGAAGAATTTCCCCGCGCACATCGACCGTAATCTTTTTCGACAGGTCGCCGTTCGCCACCGCGGTGGTGACATCCGCGATATTCCGCACCTGGCCGGTCAGGTTGCTGGCCATGGCATTGACACTGTCGGTCAGGTCCTTCCAGGTCCCGGCGACACCCGGCACGACCGCCTGCCCGCCCAACTTGCCTTCCGTGCCGACTTCCCGCGCGACACGCGTCACTTCCGCTCCGAAGCTCCGCAACTGATCCACCATCGTGTTGATCGCTTCTTTGAGCTGAAGGATCTCCCCACGCACGTCGGCCGTGATTTTTTTCGACAAGTCGCCGCTGGCCACCGCGATCGTGACATCCGCGATATTCCGCACCTGGTTCGTCAGATTGCTCGCCATGGAATTGACGTTTTCCGTCAGGTCCTTCCAGGTCCCGGCAACGCCCGGCACGACCGCCTGTCCACCCAATTTGCCTTCCGTGCCGACCTCCCGCGCCACCCGCGTGACTTCCGCGGCGAAGGCATCGAGTTGGCGGACCATTTCATTGACGGTTCTGGCGGTCTTGAGGAATTCGCCTTTAAGATGATGATCTTCTGTTTCTAACGCGACAGTTTGTGTCAGATCTCCCTTTGCCACACCACCGATCACGCGCGCCATTTCATTCATGGGGCGAACGAGATCGTTGATCAGCCCGTTGAAGGCTTCGATCTCCGACTTCCAAGCACCGGTCGCGTCCGGAATAGACACACGTTCGGAAAGTCGGCCCTTTTTACCGACGACATGGCTGACTCGCTTGATCTCCTCGATGATTTTTCCATTATGCTCAATGATGGCGTTCAGTTCGTCGGCTATCTTACCGCCGATCCCTGTCCACTCAACGGGCACCTGAGCCGTGAAATCTCCTCTTCTCACGGACTTCAAGACCTGCAAAAGGACTTTCGGGTCCAGATCTTCTTTATCGAGTGAGCGTTTCACCATGGACATTCTGCTCCTCCCCTATGGCGAGGTGGCGATGAATGGCGTATTGAAGCATGCACAGCTCTACCTCCAAAATCGCAGCATTGGCCTTGTAGTCGATCACCAGACAGAATGAAACTAGGGTAATCCCCAGCATGATGGATTCTCGGCTCCAGCGTTCTATCCCGACCTCTGTGAATGAACGACCTCATGTCCTCGTGAAGGCCCTATGCGCCTGATGGATGGCGTGATACAGCTCATCGACGGCCGCCTCTTTCGTCAAAAAGGCATGGGCTCCGGCCATCGTTACAGCGGTATGCGCCTCTCCATCCATATTGACCGAAAGCCCACTATTTGGACCTGAGCATGGGACGCTTTGATGAGCCGCGTCGCTTCGACACCATTCATCTTCGGCATGTTGAGGTCCATCACCACCACGTCCGGATAGAGCTGATCGACCAACGCGACGGCCTCTTCTCCATTGATCGCTTCGCCGACCACGTTAATGTCGGCATATCCGTCCAAGATAGTTCTCAACCCCTGACGCACCATCTTGTGGTCATCGACGAGAAGCACGCGAATAGATGGCCCCTCATGACGCGCCGAATCATGCGCGTACTTTTGCTGCCCTTGCGGTTCTTTTCTGCTTGCTTCGGCATTCAGGACCGGACGCCCTTCAGCGTCTTCGTATGCGAGCGGCAGCACGAGGGTCGCCTTGGTACCCTGCCCTGGACCCGAGTGGACCTCAAAGCTTCCACCAAGCGCTTTCATACGCTCCCGGATACTGAACAGTCCGAACTTTGACGATACAGTGCCACTCGATGTACCGGCAAGAGCCGCGGCAAGATCGAAGCCCGCGCCGTCGTCACTGACCGTAATCCTCAGCACTCCGTCGCTGTGCCCGAGTGAAACGGCCACGGCTCCCGTCCCGGCATACTTCCAGGAATTGATCAGTAGTTCGCGCACTGACTGAAACATCAGCAGAGTCTGGTCTTCCGGAAGCCGGAGGCGACTGTCATCGGACATAGTGACAGTCACCACCATGCCATGCTTGTCTCGCATAGATTCGCCCAGCCACTTCAGGCCGGCCACAAGCCCATTATCGCGCAGCACCGGAGGGCTCAGTTCCGCCACGAGAGTCCGGGTGTATTGCAGCGCATCGGAAAAGACGGCGTCCGTTTCGTCCAAAATCTTCGCCACAGCCGGTATCCCGGCCCCAAACCGTTTGCCTTGCCCCACTTTCAACTTCCCCAGCACCAACGTCTGCTGCAAATGGTCGTGGAGTTCCGCTGCCACCCGTTTCCGTTCTCGTTGTTCGGTAAGGTTCAATTCAGTGGCCAGCGCACGTAGCCGTTCTTGCGAGGCTTCCAGCTCCTTCGTCCGTTCCCGTACACGGACCTCTAGCTCGTTATTCACTTGCCGCCGCATGCGGGCCATTTTTACATGCGTCTCGACGCGCGCTACTAATTCTCGGGCACTGAAGGGTTTGATGAGATAGTCGTCGGCCCCCGCTTGCACGCCTTCAATGCGGCTTTCTTCGCCGGCGCGAGCGGACAGCATAATGACGGGAATCGCGGCAGTCGTTGGATTCTCCCGCAAGGCGCGCAGCAAGCCGAAGCCGTCCAGCCGCGGCATCATAACGTCGGTGAGGATCACATCTGGCGGGTCGGCACGCGCCGCGTCCAATGCGGCGTGCCCATCGGCGACCGCCTGCACCTCGAATCGTCCGAGCAGCAACCGGCTCACATACTCCCGCATGTCGGCATTGTCGTCAGCCAGCAACACGCGGGGTCGAATCGCTCGTGACGCGTCATTCGTGACGCGTAAGACCTCCGAAGGCCTCACCGAAGATTCTTGTACACCAACTTCCTTTTCTACAAACGACGAGGGACGGGCGTCGAGCGACGAATCAGGTAGCCAGCGCAATGCTTCCTCGACGAATACAGGCGAACCGATGGCTGTTGAAGGCAATTCCGAATGGGTGCCGATGCGTTGCGGGTCCAGATGCGCCGTGCCGAACGGGATCCTGACCGTGAATGTGCTTCCCTCGCTGAAGATACTGTCCACACGCACAGCGCCTCCGTGGAGCTTGACGAGTTCCTGCACCAATGCCAGCCCAATACCCGTGCCTTCATGCGTCCGACCGCGACTATGCTCGATCCGGTGAAAGCGCTCGAACATGCGCGGCAATTCCTCGGAGGGAATACCGACACCCGTGTCCCGCACAGTCAAATGCGCGTGCCCATCGATGGCCTGCAAATGTACTGCGATTTCTCCGTTGAGGGTAAATTTGAGCGCATTACTCAGCAGGTTCAGGACAATTTTTTCCCACATATCGCGATCGACATAAACCCGCTTGTCTCTACTGAACGGTGGGCAATCGACAACGAACTTCAAACCGGCCTTTTCGCAAGCGGATCGGAAATTACTGGCAAGTTCCGCAGTAAAAGTGGGGAGGTCGGTCGGAACATACGACGCCTGAATACGCCCGGCCTCAATGCGGGAAAAATCCAACATGGTATTAACCAGCTTGAGGAGCCGGAGCGCGTTCCTGCGAGAGACGTCCAAGTCCCTAGCTGCACCCAGCGGAAGAATGCCATGCACGTTCACCAAAGCATCCTCCAGTGGACCAAGCATTAATGTCAACGGCGTGCGGAACTCATGGCTCACGTTCGAAAAGAACGCCGTCTTCGCCCGATCCAGTTCCGTTAGCGCTTCAGCCCGCTTGCGTTCCTCCTCATAGGATCGCGCGTTGGCAATCGATGTACTGATCTGGTTTGCCAATATATCCAAGAATCCGCGATACTCATCATCCAGTGGCCTACGCGGGCTAACACCGACGACCAATAGCCCGGCGAGACGATTCTGAGCTTGAGCATTGAGGGGCAGCACAACAGCCGTGTGTGGCGACTCGGGCCATACACCGCCAGGTAACACACCGAAATGTCGACTCAGGTCTGTAACGATCTCTGCTCTATTTGAATTCAGAACAGCGGCGATGGGCCAACCGGTTTCCACTTCGTCCTTGGCGGTCGTATCGATGCATCGTGGAGCCGCGGGGGACGTGTCCGACAGGCCAACTGAACCTGTCAACAGAGCGTTCTTGCCTTCCACATCAAGGAGATAAATCAGCGCAAACGGCACATCATGCCGGTTGCCCTCCAAGATTCGAACAGCGACGCTGCATGCGTCCTCGACGGATCTCGCTTCCTCGACGGTGCGCGCTGACAATTCCCGTAGCGTCTTCAATCGTCGCTCCCCGACGACGCGGGCGGTCGTCTCGCTGACAATGCAGAACACGCCGGCGACTCGGCCCGTTTCGTCCCGCACCGGATCGTAGGACACGTCGAAAAACGTTTCTTCCGGGTATTGATATCCAAATCGTTCCATAAAGAAGGGCCGATCACTCGCCCAATAGGCTTCCCCCGTGTTGATGACCCCTTCGATCAATTCCCTGAGACCTGCGCTCCAGAGCTCTCTCCATGATTCGTGAGCAGGCAATCCCAAGACGCGTGGATGCTTGCCGCCGAAGACTGAGCGGTATGCATCGTTATATAGCGTGATGAGCTCGCGCCCCCAAAACAGGACGATTTGCGCTTTGGAGGGAAGCAGGATACTTACGGCACTTCGCAGGCTTTGCGGCCAGTTCTGAGGAGGACCGAGCGTGGTTAACGACCAATCCTTTGCGCGGATGAGCGCGCCCATCTCACCGCCGCCGGCGAGAAAATTGATGTTCTGAGGGTCAAATGGTCTGTCTTGCATCAGATAAAGGGGTGCCAGCTTACTGGTCACATAGAGTCTAGTAAACCCCTAAATTATAAAACTAGTGGTCTCCCTAGCAGACCTTTCTGTCAGGAAATTGGGATCCTATTGTCTTGACCAGGGGATCTTCGCATCCAGAGGTGGAAGAACATGCGGTTTTTAAGTGAGTGTGTTTGGAATGGAGAGGTTTAGCGCGTAGGGGCTATGGCCCAAAGACTCTCAATGACGACATTCTGACATAGCTTATGGGCGTTTTATGCCGTCTTACGTCGAGATCGAACCGTGTGCTCCCTCGCTCGTTGATGGCCGGAGGGCAATCGGCGTCCCTTTAATTTAGTCTGTACGCTTCGTTTAAGCAGCGCCATCAGATCCACGACGTCTCCGCGCTTCGGCTCTTCCTCTGTTTCTTCACCCTCCGTAGCGGTGATGACTTCGGTCTGTCCCGCTTTGATCCGCTTGTCAATCAGCTTGAGCAGGTCTTCATGATAGACATCGTGATAGTCTTTCGGATTCCAGTCTCCCGTCATTTCTTCGACGAGCTTCATAGCCATGTCGGTTTCTCTGGACGTCACTCCGACGGTTTTGAGACTTTTCGGCAGCGCGTCCAATTTCTCGGCCGGCTTGACCTCATCGGCATAGCGAAGCGTATTCAGCACAATCATGTCGTCCACCGGAAGCAGGGCCGCCACGTACTGGCGCGTACGGATCACGACATTGGCGATCCCGACCTTGCGCGTCTGCTTCAATGTCTGCCGCAGCAGGGCGTAGCCTTTTTCTCCACGCCGTTCAGGCGCCAAGTAGTAGGGCGTCTCGAAGTACATCGGAGCGATCTCTTTTTCGTCGACAAATCGCAGGATGTCCACGGTCTGCGTGGCCTCGATATTGGCCTGCCGAAAATCTTCGTCGGTAAGCACGATATACCGCTCCTTCTCATATTCGTATCCTTTTACGATTTGATCCCAAGGCACCTCTTCTCCCGTCTCTTTGTTGTATCGCTTGAATCCGACTGGCTTCATGTCGCGGCGATCCAACAGAGTCAGATCGAAGCTGTTTTGCTTTTCTGCGGAATACAGCCCGACGGGAATATGAACCAGCCCGAAACTGATTGCGCCTTTCCACAGAACTCGTGACATCATGTGCCTCGCAGACCTATCGGCGGGATATTCGAGACCTCGGCTGCAGAGAGCCGAGGAGCGCCGGGACGATCTGTTTGGCCGCATCCCGAGCAAATGCACGAAGACTGCACATCACGGCTTTTTGTGAGTGCCGGATCTCGGATCGAAAACTATTTTTGATTTCACTCCAGGCACCTGCTGGAAATGAAGACCGGTTCCTTCGCTCCGGGAAATACGGATAGACGCCGGACTTCGTCTTGTCGCCCTCTTTCGATTCTGAGGGCATAATCGGTACTCCCTGCGTTTCGGACGGATAGTAGGGGTAGACTTTCGGCCTCCGCAATCTCTTCTCCAACATGCTGATGGCGTAACCGAACAGCACCACTCCCGCGAGCACGGCCATGGGCCGTTGGTCCAACTGTCGCGCAGGATTCAACAACCTCGTGGTGGTATGGCCGACGTCTTTGGCGATCGCCGCGGCAATCGTCGCCAGTTCCGACGACGTCACTTTTATCCCTTGTAGCTGCGCCCGTATCTCCTCGTCGAGCAGATGAACCTTGCGGCTGATCTCGGCGCGTGTTTGGGCAATGTCCTTCAGATCTTGTTCGATGGCATATGATCTTTGATCCATTGAGCGTCTTCCTTCATTGAATGGAGGGTTCGGCGCGGGATGAGATTGAAATCCTGCAAGGCTTGCGTTGCCCTGGCCAGGAGCGCTGAGCCGACGGCTAAGAGGATGACCCCGATCGCTCCATAGCAGGCCCACAATGGAAGATTGGCGAACTGATGCAGCAGCTGAGCTATCATGATGAGAGCGAATACACCGCCGATGAGGGTCAACCCTATTCCAACCCCGATCGAAACTGCCGCTTGGCAAGCCTTTCTAGTCTCCGCATGGAACTCGTCCCGCATGAGTTGGAGCTCTTGGCGGAACAAGGTCCGCACATCTCCGATCAGACCCATAAAAAGTCCGATCATTCCGTTCCTCGACGAACGCGTCTCTTCTTGAGCCGTCACGTTTGCCTCCAACTCCTCATGTGGTAGCGATTCTAGCAAGTCCGTTCAGAAGGACTACTCGGTAACGCCCTAGTCATGCGGCATTCCGGATTTGGTCACCACTGAGGGACAAATCGGATGGTATCGCTTGATCGCCCTCCAGTAATCCTACAGGACAGACAGCGAACACATCCGCGGCACGCACCACGAAGCGCTCGCCCTTTCGCACGGGAACGATCGAACGCCCGGTGAGCAATTCCCGTAACTCCTGCGATCTCCACTCCGGCGGCATCACGATGCAGGTCTCATCCCATACCGAGTCCGCTGATTCAGTCAGGCGCATGGCAATGAGCCGCGGCACAACCGCCATCACCATCTTCATTCCATGATGACGGACAAACGCCACGAGGCGATCTGCGGCAGGCCCTTCCGCCTCCAGCGGGATATATCGGCCACGCACAAACACCTCCGGATGAGTCCGCCGGCAATGAAGACCCGTCAAGATGAGGTACAACTTGATACGGCCGTCGTTGGCATGGTCCATGAGGCCACGCACCAGTTCCGCACGGTCGTTCCGGAGTCGAATGACATGTAACTCCTCCATCAATTTTCCTCGAAGCGCATAGTCGACGTGCCGGCGATTGTCCGGATCGACCAGATTCCAATCCCAGAGTTCAGTTCCTTGGTAAAAATCCGGAGTACCGGGTGCGGCGAGCTTGATCATCGTCTGCGCAAGTGAATTGATATACCCCGCACGCGCCACCTGCTCTTTGAATCCGAGAAAATCAGGAAGAAATTTGTTGGTGTGGCTCGGGGACAACACGGTTTGCACAAATCGGCGCACGCCTTCTTCATAGGCCTTGTTCGGATTGACCCAGCTCGTGTGGGCTTTCGCTTCACGTGTGGCCTTCTCCATATACTGTTCGATCCGACGACACAGATCACCGTGCTCATGCTCCGTTATTTCACCGGGCGGCCAAACGCCCATGCAGGTTTGATAGAACAGATATTCGTCGTTGGCATCCGGGACTGCCTCGCCGTCGACTTCGATGCGATGCCTTGCATTCCATTTTGCCCACCGGTTCACGTTTGCTTTCCATTGGTCCGGAATTTCGGACAGGACATTCAGCCGTGCTCGGGCATCCTCGCCACGCTTGGTGTCATGCGTGGCCGTGGCGGACAGTGCCTTGGGCCATCTGGCCTGTCGCTCGCTCATCTGGCGGTGGAAGTGGTCCGGAGAAAGGCCGAATTGCTGCGGCTCGCCTCCAACCTCATTGAGCGATAGAAAGCGATTGTACCGATAGAACGCCGTGTCCTCGATGCCTTTGGCCGTCACCGGGCTGGTCGCCTGCTGAAATTTCATGATGAAACGCGTGACTTCGTCGCTGTCCCGCACGCAGAGGTCATGCTGCTTCAGCAGCAACTCGCGAATGAAGTCGAATACCTCGCTTCCGCTAACGGGATTGCGGCGTTTGGCGTGAGCCACGGCCTTCTGGATGCATGCGCGATCCCGCTCGCTCACCGGCTCGGCTCCTTCCCTGACATAGGTGCGATAGACCGGGAAGCTGGCGATGATTTCCCGGATCGCGTTCGTCAAACTGTTAAGCGTGAAGTCTCTCGAGCCTCGATCCCGCTCCGAGATTACGTTGAGCTGATGGCCGAGCACGTTGACCTCGCTCGCCATGGAAGCCCGCATGATCAGCTGTTTCGCTTCATAGGCCACTTCGGCGTAACTTTGCCGCCACCCGGTCATCCGGTGATAGAGGTCGGTGAACGCTCGCTCATGCGCCTGGTTGATGAACAGGCCGTTGACGGTATTGAGAAACTCGTACCCGGTCGTGCCCTCCACAGGCCAAGCCTCGGACAGCGTTTCATCATTCGCCAGGATTTTTTCGACGACGATAAAGAGCGGAAGGTGCGTCGCCTCGTGCCCCCATTCGTGCCGGGCCCACAATTGGAGTTGCTCCAAATACACCTGCGGATCATAGAGCCCGTCGACATGGTCGATGCGCAGGCCAACCACGATCCCATTCCGAAGGAGCTGAAACACCATTTGATGCGAATCATGGAAGACCGAGGCTTCTTCCATGCGAATGGCGGCCAACTCGTTGATGTCGAAGAACCGCCGATAGTTGATCTCTTCAGAAGCGACTTCCCACGAAGCCAATCGATAGGCCTGTTCATTCAACAATTCATCGAGCAGGTCAAAGCTCTGGGGTATTCCCCGCGTGCCATTGAAGAGCCGGATGTTTTCCCCTACAAACGCGGCGACGGCCGGACTATCCCGCATCAATGTGGCCAGACGTCTACGGATAACCTCTGTCTCGCGTTCACGCTCTTCCAGCTTCGGCTCGCTGGTATCATCGACTCCCGGAAGATTGCGAATAGCCGTCAAAATGCTCTGCAACTCCATGGCCGCCTCGCCATGCTCGGCTTGGCCGTGATCCTGCACCCACTGGTCGAGCCTATATGCCAACACCTTCTCCCAGGTTCTGGTCGCCAAGGGCAGACGGCATGCTCCACACCGGACCACCAGATGCTCATCGTCATAGGCCAACGCAATGTGCTCCCGCTCAAGCACCTTTCCGTATTGGTCCGGCAGGATCGGCAGCAGAACCTTATTCTTGAGTTCTTTTTTGAGCGGCTGCCAATCGATATCGAACACGCGCGCATGACGGGACGCCGGCCCATTTTCCAGCACGTCGTACCATCTTCGATTCAACGCTTGGGAAATACCCATGTGATTCGGCACGACATCCAGGATCAGTCCCATGCCCAGTGCCCGGAGATCTACGCTCCAGTTACGAAACTCTTCTTCAGTCCCAAGTTCGGGATTCAACCGCGAGGGATCGATGATGTCATACCCGTGCGTGCTGCCGGGCACGGCGGCCAGTACTGAGGAACTGTAGCAATGGGTAATCCCGAGATCGTTCAGGTATGACGTCACGGATTGGGCGTGCCGGAATCCGAATTCTCCGTTAAGTTGAAGGCGGTACGTGGCGAGCACGGGAAGGTCTGGCATCATGACCCTCGTCGTGTCATGCGAGAGGCTGCATCGCTCTTGCCGGCACGGTTGTGTTGCGCGGAATGACGACGAGGCCTGTCGGGGAAACATGACAACCCGGAACGTGAGATGCCTCGCGGTGATCGATATCGCTTTCGGCAGGAATGCTGCTGAAGCGATCCGCAATCACCCGGGACAGCCGTACCTGCGCTCCGATATGGACCCCGTCCATGATGACGCATTCGTCCAAGCATGCTCCGGGCTCGATGCGGACCCCACCTCCGATGACCGACCGTTTGATCTGGGCATCCACGATTTGGCTTCCCTCTCCGATCATTGATTCGTCGGCACGGGTTTGCACCACCGACGCCGATGGGCCGTCATATCCCGCCGCGAGAATCGGCCACTCTTTGTTCCGCAAATCAAACCGCGGCGTTTGCCCCAAGAGATCCATATTCGCCTGCCAGTAGGCATCGATGGTTCCGACATCACGCCAATACCCTTTTTCTTCGTAGGGCCGCAGGCCCGGCACGTCATTCCGTAGAAAGTCATACACATAAGATTGTTGGCGTCCGATCAGGTCGGGGATGATATTCCGGCCGAAGTCGTGGCCTCCGGACCGGGCGGCATCTTGTTCGAGTATGCGCAACAAAACCGACGTGTCAAAAATATAGTTGCCCATCGAGGACAGCGCCATCGTCGGTTGCCCCGGAAGAGGCTTCGCGCGATGGGGTTTCTCATCGAATCCGATCATTCGATTATTCGCATCGACCTCGATGATGCCGAATTGAGAGGCTTGTCCGATCGGCACCGGCAGAGCTGCCACCGTGACCTCCGCTCCGCAGTCCCGATGAAATTGGATCATTTGCGAAACATCCATCCGATAGATATGGTCGGCCCCGAAAACCGCCACCACATCCGGCCGAAAGTCCGCGATCAAGTTGAGATTGTGATACACCGCATCGGCAGTCCCCTCGTACCATCCTCCGCGCGCGCGCATCTGAGGAGGCACAACGGTAATGAAATGATCTCTGATCCGTCCGGCGATGCGCCAGGACTCGCGGAGATGTTCGATCAGCGATTGCGAACGATATTGGACAAGCACATAGTTTGCGGTGATGCCGGAATTGAGCATGTTGCTGAGGACAAAGTCGACGATTCGATACTTACCTCCAAAGGGAATGGCCGGTTTCGTGCGTACCGAGGTGAGCGGCATAAGGCGCTCACCCTTGCCTCCCGCCATAATCATCGCCAGCGTCCGGACTTGTCTCATGACGAGCTCAATCTAGGCTTCCGCTCATTCATTCGATACTGGGAGAACCCCGAGTTTGCGCCGGCCGGACAATTTGCAGACCCCCAACCCCGCGGTTCTGGCATGGGGAGCTAATCCCGGCTTAAAGATTCAAAGCCTTGCGAATGAAGTCGACGATTTCGGCCGGACTTCGCTCCGCATCGACGGCCAGAATATCGTCCATCGGCTCCTCCAATGTATCCAATTGGCTCGTGAGCAATCCGGGATTCATAAAATGTCCCGTTCTCCGCTTGAGCCGCTCTTCGAGTACCTGAACTTCAGCGCGCAGATACATGAAAACGACTTCGGGGCCGACTCGCAAGTATTGACGATACGCGTGTCTGAGAGCGGAACAGGCAAGAACGGCGTCTTGTCGCTGGCCCAAACATTGCCGGATGACATCACGCAGGCGGGCCAGCCACGGCCATCGGTCGGCGTGGTCTAACGGGATGCCTTGTTTCAGCTTGGCGAGATTGTCTTCGCCATGAAAATCATCCGCGTCGACGAACCCCCAGCCCAGCGCCTGTGCCAACGCGGTGCCGATCCGTGTCTTGCCTGCTCCGGTTACCCCGAACATTACAATCACCATAGGCATTCACCTGAACGTTTTAGAAGTGATACATTGATGTCCGTCTGCGTGGGAACGAACTAGGCCGAGCCCTAGTCCCCTTTCCATCCATAGGAACGTACCTTCGAACCGGTGGCCGTCCCAAAACGGTCGAGTGTTGCTTTCGACAGAGGTGCAAGTACACAAGGAATTTATATGACCGTGGCTGAGCTACTAGTGAGGTGTCTCGAGAATGAAGGGGTCCGGTTCTTGTTCACTCTCCCGGGCGAAGAGACCCTCGGGCTGATGGACGCGCTGACGGATTCGTCGATTCGATTGATCGTGACTCGGCATGAACAGGGAGCCGCGTTTATGGCGGATGTGTATGGGCGGCTCAGTGGGAAGGCCGGAGTCTGCCTCTCCACGTTGGGACCAGGCGCCACGAATCTCATGACCGGTATCGGAGATGCCTTCCTGGATCGAGCACCCTTGGTAGCCATCACCGGACAGGCGTCATTGAGTCGGCGTCATAAGGAATCCCATCAGTACATCGATGTGATGTCGATGTTCAAGCCCGTCACCAAATGGAGCACCTCTATCCCAAAATCCGAGGTTACTCCCGAAGCGGTTCGCAAGGCATTCAAGATCGCCCAAACGGAAAAACCAGGCCCCACCCATCTCGAGTTGCCGGAAGATGTGGCCGACGAAAATATTGAGAGCGCCGGGGCAGTCACTCCTCTTCTCGTCCAAGCGCCGGTCATGCCCGAGCCGGCTCCCAGCCAGGTCGCGCGAGCTGCTCAGATTATCGCCGGAGCCAAGCGCCCGGTGATCCTTGCGGGGAACGGCGTCATCCGTGGAGGAGCCTCCGATGAAGTCCGCCGGTTCGCGCGGCGGCTCCAGATTCCCGTTCTGCACACCTTCATGGCCAAGGGCGTCCTGCCGGACAGCGATCCTCTCTCACTCTATACCCTCGGCCTTCAGATACGTGACTACGCCGCGATCGTGATGGAGCAGGCCGACGTCGTGCTCGCCCTCGGCTATGACTTCGTAGAATACGCTCCCTGCTTCTGGAATCCTCAGCGGGACAAGCGGATTGTGCATATGGATGTGTCGCCCGCGGAAGTGGATGAACATTATATTGCCGAAGTCGGCGTATTGGGAGATCTGCGCCTGTCGTTGGACCTGCTCGGTTCAAAGCTCACAACGTTTCATCCCTCCTGGGTCCGCGATGCCCGCGCAATCGTCCTCGATGGTTTTGAAGCGGAACTTTCCGAAGCCGCGTCATGGCCCATCCGCCCACAACATCTTATCCGGGAACTGCGGGCAGCGCTTGGGCCGGATGATGTCGTGATATGCGACGTCGGCGCCCATAAACTTTGGATGGCTCGCATGTTCCCGTGTGACGCGCCCAACTCCTGCATCATCTCAAACGGGTTTGCCGCCATGGGGATCGGGGTGCCGGGAGCCATCGCCGCCAAATTACTGTTCCCCCGGCGTCGGATCGTGGCCGTCACCGGTGACGGAGGGTTTCTTATGAATTCGCAAGAGCTGGAAACTGCGGTACGTCTCGAATTGCCGATCGTCATCCTGGTATGGCGAGACAACGGGTACGGCGTGATCCGTTGGAAGCAGCAGCTCCGGTATGGCCGAACGTCAGGCGTCGAGCTCGGTAATCCCGACCTCGTGCGCTTCGCGAAGAGTTTCGGCGCAGCCGGGTATCGGGTCACTGATCCAACGGAACTGCCATCGATGCTTCGCGAAGCCCTTGAGGCGAATGTGCCGGCCGTCATCGATTGTCCCATCGAGTATCAGGAAAATCTCAGGCTGGCTGAACGCCTGAACCGGCTTGCGTAGCACCGACTTTTGACTATGGTGTTACACACTATGGCGAAGTATCTGCCGGCCGAACAAATGTATTACTTTTTCGCTTTTTGATTGTTCCCACCTGGCTAGGGGTTTGCCTAGGACTATTTCAGGAGCAAACCCAGTAAAGTCCGTGGTTGATGAGGTAGTAGGGAGTTGGAACAGGCTGTGAATTTCAAAACCCGGGAACATGTACTATCGCCGGCTCCGCATGACCATCTGACTCAATCGCTCATCGTGATGCGCATGAAGCTTCGCCAGGCGGTGCCGTTGGTGCCCGACAAGATAGCCGCAGGGCTTCTGAATGATCTCGATCAGGCTCTGATACAAGCGCTGAACTACACACGGTCCTTGGTCGCTGAACTGGAACCGTCGGCAGAACGCGCGACGGTATCCTTGTCGATCACGCCAAGTCATGACCTGCATTGGTCAGTGCATGCCCAAGACAAAAGCGAAGCGCGCTTAACACCGGACAACGAGCTAAACAAGACGGAATCAAACCCTCAGCCTGCCACACTGCCGAGTAATTCTGAATTCAGCATTGAAGTGTCCCATCAGAGGCCGCGCATCCGTGTTTTGTTGGTGGACGATCACTCGATGGTGCGGCAAGGTTTACGCAGCCTTTTGGAGGGATATTCCGATATCGAAGTGGTGGGTGAGGCGGCGGACGGACAGGAATCGCTTGATTATGTCGACCACTTGCGGCCTTCGGTTGTCGTCATGGACCTGAATATGCCGAAAATGAACGGGGTCGATGCCACCGCAGCTATCAAATCGCGATATCCCCAGACGATCGTTCTTGGATTGTCGGTGAACGCGGGTCACGACAACTACGCAGCGATGACTCAGGCAGGCGCGTCGGCCCTCTTAACGAAGGAAGCCGCGGTAGATCAGTTGTACGACATGATTCATCAAGCCCTGGCAGCCAAACCATGACGGCACCCAGTCGATGAGGTGTCGCTTATACTTGATCATCCAGCGGTCTAGACGAACCGCTTCAGTGATCGGGAGTTCATCCGCAGTCGTGCCAGGATACAAGGGAGAGTAACGGTGCGCGTTTTCCGAAAAGACCGGGCGTATGTTCTCATATCTTCAATCACCGCATACTTACAAAATTCCGAATACGTACAGGAGGACCAGCAAACTGACTGGTACCCCTAATAGCCAAAGAATGAAATATCGCATGTCGTCCTCCCTTCAACAACGGTCACACAACACTGTATGATGTATGGCATTCTGATACCGTTTTCCCTGATCACCGATACCGGTCTCCATCCGGATTTCGGGAATTGGGGGGCGAGTCGGCGGCACAGGTGCTGGACATGGGGGCGGAAATGGGGGCTGTGGAGACGGAAACGGACTGGGATCCGGGGGAATAGGATCAGGATCGGGACCTGGATTGTACCTGGGCTGTTGTAGATCTGTAATCTGATGATCAATCGATATCATGATTGCACTGTAGCAATCCTATCTTTTTCATTCATCTAGGAGAGTCCCTTGAACATCGATCGCATAGCTTCTGTTAAGCGTCAAACCATCATTGGTGAGGTACAGCAATGAATACACGGCCGACCATCTTGCTGGCGGATGATCACGTCCTTGTCGCGGAAGGCCTTCAGAAACTGTTGGAGCCTGAATTCACGCTGTTGGGCATCCTTTCGGACGGCCGAGCGTTGCTGAAGGCTATCGAGGAATGTCCGCCGGACATCGCGATCGTGGATATTTCCCTACCGCTGCTCAATGGATTGGATGCGTCTCGTCAAATCCGCAAACACAACCCATCCATCAAAGTCATCGTCCTCACGATGCACTCGGAATCGAGTTATGTGATGGAAGCGTTACGCATCGGAGTGTCGGGCTACGTGCTCAAGCAGTCGGTCGGAGATGAGCTGGTACACGCTATCAAGGAGGTCCTCAAAGGCAATACCTACATCTCTCCCATCGTCCCGCAAAGCGTAGTCGAGCAAGCGATGCATCCACTCCCCACGGAAAGCGATGCAGAAGCGGGAGGTTTCTCGCATACTCTCAGCCTGCGACAGCGGGAAGTGCTGCAGCTCGTGGCCGAAGGCAAGTCCATCAAGGAAGTTGCGGCGGTGCTGAACCTGTCGACCAAGACTGTTGAGTTTCATAAGACACGGATCATGAGACAGCTTGGTATGCGATCCGCCGCTCAGCTGACGAAATATGCCATCGCAAACGGTCTCATCACCATTCACTAACCTGAACGTGAGGCATTCTAGATCGGTTGGATCTTACACGTGACAATGGAATGCCGGATTACAACTCCGTCATACCAGAGGCGAGCGCAAAGCGAATCAAATCGGATGTGGTACGGACACCAAGCTTGCGGGTAATGTTGGCCTTGTGAAACTCGACGGTCTTCATCGAAATATTAAGATCTTTGGCGATACTCTTGGTGGTACACCCATTGGCAAGCAGGACAAGAATTTGACGTTGTCGCTGGGTTAAGTCTGTCGTATAACCTTCCGGCCTCGACCATTCGCACTCCATGGCTTCGCGAATCTCCACGTTGAGCTTGGTAGACACGTACCGCCGGTTTATCATGGCACTCTTGACCGCTTCGTGCAGTTCATCCGAGGCCGACTGCTTCAGCACATAGCCCACCGCTCCCGCACGAAATGCTTCGCTCACATACACAGCTTCGGTAAGCATCGTCACAAATATGACCTTCACTGTGGGAACCAGGGATTTGAGCTTTCGCGCCGCTTCAAATCCGCTCATTCCCGGCATATTCGCGTCTAGGAGCACGATATCCGGTCGCAACTCCTTGGCGGCATCAAGCACTTCCTGTCCTGTCCGCGCGGTTCCCACCACTGAAAAGGTCGGCTCGAGCAATTGCTTCATGCTCTCCAGTACAAGGGGGTGATCATCAGCGAGCAAAATATGTGCACTATACATTGGAACTCCTTCGGTCTATCCGGACGGTCAGGTGCAATCTCGCCTGGCTCATCATCGTACATCTCGTGCTCATATTCAACGGCGACGATCCGGTCAAACCCTGTGATAGGCCTCATTCGGATTATGACATCGGCGAAAGAACCATCAGACTGGAGATATCCCTAGTGCACATCGCGATCCGAGCCTCTCACCACAGACTGAGGTTTGAGAAGAGCGAACGATCCGCGTAGTCCTCTGCTCCAACCCCCTATTCTCTGCATCGTTGGATTTCACATATCTGTTGCCATGCATATCCATGCATTCCATTTCATCCGATACCATTTCGGAATGTATTTGTCGCCGTATCGTATTCTCTCTAGGTAGCAAACTAGTCGCTCTACGTTATGTTCCTCTTTTCCATAAGCCGAGCCTTTCGCCCAAGGGGTCTTCCGAGTACCTGCCCTGTCAGAAGCGCGGTAGCGTCATAATTATGATTCGCATCTTACTCGCACTACAACTTGGGGCGATGACTACGCTGTTCAACTGCAGTCCCAGCTGGGCGCAAGTGACGCTCTGGGAAGCCTATCAGTCGGCCGGCAATCAAGCAATTCAGGACCAGCGGGCGGCGGATGCCGAACGGTTATTGCTTGCCGCCGTCAGACATATTGAGGGGGTGAACTCCGAAGACCCTCGATTGGCTAAGACACTGAACAACCTGGCTGTCTTGTACGGCACACAAAACCGGGAAGTGGAGGCCGAGCCGCTGCTTCAGCGTGCGTTGGCTATCAATGAAAAGGCATTCGGATGGCAACATCCCGCTGTGGCATTGACGCTTCAGAATCTGGGGATCATCTATGCCGCACAAGGCAATTTCTCGGAAGCACATAACGTCTTGAGCGAAAGTCTCGGAATCTCACTGCTCGTCTTTGGCAGTACCCATCCGCGTATCGGTTCAACTCTTCGAACGTTCGCGACAGTGTACGCCCTGGAGGGGGACTTTCAGGAAGCGAAACGATTGGCGGCCAGCTCAATCTCCGTATTCGAGCGCGCGCTTGGAGAACGGCATCCGGAAACCACCTTAAGCATGGAAATGATGATTACGCTCCTGTCGATCATGCATCGCGAACCTGAAGCCGAACGACTGGAGTCGCGCCTCAACAGGATCCGCCAAAGAACGACTGCTCCAACTGAAGTACCTGAAAGGGCCGATTCGAACTGTGATAGTGCCCTGTTGAAATGACATTCCACCACTGACCTGAAGGAGGTCTACCATGCTGAGCTGGGCTGTAACTTTTCTCGTCATAGCTATCATAGCCGGAGTCTTGGGACTCTCAGGGGTCGCAGGAACGGCTACCTCTATCGCTTATATCCTTTTCGTCGTTTTTCTGATTTTTGCCGTGATTGGGTTGATCATGGGACGCAGACCGCCTGTCACCTAGTCGGTGCTGTTCACCCGGAGGGGGTCCGATCCCCCTCCGGGACGCTGATCGTATTTCCCGGGTATGGCGACGCTTACTTCAATCTCGACGGGCAACCATTCACACCTACTTCATCCTGACATTTGGTAATCTGTTGTCTGAATAGCCCCTATTGTCCTCCGGAAGAAGATGGAGGATTCGGCAGTTCGACCGGCGGGGTTTCAATGACCTTCACGGCTTGCCCCTGTTCATTTATCCCAATTGTCACTCGTTGACCGACTGAAAACCGCCTGAACAACTCAGGGCGCACCATTTCGAAAAAGACCGGCTTGCCAAGATCGGTTTTTAACAGCCCCTTCCTCGTCGCGAAATCCAACTGGTCCAATGTGCCCGACACCACATGGTCCACCCGCGGATCATCACTGTCTCGTGAAACTTCGACTGTCTCCGCGGCAAGGCCATATCCCCCATGACCGGTGTGCCCCACGAGAACAGCGAGACAGACACAGATGATTCTCCATGATGGGTTCAGCCGCCTGTCGAATGACTCGAGCGTTCTGGAACGACTCAATGATCCTAGGTTACTATCATAGACCGACCTGTCAACCAGCTTAACCCGATTGTTGGAGTTCAACTCGCTCACACTCATTGTTGCTTCCTCCTCGAGTAATGCCCGACCCAAGTACTGACGTACTCTAGTTAATCTGCGGCATTCTGATACCTAGGAAGGACTCTAGAAATCCGTCTTTTGAAATACCTGACGTTACGGGAGTTGACCCGGACACACTAATAATTGCAGCGCGCCCGGAGATGGTGCGCCACCATTTGAAGAGCGGATCGTAAAAGGGTGTTGTCGATTAGCGATGGAACTCGCCGCGCGGATGGGAGATCCATTATTCAGCAGCGCTGCACGGCTTGAGCTGTTCTACCGTAAACCGGTTGGCCTTCATCACGACTGCGGAACTTCGCTAGGGAATCCACTAGTAGGCGATCGCTATGTCTTCAATCACACTATCGCCTAAAAGCAGTGGGCTGGCGATGAGACATACTATGCGCAGATATCAGGTCACGACATTGAGCTCGTGGTTGTTGATGGCCGGTGTGCTCGTCCCCTGGTGTCGCCACCGCCCGATTAGTCACAAGGCCGTAAAGACGGTGACCGACACCTGTTTGCGCGCGCTCGTGCGTGGACGTGGATAGTACGCCGCCACGTGCCGTTATACCCTTGCATTGACCTGACGTGTCCGCTTTGTCGCTTGCCTGACGCTAGGCTCGCTGGAATTCATAGGGTGAATCTTGGTAATCGCCCCACAATTGATACACCGCAGGCCGTAACATTGCCACGCAAAGTAGTCTGTGGCGCCGTAGAAATAATCATGGACCTTAAATCCACCGCATCGTTCGCATACCATGAGAGTACTCCTTCTTTTAATTGTGGTAAGCCTGGACTCGGGATCAATCCCCCGACGTACTTCATGCTAAGCACAAAAACTGCCACGCAGATCGCCGTGGGCAACTCATTGAAACTTCAGCAATTTCGCAACGAGAGGTATCAACAATGACGGATGAGCAAAGTGGACAACTTGTCCTTCGCGAGATAGAGAGGAACCGGAAAGGTCACAGAAGTGGTGGGATGAGATATTCTTGGCCATCCATCGAGCCGATTTCCGGAGGGCGTCCAGCGACACGATATGTAGTTGCTATATGCAGGGAGGTTGAGACATGCACAATCCGAACATCCTGATCGTCGACGACGACGCCAATACTCAAACTCAGCTTCGCGGAATCCTTTCAAAAGAAGGGTACGACGTCGACACTGCCTCCAACGGACAGGCCGCTTTAGGTGCTGTCAGCAGACAGACGCCTGATCTTGTTCTGTCCGATATCAACATGCCGAAACTCGATGGTCTCTCTCTGCTTGGAGAGTTGCGCTCTCGTGGACTTGAGATGCCGGTCATCCTTATGACGGCGTACGGCAGCCTCAAGACCGCGGTAGACGGCATTCGAGCGGGCGCGTTCGACTACATCAGCAAACCGTTTATCCAGGAAGATGTGCGGCTGGTGGTCCGTCGGGCGCTCGAGCATACGCAAGTATCCCGCCAAGACCATGAATTGAAAGAGCAGCTTCACAATCTCTCCCTCTCCGATCATCTGGTGGGGAGCAGTCCGGCTGTCGTTTCCGTCTACAAGTCCGTCGCCCGGGTGGCACAAACAGATAGCACCGTGTTGCTCGAGGGAGAAAGCGGCACCGGCAAAGAGCTCATTGCCCGCGCCATTCATGCCAACAGCGCACGCAGTGCCGGGCCCTTCGTCACGGTGGATGGAGGAGCGTTGACCGAAACCCTGCTCGAGTCCGAACTGTTCGGCCACGAACGCGGCTCGTTCACCGGCGCAGTCGGGGTGAAGAAGGGACTGCTGGAGAAAGCCCATCTCGGCACATGCTTTCTTGATGAAGTAGCCGACCTCTCGCCTGCACTGCAAGGCAAGCTGCTTCGCGTGATCCAGGAACGAGAATTCCGGCGCGTCGGCGGTACTGCAACCCTGACAGTCGACGTTCGCATCATCGCCGCATCCAAAAAGAACTTAAGTTCTCTTGTTCAGGCTGGAACGTTTCGCGAGGACCTGTACTACCGACTTAACGTGGTCGCGATCGGCATTCCTCCGTTGCGAGAACGCATGGAAGACATACCACTCCTGGCTCAGTACTTTGTACGGCTATACGGCGCGTCCAAATCAAAGCCGGTCACGGGGTTTTCCACCGAGGCCATGAACGTGCTGACCCGCTACTGGTGGCCGGGAAACGTGCGTGAGTTGGAGAATGCCATCGAACGTGCAGTGGCCCTGACTCCACATCCAATCATCTGTCCCCAAGATCTGCCTCAGGTCGTCCAGGCGGCCCCCGTGCAGGCCGTGGCTCATGCCCGAGGATGGGTGACCTTGGCGGAATTGGAACGGGAACATATCGTACGCGTCTTGAAACACCACCACCAAGACCTCGGCCGATCCGCCGCAATTTTGGGAATCCACCGCAAGACACTTCTACGGAAACTCAGGCAGTTTGGCCTCGCAGATCAACCGCGGACAACCTATCTGGCTCCGGACATGTTGTCTGAGACGTTATCGACAGAATCATTGTCGACAAATCACAAACCGCATGAATTGGATTATTCACCTTCATAAGCGGATGGACCGTTCTTTGCTAATGTCCCTTATCCTTGTATGGTCAACATAACGTGGAGAAGCCGACATGAACGGCTACGGCAAACGGGTGCTGATCATCGACGACGATCAAGATATTCGCTGCTTGACCGGAATGGCGTTGACGGATGCCGGATATGATGTGTATTCGGCATCCGACGGCTTCGAAGGATCTGAGGAAATGAAAAAACGTCGCCACGATGTAGTTCTCGTGGATTACCACATGCCACGATTGAACGGCTTACAGTTCATCGAACTCTGCCGTGCCATGTGGCCGGCAACGCCCGTCATTCTCATGTCCGGTGATATTTATGTGACAGAGCATTTCGATGAAGTAGACGGTGCGTACACGTGCGTGGCCAAGCCCTTTGAGTTGTCCGTGCTGCTTGCGCTCGTCAACCAAGCCTGTGGGGAATCGCAGCCAATCGTCGGGACAGCGTAGCCCCTCCTGAACAGTACGGCTCAGCATTCACGCAACCGTCGCTCAATCCCGCGATTCGCTGAGATCCGGCACGCAAGCATGCGGATCGAGCTGACACCCGAAGCGAAGACGCATTCGGCTAATCCATTTTTAGGAGTTTTCCGGAAACTGCATCGATGTAGACCTTGTGCTTATTCTGTGCCGAGTCGATCATTTTCACTTCATAGACCGCCCGCCCATCTTTCCGCTCCAGCTCAGCTTCGATGGTCCTTCCATTGGTTACAGTGGCCTCGGCTGTGCGCACGGCATCGATGATCGACACATTCGCCTGCCGAAGCAGATCCGCCTTCGACGCGTGATGCATTCCGCATCCGCCGGCCATCCCCATCGTTGCCAACCCAATGATCCAATATGCTCTATACATGACGCTCCCTCCTATGAAGACCACTTTTTGTATACGTTCTCCTGCTGTACTATAGCTCTGTGAGCGCTGGTGCCCACACCATTTATCATAGACCCGTTGCGGGAACGGTGTACCGCTCCTCGATCGCAGAGCGTATCAATTGGCGGCTGCGTTCGGCACCGAAGGATGGCTGCTGTTCAATCCGCCGAACGGCATTGGCCAACTGCGGATCCTTAATGCCTTCCGACATCCATGTGCTGTAATCCCCCCGTCGAAGATGATGCAACCACGTCTTCTCGTCCACACCCTCCGCCAACTGCATGAATAGGATCAGGTTGTGCGCGCGCAGGTTCAGCGCATTTTCAGGACCCCTGAAGTAGAAGCTTCGATCGGTGGGCAACTCGCCTTCGGCATATTTCCGGCGATGACGTTGATGGTCCGCTTCACAGGGAACAATGCGTACCCGGTGGGGTGACTCTGTGGACCGTCGATCCCAAAACACCGCTTCACCATGATCCAGTGCCGTAAGTTCCTCCTTCGGGATAGGCAGATCAAGCGTCTCACAAAACCTCCTGATCGTACCCGCCGGGTCCTCTCCCAAGGACACTACTATATCCGCCGTACGCAGCACCGATTTCGCGACCTGCTCCGGATGCACCGTGACGTAGATCATACCGGTCAAGTCTTGCGCCAGGACTGCCTGAACCGGTTGCCATTCGCGCGGCAGCAAATGGTGCGATTCGTCGACGAGCACCCAATGAGGTCGTCCGAACTTGGCTCGACGTTCCTGAAGGGCTGGCAAGAGGGCCAAGAAAAAGGCCGGACGATCGTGCAGCGGTACGCCCACAAGGTTGACGACCACGTTCGTGTTCGGGCCTTCAAGGGCTGTGAGAATTTCCGTCACGCTGGGACCTCGTTGAGGAGTTCCAAACATGACCGCTCCGGCAAATCCCTCATAATCTCCCTCCGGGTCGATAATACAAAACTGATAGCCCTGTTCTATCACCCGCTCGAGAATCCCAGTGGCCAAGGTCGACTTTCCGCTTCCGGAAGAGCCGGCCAGCAATAGATTCAATCCGGTGGCGGGAATGGCGACCTCTGTGCCGTTCTGCCGTGTACCGATCAGGATATTGCGGCGGCTCGTGCTGAACGGAGACACCTGCATGTCATGCTTTACGAGTTCATCGATGATTTCGGAAACTCCACATCCTTCCGCACCAGTGGTGACCCAATCGGCGCTTTCCTTGAGCATCGGCACAGCATTGGCCACCGCCACCGCATACTCACACTGATTCAGCAAGGCATGGTCATTTTCCGCATCCCCGATCGCGATGACGTTGCGCGGCGACAATCCCATTTCGCTCAAGGCGGCCACAAGACCGCTGGCTTTGTTGATGCCGGCCGGAACGACCATGACCGCATCTCGATTGAAGATGACTTGCAGCTCAAGTCCCAGATCGCGAATGGCCGCAAGGAGCGTCAGCTCATGCGGTCGAACCGTGCTCACGATCGACTCCGCGACCGAGAGTCCCGGCACCTTCCGGCGACGCAACTCATCGACGAACGCCGCAGGAATCTGAGGAGCCAACGATATCTGTTCCCGTGTAGCGGGCCGATAGAGCACGGCGCCGTTGTCAGCAACAACTCGCTCGCACAGTGCGATTTCAGGAAAGATGCTGAGGATATCCGGCAGCAAACGCCCGGTAACCAGAACGATTTTCCGCCCGGATTGGATGAAACGTTCGAGAGCCGCGATTGTCTCAGGTTTCACCCGTCCGGCACTTGCCAGCGTGCTGTCATAATCCGTTGCTAGTGCCACGTATTTCATAGGAATTGGACCATGTAAACAGGATTTTCTCTGAGATGGATATGAATAGTCGTGAAGGAGTACTGATGCGAGACACGCACGGTAGTCGAATTGCAGCTCAGAACGCCGGTCGAAACGTGCGACCCATCACCGCGACGCGAGGGTCCGTACTTCCTCAGAGCCATACCCTAATAACTCTATAGAACTCAACTCCCCGAAACACGAGTTCCCTCCCAAAACGTATATGGCCGGTTTCCATAGTAGCCGTATCCGTAATAACTGTAATAGCCGGCGAATGGATAGTTCGACTTGGTACGTCCGTCCCAGACGGTCATGTCACGTATGACGATCACCGGATAGTCATACGTCGCCTTTTCACGCGTTTCTGTCCGGAGGCCTACAATCTCACCAATCACCGTGATTCGTGAGCCTTCCTCAAAGATTGCGGGATCGATGATTTCACCACGACTGTCCACTGCGAGAAATCGTCCTCGTGACGACGCCCGGTTATCGAGCGGAATATGATCCTTGTTCAGAGGCAACTGGAGCACTTCGACTTTTGTACGATCCGTCTCACGCGCCGCAGTGAGTACTTCTCCGCCCCATACCACTATCTGACCTTTGTACGCATCGGGAGAGGCTTTCACCTCCTCATATGTCAACTTTTGGTTGACCTGAGCCGCCAACCGATCAGGAATGACCTGATACCGGTTACATCCCCCAAGGAAGACTGAGAGAACCGCATACGCGACACACAATCCAGGCGTGACTTTCATACATCACCTTTCCAGTTTACTGCTCGGTTGATCACCTTCATAACCGGAGCGCCGCCGGGCAGAAGTGCCGACGATCATTCACCACCACGGTACTTTATAACTCTGCAAAACGCAGACCCGTTTTCACGTAGCACATCCCTTCCGACCTTAGCGGCTCGGGTATGTATCACCTGCTTGTTGATGAAGTTCTACGTGAGCATGAGCGACTCGAAACAAGAATATGGGGCGCTGCCGGACAAGATGTCTGCGCCAAGACAACTCATCCTAGGAAAAGAGCTACGAACTTAGTTACGGCGATATGTTGCTGCAGATATGCGGGCACTGTGCTTGCACACAATGAGCCGTACGTATGGGAGTGGAGTGAATATTATGAATCAAATTACCTTCACAGAAGTCGGAGACGCATTGACTCCATGAGTTCTCTTCATCCCGCACCGGCGCCCCGGATTCCCCCGGCACCAACTCCACCACCGACTGAGTCCACTCCGCACAAGTCAGGCATCGACAGACACCTGTGGGAAATCCGCCCGATTCGCGACCTTTTTATCCTCGGCGCAATAGTCGGCCTGCTCTGGTTTCTCTTCGCGCTACACCAGGTCTTTTTACCCGTGTTTGTCGCACTCCTATTGGCCTATCTGGTCAATCCGTTTGTGGACTACGCATTCACACGCTGGAAGACTCCACGTCCCGTCACGGTGGGAGTACTGATGCTGTTCCTTGCTCTTGCTGGAGTCGGCATTGGTCTTTGGCTCATTCCGCTTTTGGTGGAGCAAGCCGAAACGTTGATACAGAAAATCCCCGTCTATGCCAGGAACCTCTCACAACGCTATGAGACCATGTTCGGCAGCTCGTCGGTCAGTCTAGGGGACTTTCTCGGTCGTCTGCACGATGATCCCCTAGCGACGATTCAACCGCTTCTCTCGGGAACCGGTCAGGCATTTGGCCTCCTGGGGCAGCTGCTAGGGATCACTGCCAATGTCGCGCTTTATGCGATCTTGATTCCGGTCTACTTTTTCTTTTTTCCCTGGCATTTCGACAGCATGAGCCGGACCATCGTTCGCCTCATCCCTGTCTCGCATCGACCGCACACGCTGCACGTCTTGCGTCGAATGGACATGGCCGTGCGAGGTTTCTTTTTTGAACGGCTCCTCATCGCGGTAATCACCGGTGTGTTGTATGCGGGAGGCTGGTCGTTTGCCGGGGTCCCCTATTGGTTTCTTCTCGGCGTTGTCACAGGTTTGGCGTCCCTCGTCCCATATCTATCCGCCATCGGATGGCCGGTGGCGGTGGCACTCAAATATGCCGATGCCCTCACTACCGGCCAATGGGCCACGAGCGATTGGATGACGATCGTGTTATGGCCGAGCGTGGCCTACCTGATCGTGCAATTCATCGAAGGGTGGGTCCTGACTCCCTGGTTGCAGCGTCACTCCACCGACATGAGCGCGGCGACCATTCTGATCGTCGTCTTCATGGGCGGCGCCGTCGGTGGACTGTTCGGACTGATCTTTGCGATTCCGGTGGTTGCCTGTCTTAAGATTTTGATCGATGAATTTGTCAGACCCCGATGGCTTCAGTGGGTGCGCGAGTCCTAACGCTGGGATACGGACAGTCGACTCATCATCGATATCAAGATAGTCGAGCAGTAGACGCCGCGTCATATCTCTAGGGAATATCCGAGTACGGGGACCGTTACGAATCGGCGTAGATTGATGAGTACAAGATTGTCGCATTCGATCAAAACGAATCGGAAGAGAATGCACTGATCCTTCAAGAAGGAGACGATGATTGCAAACCCAGCCCGTATCAGACCAACAAGAGTGCATCAATGCCTGCTTCTCGTGCGCCCAAATGTGCGAGACATGCGCGGACGACATGATCGGCATGGCACACCACGACCATGATGATGTCATGACACGCTGCATACGGCTTTGCCGCGATTGCGCAAGTATCTGCATCCTGGCCGCCCAATGGATGAGCCGATCCTCCCAGCAAGCTGAGGCTCTTTGTCGGCTCTGCGCGGAGATTTGTGATCAGTGCGCGGAATTATGCGAACGCCATGCGCCCCATCATCCATTGTGCGGTCCTTGCGCAGAGGCGTGCCGGCGGTGTGCGGAGAGCTGCCGCGAAATGGTAGGAAATGGAGTCCGAACGACCTGATGATCGATCGACACAAAGGGCGGAACCGCATTGGAGCCGTGGTCTTCTCTCTCGAGAGCATGCGAATGTTCCTTGTGGTCATCATAGTGTTGGCTATCGTTGTTGGAACGTTACCGACGGACGCCACGGCTATTGGTTCGGTCCAGATCGCCCTATCAACCGATCCCAACACCGGACAAGCAAATCCGGATCCGAAGCCGTCCGGTCCCATGCCGGCTCCACCGACGGACCCAAGCCCGGGACCGACTGACCCGACTCCGAAACCCTCAGGGCCGATTCCGGTTCCCCAGCCTCCCGTTCCAACTCCGAACCCATCGCATCCGCCATCATCATCTGGCCATGGTTCTCAGTAAGAATCATGATTGGAGGGCTTCGATGACACCATTATATGAGCATCAATTCAGATGGGGCGGATCATTCTTCGGCGCGGGGTGGCACGAGTGTTATTGCGTTTCCTTCATATCAGACGCTTCGCTGCAACGAGGATATCTATACCAATATCAACCTTATTGATTGATGGAGCTTCCCCATGTATGCACCACTGCCGGAACGGATCTATGAGCCGCGACCCTATGACCTTCATGATCTTCACGGTATTTCAGATCGCACGCTCGATGCGCATGTCCATCTCTACGAAGGCTATGTCAAAGAAACGAATACGTTGACCGCCCAAATACGAGACATCCTTGAGAGCGGCAGGGCGGATCAGGAGGGAATGCCGGCGTATTCGGAGCTCAAGCGTCAATGCGGTTTTGAATACAACGGCATGGTGCTGCACGAATACTATTTCGACAATCTCATGATCCAGGGATCGCCCGACCCTGGTGCGCTTTCACCATTCAGGGAGGCGACGGAAGAGAGCTTTGGAACGTATGACGCGTGGAAACTCGACTTTGTGAGTGTCGGGAAGATGCGTGGAGTCGGCTGGGCTATATGTTATTTGAATCCACATAATGGCAGGCTCTCCAACCACTGGATTACCCTCCACGAAACAGGCCATATCGCCGGCTTCGTTCCGGTCTTGGTCATGGACGTCTGGGAGCATGCCTTTCTATTAGACTACAAACCTGCTGAGCGCCCCTCATATATCGAGGCATTCTTCTCCAATATCAATTGGAAGACGGTCGAGCAGAGGTTGAATCGCGCCCATGTGCCGTCGCCCGTTTCACAATGACTCAACCGAAGAGATAGGTCACCGCGCCTACTTAGTGCTGAACTTCAGCGAATATTCTGCGCAACGCGTTTGAGAGGGTCGGTCAGATCTATGCCGTGGGAGATACATTCTATGCGGCACCTCGCGCCAAGTGAATCATAATGCCCAAGTAATCCTGCACATGCCGTGTGACGAGAAAACGATTGCGCGCGAACTCCTTCGCCTGGTGACCGATCGCTTCCATCCGCTCCGGCTCATTGAGCAAACGTTTGATATAGAACGCGGTACCAGCCGGCGAATTGACGGTGTAGCCGGTGTAGCCATGTATTAATTGCACAGTGATGCCGCCGGTATCGCCGCCGATGACGGGTTTGCCTTTCCACATGGCCTCTGTCACCGTCAGGCCGAACCCTTCGCGCACTGATTTCTGAATGATAATGGTCGCCGCCCGCTGCAGGGCATTGATTTCAAGGTTGGCTGTGGGTGGCAGCAACAGGAGTTGGACATCGGGATCCATACCCACCGCCTCCTGCACCTCGGCCAGAACGGCCGCGCCTTCGGGATCATCGGTCGCCGTGCCGCCTGCCAATACCAGACGGCAATCGTGACTCTGTTTGACGATTCGGTAGGCGGCAGCCACCCCCAGTGGATCTTTAAATCGATCGAATCGCGACACTTGCAGCAGGATCGGCTTATCGGTCGGCACTCCGAGTTTCTCCAAGACCGACGAGATTTCTTCCTGCGTGAGTTCACGGTTTTTGTCGCTGAATGGATCGATGGACGGATATACGATGAATTGCGGCACCGGCAAGCGACGCGCAAACTTGGGAAGCGACACAATCGCCGCGTCGTATCGCGACACGAACGGACGCAGAAACTGCCACACCGTTGGCTGGGGAGTGGATACATCGATATGGCACCGCCATAACCACCGCGCTCCCGACGGACGGGAACCGATGAGGGCGGCCGGCTGCGGGTCGTGAATCATGGTGAAGTCGGCGTCGAGGTTCAGATCCTTGGCATTCTCGCGATTGATCTCAAGGTAGGCATCAAACATGGCTTTGGTAATGTGTTGCGACGTTCCTTGCAACGCGTTATGAAAACTTTTTGTCGTGTGATAAAAGGCATCGGAGCCGGTCATCACTTCCCCAGCGAGTCTTGATTCCCAATTCCTCGAATAGGGGCAGCAACCGATGCAGCATCTCGGCCACACCCCCGCCGTAGCGGGTGGAATTGACATGGAACATCCGCGTCCCTTCCAAGCGCCGACCCAGTTGCCGAAGAGATTCGATCGTACCGGGTGGTGCGACCGCCCGGTATTGTTCAAGCAGTTCCGCCATGCGTCGTCATCAACTCGGCGTCGCATAACGCGACGATGCGGGCTCTCATGCCTTCCAGATTAAGGCCCAAGCGCACCACGCGTTGGATGTGAGCTGCCAGCCCCGGCATATTCAAGCCGTCTTTTGCAGACAGCCAATGTGAAAAATCGTCAAAACCAGGTGTTTTCCGCATCCGCGCCTCGCAGAGATGGAAATAGAGCTCACCGGCTTCGATCTCATGCACGGCGTGACGAAAATCCAGCAGCGTCCAAGCCTGGCGGTCCAACGGTGTTTCAATGACATGGGACCGTATGAAGTCGAATGGTTCGCTGCTCATCGCACGAGAGACCGTCGGATGAGACGTCAAATGGTCATCGATAATGGTGACAATGTCCTGGCGTAAAGCCTCGAGAGAAAGATACACGAAGGGATCCAGCACACCCAGTCGTTCACCGAGGACACGATCATGTGCGTACAGGGCCACCCACGTGGCGAAGTCGTTGGGGTACAAGGTTTGGACATAGGCGTGGCGCAGGTAAAAACTGTGCGTATGATAATAGATGGCATCTGATGGAACTTCTTCCATGAGCTCTAAGAGACGGCTCACGTCCGTTGCGCGCTTCCCCAAGACCTCGCGCAGTTCCATACAACTGACAAACTGAAACGGACGTACGGCGCGATGGTATTCCGGCATCATGACGTTCAGACCGCCTGCTCTCCCATCCCTAATATTCCCTTGTCTACGATTCGCATCGTCGAACCTCGCGCATATGAATGCGCTGCGCCCTCTCTAGCGGTCGATCAACCGCGAGAACGTGCAGCTTCCTTTGCCGTTTCCGTCATCGAATCTTGAGCCTGTTTGGCGAATTCCTTCGCCGAACGCCCGGCCTCTTGGACGGCTTCCTGCCCTTTATCGTAATATTCCTTTCCTCGTTCCACCGCCGTATCCCAGGCTTCCTCACCTCGCTCAAGAATGTCGTCTTTCGTGCGGTCGGCATAGCCGCGCAGCATACCGCGAAGTTCGGTACCCGTCTGCGGTGCGAATAACAGCGCGACGCCGGCACCGATCAAAGCTCCGGCCATGAAGGCCGACCACCCGGTCGTTTCGCCCATTTCTTCATCGTAATGATTTCTGCTGTTCATGGTCGCTTCCTCCTCTGATGAATAGAACTTCTGTTTTTCTCATACTCATTGCTTTTTGACTTCGCGTTCTGCCTCAAACCAGTGCTCCAGATCGTTGCCGTGTTTGCATCCGCTTTCCAGGTACAGAATAAATGCCCGCTCGGCGATGCGACGGTGCGTCGACGTATCTTCGCTAGAACTCGGTTCTTGCTCAACGGTTGACGTTCTCTGTCGAGTATTCGTTGAGCTGCGCAATGACCGCGCTTCCCGTTTCGCAGTTCCTCCAACGATAGAGTCCGTGTTTTCCGTCTCTAGCGGGGGGACGCTTTCCGTCGGCCCTTTGGGTCCCGACGGATTCCGGGTCGTATGCTTGGTCGATCGAGTGCGTGCCATGGTCTCTACGTGCCTCCATTTAAAGTAAGGTTGACCGCCCAGTTCTGCTCTCAGGGCATTTGGGCTGCTTGGTTTTTCGTCTTCCACTTCATGCACCCTAACTCAATGATCAAACTTTTCAGAACTAGGAGACAACCTAGCTATGCTCGTCGCCATGCCTCGGAGAAGTACGAGTTATATCCTCTTGCTCTTTCGGTCATGGTAAAGGGGGGTAAAAGAAAGAAGGGTCTGAATGAAACGATACATCAGCGCAGCGGCGACGTTCGTGCTGACGATCGTAGCATGTCAGACTCTGCCCACCATGACGCGCAGCGGCGACGTCAAGGACATCTTCATTGAAGACAAGCAATCGACCGCCACGTATGTGCAGGTTGGTGTCGGAGACGAAATCCGTTGGACTAACAAGCGCACGGCATCGGTTCGGATAACCTTCCTGGACCGGATTTCGGATCAATTATTATGTCGCAATAATTTCGAGGGATACTTTACCGGCGGGGCCGACACGACACTGAAACCCGGTCAAAGCGCCAGCCTGTGCTTTGGAGATCACGCAACGATTCCCTACATCGTTAGAATATATTCGATAGTGACGAGCGAAGAGGTCTCGCGATCCGGGCAGGTTCATATCGAAGCAGCTCTTGAGCATCCATCGGCGAAAAACAAGTCTGTGACCGGCACGACAGACATCGTGAAGACACCGGATGCGAATGTCCGCCCAAGCGGCAACTAACGGCACGTGCGCAGATAGCTGCGTTGATCCCCTATGTCTATGTCCCCACTCGAACTAGGGGGTTCCTTCGTTTAATCCTTCACCGGGTTCGCGCATAAGTGTCTCACTATGCTTGGGGAACCTTCGTACCCTAGACACCGACACTCTTCCGTACCCACAAGCCGACGGAGTCATTCACACCGACAGCTCTTCCGAACATAATCGTCTTTAGAAAGGGAAGGTCTGATATGAAGATCGCACAAGTTGCGCCAGTGTGGGAAAGCATTCCTCCTCAGCGATACGGACGCACTGAGCGTGCCATATCGTATTTGACGGAAGCACTCGTTCGACGGGGGCATGAGGTGACACTGTTTGCCGCCGGTGATTCATCGACATCAGCCACTTTGCATGCTATCTGCCCATCATCTTTGCGCGCCAATCATTTATTGTTTCCTGATGCGGTGGTTTCTCTCCTCCTAGAGCGTGCATTCGGAACCCACGCGGGAAGTTTTGACCTGATCCATTCACATATCGAGCTCCTGGGTTTTCCGCTCGCGCGTCGGTGCCCAACGCCGGTGCTGACGACATTACACAGTCGACTTGACCTGCCGGAACTGGTTCCCGCGTTTCAACAGTTCTGCGAACTCCCGCTGGTCTCAGTCTCAGATGCCCAACGGCATCCGATGCCATTGGGCAATTGGCAGGCCACCATCCATTACGGGCTGCCGCGAGATCTGTATTCCATGCATGCTCGGCCCGGCACATACCTCGCATTCTTGGGCCGCATCTCCCCCGAAAGCGGACTGGAGCAAGCCATTCAATTGGCCAAACGGACCGACATGCCGATTCGCATCGCGGCGAAGGTAAATCCGGCGGATCGCGATTACTTTCAGCAGATCGCGCCTCTGTTGGAGCATCCACTCGTGGAGTACGTCGGCGAAATCACGGACGAAGAGAAGAATGATTTTCTTGGTGAGGCCTACGCGTTGACCTGCCCGTATGAGGGACCGGAACCCTTCGGCTTGGTCATGATCGAAGCGCTCGCTTGCGGCACACCTGTGCTTGCCTATCGGCGGGGAACCGCGTTGGAAATCGTAGATGACGGATACACTGGCTATTTATGCGATACGCTGAGCGAGATGCAGAAGGCCATTATGTGCGCATCGACTCTCGATCGGCACCGATGCCGCGCAGTTTTCGAGAAGCGGTTTACCGCCGAGCGCATGGCCGACAATTATCTGGCCCTGTATCAACTCCTAGCGCTTAAGCAAGAAGACCAGCTCGTCACCCAAAGCTCCTTCCCGATCAACCACGCCGTCGCAATATCCGATGTCTAATGGGCAGATTGACTATGGCCACAATCTGTCGGAACGACAATTCGCACTTAGAATCAGCGATGGGTACCGAGACCGGTCATCATACTCGTCGTCACATGCTGTTGGACCATCTCATACCCGTCCCATGGGTCTTTGGCGAGCTCTGACAGTCGTTCCTCGATGTTGTGAACGGTGAACTGGTCTGAGCGTAACGATGGAGTTAACTCATCCCACGCCAGCGGAGCAGAAAGAGGGGCCCGCGGTTTGGCACGCGTCGAGTAGGCCGCCACGGCAGTCGCCCCTCGCCCATTCCTGAGATAATCGATGTACACCTTGCCTTTGCGCACTCGTTTCGACATGTTGTCGGTAAATCTGGCAGGAATCGTTCGTGCCATATGTCCGGCCACTGACTTCGAGAAGTTCTTCACCTCGTCCCATGAATGCCGTCGCTGTAATGGCACCACGACATGCAATCCTTTTCCACCTGTGGTCTTGACAAATGATTTCAAGCTCAATTCTTCGAGTAGCGTTTTGATAAGAAACGCGGCTTCGACGACTTCATGCCACGGGACATCCGGAGCCGGATCCAAATCCAGTGTCATACGGTCGGGGCGATCCAGCCGATCTTGCCGAGCTCCCCAGGTGTGGAATTCGAGGACGCCGAGTTGCACGAGCGCAACCAAGGCAGCAGCTGTGTTCGCCACCATATAGCTGGCGCGCCCATCCGATTCTTCGACCTCGACTCGATCAATCGCCTCATGGATCTGATCCGTCGCGTGTTTCTGATAGAAACACCCTGTGTCGTGTCCTTCCGAGCAACGGACCAACGTCAACGGACGCCCACAAACATAAGGCAAGATCCTGTCCCCGATGCGCTCATAGTACTGCGCCAACTTGAATTTCGTGATGCCGTCATGTGGAAACAACACCCGATATGGATTCGTGATCTCGATACCCGCCACAATCACCGCATGCGTCGACTTCCGATCTTGACGAGGATGTCTCGCTCGGGGCACGCGGGCAGGAGCACGCCTCGATTCGCGGGCCGGCTCGCCGGCCGGTCGATCTTTCGTCTGCTGATTCGCCGGCTGGTGTACCGCCGACTCACGCACTATGGCCTTGGCCGGCTTGTCGTCACGCAGACCCATGAACGCCGCCTGGCGAAGGAGACCATCCTCTGTCCATTCCGCAAAACGCACTTCAGCGATCAATTCCGGTTTGACCCAGTGGACTCCTTTCGCATCCCCACCTGCTGGCGGATCGACAAATGCCGGCCGTGGTCGTTCATGTCGCTGTAAGATCCGATAGAGCTGAGACAATCGATCCTCTGAGAATCCCGTCCCGACTCGTCCAACATAGACCAATCGTTCTGGTTTCTCATATACACCGAGCAAGAGCGCTCCGAAGCCGCGTCGGGAGCCCGACGGCTCGGTGTAGCCGCCAATGACGAATTCTTGGCGACGGTGACACTTTACTTTGACCCAGTTTCGATTTCGGCCTTCGGTATATCGCCCGTCCACTCGTTTGGCGATCAGACCTTCGAGTCCTCGACGACAAGCCGTCTCGAAGACAGTAGGTCCCTGGTCAAGGATATGGGCACTGTATTGCAACAGCCCGCTCTCCGTCTGCCCGCGCAGAAGCGACGCCAAAAGCCGCTTGCGTTCGTGCAAAGGAGACGATCTGAGGTCTTTCCCGTTGAAAAACAGGAGATCGAAGATATAGTACACAAGCCGGCCATTCCATCCACCCTCAAAGGCATTTTGCAGTGCTTGAAAGCTCATCGACCCGTCCGGTTTCATGGCAACGAGTTCCCCATCCAGCCATGCATTTCCAACGGACAATCGGCCGGCCGCCTTTACGTGCTCGGGTAGCTTCTTGGTCCATTCTCGACCATTTCTCGAGAACAGCTGCACAATATCCTCCACGATTCTGCACAGCATGCGATACCCGTCATACTTCAGTTCGTGGATCCAACCTTTTCCCTCCGGAATCTCATCAACGAGCGTTGCCAGCTGAGGCGATATCCATTTGGGACACGTGACCGTATCCACACTGGTTTCCGATCCTCGTTTCGTCTTGAGGTTCCGGGAGATCTTGATTCGCTCTACACCATCAGAATTACGATGAGAGTGCCATACGTCGGACTTGGTCTTTGTAATCTCATCCATGCTTCTTCCGCTTTTGACGCTGTGGGACGACGTGAGGCCTGAATTCGCCCTAGTCGCTGTCCGCGCATACTGGTCTCGTTCCTTGATGAGAAGCCAATTCTTCCCGTCTGCGTTTTGTGTTCCGCTCATGCGCACCAGTGTCCAGCGGCCTTGTAACTTTTTTCCCAACAGGGAAAATTTCATCCGCCCTTTGCGATATGCCGCTCGGGGATCTCCATCCGGTTCCCACTGACCCTGATCCCATACCATGACCGTGCCGGCGCCATACTGTTTCGGCGGGATGATGCCCTCGAAAGCGGCATATTCCATGGGATGGTCTTCGACGTGCACCGCAAGCCGTTTGTCGGCTGGATTCAGACTGGGTCCCTTGGGAACTGCCCAGCTTTTCAGCGTCCCATCCAATTCGAGCCGGAAATCATAATGCAGGCGGCTTGCAGCGTGCTTCTGGACGACGTAGACCAGCGGCGAAGGAGGCTTCTCTCTCGACTCTGAGCCTCGTGGCTCAGGCGTCCGAGAGAAGTTTCTTTTCTTCCAGTATCGTGTCAGACTCATAAGATGTTCAGAGCCTGGGATCCAGGCAACCGATGTATGGCCGGAATCCTCGCCGATGCGTTGGAGCAGGATCCCCTCCTACTCCTCTATGCTTCGACAGGAACGATGAGGGCCATCGACAGAGCTTGCCGAACCATCTGGCTTGCATAACCCCACTCATTGTCATACCAACTCATGACCTTGACCAGATTGCCATCCACAACCTGGGTCATGTCAACATCGATGATCGAGGCGCGCGAATCCTGGATGATGTCGGACGACACAACGGGATCTTCCGTCACTCCCACGACCCCCGCATACCGGTCACTACGCGCCTCCTCCAAGAATATTGTGTTCACCTCAGCGACACTCGTCTCCCGTTCCGTCAGCATCACGATGTCGGAAAGCGAACAGATCGGGATGGGAACGCGGATGGCCGCTCCCTGAAATCGCCCTTTGAGAACGGGCAAGGCGCGGGTTGTCGCTAGAGCGGCCCCTGTCGACGACGGCACAAGGTTGGCGGCCGCCGCTCGCCCGCGGCGTTTCCTCGTATGCTGCCCATCGACCAATGCTTGACTGGCCGTGTAGGCATGCGTAGTCGTCATCACCGCCTTCACCAACCCGAGATGGCGGTGAATGATTTCCACGACCGGTGTCACGCAATTCGTCGTGCAACTGGCGCACGACAGGATCGGCCCGGCTTTTTCGTCATACGCATTCACACCGTAGATGACGGTGGGAATATCCTCGTCCTTGGCCGGCGCCGAGAGGATGACCCGCTTCGCTCCGGCTTCGAGATGTTTTGAGAGGGCGGCTCTGGTATTGAACTGCCCGGAACACTCGAAAACCACATCGACTCCCAGCTCCTTCCATGGAAGATGAAGCGGGTCGCGTTCCGCAAACACGGGATACACACGGTCGGCCATCGTGATCCCCTTCCGATCGGCACCTATTCGATTGGGATAACGGCCATACACTGTGTCATGGTTGATCAGATAGGCTAAATCGTCGGGGGACGTCAGATCATTGATCGCGACCAATTCAAGCTCCGGTGTGGTTGCGAGAATTTTGAACGTGGCGCGCCCGATTCGCCCCAGCCCGTTAATAGCGACTCGCATCATTCCATTGCCCTTTCTCTGGGTACAGGGTCTACCGTTCCATAGCGGTGCCGGACGGCATCAAGTGTCGGCGCTTCTCCTCCACCGCTTGCAAGGCGCCGTCATACGAATCCACGAATTGCTGCACCCCTCTTGTTCGAGCTGCCATGTCACACAGTTGCAATTGATGCCCGTCTTCTCCAAATCCTGCATGATTCCATCCACCCGATCCGCCTCGTCGCTCTATTCTGACTGCTTCCCGTAGTGCTTAAAAAGCTCTATTTCATAGTCCGGCGTAATGAGTTTCGATGGATCATAGTCCGGTGCCGACTGGATAGCATGCCGGGTGAGCGAGATGGTAACTGATCGGCTGGGCCAATCGATTCGTTCGATCCGTCCGGTTTGCACCAGCACCTTCTTGCCCGGCAGCCAGTTTCTCGTATCGATCTCTGCATACCGCACAACCCAGTCCTCATCATCCACGACCAGATCCTCGATATGGCCGATTTCTCCGTCTTGCGCATGAATTGCATAACCGGTCACTTCGGCACTGCTGCGAAGATGTGTCAGTTCGGAAGGTTCCGAAAGGAGAGGCTCATCCACACCCGCCGTAGCCATTTCGGGATCCGGAACCGGACTTCCCCACACCGTCGTGCCGGGTTGCCAGTACGGTGTCCACCGAAAGTGCCGATAGTACGCCTCTTCATACTGCCGTGATATCGGTTTCACGTCATCGATCGGTGGAGCGTGTTCGATCTGTTCTTTCCGCAGATTGAATTTCATGGATGCGTTGGTATCGTCGATACCAGCCACTGCGATCGGAGCAATGAGCACGTTCCTGCCAAAAAGCCAATTGCCTGTTGTTACGATGAGATATCGGACAGCCCAGCTGTGATCGTCAAAATAGAGTTCTTGCACGCTTCCCACTTGGCCATCTATCGCGCACAGCATCAATTCGGTGATTTCCCGCACACGTCTGAATTGTTTCATGTTCTCTTCCCATTATTGGAGAATTGAATATGCACCCTGTTTTCCTGCTGACTGGGCAACCCCTTTTTCATAGTGGATGCTCGATCACCGTTGCTGTGTGATGAAAAGGAAATTTCGCAAAGGCCATACCAGAGACAGGATGTCTGCATGAGGATCGTTTGGCATGGGACCAGTGGCCAATTACTCACTTATGCAGGTATCGATATTGCGTCTGAACAAACCTTACACGGCAACCGGTTGCAGCAATCACCGAAGGTAATTGTTCTCTCGCGGAAAGCTGCACTGGGATCTTATGTAAATTCCAATTCGCTGGACTTACGATCTTGGCTCCCTAGAGGACTATCTTGTCTTCAGAGAGACAATTAGTCCGGTCGGTTTGCGGTGCTTTTTCTTGGAACACCATCTTATCTTTCTGACCTCCTCGACATTATCTGATGAGAGGCACGTATGATTTCGGACCTCCTGGCCGCTCGATCTCAGATGGCCATGTCGCTGGGTTTTCACATCGTCTTTGCCGCGCTGGGTATCGCAATGCCGGTATTGACCGCCGTTGCTGAGGGGCGCTGGCTGAAAACGAAGGATGAACAATACCGCTCACTGGCGAAGCGATGGTCGAAAGGCACTGCGATTTTGTTTGCTGTCGGCGCTGTGTCGGGGACCGTTCTCTCGTTTGAGCTATGCCGCCCCGCAAGGAACATTGGACATTTTGCTGGCGAGCCTGCTGTTGGGATCCGTCGTCCTCTTTCCCTTTCTGTTTTACCTGTACAATTTGTTCAAGGGAGACGTGCTCTCACGCCCGGCACAATTCAAATCCTGAGATCGCCCACTCGTTGCCCGGCTTCAGGATGACTCCTTATGATGGTCATGATCAAACGGTCGATACACCATAAGCGAACGCACGCCACGTGTTGGAATGGGATTGAAAGAGTGGTCGCCGTGGTTTCAACCCCGAGTGCTCAGGTGAGATGGCAGGCTGATGCGCCGACTTCGTGAATAATCGCGTCGTGAAGCTGGTCAACAGCCTTGTCTTTTGTGAGGACGGTGATTGCTCCGGCTCGTTTCATGGCATCGCTGTTGTCGTCGCCGGTGTTGACCGAGATGCCGATGACGATGGTCCCGGGCCACTTGGCTTTAATGCGCGCCGTGGCGTCAATCCCGTTCATCTTCGGCATGTTGATGTCCATCACGACGACTCTAGGCTGCAGCTCTTGGACGAGTTTCACGGCTTCTTCCCCATCCCGCGCCTCCCCGACCACTTGAAGATCTTTGTAGGCATCCAGCACAGTACGAAGGCCCTCCCGCACCATGGCGTGGTCGTCCACCAGAAGAACCCGAGTGGCCGTATTCTTCTGGTGCGATGAATGTTGGAGGCCAAGCGCTGAGTCCGGCGCTTCCAATCCCTCAGAATTCAATACTTTTGAATCAGGACTTCTGGTCACACGGAGCATGATCGTCGCCGTCGTCCCTTGGCCCGGTGCCGAGTCAATTGCGAAGGACCCTCCCAGCGCCCTCATACGTTCTCTAATACTGAAGAGCCCAAACTTGGAGGAGAGTCCGTTGCCAGGAGTCCCCGCGGCGGTAAGATCGAAACCTTTGCCCTCGTCGCGCACCGTAATCTTCAAACAGTCATCATCCCGGACTAGCCTCACGGTGGCTTGCCCTACTCCGGCATGCTTGGACGAATTGATCAACAGTTCCCGCACGGATTGAAACAAAAGGATCTCTTGGTCTTCCGGCAGCTTGAGCCCGTTGTCCTCCGGAACGATAACCGCCACCGATAGCTCATGTTTCTTCATGGACTCGCCCAGCCATTTGAGTCCGGCAATGAGCCCATGGTCACGCAGCACCGGAGGACTGAGTTCCGAGACAAGCGTGCGGGTATAGCTCAGAGCATCAGACAACATCTCGTCGACTTTATTGAGAACCTTTTCGCAGGCGGGTATCCCGATTGCAGCCTGCTTACCCTGTCCAATGGTCAACTTACCGAAGACGAGCATCTGTTGCAGATGATCATGCAGCTCTGTGGCAAGTCGCTTGCGTTCACGCTGCTCAGTCAGGTTCAGTTCGGTCGCCATGGCACGCAGCCGGTTCTGCGACCGCACGAGTTCCTTCGTGCGCACTTCGACCTCTCGTTCCAATTCTTCAGCGGACCGTTCAAGGCGCAATTGAGCTTCCTTTCTGTCGGTAATATCCATGTTGACGCCTACCATGCGAATCCGCCGGCCCTCTGCATCGCATAACGTCTTGGCCTTCGCGTAGATCCATCGAAGGGCTCCATCCGGGCGCATGATGCGATACTCGTATGCCTGAGCGTTTCTAGGATCTTCCATGGATCTTGCGGCTCCCGCTTCAGCGGCCGCGAGATCTTCCGGATAAACCAAGCGACGCCACGCGGCATAACTTCCGTCGAAACTTCCGGGTGGCAAACCCCATATTCGTTCCAGCTCGGGGGACCACACCCCGCGCTGCGCCACGATATCCCAATCGAAGGTGCCGACGCCTCCGGCTGTCTGCGCCAATTGCAGCCGTTCTTCACCTGCACGAATCGCTGCTTCCATTTTCAGACGATCGGTGATGTCCAGCGCAATCCCGCATAACGCGTAAGGATGGCCGTCGGCATCGCGCAGCAGGAACTTCTGAACCAGCGAGGTATGCCGCCCGTCCACCTGTGGAACATATTCTTCGATGGTCAGCAATGTCCCGGAATCCCAAACCTCTCTATCGTTTTCGACAAATTGGTCCGCCAACTCGGTGGAAAGTAGCTCCCTATCCGTCTTGCCGTAGGCGTGCTCTCTCTCAAGGTGGAACAAATGGCCGAACTGGTCGTTGAAAAAGAGGTAGCGCCCTAAGCGATCCTTCAAGAAAATCGTCGCCGGTGCGCGATCAAGTATGGAACGCAGTTGCTCCCCGCTGGTCCGCACTGCCACTTCCGTCCGCTTCCTGAATTCTTCGCGCAGTTCGCCTTCCCGCGCTCGGATCAGGGAGGCTTCAAGCTCCGATTGGCGCCTGGCCCTGCGAGTCCAATCCGCGATGACGATCATGAGTCCATCGACTGCGAGAAACACACCGATTGCCGCCGCATGCTCAACGTTATTGAAGGGGTCGATAAACAATAGTGTCGACAAAATCGCCGCGGCCAAGGCTGTTGCAAGTCCGTATCGCCAGCCAGCGATGACGGTGCTGAACATCGTGGCGGGATAGAACGTGATAAAGGTATAGCCGCTCCCAAACACAGGTGTGAGCGCGACGCGCAGCAACGTGGCTATCACGAGCACCCCTGCCGTAAGCAGGGCGGGAGGGATTGCAGCCGATCTTTGGAAAATGGATCGATGGGATCGACCCGCAGGAACAGCCGCCGGCCGGTTGCCATCGGCCCCGGTATTGAGACGGGTGGGGCCTGGATACGCGCCGTCTTCGGTTAGAAAGTCCTTGGTGCTCATGTCCGAGCCCCTCTCGGCATCTCGCCGCTCTCTGACTTTCCCCGGCAGTGAAGGATCCCACACCGAATAGTTCGGTGAGTACGGGTAACGGCATCTTACGCTCACGCTTCGCTCCACACAATCCGTCTGAGTTACCACTAGGTTTCTCCCCGGGGGAGGAGTACACCTGGGGACAGTCCCAGTGCATGATGGCGTTTTATGCACGTATGGTGCAGAGAGTCGACACGATCCTTTAAAAGCATGGAGGCGGTAATGAAGAAGAAAATGTTGCTGGGTTCGGCGGTTGCATTCGTGTCTCTTTTGAGTTTTGTGACGATCGGTCATGCCGGTGAGACAAAGGCCAAGATGGAAAAGGCCAAAGGAGAGGTCAAGGGCGAGATAGAAGAGGCCAAGGGTGAGATGAAGGCTCTCACGGAAGAAGCCAAAGGCAATGACATGAAGGCAGCGGGGGAGCGGGCGAAGGGCAATATCAAAGGTGCGGTAGAGAAAGGAAAAGGAGAAGCCAAATCATTGAAGGAAAAAATGAAGAATTAAGCCTAACGAGTCCGCTCGGATGATTCACGTCCAGCGGCACACATGCGGGAGACCCTTCGCGTCTCAATACTGCGGCGGGCGTTGAACTTGCGCCATGCTCGGTGGGACCTCCGTAAGACAGGAAGACAACATGTTCCTGAAATAGGGCTTCATCGTTTTCATGATCGCGCTCATCGCAGCCGTGTTGGACTTTACCGGCATTGCTGCCGGAGCGGCGGAGATCGCACAGATTCTATTCTACTTGTTCCTGGCCATCTTCATCGTCCTTTTGATCGCTGGATTGGTCCTTGGACACAAAATAATTACCTAGTACTCGCAGCTGAGTACCACTCCTGCGCACACCTCTACGTCGTCTTCCCACCGGCACGCTCCGTTACACCACGGCAGACAGGCTGCCTGAGTTCGGAGATCTTGTCTGCTTCTGAAATGGTGGAAGACGCGACGTTTCTGAAGCGAAATTTGAATCAATTGGAAAAGTCTGCTTGCTTGTCTTAGCTCGGCGCTTGCCTAAAGATTCATGAAGGGCCACGAGAAACCAAATAGACATCCCCTCTCTTCAGCAAATTGGCGCATAGGCTGCCGCCGTAGCATTGGTTGCTGCCGTCATGTTCGGATTGCCGGCCATCTTAGACGATCGTTCTTGGAAGTGGAAAACTCCGCGCATCCCGGAATCGCTCAATTCGCTGGAGGGACAAGCTTAGAAAACCAAGGCCTTGGCGCCATTGCAGTTCAGATGAGCACCTACGGCCACTGAGAGAACCGACTAGATTTCCTCTTCTTCCGCTGCTTGATGGATCAGCACTTCGCGCAACAAGCTCTTATGAGTTTTCTGCACACTCACTTGCATGGAATCCAGGGTTCCGCCATTGCGAGCCATAGATCTAAGGTTGAGTCACAATTGATAGACCTTGAACTGATTATTTATGGGAAAGGCGATTGAGGAGAAACTGGGATTTCCCCTTGAATAGAAGGCTTCGAAGCTCATGTATGAGACCAAGAGACTAAGAATTGGTTTCGGGCCCACACATGATCTTAAGCCGACTTGTTGTTAGAACCTGCGATACTGCGTACCCATCGGACGATCTCCTGCGTCTCCATGACTCCGGGCTGCCTGGCTAGTTCCCGCCCTCCGCGAAAGACGATCAACGTCGGAATACTCACAATCCCGAATCTCGAAGCCAGACTTCGCTCCTCTTCTGAATAAGTTATCGCCACCTGTGCTAGAGATAACCAGGGTAGTTATATTGCGCCGGTTGCCATACTATGGGCTGATTATACTCATTTGCCGGGAGGTTACCGACATGCGTACATGGTCTGGAACTCCATTCCCATTGGGCGCCAATTGGGACGGTCAGGGAATCAACTTTGCCCTGTTTTCCGAAAATGCGACGAAGGTCGAGCTCTGTCTATTCGACCGTGCTGATGATCCCAAACCCTCCGTTTGTATCCCGATCGAAGAGCAGACAAATCAGGTGTGGCACATTTACTTGCCGGAGATTTTTCCCGGGCAGCATTATGGGTACCGCGTTCATGGCCCTTATGATCCGGCGCAAGGGCATCGCTTCAATCCCTCGAAACTGCTCATCGACCCTTACGCCAAAGCGGTGGCGGGTAACGTGCACTGGTCCGAAGGACGCATGTTCGGCTATCGAATCGGCGACCCGCAAGCCGATCTGTCGATGGACGATCGAGACGACGCCGAGTTTATCCCCAAAAGTGTCGCGGTCGATTCCTCGTTCACGTGGGGCGCCGACAAACTGCTCTCCACTCCCTGGGATGAGACGGTGATCTATGAAGTGCATGTCAAGGGACTGACCGCCCGTCATCCCGAGGTCCCGGAGGCCTTGCGCGGCACATATCTGGGCATGACCTCACCCGCTGTGCTGGATCATCTCAAAACCCTCGGCGTGACCGCCGTCGAGTTGCTGCCCGTTCATCACTTTGTTCGCGACCAGCATCTGCACGATCGCGGACTCACGAACTACTGGGGCTACAATTCGATCGGGTTTTTCGCGCCTGACATTCGATACGCGCATTCCCAAAAGCGCGGGGAGCAAGTGCGCGAATTCAAGACCATGGTGAAGACGCTGCACAGCGAGGGCATCGAAGTCATTCTTGACGTGGTCTATAACCACACCGCGGAGGGCAACCAGCTGGGCCCGACGCTGTGCTTCCGGGGCATCGATAACGCCGCTTACTATCGTCTGGTGGACGACGACAAACGCTATTATATGGACTACACCGGATGCGGCAATACACTCAACATGAACCACCCGCGCGTGCTCCAGCTCATCATGGACAGCCTGCGCTACTGGGTCGAAGAGATGCACGTAGACGGGTTTCGTTTCGATCTCGCGTCCACCCTCGCGCGAGAGCTGCACGACGTGAACCGCCTGGGCGCATTCTTCGACATCATCCACCAGGATCCGGTCCTCTCCCGTGTCAAGCTCATCGCCGAGCCATGGGATTTGGCGTCGGGCGGGTACCAAGTCGGGAACTTTCCTTTGGGCTGGGCCGAATGGAACGACAAGTACCGTGATACCATCCGCCGCTATTGGAAGGGCGACGGCGGACAAGTTTCCGAATTGGGCTACCGCCTTTCGGGCAGCAGCGACCTGTACGAACGTAGCGGCAAACGGCCGTACGCGAGCATCAACTTCGTGACCGCCCATGACGGCTTCACGCTCAACGACCTCGTGTCGTACAATGACAAGCACAATGAAACGAACGGGGAGGAAAATCGGGACGGAACCGATAACAACCAAAACTGGAACTGCGGCGTGGAAGGCCCGACCAATGATCCGGCTATCATGGCCTTGCGCGAACAGCAGAAGCGAAACTTCCTCACGACGCTGCTCTTTTCTCAGGGTGTCCCCATGCTGTGCGGCGGCGATGAGTTCGGCCGCACTCAGGGGGGGAACAATAACGCCTACTGTCAGGACAATGAGACCAGCTGGTTCGACTGGGACCTGAAGGACCGCGATCGTCAGTTGTTGGCGTTTGTGCAGCGGCTGATTCGATTACGGCGCGAGCAGCCTGTGCTGCACCGACGTCAGTTTTTCCAAGGACGGCGTATACGTGGGTCAGAAATCAAGGATATAGCCTGGTTTCGACCGGATGGCCATGAGATGACCGACCAAGATTGGCAGGACGCGCACGCCCGCTCACTCGGCGTACGCCTGGCTGGTGATGCCATCCATGAGAAGGACTACAGAGGACGGCCTATCCACGGCGATACCTTGTTGCTGCTGTTCAATGCCCATCATGAACAACTCCCCTTCGTCCTCCCCGCGCATCAACGTGGTGTTCGATGGGAGAAACTTCTCGATACGAGTGATCCGGAATCATTGGATGATCACACACAGTTGCGTGGCGGCAAGGCGTATGATCTCAATGCTCGTTCGATCGCCGTGCTACGGCTGCATAGAACGCGCTAGCCTACTCTGTCTTGATAGCTTCTCACCAATCTGAGGCTCCTCGCTCATACCTCCCGCCGGCATACCTACCCTCCTTCACCAGGCAGCTTCTTGCTAGGCACGGTACCGCCTGGGACGGGGCCGCCAGGAAGCGTGCCACCGGGCACAGTACCGCCGGGCACCGTCCCGCCTGGTAAGGTTCCACCGGGTACTGGCCCTCCGGGAACCGTTCCACCGGGAAGCGTCCCGCCCGGGACTGTCCCACCGGGCACTGTCCCACCCGGCAATGTACCTCCAGGCAGTGTACCTCCGGCCGGTGTATTGGTTAAGCCAGACCGTTCTGTCATTTTGCCGGGCGTTCCCGGACGGGCTGCATCAGGCGTACTGCCGGCCGTGGAGGCAGAGTTTTCAGCCGATCCGGCAGAATCCGCGAACGCCAGGCAGGCAGATAATCCTATGGCGAGGACTGCAGGAACCATAATCATCATACGTCACCGAGCGACCACTATTCACCGATTCTTTGACCATAGAATATGATGGAGTAGATTGTCCTCCGTGACATCGGGCTGAGACGGAAAATCTTTGACGTCACCTCCAAGCGCCCAACGCTTCACGGAAACTTTTGACACATTCGGATGTTCCGCCATCGCCGTCTGAAGTGCGGTCAACATAGCGTTTGGCGAAGTGTCCCCCCCTGTTTTGCTCAGCTGACATTCCCTCGCCAGGCGCCGGTTTCATGTCCGCGCGACTCGATGAATTCCTTGAATCGCTTCAAGTCCCCCTCCACTCGTTGAGACACCACTCCCACGACATCACCCGTTTTCTCGACCACCCCTTGGGGCTCATAGTCGATGCGAAGGTTGATTTTCGACTTCCCCTCTGTGACAGGAGAAAATATGACGATCCCTTCGTTCTTCGCCCCTTGCTGGCTTCGCCACGCAATTCGTTGATCAGGAACCTGCTCGGTGATCTCCGCATCCCATTCCTGCTGCTTTCCGCCGAGGCTGGCTTTCCAGTGCAGATGTTTGTCGTCGATCTGCCGAACTTGCTCGACCCCTTCCATGAACCGAGGAAATTCCTCAAACTGGGTCCATTGATTGTAGGCCGTACGAACCGAAACATTCAGGTCAATGGATTTCTCAATGACGGACATCGTAAACGCCTCCTTGTTGATTATTATCTCGTCAGATGATGTTTTGATCGAAAGGCCAATCGAGACTGCTTACCTCATTGTTTGTACTCTTGGACAATTTCCGCCTGTAAGTTATCTGCACTCCGGCTTCTATAGTGCCCGTAGAAACGCAACCAACGCCTTCTTCTCCTCTGGGTCGAGTTGAAGGCCCCCGACGACGTTGAAGAACTCCACCGTATCTTCCAAAGTCGGCAATCGGCCGTCATGCAGATACGGCGGCGAGTCCTTAATCCCGCGCAACACGAACGTTTTGATCGGCCCGTCGGCTAATGCGCCGAACCGTTCAAGCTTCAGATCGTGCATTTGATGATCGGTATAGGAGGGCGGCATGTGGCAGGCCGCACATTTGGCTTTACCAAAAAATAGATCTTCGCCGCGCGCCTCCAGTTGAGTCGCCTGCGTTCGATCCAACCGTCCGGTCATGGGATCCAGATGCGGTGCCGGCGGGAAATCGATGATGCTCTGCATCTGGCCCATGTGGGCGACCTGCAGACGATCGATCATGTTGATCCCCTTTTTCATGGCGCGAATCGGATCACCGTTGAAATAGGCCGTGCGCTGCTCAAATTCGGTAAAGTCCTCCAGAGATCGGATGGCGCGTTTCGAGCCGTGAATTTGCTGGTTGTACATTCCACGCAGGCTGGTGGTGTCGAGCCGGAACCGCTGCATCTGCGGGCGTGTGTCCGGATTCAAATGGAACTGCCCGGTTGTATGGAAGTTGACGTGGCAATCCAAACAGGTGACCCCAAGGCTCGGGTTCGCCGTCTTTCGGTCGTGCGTGAGATTGAATTCCTCCTGTGGAAACTGGGTCACGAGCAAGCGCAGCCCGTCCAGTTGCGTGTGTGTGACCAAGCCCCGAAATAGACGATCGAAATTATCGGCGTTCAACACCTCCCCCTGCGACACGTCGCCAAGCTCAGGGTGCGTCGTCAGAAAAATCGGCGGTGGAAATTCAGGGAGCCAACATTCAGGCAAATCAAAGTCAACGTCGACCCGTTCCAGTCTGGGGAATTGTTTGACTTGTACTTGGGGGAAAACCTGCCCGCCCACCGCATGTTTCGGGTGGGGTAAGCGATCAAACCCCGCGGGAAAGAGATGTCGGCGCTTGATGTCCTCGGCCGATGAGCGCCCCAAAGATTCCCACGTGACATTCGACGGCAATTTGACGACAGGTCCGACCGGTTGCGGTTTTCCTTTTGTCATCGTCTGGCCGGACATGCGCTTACACGAGAGATCGTATCGTTCTTCCAACAGTTTCCGTTGTTTGGTCATGACCTCCGGCTTTTCCGCAATGTCTTTCTTCATGACCTGTTCGGCCATCTTCTGCGGGTCTTGCCCCGGCGGAGCGCCGAACACGTCGTAATAAAAATCCACTCCGTCAAAGCCCTTGGCTTTTGTCTGCTCGATAGACGTGTCTTGGCTCATCTGATGCCGCCCTTCGGGCGAGATCTGTGCATGGCCGGAACGAACGAGCAGCGCCGCAACTGCAGCCGTGAGGACTAAGGCTGCTCCGAATGACACCGTTGTATGACTGGGTCCGCGTTTCATACGTTCATCTCCACCTGTTGCAAGGTTATGGATTCGTCTGCAGCGAATATTTCACTTGTCGCGCCTTTTCCCGATGGGCCTCTAAAATCGGCACAATCGAGGCAATCCACTGCTTGATGTCTTGGTCTTGCACCGTCTTTCCCTCACGTTGGAACTCCTCCACAGTCGTCTCGTGGTTCTGCAGAATGTAGTTCATGTAGGCGCGATCGAAGGCATGACCGGCGAGTTGAGACAACTCGTTCACCCGCTGCTTGTGTTCCTGATTAACCCCGGCGGAGAGCTGCACGCCGTCCTTCATGGCCAGTTGTTCGACTTGCTGACCGGCCTTCTTGTGGTCATCGACCATTTGCTGTCCAAATTCCTCGACTCGCTCGTTCGTCGCGCGTTGAGCCGCAAGTTGGCCCAAGGATATTTCGATCTGGTGCTCTTCCGCCGCTTTGTTCAGAAATGACTGAGCGTTTGCTTGGGCTTCAGATGTTGCTCCGAACGCATCGCCTGAAGAGAAGCTCGCCACCGCTGCAAGCATGGCGAGATAGATCAAAACGAAGCGCGGCATAGAATTATCCTTTGTTTAATGTACGCATTGCTCATATCTCTGACGCGCTCTACTCCTGAAGCGGTTCTACTGATACTGGGCGCCCTGAGCGGTCGTCATAACGTCCCAACACAGGATCGTCGAACGACCCGTTCATATCCCTCGCAACCAATCGCACGGCCTTCTTGGCATCGCCGATCACCGCTCCCATCCCAAAAAACTCGTGTGTGACTCCTTCGTAATTGTGATAGGTCACGGGGACGCCAGCTTGGAGCAGGCGCTCGGCATACCGTTCTCCCTCCGACCGCAGTGGGTCGATTTCTGCCGTGATGATGGTGGCCGGCGGCAGCCCTTTCAGATCCTGGACATTCACGAGATCAATCCATGGATTTCTGCCATCGCTGGGGTTATTTAAGTATTTTTCGAAGAACCAGACCATCATCGACTTGTCCAACGGTTTGGCTTGAGCATTTTCTTGGTAGGACGGGGTGTTGAGGTCGTATCCGGCTACAGGATAGATAAGCGCCTGATGCACCGGTAGCAGTTCCCCGCGCCCGCGAGCCATCAGACATACCGCAGCCGCCAGATTGCCGCCGGCGCTTTCACCGGCCACAGCAACCATCGCCGGATCTCCACCGAAGCTTTCGGCGTTGCGCAGCACCCATTGATAGGCTGCGTAGGCATCCTCATGGGCTGCCGGAAACTTATGCTCCGGAGCTTTACGATATTCGACAGAGACCACGATGGCGCGCGCGGCCTTCGCAAGAGCCCACGCCGAAGAATCGTAGGTATCGATCGTCGCAATTACCCACCCGCCCCCATGAAAATACACGATGACGGGAAAAGGTCCTCGTCCTTCGGGTGTGTAGATACGGATCGGCAGCGTACCACCAGGGCCTGGAATCGATCGATCCTTGGTCTTTCCGGTCGATAGAGGAGCCGTATTCTGATTCTTTTCCCGCAGTAACGCCGTGACGGCATCGGCCGGCGTCGGTTGCGATCGAGCGTCCTCAGCTGATAGCGAAGCGATGTGTTTGGGATTCAACCCTTGAAGCTCGGTGAGTACCACGGCCATATCTTTATCGGCTCGTGCTTTCGTGGCCGCCATCTCCTGCCTCACTTCCTTGGCGGGAGGAGTCTCCACTTTGCGATAGCCGCCGCCATAGGTTTCTGTTTGTGACGTTTGGCAGCCGGTAAGGGTCTGCATGCCGAACAGCAGGGCCATAAGAAGAATTGATTGCATCATACTTTGTCTCCAGTTCTCGTTTGTTCCATCCCGCTGTCCCCTCTTCACTCAAGATCCTCGTTGAGGTTCTTGTGGGCGCCGACCATGGACCAGCATGTGTGCTTTTATCTATCCCTCAATGGCGTGTCGCTGGCGACTAGCATGTTCCCCAGATGTATCGAGGGGCACGTATCGCGCAATCTGCGAGATGCTCAACTTGTCGATCAAGAGTCTGTAGCGGATATCCGACGGCGTGATTCGTGGCTTGGGGACTCTTCTTGTGTTCCAGTCTGGAAGAGGCGAGGTTGGCCGACGACTCTCTCGTGGGGCGCGGCTCTTATAGCGCGCGCCCCGGCTTGCCTTGAGAGTCGTCTATGCGGTCCTTTGTTGCTTACGTGAAGATTTTGGCTTCACACGTTCCTTGATGGCCAGGCTTTCTGACCCAGTTGTTCCCATTCAATTTCCGCTATTAAGAATTTCTCTCCCGTGCGCAAATTGACCTGTTGCGTCCCGTTAGGACTTAACCTTAGTTTGTTTGGCTTTTGCCGGGACCTCATCGCTAAAGTACTGCTGCTGCGAATTCCGGTTTGTATCCGGCTGCACGGCGAACAGTAGGTCCGCCATTTCATCCGCATGCTCCTCTTCTTTGGCCAGGATGCCTTCCAACATGACTCGCGAAGTGGAGTCCTTGTCGCCGAAGTATCGCACCATCTCTCTATAGCTCTCGATGGCAATGCGCTCGGCGATCAAATCTTCACGGATCATATCGGCTAACGAGGTGCCTTCCCGATATTCGCTGTGGCTGCGTTCTGCAATCACAGAAGGATGGAGTTCCGGCTTGCCTCCCAGCTGCTTGATTCGTTCCGCGAGTTCATCTGCATGGCCCTGCTCCTCCTCCGCATGCTCCATGAATTCTTTCTTGACCGCGGAAGAATTGATGCCAGTGGCCATGAAATAATGGAAGCGATAACGAAGCACGCACATATACTCCGTGGCCAGCGCCTCGTTCAAAATTTTGATAGCCTGCTCCCGATCCAGTCCATACCCTTCGGTCATGGACCCCTCTTCGATATGCTTACGTGCCCGGTCTCGGATGGCCTGAATGTTGTTAGCAAAATTCATATAGTTTCCTCACCTTCCTCCCTCGATATGAGGGACGCTGTTCACACTAAGGAGTGCACAAAGCCTGCCGATCGAATCCCGTTAGTCTGAGGATTCTTTTCCGCAGGAGAACACCGGTTCAATAGGAGAACCATCCCCATTTCTCCCCGTGACTGCAGACATTCTGTCTGACAAGGGACATTCTGTATGAGTGTTTCGGATAAGACAGCGGCACCGGCATCGGCGCCTTAGGTCTTGCTTCCTCATGACGGAGCTGTATCAACCGGATGGATTGCTGATGCATTCGTAGCGCTTCATAGAGACCGTTGATCCCATCTCCCGGCAAGGCGAAGATCGTGTCGACGTTCCAATCAATGAGGCGTTCCACCAAGATATCCGCAACCGTAACTGTCATGGCCTGCCACCCATTCCTACTTAGCCTCTGTTTATGCCGCTGATATTTTCAGGTTGCGTGGCATGGTAGGCCCGCAGTATCTCCGCCACACTCCAGGCCTGCGCGACACATCCACGCGGGGCGAAGGGCGCCTCGGCATCGAATATCTCGCTCACGGTTCCCATCCCGTCGTCGAACAAGTAGACGTCAAACGCGTCCAAGAATCGCCGGCACTCTGCCCGGTCCACACCCGCCCTCAACGACGCATCGATGAAATGGCCGATCAACCATGCCCATACCGTCCCTTGATGGTAGGCCGCGTCACGCGCGCGCAGATCTCCAAAATACATCGGCTTATAGTCGCGGTGACCCGGCGCCAGACTGCGGAGTCCGAACGGCGTCAGCAATTTCTCACGGACGACGGTCAAGACCGGCATCCATCGCGCTTTCTGCAAGATAGGATATCGAAGGGACATGGTGAACACCTGATTGGGCCGGAGACTCGCATCATCGCCCGCCTCACCGTCCACGACATCGTACAGATACCCACCGGTTGCGTACCAAAAACGATCATTGAACGAGTCCTCGATGTGTTTCGCCAAGCCGTCCCAACGGTCCGATCGCTCCCTCAAATCTTCGGCCCACCGCCCCATCAGTCGAATTGCGTTGTACCACAGCGCTTGTATCTCCACCGGCTTGCCGCGCCGTGGTGTGACCACCCAGTCCTCTACTTTGGCATCCATCCAGGTCAACGCATAGCCCGGCGCTCCGGTCTTCAAGAGACCGTCGCGTTCGTCGACGCCGATTCCAAAATGCGTTCCCTTCAAATGATGCTCGACCACCTCTTTCAACGCCGGATACAGCACCATCAGGGTATCCCGGTCACCCGTCACCTCGTAATACCGATCGAGGGCGTGAAAGAACCACAAGGTGGCATCCGCCGTATGATACAGTCCGGTGCGCTCGCCTTCGGGGAACAGATTGGGGATGAGCCCAGCCTTGATGTACCGCGCAAAGGTACGCAGAATCGCGCGACCCTCCCGATATCGACCGGTACACAGGGTGAGTCCCTCCAGACTGATCATCGTGTCTCGCCCCCAATCGGTGAACCAGTGATATCCTGCAATAACCGTCCGCGCTTCATCTCCGGAAGCCTGCGCCAGTGCGTGTTCCTCCATCCGGCTTCCGGGAAACACGATGAACTGATCCGCCGCCAACGTCAGAAGCGTTTCATGACGGTCGGCAGGAAGCCGGTCTGCTTGAATTACGAGTTTGTGCAGCCGCTCTCGTTCGGCGGCAAATATGGCATCGGCATCGTATTGAAGATTCTCCCAAGCTTCCATGCTTGCCACGAAGGATATCGGATTGTCCCGATTCAACCGCACGGTGAAGTATCCGGGACTCTCCAGATCCTCGACATGCGCAGAACCTCGATCGCGATCCACTCGATACGACACGCCATGGCTGACGGAAGCATCGGCCACAAATACGCCCGCTTGCGGCCTCAGGCAAAGCTTCAACGGAGACACTCCTTCGCAGAGCGGCATCTCATATCGTCCTCTGACCATGGTCAGGAGAAACGGCGCCTTACGCGTCTCGCTGAGGGGTGCGTCGGGCATGCGAAAGGTGACGAACGGCCGCAGACGAAGAGTGACCGGTTCCCCCGCTTCCAATCGATATTCCACGTACACAGTATTCTGCCCATAGGGCATGACGATCCGCTTGACCAAGTCCCGGCCTTGAAATGAAAACCGCCAGGTGGGCGTTTGCCACTCTCGGCGAAAGCTTGTGAGATGGTCGGCAATGTCGGCATCCAGATGTCCGTCTGCATACTCGGCTCCGCTCAAACATACGGAAGCGGTTCCTATCTGCAGTTCCTCGTCCAGACGAGGAATGACGATCGTGCGGCCTCTGGGGGACGGCAAATCCGGAACAAATATGCCGTGATAGCGGCGCGTTGCCACCTGCATGAGCGTCGTCGACGAGTACCCCCCAAGTCCGTTCGTCACGAGCCATTCGCGCGACAGCAGAGCGTTGATATCCCCGCTTCGCGTCCACGGCAGGGCGATGACGGGCATAGATGGCTCGGGAGCTTCACCCATGGTCCTGCTCGCGAACGACCGCAGCAACATCCTGCTCAATTCGAAACACTGTCGCGGACTCGGCCGGAATGTGCCACCCCTTTTCCGTGAGTGGATTCACCGTACCGGAGCCGCCGTACTGAGGGTGATCACTCGACCACATCAGGCTCCAAGACCCCGTCTGCGGCGGTGCCAGGAGCGGCTCAGGAGCGGGAACCAGATGGAGATCGTCACCAAGATTGACGATGAGAAGACGATCGTACCCTGTCGCTTCGTAGTATCTGATCACAAATGCATGCGAACCCAACACAGCTCCGTCGAGCCGATCTCGCGCTTGCGCCGAGAACACCCTATCCTCCCGACGCAATCGCAACAGATCACAATGCATCCGGTAAAGCGGTTCGTGCTCTTGCTGCTCCGCCCAATCCAGTTTCGACCGCTCAAAAACCGAGGGATCACTCGGATCCATCATGGAGGCCTGCGCATCTTCTGAGGCGTAGCTGGGAAACTGGCTCAAAAACTCTTGTCGTCCCTTGGCTACTTTAGGGCCGAGTTCGTGCCCCTCAAAATCCACGAAGTAGCAAAAGTTGCTCGAAGCGCCGAATTCCTGTCCCATGAATAACATGGGAGTCTGAGGGGCGAGCAGCCAGAAGGCAGTAATCGCCCGGTATCGACCTGGGTTAGTCATTGTGTGGATCCGATCGCCCATCAACGTATTCCCGATCTGATCATGGTTCTGCAGATAGAACACAAAGTTGCTCGCCGGTTCCTTACCGACGACCGTCCCCCGGGCCTTGTCTTGCCAGTGATACCGTTGTCCTTGGTACAAGAACCCTCGCTTCACGGCGGACACCAATTCTTGCGGCGCACCGAGATAGTCCGTGTAATAGGCTTCCCGCCGTCCGGTCACGGCAACGCGACAGGTGTGATGAAAGTCGTCGCTCCATATGGCATCGAGCCCCCACCCTCCTTCATCGACCGACCGAAGAGCCCGCATGTCCTGCTGCTCGCTTTCGGCGATCAGCACGATCGACCGTTGCGCCGCTGTACGCCGAGTCTCCAGGGATAAATCCCCTAAGACATGCGTCGCACTGGCATCGTGAATCGCATGGGTTGCATCGAGCCGAAGGCCGTCCAGTCGGAATTCCTGGATCCAATAGCATGCGTTTTGAATCACCATGTCGCGCATACCCTCGGACCTGGGCCCATCGAAATTGAGGGCTTGACCCCACTCATTCGGATACCGATCGGTCACATAGTCATCGCTGAATGCCGACAAATAGTTTCCATCCGGCCCGAAATGGTTGTAGACGACGTCTAGAATGACACCGATCCCCTTCATGTGGGCGGCATCCACGAAGCGCTTCAAGGCATCATGATCTCCATACATGTGCGACGGAGCGAACAGACACACCCCGTCATATCCCCAATTCCAGCGTCCGGGAAATTCGGCTACCGGCATGAGCTCGATCAGGGTGATCCCAAGACGCTTGAGGCCTTCCAATTCCTGAATGGCGGCGTCGAACGTGCCTTCCTTGGTAAATGCCCCAACATGTAATTCGTAAATAACTTGGCCCGCCATTTTGACGCCGGGCCAACCATGACCTCGCCAACGATAGGAGGAAGAATCGACGATCTGCGAAGGACCGTGAGGTCCCTCCGGTTGGAAGCGCGAACAGGGATCGGGGAAATCACTTCCACCGTCCAATTGATAGCGATACATCATTCCGGGGATGGCGGATGAAGTCAGCCCGCTGAAGTAGCCCCCGGCATCTTTTCCCAACGAAAACGTGCTGCCGTTCCCTAGAAGGACATTCACACGTTCGACCTTGGGAGCCCAAACCCTGAACTGCACGCCACCTTCGGCCACGCAGGCTCCGAGCATGTTCCTCTGAGGCTTTGATTCTGACATGGACTTCGCCGGCGCTTCTTCGGGAACACCGGACATAGAGTCTTGCTTCGCCATCGTTGAATGATGTGACACAAAAATCGGACTTATCCTCCTTCGCATGACGGAAGCCCTATCCGCTTTTCAACGCTAACGGGTTCGGCGTCCAGCTCGAACTGGTGAGAACCCTGGTCCTGGCACATCATGCCCTGGGGTCTTTGCCAGCATCTTCCCAAGACGCGAGCTGGCACTATGGTGCTGGCAATCACGGTGATCCACCATTGGAGAAGATTTATGTCACACACTCATACAACTCACGGCGCATTGACAACGACAGCACTTGCGTTCGGCATGACGCTTTTCTTGGCGGGATGCGCGATGAGCTTGCCCGATACGAGCAGAACCGGATCCATTCACGACATCAACATCGAACAGGACAACGCTCCAAGCGAGGCCAGTGCGAGCGTAGGAGATGAAGTGCGCTTCGTGAATCATCGAACGGCTGCCATAAAGGTCCAATTCCTCGAGGGGGATCTGGACAAAGTGTCCTGCCAGCGAGGGTTCCGGTCTATGGGCCTCATGCGAGAAACCGCCAACATCTCTTCAGGAGAGGCGGCCAGCGTCTGTTTCAAGAAGCCAGGTTTTTATAGCTACACCGTAAGAATGATCTCGAGTGTACCAGGGGGTGAAATCATCCGCACGGGCAGCATACAGGTTGGGAAGGTTTCCCCCTCTCCCTCAAAGTGAGGAGTGCACGCAAATTTGAAAATGAGCCATGACCTAGTCATGGCTCGCTCAAGATAGCGGTCATGACCATTGGCACGGTTCCGGACGCGTTAGGCAATATCATGAATGGTGTTTTCCCATACGATCAGTCGAAACCAATCCGTGTACAACCAATCGTGCTTGGAGCCATCACAAGTATCATTCTCTTATGTACATTCTTGGTCGATATCGGAACACCGGACGGAGTGGCGACATGGGTGCCCTACTGCATCGCCATCGTCCTTGCGCTGCAATGGAGAGGAGCTGCTACCATTGTGCCCGTCACGGCAGCGGCCTTGATCTTGATGGTTGTAGGATTCTTGTTGAGGCCGCTCGGAGATTTTCAAACCGAGACAACCAATCGAGCGATCGGTGCCGCAACCGTGACGGCCCTTGCCCTTGCATGCCTGTACATCGACTGGCGGCGACACAAGCACCGGAAAGCACTCGCGACAACAGCGTCGCGTCTCAACCGACTACGGTTTTTCGTCAATAGATTGAAGAGGGCGGCTGTTGTCCTGAGCGACAGCCGGGGACGAGTGACCGAATGGAATCAGTCCGCACAACACCTAACCGGGTACTCCATTGAGCAGATGATCGGACGACCGGTCTTTCGCATCTTCCAGCGTCGAGAAAGCGGGACTGTGCGTTGGGCACAGGCCTATCGAAAAGCGCGTACCGAAGAGCGGGCTGTCTATGAAGCCGTGTGCCCTCGTTCCAATGGGTCCCTGTGTCACGTAAGCATCGTGATCAAACCGATCCGAAATCAAGCCGGGAGTCTACAAGGGTATTCTCGAGCCATTCAGAAATATGGAGAACACCGCGATAAGACGAGCATGAGTCACGGTTAGGTGCTCCCTCTAATCGACCGCACGATGTCTCCTCTATCAAGAGCAGGCGGCCCAAGGGAACCTGCTGGGTAGGATTGTAGCGGAACAAGATCTTTCTTCCATGCGGCCACGATTGGGTCTATGACCTTCCAGGCTTCCTCTGCCTCATCGTCTCTGATAAAAAACATCGAGTTTCCTATGAGCACATCCCTGATAAGGCTTGCATAAGGAGACATCGGCTCCGGCGCAAGATCCGTATGAAGTTCAACCGGTTCCGCCTCCAAGGGATTGTCCGGGCCATTCACGTTGATAACCAATCCGACCCGATCAGGCTTGAGGCCCAATCGTAACTCATTCGATCTCAGTACCTGAGACGAGACAAACGTTGAGTGCCGAGGAGGCTTGAAAAACACGGAGATTTCCTGCCGGTCCTCCTTCAACGCCTTCCTGGTTCGTAGAACGAATGGGACATTCTTCCATCGTGGATTGTCGATGAAGAACCGAACTTCTGCGAATGTTTCCGTACGACGATTCGTATCGACTCCCGGCTCATCCACATATCCCTTTACGGCATGCCCCCCTGTCTGGCCGGCCGTATACCGACCTCGCCTCGTGTGCGCAACGATTTCCGCCTCGGTGAATGGCCGGACGGCCTTCAACAGCTCAATTTTTCGATCATGCAGCTCGGGTTCTGTAAGCTCCGAGGGAGGTTCCAGTGCCAGCAAACACATCAACTGCAAGAGGTGGTTTTGAATCATATCTTTGAGAGCGCCGGCAGCGTCATAGTACCCAATTCTCCCCTCCAGAGAATTCGTCTCTTCCCACACGATTTCGACTCTTTGCACGTGCTGATGATCCCATACCGACTCCAAGACCCGGTTGGCGAATCGAATGCCCAATATATTCTGCACCGTCTGTTTGGCCCCAAAATGGTCGACACGAAAAATATGGTCTTCGGGGAAAATCTTATGTAAGCCGCGGTTTAGGTCCTGCGCCGACTGCAGATTGTGACCGAATGGCTTTTCTATCATGATTCGGCTTTCCGCAGACAAGCCCAGTTCACCGAGCCGTCCAACGATTCCTTCTGAAATCGCCGGCGGGAGTCCCAAATAGAGCACCACAGGATCCCGTATCGTTCCGATCACGTTCTTGAACCGACGAATATCGGAGAGATCCACTGATGCCTGATTCACCCGCGTCAACAATTTCGGCAAGGCGCTCAGATTTGCGGTACTCCCGCATTCCTTGACACGCGCCTCAATGTGACGACGGAAGGTTCCATCATCCTGCCAGACCTTTCTCGTGATCCCCAAGATCACAAATTCCTGAGGCAGTTGGTTTGCCGCTTCCAGCTCAGCCAGGGCAGGAAATACATAGCGGCAGGCCACATCTGAACCGGCGCCAAGTAGGATGAAATGATGAAAGGCCATTACTATCCCACGATAATTTTATGTACAGGCACAGTACTGCGTCGTCGAGGCTCCCAGACTATATTGTTTGTCCTCCTACCCATACTGGCTGAACCCCTTGAAGACCTTCACAGCCCCTGTACCACAGGGGTCTTCTCGTCCCCTATCAGACCGCTGTGGCGCGGCGATCTATATAGTGCCTAGGCAGCATGCTATAGTTATCGTTCGTTTTGGAAAGTCTCGCGTGGCGGTGTAGCTCAGTTGGCAGAGCAGCGGACTCATAAGCCGAGCAGACACTAAATACCCCTTGTGATCTTCAATGGTTATAAGGGGTTTTCTTTTGCCTCGTTGGTTGTCGGGGGGTGGAGACAGGTGGTATAGAGTCGCTCGAGGGCACTGTTACGGACACAGTGAGGATAAGAGGGAGAATGATAGCGGTCTTCGCCATCTGTGTGCTTGTGCTTGGCCTGCTGCACACCTCTTGCGATAGGGAATCGTATGAGGAGAAGGAAGCCCGACAACAGCGCGCCGTCGAGGCAAGCACCGCACAAAAACAAGCGCACTTGAATCTGCTCATTGACTCATTTTCAACTAAGTATCATGCCGACTACGAATGGATGTATGGCCTTAGAGATACAACTATCTCCACCTTGAGGCTACAGCGATCCCTGATTCGGGCTGATCATCGGCCAATCTTGGCAATGGCAAATATTCTCGACATTGAAAACCGTAATGGTGCATTGCGTGTCTTATTCTACGTGCCGCATGTTGGGGACAATGTTCTTCAAAGGCAGCATCTCGTGCTCGATCTTCAGTGTCCAGTTTCAGGGGTGGAGGCTCACAAGCGAACAGTAGGACACCACCCCTTTATGGAACCTACTTACCTAGTAGCGGCGCGGATTGATACTGTACGACAAGCACATCAGTTCGGAATGACTGGAAGTGGCTCAACCCTTTCGCCACTCACGATGGAATTTATTGGGGAAGGGCAATGTATGGGGTTAGAGGCGATTGAACCGATCACGCAGGATGAGAAGGCTATAGAAGGCCGGCATCCACGATCGACTGAACGCAAGCCAAAGGGGCCTAGCAAGGAATATTAGATACGGGATTGGTAGGATGGTACGCCATGATTTCGGCGTACCGCCGTCCGCAATATGGTGAATGTTGGGGTCCCTGAACGCGTTGCCATGAAGATCACCGGACACCAAACGCGAGCCGTGTTTGACCGCTATCATATTCTCAGTCCAACGGACCTGCAGAACTCTGCGCGAGCACTGACGGGCACAAACTCGGGCACACTGCGCGAATCCTCCTTGACTACGGCTCCGTAACTCGTTAATTTCTTTGGCGTGGCGGTGTAGCTCAGTTGGCAGAGCAGCGGACTCATAAGCCGCGGGTCGGCCGTTCGATCCGGCCCACCGCCACCAATAATAATTTAGGCTCCATCACCAGCCGTACCAATCCCGAATAGTCCCCGTCAATTCAGCCGTTAGAAAGCCATCGGCCCCATCAGCAGTCGGATGCAGGAATGTTGTGCCCAGCTTAGCATTTGGACAGGTCGCATAAGCGAGGAAGGGTGAAATGGGCGGTCGTCGCCGACCCGGCAAGCCGGTGAGCGTTTAAGAAACTGCGTCATCCAGGTTCGTTCATCCCGCGAAATATACTGGAGTGTGTCAGGCTGGAGACAAGGCGATGGATCTTTGCTTAGCAGGTATTGTGAGATGGATACGGAGTGAAGAGTTTGGGTTGAAACGCGGGCCTAGCACGGGAAACGCACTCTATTTGCTGGAATGACAATTTCGTCAGAAAGGATGGGGAGAGCTACCACGCTACGATACGATTCTCGCACCTATTCACTTCTGCTTAGGTTTCCCTTGTTATCAGTTACTCCCTCCAACTCCGCCATTTAGATATGACTATGTACGTTAGTCCTAGAATGGCCCCCACCAAGAACGGTTCGATAATCCATGGCATCATACAGTCACCTCTTTTCCATATCACTGCTACAAAGCACATGGCTGTCGATTGCGATTGACATGAACAAGGCCCCGCTGATCCCTATGACTAAGGATGCCGCTTTAAAATATGGTTTTAACTTGGGAGGAAATTCAGGAAGATCCCACACGATCACTCCTTATAGAGCGGCTCAAGCAATTGCTGGCTTGGCCACACGACAAATGTGAGAACTTTTAGATGATACTCGCACCTTGTGCAAAAAGCGAATGGCTACCGGGCACGTAGCCCGTCTTGTTCGTAGGGCAACTCTCCATTCTTGTGTCTGACGTCCCCGACCGCAATGACACGTAACCAGACGTCGCTGCAGATGGCGTTCTGTGGCAAACCCTCGATCACTTGATCGCTATAGGCGAGATAAATGTAGGTCTAGCGTTTCTTGTCGAAATAGCGGATCACCTACAGCCGGCCCAATCCTGGCCAAGCCGATAACCAATCTGTCGTTCCGGAAACCACCTTTCAACAAAGATTCCGCCACGTTTCTATCCCGCACCCTGACAAAACATTGACGGCTTCAACCCTTGCGCACCGCCAAGTTCATGACACTTTCTACCCAAGATATACTACGTATAGCGTAAATACGTGCCATATTGAATAGCTCAATTTGGTGCAGCTCTTGCTTATGCCTATAATCAGCTGTGCACGCAATCCACCTAGGAGGGATCAATGGAATGTCCGAAGTGCAAAGGGATGATGATGTTAGAGCGGTTCTCAGATTTCTTTCTCGCGTTTTATGCATGGAAATGCCTCAATTGCGGCGCCATTATCGACCGCACCATTTCGAATAATCGCCACAAGAGTCTGTCTGTCCAAGGATCTCAGGCCGTTGCCGCGCGCTAAAAGATCTTAGCGCGGAACTTGACGCACTCCAGCTCAGAATGCACTGGGGGGCCATTTCTTTGGAGAAGAAGTCTGGGTAACCCGGTTGGTGAAGCGGTTCGAAGTTCGGGCGTCTCGGCATCGTCCAGTACTGGAAAACGTCCCTCCCATGTCAGAGATGCGTCGTATTCTCGATGCCTGGATGGAGAAGGTATTGGATGCATCCAGCGAAGCAGAATCTCTGAATATCAAGGCATAAACGTAGTACTTCTCGCAGGTTGCTAGTAGACCCTGCCAGGAATCACTGTGAAAGTTGACTGATTGTATCCTTCCAAATCTTCGTCGGTATCGCGGTATTACCCATTCCAGTCGACCGAGCTCCGCGCATTCCTTTGAGTACACCTCTGATCGGATTGCTCTAAAGAGTCCAAAGGTGAGGTTTCTTAACGGGAGTTTAGAAGGGTGCCACTCCCGATGAGAAGGAAATAGCCGGTATTATAGAAGGTGTGCAGAGCGATGGAGGGATACACGGATCCAAAGCGATCTCTTACAAGGCCGAAACAGAGGGAGGGAACGAACATGAGCAAAGACCAGGAAAGAGAATGGCTAGCCAGATGGGCCAGCATGAATAAGAGAGATGTCAGGACATTGGGGATGGAGAGACCTTTCCATGTCTTCTGCGTTCCCACAGCCTGCTGCACATACTGTTGGATGATGCCGCGGAACAGTAATTCTTCAAACAGAGGCTGCCATAGGGCGACAGAGAGGAACGCGGGTGACCATATGGCATACCAAGGCAGTGGTTGAAAGGCAAAGAATCCCATCATGGAAAGCCAGACCACTGGGCCAAGAGCTAAGAGCAAGAGAAATACCGAATCCCGATGAAAGGGACAATTAAGCTGAAGGCCCAGTAATGCCATAACTTGCGCTGAGCGGCTTCGTAGATGGAGATCATCAGAGGAAACATCCTGAACACCGACCAGTGGGGCGAGGTCCAGGTTCCGCCATGACGGTACTCTCGGCGTTCCGAAACTCAGTCTCATCGGCGTCTTACTCTCCGCAACAAGAGAATCAGAGACATCAGCAGCATGGCAGGGAGCAACACGTCTCCGGTTGCACCAGGGACGAGCGTGCAGCCTCCTCCTCCGCTATTGCTAGGGACTTGGCTCGGAGCCGGAGGGCCTGGCGCAATGTTGAAGGTGGCAGTGACAGTAGCATTTTGAGTAAGCGTGCAGGGGCCGGTCCCTGCGCAATCTCCACTCCACCCTGCAAAGACCGACCCAGAATCGGGTGTTGCGGTGAGGTTCACCGTGCTACCCAGAGGGTACTGCCCATTGCATGTTGCGCGACAGTCAATTCCGGCCGGATTGGACGTAACAGTACCGGTGCCGGCACCGGCCTTGTTGACGGTGATGGTGGAGTTTGGAACTACGCTGGCTAACGCTGCCCGCGCATTGATACGCCCACCCGTCGACACTTTTCCACTCAAGGATGTCTTCCGATCCACTGTGCTCAGAATTGCATTCCTGAGTTCAGCTACGGTGAGGTTGGGATTAACCGAGAGCAACAATCCAGCGAGTCCTGCCACGTGAGGGGTGGCCATCGAAGTACCTTGAAAAAACTGATAGTCCGAGGTGCTCGACGGCGAACCCGCGACGCAAACCACGCGAACATTGTCTATATACACGCCGTCAAAGACCAGGCTGTCATTCGAAAAAAAGCGAAAGCGGAACCGTGAATCGGTCACGCCATCCGCGACGTCCCCCCAAGTAAAAGGAACGAATTGGGCATTGCTGCTCCCTGAGAATCCGTTGATGATCTGCCAACTGGCCCCGTTATTGGGTGATGTTTCCGCAAGAACTCCGTCGGAATCACGCTCGGTTTGCAGGCGAATGCGGCTGTCCAACCGGCACCCTCTCTGCCCTGTGGTACTGAACACTGGTCCCATCGCGAAGGAATCGGTGTTGTTCTGATAGCTTCCGGTCGGACTGTCGGTCAGGCTATTCGGTTGACTGAATGACGCGGAATTGGTGAATCCCCAGGTACTATTGGTTCCCCCGAATGCGTATCCGAGCCCCGTCGGGCCGGAGTCAAAATTATGAAAGAGGACAGTCCTAATGTTTGATGTGGGCGTTGTGCTGTTGATTCTGATTCCCGGCGCGGCCACTTGGACGGTAGTGGACCCGAAATTAGAGAAGCTCGCCAATTGATCATTTTGGTCCGTCGCTGCAACCGCGATCACGTTTGCCAGCGCGGCCGTCTGTTGCCCGGCACACACTGAGGGCGCGCTGAAATTTGAGGGAAAGTTTGGGACGCTGTCGTTATCCGATCCTGAATTTCCCGCCGCTGCAACAAACAGGATACCTGCTGCATTCGCGGCTCTCACGGCATCATAGAAGATTAGACTACACTCGGGTCCGATAAAGCTCGCGTTAATCACACGTGCACCTTTATCGGTGGCATAGTGGATCGCGCTGATAATGCCGGCAGTGGACAAGGATCGGTCCACCCCTCCGGCTTTCAAAGCCATCACGCTTGCGGTCCACATGACGCCGGTGATTCCGGTTCCGTTGTTTCCGACTCCCGCGGTGGTGCCTGCGACGTGAGTGCCGTGTCCCTCGTTACCTCCTGGATTGAGGTCGACAGGGTCCATCGGATCATTATCGTTCATAAGAAAATCCCACCCATGCACATCGTCGACGAACCCATTTCCATCATCATCAACGCCGTTGCCGGCAATCTCTCCCGGATTCGTCCAGATATTGCGTGCGAGATCCGGATGGTCGTAGGCAATGCCCGAGTCAATGACGGCGACAATCACGTTTGGGCTTCCCGTGCTGATATCCCAAGCTTCAGGGGCATCGATGTCGGCATCGGTCCTTCCCACCGTTCCGTTCACAGTCTGACCTGTGTTATGGAGGCCCCATAGTGTGTCGAACTGAGCATCGCTGGGGATGGCTTGCAGCTGGTAGAGATAGTTGGGTTCGGCGTACTCCACGGCGGGATTGCTTCGGTACATCAAGACCGCTTCGTCAACCGACAAGGCACCTTGCAACTTGTACTGATGAATCACTCCGGCGTTCACCGATACCGCTCTAAGTTCTTTGGCACCCATATCGGCAGTCAGCGACTTGATTCTGGATGAAGACGCCTCATCCCTAAACTTGACGAGCACCTCTCCTGGGACATAGTGCGCAGGGTGGCGCATGTCGCCTGATAACGCCGTCATTCCACCGGATGTCTGTTTCTGCTTCGCATACACCAAGCGATCTCCGGGCATGAGCCCCAACCATGCGACCACGGCTGTTGTGATACCTATGATGGCCCCGACCCAACCGAGCACGACTCTCCTCATGCTACCTCTGCGTTTCCTATCGATAATGGGGCTCTGCATACTCGACCTCCGGATATGAAGTCGCCGACACACACACCGTGATTGTGACAAGTTGCTTCATGCGACGAGGAGATAGATCCAGCAGGCAAGTCATTCCCGTTCTTCGTCTCAAATGGCGTTGATCGCGCCGGCCCATCTGATCAGGCGCTACATGTAATAGAGCCGGCGTTGATTGATATATCCCTCTTCCGAGGGGACAAGCTGGTATTAATAGATATATCTATCTTGTCGAGTGGACAGCCCTTTATGCAGGAGATTACGTACCGGCACGGATGTTTGAGAGAAGGGACTAGAACCTATCTCCAAATTGTTTGAGGAGCATCGTGATGCACGCGAGTTGCACAAAGCCGAGGAGGTTGGCGACGTAGTATTCCCAGCGAATGAGGAGGCGTCGTTTCCACTGGAGCCACGCAAAGAAGCGTTCGACCAACCATCGGCGTTGATAGCGGCGGAGGTGGCGTCCATCCTGGGTCTTGAGTTTACGAGTGGACCGGTTTGGGGCAATCATGTTGACGTCGCCCAGCTTGAGAGCATCATCGAGGCCATCGCTGTCATAGGCCCGGTCCCCGATCAGATGCTCAGGCTTGGCCTCCAGCATCTAGAAGTCGAACTGAGTATCGATCCGGGAAGAGTTTACGGGGTACGTTTGGTTTATCGGGAAGTCGTATACTGAGGGGAGGCGCGAGACAAGTGCAGTTCCTTGGTGATGCAGGCTGCACTGAATTTAGTTCAAGGCAGGGTGCTGTTCCTAGAAGTCTCGGCACTAATTTGTGCTGTTCTATCTCCTGATATAGGCTCTGACCAGGTCTCCCACCACCACCTTATCCAACTTGGTGCTCTTGTCGACATGGACCCTGTACGTTTTGCCGTCGTCATCTTTGATGGAATAATACTCCCCTTCGATTTTCATCAACGTCCCCTTGACCATGTCTTTCGCCAGGCGCTCTTTGATCGTGGGACTGACCTCCTTCTCAGCCGTGGAAGTGGCCGCGTAGGTCACCCCTATGCCGGAGCCCAGCAGTCCAACCACCAGCACCGATAGTAATGTTGTTTTCATAGGTACCTCCGTTAGTGTTGAATTATTCTCTCAGGAGGCCATCGACTTGGGTACTGGTAAAACATGACAGAGGGCTACTGAAAGAAGGCGGACATTTGGAGCGAGTATTGGTAGTACCGGTTAAATCCCACAAGTGGGATTGCGGAATAACCGTTCTTCATATGAGCCCAGCGTAATGACTTCGATTGGGCCTGATACTAGGGAAATGCCTAGGACAATGATGAACGAGGGAGGCGAGGAAGGATTACAACATCTCTACGAGGCCCTGGATGGTCCTCGGGGCGTTGCCTTCGCTGCGGTTGTTCATGAGGGCGTAAGCCGGTTCCGCGAGGATGATCGATTGCTGGACATGATTAGTGCTCCCGATGGTTAGACCCTACGTGCTTCCCAAGGTTGCTTCTAATCTTGAGTTTTTATACTCTAATCTCTCTCTTCCAGCAAGCTGCTTTCCGCAAGACTAATGATGAAGCATGCAAGAATCCTCCCTCTCTTCAAGAATTTACCCGCGTGGACCACGCGGAGGTACGTGGCAACAATCCGCTCAATAACCCACTCGCGAACAACTATCGCGGGTTAGCGCATGCAAGACGACGTTTCTCCAAAGGTAAAACAGTTGGCCCACCGACTCATTGAGTTTGAGACGGGTACGGCTACAGCTGCCAGCGTTGGCGACCACAAATCCACGGCCTTTCGCGTATGCGAAAAGCTACGCCCACCTCTCTCACGCCTGGCCGGAGTGGCCGGTTTTCGGTCGCTCTTGTCCCGTGCGCTGGCGCTGGCCAGTGGCGAAGTGCGCTGGTTGAAGGCCATCCACATAGGAGCCGATGGATTGTTGGAGGGCTTGAACGACACGCAGGCACAATTGTCCCAGCAAACGATCGACGAAGGAGAGGTCCTGCTCGTCGCTCACTTGATCGGGCTCTTGGTGACGTTCATCGGCGAAGGGCTAACGATGCACCTGCTACTGGAAGCATGGCCGGATGTGGCATTCGACGACAGGCAAGTGTAAACGAGAGGACAATCATGAGAAAACGAGTCAAACCGACGGGGCACCACCAGCCAGAAAAAACCGTCGGCAATCAGGGTAAGGTCGTCATCCGCAAGCTGTCCACCGGCATTCCCGGGCTTGACGCGATCCTGGGGGGCGGCCTCCCGGAATTTTCGTTCAACATCGTCGCCGGCGGGCCCGGCTGCGGCAAGACCACCTTTGCGCATCAGTTCGTGTTCGCCAATGCCACGCCGAAACGTCCTGCCCTCTATTTCACGATCCTCGGCGAGTCGGCTATCAAGATGCTGCGCTACCAGCAGCAATTCACGTTCTTCGATCAGGCCAAATTGAACGGCGCGATCCGCTTTATCAACCTGAGCCACGTCGTCCTCGAACAGAGTTTGACCGCAGTGCTGGAGGCGGTCGTGAGAGAGGTGGAGGCGGCCAATCCGAGTGTCGTCGTGGTCGATTCTTTTCGCACCGCGTTGCGGAAAAAAACGGACGTGACCGAGATGGACCTGCAGTTTTTCGTCCAGCAGTTGGCCCTCCACCTGACTAGTTGGGAGGCCACCACGTTTCTGCTCGGCGAATATGTTGAGAACGAAGTCCAGGAGAATCCGATCTTCACCGTCGCCGACGGCCTGCTCTGGCTCTCGCAAGTGACGGAGCGCAATTCGGTCGTGCGGAAGATGCAAGTCTTCAAGCTGCGCGGCCAGGCGTCCGTGCCGGGGCTGCACACGTTCCGTATCACCGAGCATGGCTTACAAACCTTCTCGCGTACGCTGGGTTTGGCAGAACGTAAACCCCGGCCTGAAAAACGTCCCCGCCTGTCTACCGGCATTCCTGCGCTCGACCAGATGATGGGCGGCGGCATCCCGACCGGGGACAGTGTGTTGGTGGCGGGAGCGTCCGGGACGGGCAAATCGGCAATCGCGGGTCATTTCGTCGCCGAAGGTGTGGGGCAGGGCGAGACGGCCATC
>Ga0187893_10001088_pt1 | contig 67770 bp, 53 predicted proteins | sample MA1701074metaG_FD_139574 | JGI IMG/M metagenome (GOLD analysis project Ga0187893, IMG submission 139574) | White microbial mat communities from a basaltic lava cave in the Kipuka Kanohina Cave System on the Island of Hawaii, USA - MA170107-4 metaG ...
CTTGAATTACGTCTACGATGCTGTGGGGGATGTGACCAACGACGGAGTGCGGTCGTATCACTACGACGGGGAGAGTCGGCTGGTGAAGGTAGACAGTGGAGCGACGGCGATCAACACCTATGATGCGGCGAACAGGAGGGTGAAGAAGCAGACGGCGGCGGGGACGACGTGGTACGTGTGGGAAGGCGGAGTGGTGATAGCGGAGTACGGAGCGGCGCAAGGGTCGGGAGGCATTCGCTACTATCACCCGGACAGGCTCTCGACGAGGATGATAACGAACTCGACGGGAGGAGTGGCAGGGACGCAGGATCACTTGCCGTTTGGGGAAGACGCGGGAGTGACGGGAGAGAGTGAGAAGCACAGGTTTACGAATTACGAGAGGGACTTGGAGAGTGGGACGGATTATGCTGTCAATCGGCAGTACTCGACGGCGACGGGACGCTTCATGCGGCCTGATCCGGTAGGCGGATCAATCGGCAACCCGCAGAGTCAGAATCTTTATTCATACGTTGGCAATGATCCAATCAACTCTGTAGACCCGTTAGGATTATTGACGATATGCTTTTGGAGGATAGAGCGACAACCTACGTTTGAGATCATAAATAGGGAGATCATTCCCACGGGTACAAGAGAGGTGCTAGTGTCCGAGGGCTGCATAGATTTGCCAGATTTCGGTCTGCTGACTGAGCCGGGAAGGCCAAACGCTGTGCGAGAGGTAGCTGACAAACAGAAAATGAAAGGCCCCGACAAGGCACTACCAAGCTGCAGTGATATTAATATTGTTCTTAGCCCAAATAAGTGCGCCGAGTATGCTGCGCTTATCAAGGAGTATACTGACTCGGTCAGTCAAAGATTCGATGAACTCGTTCCAAGCAGTGACACTTATGGAAGTCACCGTGACAGGATTAACCGAGAAAGGCAGGAGTTGAACAACTGCATCCAGAAATATAAGGATGAATGTGGCGACAACAAGAGAGTGCCGCCGGGTTTTGACTTGAACGAGGCTGAAGAGCAGGCTAGGCGCAGGTTTCCGGCACCTGGTTCAGCTAAAGAATTCGTTGACCGGGGCGGCTTGGTACCGGTGCTAATAGCGATTTGCGCTGTTTGCCCAGCTTGCTGTGCGGGAGGAGCGAGAGCGCCTAAGCCTGTACCCGCACGGCCTTGATGGGAAGTGATCTGGTTAAGAATAGCATGTGCAATTGAGTACACCCATTACGGAGTTGTTACGGGGGTTAGGTGGCTAGATGCCGCATAGTGTGATGAAACGTAGAATGATAAAGAAACGAATACAAAGGGTCGAATCAAGACTGAGCCTTGCTCTCAGGCATTACATAACAAAACCAAAGCAACTAACTGAGTACGAAGATCGTAAAGAAATGCTTTCGATCCGCTGGAGTATCTCTGACTTGCTTTACTACCACTTGAAACTCGACCCTGATTGGTCGAAAAGAAATTGGTTTCTTGAACTTCTTGATATAGACTCACTTGAAATCAATCAAGAGCCGAGAACTTTGATTAGCATAGAAGGAAAGTGTGATTGGTGGGCTGAAGGAAAAGATGCTGAAGCCCCAGTGTGGTGGCCCGCTGACCGTGTTCCGAATGTGACAAAGTCTGGTGCCAGATATATGACTGAACCATTCACTGCGAGGATACGGTTGCAGAAAGATCAAGAGAACAGATTGCGATATAAATTCGAGTTTGGCGCAGGCAGTACATACAGACTGTTCACAAACTGCCCGCGAAACGCCGTCTAACTTCACAGGGCTGACAAGTGAAGAGGATCAACTCGCTAATTATTTCCGTCGCTGCCTTGGCTTTAGTAGCAACTACTTGCTCAACGCAAGACCCGCTCGAAAAGCTTTCACAGGAATCGTTCAAAGGCAAATGGGGGTATATTGATCGTGAGGGTAACGCGATCATTGAGCCTCAGTTTGAGCAGGCTTCAGACTTCTCTGATGGATTCGCTGCTGTAGAGATCGGAGAAAAACGGGGCTATATCGACAAGACCGGAAAGGTGGCAATCGATCCCCGCTATAATTTTTCCGGCGACTTCTCCGAAGGTCTGGCCGCAGTAGAAATAGATGACAAATGGGGATACATAGATAAAACAGGAAAGCTGGTTATAAAACCTCAGTTTGAAGAAGCTGAGAAATTTTCTGAAGGACTGGCCAATGTGAAGATAGAAGGGAAGTGGGGCTATATAGACAAGAGTGGAAACATCGTCATAAAGCCTCAGTACGATATCATTGGGGAGTTCTCCGAGGGATTGGCCCGCGTGATGATTGATGGCAAGTGCGCTTACATCGACAAAACGAACAATGCAGCGATCAAACCTCAATTCGATCATGGCTGGCCTTTCCGGGATGGGTTGGCAGCGGTCGAGATTAGCGGGAAATGGGGCTTCATCGATAAGACTGGACAGATGATTATCAAACCGCAGTTTCTTGCAGCCGATGATTTTTCCGAGGGAGTTGCTTGCGTATTGATGGAATCAATGTTTGGCGCGAAATGGGGTTACATAGGCAAGGACGGAAAGATGTTTCTTGCTCCTCAGTTTCAATGGGCGGGAACTTTCTCTGAAGGGCTGGCAGTAGTAAAGGTCAGCGGTAAGTATGGATATATGGACAAGAGCGGCAACATGGTTATAAAGCCGCAGTATAGTGAAGCATGGCAATTCTCCGAGGGGCTGGCGCGAGTCCGCATAAGCGATAAGTAAAAGAGAAGCACCGCGAAGAGTCGAGTGATAGATGGATACACATTGACTCACTTCGCCCCAATACTTTATGAGATACGATCATGAGTCATCTTCAATCGAGTGGCTGGCAGAATCGGCATATGCGTTTCTATGCCGCGAGATGAAACTTCATAAATGCGAGTATTCGTCTGATTATCTCGCGAGAGGTTTCCGTGTCATCGAACAGGTCGAAGGCGTGCGGGGCCAAAGGGTGATTGACGAACGTGACCGGCAGATTGTAACTCAACGCTTTGACTATGAAGCGATCAATCGTTTCATTGATGCGAGGCATTTGGTCACGGCCTGCTCTCATGATGAACAGAGGTACATTATGCGCGATGTCAGCGGCGGATTTCCCTGCGCACGGATTGACGAATCTCCATTGGCTGGCCGCGTCAGCTACGCTCGTGTCACCATCAAAGTCGAGCATGTAGCCATAACACAGAACAGCGCATTTCAAATAATCCACTCCCTTATCAATCAAAACCGACAATGCGTTTGGAACATTGCCTGAACAGGCCCACAGGGCGATTCTGTTCTCAGCGATTCCCAATTCAGTGGAGTTTTCGCGGACGTATCGAAGAAGATCGCGGAGGTCTGCTACTGGTTCTCGATTCGTATAAGTGATCGCCGCCATCCCTGATGCAGCCGTCAATCGTCCCCAGGAAGTATAGGCTCCCATCTCCTTGAACTTGCAGCCTGCGATCTTTTCAAATCCCGGATCAGGATATCCCGACACGAAGATGACAGCAGGCAAACGCGCTCCTTTCTTCGAATCCGGCGGATAGTAGATATCCATAGTCAGCGCGCCTTCATCATTAGTTCGATAGGCGATGTCCTGCCGGACGGTCACCCTATCTGTGCCGGAAATCTCATAGACCACAGTTTTTTTTGTAAGGTCGTCGGGCCGAATCTCTTCGCTCATGATTCTCCTCACCTGTACAGCAGGCAGCCAGCCTGTTGTATGTTGCGCCAAATAAAAAGCGGGGCGATGTCGCCCCGCTTTTTAGCGTAAGGTTGATGATTGGTTTAACGGCGACGGCGCGGACGGCGAACGGGTCGCCTCCTCGCGTCATCCGCCTGCGCAGGCTGTTCGTCAGTGACGAGTCGAGGCGATGACCCTGCGGCGCACTTCTTCAGAGCATCGATGCCCTGAATGCTTCCGCCTTCAGGAATTATCCAGAACTCGACTCTGCGGTTGAGGTTCGGATCGCCTGCTTCGTGGGGGCAGGAATCGCTGAAGTTACGCACCGTGATGCGGGCCGAATCGATGCCCTTCTCGTTGACCAGATAATCGCGCGCATTGTTAGCGCGTGTCACGGAGATTCCGACTCTCTCGGAAGAATCGCGGTGACCATCTATGGAGACCGAAGATCGCGGGTCTTGCTGCAACCTGAGCGCGACTTCATCCAGACACGCCTTGTGTTCGTTGTTGATCCTCGCTCCGTTGAACGGGAAGAAGATCGGGCCGCAAGGCGATAGCACAGGCGGTATCGGGCGATCTTCCGGTCTCGTAACAGTAATCGAAGTCGAGCAGCTTCCGCCGGGACACGGCTGATCGCAACGGGTGCGGCTTGTGGCGACGTTGATCGAAACTGTAATCGTCGCGTTGCCGACGCCAGTCGTGTCGAGCGTGACTTCAGTGCCGCTCGTAGAAGAGAGCGTTCCGCCCGAAGCTGACCATGTGTAAGAGAGACCGTCGCCGCTGCCCGATACGCGCAACGTCACGCGGTCGCCTTCAGTGACTGACGATGGGCTTGCGCTGATCTCGCAACTGACAGGCGGGCAGGGCGGCTCGGTTATCTCGAATCTGGTCGTGCAGGAGGTCTGCCCTGTAGTCACGCAATCGCTCGGACAATCGACTGCCGGAACCGAAGCCGTGACTGTGGTAGTCACAGAGTAGGCTCCGCAGGCAAGCTGCGAGGTCGCTACTTCGACCGACGCGCCGCTGCCGCTCACGGTTACGGGCCGACCCTGAGCGTCGCGGACTTCCCAGCGATACTCATAGCTCACCTTGTCATCCGAATAGCCCGGAGTGGACGGGCGGCTCGTCAACGTCATGCGTTCGCCGCGATTGACCGTACCGGCTGAGGTCGAAAGCACACAGGTCGGAACCGGCGGCGGCGGACACGGCTTGCGGGTTCCGACTGAGAAGTATCCGATGAATCCGTGCGGATCACCCGACTCGAAGGTTCTTGGCACTGTTTCGAAGAACGGGTTGATGATGAAGAATGGCTCGACGAAGGTTATGGTTGCTCTGAACACGGGGAGAGTCACATCGTCTGCGTTGTTTAGAAGAACGCGATACGCGCCGCCGAAGGAGATGGCTCCGTTCTTGAAGAAGAAGCGCGCGCCCAAATTGAGATCGGTCGGGTTGTGAGGCAGCAGGTTCGGAGTGCCGCCGCCGAAGTATCGGGTATGAACAAGCTCGGAGAGGAACTCGATGTGTTCGTTGACGGCGACCGAAACGCCGCCGCTGAAGATGAACTTGTCGCGAAGGTCGAGGATTTTGACATCGTTTCTACTCGGATCGGTCGTGTGAATGTAAGAGATGTTTTCGTAGAAACGAAGTCTCTTGCTTGCCGTCTCCTGACCGAATATCAAAACAGGGCCGTACTCAACCTGTCCGCTCGTGCGTCCGCGCGCCCGCGCGTGGTCGCTGTCCGATATGGGAATCTTGAGGTATCCGCCGATGGCCATGCTGAACCAGTTTTTGTTCGGATCGATGAGGTTGACCTTCGTGCCGATAGTGATGTCGCCTGTGCCGTTCGAGGACTGGCGCGGGCCGAAGACGGGGCGACCGAGAGAGTCGAATCCGATGAATTCGGTTTCGCCGAAAAATGGCAGATCATTGTAGTAAGAAGGAAGGTCGGTCATGATGAGAGGGCCGAGACCGCTGACCTGACGACCGTTAGGCCCGCCCGGAGAGAAGACGCTCGTAGGAAGACCTATGGGCGTGCCGAAGCGTCCGAGCGCGGGAAGTATTCCTGCGAAGATCGATCCGCCGCCAGGAAAGAAACCGGCTGATCCGTCCTGACCGCCGACCGGAGGGCCATACAAAATGAACGGGTCGCCAAACAGACGCCCCGCATTATATTGATAGCCGCTCAGAAGGAATGGATTTCGCGATGTGGTCTGCTGCCAGGTCACCCAGTTGACCCACAACTCCCAGCGGTTGGTCAGACCTATCGTGAAATTGAACGGAACCTGATTGATATCCAAATCGCCGGGATCGCGATCATAATTGTTCCAGAAAAGCGCGAAGTTGAACTCGCCTTTGCAAAGAGTGCGAGTGGAAAAGGTATTGAAGAGTCCTGTGCCGCCAAGCACAGTCGGCGCTTTTTGTCGCTCAGCCAGGTTGCCATTATTTCCTTCCTGCGCATAGACCCCACAGGAAAAGAAAAGCATCACAGCGAGCGCGCTCAGTCTTTTAGCCGCTTTCATGTCTAGCCTCCTGATTTATTCATCCACGCAGTGCAACTCATCTTGTTGTGGTTCGCCTCTGAGACTGCTAGAGGTGACTGTTTGATTCCCCCTCTTGAAGTACAGGCGAGTGGGATGAAATTCCAAAGTGAGCATCGAGCTCGAAGCCTTTCCTGCCAGGCTCATTAAAATTGCTTGAATGACCCCTGTTACAAGGCTCTATGACGGTATATCTATATACTACCCGCTGCTTTCGGGTCAACATAAAAATGGGCCTATCCGCCAGCACTCGATGAATTTACATAAAATCGCAAACTCTCCAATTACGGCTAGGCGTATATTCCCCGCAGACGTGTGTCATAGGCCACGCGGTCTATGGCCAGCATGTAAGCCGCCTGCCTCGTATCTACGTTGTACTTTTCCGCCATATTCACAACGTCGTTGAAGCTCGAAACCATGATCTCGTGCAATCGGGCGTTGACAGTCTGTTCGTTCCAGAAAAATCCCATCCTGTCCTGCACCCACTCGAAATAGCTCACGGTCACGCCGCCGGCGTTTGCCAGAATGTCGGGGATGACGAAGACATTTTTATCGCGCAATATGTCGTCAGCTTCCGCCGTAGTCGGGCCGTTTGCGCCCTCGGCCAGAATGCGGCACCGGATGCGGTCGGCATTGAGGCTCGTTATTTGATTCTCGGTCGCCGCAGGCATCAGTATCTCGCAATCCGATTCGAGCAGTTGGGCGGTCGTCACATGATCGGCTTCGGCATAATCTTCAAGCGTCTTGTGTTCTTTGAGGTAAGCCAGCAAGCCCGCGATATCTAGTCCCGAAGGGTTGTAGACCGAGCCTGTGATATCGGCAAGGCCCACGACCTTGTAGCCTTCCCCGTCCATCAACATCGCGGCAGTTCCGCCCACGTTGCCCGCTCCCTGAATGACCACGCGCGTCTGCTCGATGTTGAAGTTGAACTTCTTGCACGCTTCGTTGCACACGAAGAGCAGCCCTCGCCCTGTCGCCTCTTTCCGACCGCGCGAGCCGCCAATCTCGATGGGCTTGCCCGTGACTACGGCTGTGACGGTGTGGCGCGCGTGCATGGAGTATGTGTCCATGATCCACGCCATCACCTGCTCGTTGGTGTTCATATCGGGCGCAGGCACATCGCGCTCAGGCCCTATGAAATCGAGCAGTTCAGCCGTGTAGCGGCGTGTGAGTTTTTCAAGCTCGGCCATGCTCATCTGGCGCGGGTCGCAGATGATGCCGCCCTTCGCCCCCCCGAACGGGATGTTGACGACCGCGCATTTCCACGTCATCCACGACGCCAGAGCGCGCACTTCGTCCAGCGTCACATCGGGCGAATATCGTATGCCGCCTTTGGCAGGGCCGCGAGCCGAGTTGTGCTGCACTCTGTAGCCTGTGAATACCTGATAGTTGCCATCGTCCATCATCACAGGGATGTAGAGAGTGATTTCGCGATTGGGCCAGCGGAGTATCGTGTAAATGTTCGGGTCGAGATTCAGCAGCCGCGCTGCCTCGTCGAATCTCTCCATCATCGATTCGAATGGATTATCTTCATGAATGCGTTTGGCGTCATCAACGAATGCCATTGACTTCCTCCCAAGAGAGGGTGTTAATAGTGCAAAAGGGGAGCCGCATATCTGTTCACTCAGAAGCCTGCCTGCTTGATGAGTGGCGATTATACAAAACGTCACCCTTTCGGGCAATGAAGAGCGGGATAAATTTCGCGCAAAAAAATGAGACGAAATATCTCAACCGCTATAGACGAAATCGCCTGCGACACCCGCGCGGGCGCGGCTGAAATACTGCGCCGCGCTGCTCGCGTCTTTTCGCTGCTCGAACAGAGTGTCACAAATCAAGACGATCATCGCCAACTCGTTCTCGAAACGTGCATCGCGCTGATACATTCGCAGCCCTCAATGGCTCCGCTCTCCAATCTTGCAAACGCCGTGGCGCAAGCCGTCAGCGGTGAAACGATGAATCGCGCCGAAGAAGCTGCGCGCCGATTCATCGAAAACGCGGAGCGCGCTGTCCGCGATGCCTCGCTTCATGCGGCCCGGTTGATGAAAGAAAACTCCGGGGTGTTGACTCACTCGCGCAGTTCCACTGTGATGGCCGCTTTTCGCGCCGCGCTTGATGAAGGACGAAAGTTCCACGTCATCGCGACCGAAAGCCGCCCACTTCTCGAAGGCCGAACGCTTGCCCGCGAGCTTTTGAACTCAGGAATCGCAGTCACGCTCATAGCCGATATGGCGGCGGCTCTCGTGATTGATGAAGTGGATTTCGTTTTGGTCGGGGCGGATCGAATAACGCCCCATCATATCGTCAACAAGATCGGCACCCGAATGATCGCGCTTGCCGCAGCGGAACGAAACGTCCCCGTCTATGCGATTGCAGACTCTACGAAGTTCATCGACTTTCCTGCCGACAGGGAAGTGGCGCGCGATGTCAGTGAAATATGGGAAGACGCACCCGCAAGCGTCGAGATAGTCAATCGCTATTTCGAGCCAGTGCCGACAGGTCTTTTCACCAGCATCATCACCGAAGACGGCGCGCTTGGAATAGAAGAAGCCCGACGCCGCGCCGCGGCAGCATCGCTCGATCCTCGATTGACAGAGTTGCTGGAGGCTCGGTGACTGAAAACGCATACAGGAAATTTTTCAATCACGCCGAAGAGTGGACACGAGCGCAACTCGACGCCGCGCCTTCAGACGCGACAGGCTTGAAACGACGGCGCATCAAACACGCGATTTTGTGCGCAGGCTTGTTTCTTCTCGCATCAGGCGTGCGGCTGCTTCACTGGCAGGACAGCAATGCAGCGTTCGAGCAGGGAAAGATTCTGCCCGCGGCTCTCATCCGAGGCTATGAACGCGAAGCTGACCGCATCAGCGATCAGGGCAGCCTGCTTTTTCCACAGGAGCCGGTCGATGAAGGCGACGCTCGACTGATAGTCCATCCGCCCGGTTACTCGATTCTCATAGCCGCGATGACCGACAAAGAGTCGCGCTCGTACACGCAACTCAGGCTCTTTCAAATCTTCATTGATTCCATCTCGACAGCGCTCGTGTTTTTGATAGCAGTCGAATTCCTGCCGCTTGCGGCAGCGCTGATCGCTGGCCTGCTCGCGGCTCTCTCTCCTCATCTCGCTTATTACTCGATTTGGCTGACGCCTGAATCCCCGGCAGTCCTGCCCGTTCTTCTAGCCGTTTATCTCCTGCTTCGAAGCCCGCGACTCATCAGCGTAGCCGCCGCGGGTCTCTGCATCGGCGTCTCGTGCTGGCTCAGAGCCAACTGCCTGCTGCTCGCGCCCTTTCTCGCCATACCGATTCTGATATTGTTCGAGCGCGGAAAGAAACTGCGCGCATCGGCGGTGATCGTTGCCGCAGCCTTCGCCCTGATCGCTCCCATAACGATTCGCAATTATGTCGTCTATGGTCGCTTCATTCCGCTATCTCTCGGCGCAGGCATTACTCTCATCGAAGGCATCGCGGATTACGACACGGAAGAGCGATTCGGCATGCCTGATGATGACCGGGCGACTCTGCTCACAGATGTCGAGTGGCACAATCGAGAGGACTATAGCGGAAATCTCTGGTCGCCTGATGGAGTGGAACGCGACCGCGCACGGTTCGCTCGCGGCCTTTCAGTGATCAAGTCAAACCCCGGCTGGTTTCTCGGCGTGATGCTGCGCCGCTCGGCGTTTATGCTTCGCTACAACGGCTCAGGCTCTCAAAGATGGCCGATGAGTACGGCAAACGCGCCTGTGATTTCTTCTGAGCCTCAATTCGCTCACGCCGTCTCGGTGGCTGAAGATGCGCAGCCTTCGCAGTCGATTTCTCCTGCCAATCTGATGGCCGAAGGCGAAAACTTCGGGGCCAGTGTCGCGCTCGTTGAAGACGGTCAATGGCTCGGAGTCGCGGGCGACGATTCAGCCTTCGACGATCAGTTCGCCTCTGCGCCCATCTCAGTGAAAAAAAATACCGACTATGTGCTGACGCTCCGCGCCCCTCTCGATCAGGGACGGATGGCCGTTAAAGTCACAGACGCCACGAGGCGCATCGCTCTCGCCTCGACCATTCTGGAGCAGGATCAAAAGCATTCGAAGAAAAAAAAGAAGGAAGAAGCCGAACAAACTCTGAAGTCGATTCAGATGCCCTTTGCGAGCGGCGACAGAGAAGCGGTGCGAGTAGTGATAAGCAACAACGGACGGTCGGAGGAGCGAAGCCTTGCGCGATTGGGCGAGGCGCGATTATTCGAGGCGGGGCCGACGCCCTATCAATGGACGCGGCTGCCTCGCGCCGCAGTTCGCGGCATTCAGAAAAATCTTTTCGTGACCTCGCGCCTCTTGCCGCTCATCGCCATAGGGATCGCTATTGCGGCTCTTGCCGGTCGCAGAAAAGAAACGCTGTGGCTGCTCGCGGTTCCCGTTTACTATTTTTGCTTTCAGTCCATACTGCACACGGAGTATCGCTACACGCTGACGATTCATTATTTTCTTTTCATATTCGCTGCCGCCGCGCTTTATTTCTCCGGCGCATTGATCGGTCTCGCTGTCCGGCGACTCACTCGACGCGAAGTAAGACGCATTTGAGGTAATGCGTTTCCGGCATTGAAATCAAAATGGGATGATCGCGCGCCTGCGTTCGCTTCTCAATCATCTGCGCAAAGCGTCGAGCATCCGCCGCTGCCGCTGACAGCACGCTCAGAAACATGTCTTCGCTGACGTGATAAGAACAGGTCGAAGTGACAAGCACTCCTCCCTTGTTGAGCAGTTTCATCGCCCGAAGGTTGACCTCCTTGTATCCGCGAAGGGCCGCCTCGACCGCTTCGCGATTTTTGGCGAAAGCCGGAGGATCGAGATTGATGATGTCGAATTTCTCGCCCGCGCGCTCACTTTCGCGCAGAAGATCGAAGACGTTGCCTTCGATCAGTTCGATATTGCTCAAACCGTTGAGTTCAGCGTTTCGTCGGGCAAGCGACAGAGCCGCGCCTGAAATTTCTATCGCTTTGACGCTCTTCGCCGTGCGCGCGAAGTGAAGCGCGAAAGCGCCCTGAAAGCTGAAACAGTCCAGAGCGCGCCCGCGACTGTAGCGCGCAGCGGCCTGACGATTTTCTCTCTGATCGAGAAACGCGCCGGTCTTCTGCCCTTCCAAAAGATTGACGAGGTAGCGAATGCCGTTTTCTTCAATCTCTATTTCGCCGGGGTCTGAGCCGTAGACCGTACCTGAAAGCCGCGGCAATCCTTCAAGCTCGCGCACTCGGGCATCGTTGCGCTCGATGACGGCTCGCGGACGGTATCTTTCAACCAGAAGTTCCACCCACATCTGCTTGAGCGCGTCCATCCCCTGTGAAAGCGTTTGAATGACGAAGCAATCATTGAAGCGGTCTATGATGAGCGAAGGGAGAAGATCGCTTTCGCCGTAAACGAGACGGAAAGCTGTTGTGTCCTCGGCTACCCGATCTCTGAGGTTTTCGGCTGACAGGAGACGCGAGAGCCAGAATCCGTGATCTGTTTCCGCGTCGTCGAAGGAGATGAAGCGAAGGGCTATCTGCGAGCGCGAACTGTAGAGCGCGCGTCCGAGACATTCGCCCTTTGCATCCATTACGCGGACGATCTGGCCGCCTTCGGCGCGGGCGCGGGTGACATCGCTGCGATATATCCAGCAGTGCCTTGCGCGCGCTCTTTCCGCGCCCCGGCGGTTTATGGTGATAGTTGAAATCATGAGCCATACTATAGCGGTTTTGGCCTGACAGACACGACTTCGATTCACTCGATGAGCGGCTTTTGAGATTTCAGTTTATTTGATCAGGAATTTTCTTGACATCGATTGGGCATTTATTATTAGATTGCCTCTGTCGCACAAAAGCCGTATCCCGCCCTGAACAAAACCTGGGGACAAAAAAATAACCCTCTCTGAAAACCGAGTTTTCACTAACTGAAAGTGTGGGCAAATAACATAAAACCACACCTGAAGCCGACTGACTTCAGGCTCAAAGGAGACTTCGAACATGAAAAGAGTGAAGCTTGTAGTTCTGTCGTTGTTCGCGGCGGCGCTCGTCCTACTCCCTGTTTTGATGGCAGGCTCCGTCGAAGGTCAGTCTATAATAGAGGCTCCGACAGGCTTCGACAACGAGACCAACGGATTGACCACTCAAGCCGAGTTCGACGAGAATCTGGAGGTCTTCGCTGAAATCGAAGAGATAGACGAGGGACTCGGCCCGACATTCAACTCTCCCGGCTGTGGCGAATGCCACGCCAATCCCGTCATCGGCGGCATCAGCCAGATCACCGAACTTCGCGCCGGACATTTCAACGGCGTGAACTTCATCGATCATCCCGGCGGCTCGCTCGTCCATTCGCGGGCCACCGACGCCGAGATTCAGGAGCAGGTGCTTGACGGCAACGAAGTCCGCGCCTTTCGCACTTCGCTCAACACCCTCGGCGATGGCTTCGTCGAGGCCATAGACAGCAACGATCTGGCTGCCATAGCCGCCCAACAGCCGTTCATAAGCGGAGGGCATATCAGCGGTCGATTCATTCAGGTTCCGGTGCTTGAAGCAGGAGGCGCATTACGCGGAGGCCGCTTCGGATGGAAGAATCAGCACGCAAGTCTGGTTTCGTTTTCAGCCGATGCTTACCTCAACGAGATGGGCATCACCAGCCCGCTTCAACCCGTTGAGAATACTTCCAACGGTCGCTTCGTCGGATTCGGCTCCGGGTTCGATCCCGTCCCGGAACCTGAGGATGACGGCGAAGACATAGAAATTTTCGCCGCTTTCATGAGAGCGACGAAAGCCCCCCCGCGCGGCACCATAACGTCTGATGCCAATGCGGGCCAAAGCCTGTTCAATGCCATTGGCTGCGCTATCTGTCACACTCCCTCGTTCGTCACCTCTCCGCCCGGTACGGTCATCAATCAGGGCGAGTTCACCGTTCCGGCGGCGCTCGGCAACAAGAGAATTCGCCCGTTCGGCGACTTCCTCCTCCACAATGTGGGAACGGGCGACGGCATAGTTCAAAACGGCGGACAGGCCACCCGCAACGAAGTGCGCACCCCTCCGCTGTGGGGCGTTCGCACTCGCAATCGCCTCATGCACGACGGCGAATCGCTCACCTTCAACGAAGCCATACTTCGACACGCGGGCGAGGCCACCTTCGTCATCAACAACTACCGCGGGTTGAGTACGACGAACAAAAACCGCATCATCGCCTTCCTCAAATCTCTCTGACGAGGAAGCCACGCGGGAGGCTCGCGCAAGCGAGCCTCTCATTCTCAATACAGTAAATTGACCGGGAGCCAGTGAATCGAAATGAACGCGAATAGTTCCATCGGACTCATTTTTTCACTCAGCATCATCGCCTTGATTTTTTCATCCGCGTGCGTGAAGCCGCAGGAGCCGCCCCCGCGGAAAGAAACTATGGCTCAACCGCCGCCTGAACCTCCGCCGCCTCCCAAACCTACTGAGGCCGATCTTGCGCCCGCAAAACCGGAAGAGGCCCGCTCTGCGCTCGCTCGCATTTATCAAACCGCCGTCACGCTCGATCCGAATCAGAATTTCATAACCGGCGACTTCAACGGCGACCAGTCTCCCGACATCGCCCTGATAGTCAAGCCCTCGGAGAGCGCGATGGAGGATATAAACAGCGAGGTGGCCAACTGGATACTCGGCGATCCGACGAAAGTCGTGATTATGAAAAAGACGGGCGTGCATCCTCCGACCGCGCCTGTGCGAATAGAAAAAACGGACACGCTGCTCGCGGTCATTCACGGCGACGGCCCCGAGGGGTGGCGCGATAAAGATTCCATGCAGACTTATCTGTTGAGAAATGCCGTAGGCTCGGAGATGAAACTGCAAGCGGCCAAAGATGCCGCCCGCATCTATCGCAATAAGCCGGATTTTCCGCGACTCAACGGCGATGTCATACGGCAGACCTTCGACGGACGCGAGGGCTTTCTCTACTGGACGGGCGCGAAGTATAAGTGGTGGACGCACAGTGAAAATGCCGTCGCCCGCAGCAGGAAAGAGTGAGCATATCGCATTCGCGTTTTCTTCTGCTCTCGGATGAGGATAAAATAACGCCCGTTTATGAATCGCTACATCTGCATTCACGGGCATTTTTACCAGCCGCCGCGAGAAAACGCCTGGCTCGAAGAGATCGAGATTCAGGACTCGGCTCATCCTTACCATGACTGGAACGAGCGCATAACAGCCGAGTGCTACGCGCCCAACGCCGCCGCGCGCATACTCGACTCCGACGAGCGAATCTGCGATATAGTCAATAACTATTCCCGCATAAGTTTCAACTTCGGCCCCACTTTACTCTCGTGGCTCGAAACGCATGCGCGCGAAGTTTACGACTCGATCATCGAAGCCGATAAGGTCAGCCGCAAAAATTTTTCCGGCCACGGCTCGGCCATCGCTCAGGTCTATAACCATGCCATCATGCCTCTGGCCGATAACCGCGACAAAGATACTCAGGTCGCCTGGGGTGTACGCGACTTCGAGCATCGCTTCGGCAGAAAACCCGAAGGGATGTGGCTGGCCGAAACCGCAGTCGATATCGATACGCTCGAAGCCCTCGCCCGATATGGTATAACTTTCACCCTCCTCGCTCCGCATCAAGCCGGTCTCATAAGAAAAATATCCCGTCGTCGTCGCGCGACCGATATCCCTCTCGACACCCATCAGGCGTATCTGTGCCGCCTGCCATCAGGAAGATCGATCAACCTGTTTTTTTACGATGGCGCGATTGCGCACGATGTAGCCTTCGGCGGGATGCTCAAAAGCGGAGCCGATTTCGCCGCCCGATTGAGCAGCGGGTTTGCGAGCGATCATCGCGGAGGGCAACTCGTCCACATCGCGACCGACGGAGAAACCTTCGGACATCATCACAAGTTCGGCGATATGGCGCTCTCCTATTGCCTCCGTCACATCGAAGCCAGCCGCTCGGCCCGCCTTACAGTCTACGGCCAGTACCTTGAGCTTTTCCCGCCCGCCTGTGAAGTCGAGATAGTCGAAAATACTTCGTGGAGTTGCTCGCACGGCGTCAGGCGATGGCACTCCGACTGCGGCTGCAACAGCGGCCACGCCGGGTGGACGCAGAAATGGCGCGCGCCGCTTCGCGAGGCTCTCGAATGGCTGCGCGACTCGCTCAGACTCGTTTATGAAAAAGGCATGTCAGAAATAGTCCGCGATCCGTGGGCGGCCAGAGACCTCTACATCGATTGTATACTCGACCGCAGAGATGAAACCGTCGAGCGATTCCTGTTCGACGTCGCCGGTCGTGATCTATCGAAAGAAGAAAAAGTGACGGCCCTCAGCCTCCTTGAAATGCAGCGCCACGCGCAACTGATGTTCACAAGCTGCGGCTGGTTCTTCGATGAGATTTCGGGACTTGAGACTACGCAGATACTTCAATACGCCGCACGCGCCATTCAGCTTGCTGAAAAAATGGGACGAGTTTCGCTCGAACCGTCTTTCATAGAAATGCTCAAAAGCGCGCCGAGCAACTTCGCCCGATACCTCAACGGCGCGGCTGTTTATGAAAAGATGGCGCGCTCAGCCACAATCGATCTGCCGCGGGTGGCGGCGCACTGGGCCGTCTCTTCGCTCTTCGAGGACTATGGCGAGACGGAAACTATTTTTTCCTACACCGTTCATTGCGAAGCGCGCGAGCAGATGCGTTCGGGCCATCAACATCTGGTGACGGGCAAAATCGATCTGCGCTCGAACATCACGAGAGCGGAGGATCGCTTGAACTTCGTCGCGCTTCATCTCGGAGACCACAATCTGCTTGCGGGCGTGAGCCGCTATGAGGATAAGAAAAACTTCGACGAGATGCAGCGGACTCTCGGCGAGGCATTCAATCGCGGCGACGGGCCGGGAGTGATTCGCCTGATGGAAAAGTTTTTCGACAGGCACAGCTATTCGCTCGCTCATCTCTTCAAGGACGAAAAGCGGCGCGTGCTGGGTCTTATACTCAAGCCGCCGCTCGAAGAGATCGAGCGCGAGTTTCGTCAGCTTTGGGATCGTTTCTATCCCATCATGCAGATGTTGAAGGATATGAAAGCGATCATCCCGCCCTCGATGGCTGCGGCAGCCGAGTTCGCCATAAATGTCGAGTTGCAGAAAGCTCTCGATGATGCCGACCTCGTGCGCATTGAAAGCCTGATCGAAGAGATAAAAAAATGGTCTTTCGAAATCGATAAGCCCCGGATGGAAATCGCGGCGAGCCGGAAAATCGCTTCCTTGATGCAAGCCTTCAGGCAATCGCCCACAAAGACGACGCTCTCTCAGATCGAGCGATTGCTGAGGGCCGCCGAGTCTCTGTCATTGAATGTGGATGTTTGGAAGGCTCAAAATATTCTTTTCGAAGTCGGGAGCAGATTATCTGCAAAAGCGCGTGCGGCGTGTGGAGATCGGCTCCCGGAGATTGCCGAGCGACTGGGCGTGAAAGTTGAAAGCCTGTGACGCCGCATGGGTCTGTCAGGGAAAAGAGAGCGCTGTTACTGATCAGGCCGATTCCAGCAGCCTGATGAATCGCGGGTCGCTTCGTATGTTGTCGAAGTCCGGATCGATGCGGGCGCACAAAATGTTGAACGTGCGCAGGTGTATGAGCGATTGTTCGAGGTATTTGATGGCAGAGTCAGCGTCGCCTCTGAGCGCATGCAGGCAGGCGATGTAATACTTTGTGAATGGCTCATCGGCCCCTTTCATCATCTGCTCCCTGAACCCTTTGAGCGCAAGATCGAAGTATCGCTCAGCCTCTTCTTTCCTGCCATCTCTGACATGCGCCGCGCCCTGCTTTTGATTGAGTTCGATCAGGCTGCGCGTGCGCAGTGCATGATCGCTCGATGATAGAAATTCCCGTTCGCGTTCGTATTCCCGAATCGCATCCGCGTATCGTCCCTGACGATAACAGATATATCCCATCTGCGTATGCGCGCCAACTATCTGAAGCCCTTTCATGCCCGAAAGATTTTGCTCCTGCAATTCTATGGCCTTTCGGCTCGCCTGTTCTGCCCGCTCATAATCATCGCGCAAGGTGTAGAGAATGGCGAGTTGCACATATGCATAACCTGCCTCGGGGTTGATCGCCGCCGCAAGCTCAAGCGAGGTTATGGCTTCCTCTATCATCCCTTTGCCCATCCAGTAGGCGCGGGCCAGCGACACATAGGCCAGGTCATCTGCCGGATCGATCTGAATGGCCTGTTCGACAGCCTCTATCGCCTCGTCGTAGCGGCCCAAGCTCGTATAGGCGGTGCTGATCCATACATAAGCGTCCGAGAGGCGCGGGTTGAGTTCGATGGCCCGATGCTCGAATTCAATGGCTCTGAGGGAAAGCTCCGGCAGGCTCAGAAAAATTCCCTTCAGGCCGTAGGCCGCGCCCATCGCCGCCCACGCGCGCGCATAGTTGGGGTCAAACTCGGTCGCCTTCTCTAACAGATATATCGCGCGATCGAGCGAATCGTAGCTGCCTATCCGAATGTTTATCATGCCGCGCGAATAACATTCATAAGCCTCGACCGATTCGCTTTTGTTCCGTTCGATTTCGGCCAGATCGGAAGTGTTCAGCTTGAGGTTCAGGCCCTGGCTCAGTTCGTAAACTATCTTGTCTTGCAGGGTGAATATATCCTCTATCTTGCCGTCAATTTTAATAGCCTTGAGGAGTACGCCGCTCTCGACATTGACCACGCGCGCCGTTATGCGGATCATTTCAGCCAGCCGCTGATATCCTCCGCAGATTATCCAAACGGCTCCAAGCCCGCGGCCCACTTCCGTAGCAAACTTCTCGTCTATATCATTTCTGTCTTCGAGACCGAGGTTCCTGAGCCTTTCAAAAATCCTCTCGCGACCGATGACGGAAAGGCCGCGAATATTCTTCAAGTCCGCTGTAACCGTCTCAGCTATGCCCGCCCCTATCCAGTCGTCAGCAGATTCTCCGGTGATGTTTGAAAAACCCACCACCGCCACCGCGTTTTCAAGTCGGGGGCGAGCGGCAGTCGCAACCGATTCGCTGTCGGGAACTGATGCGATAGTGCGCGTCGTGTGGCGATAGAGGGCTGCTCCTGAGCTATCAGTCTTTTCAAGGTCGCGGCTGAGATTGCTCAGATCGATATATAACTCGCGCGCAGTCTGATACCGAAAGTTCGGGTCTTTCTCCATCGCTTTTCGCACGATGCGCTCGATCTCAGTCGGCGCGTCATAGTTGAAGCGCGCTAATGCCATAGGCTCTGCATTCACTATTTTGTCAATCACCTCGGTGATGCTCTGCCCTTCAAACGGCGTGCGCGCGGTCAGCATTTCATAGATCACGACACCGAGCGAAAAGATATCCGAGCGATGATCCATCTCGCGTCCGAGCGCCTGCTCAGGCGACATATAGGTTACGGTGCCGAGTACGACCCCGGCGGCTGTCTTCTGTCCGAGCGTCAATGTGTTGTCACTTCCGGGCGTATCCTGATCCGCCGCTTGAAACGATTCGGTGAATTTAGCCAGACCGAAATCGAGCAGTTTCGCCAGCCCTCGCGGGGTGATGATGATGTTCGAGCTTTTGATGTCACGATGTATTATTCCGCGCGTGTGGGCCTCATCAAGCGCGTCGGCCATCTGCATGGCCATTGCTATCGCCTCGCGCACAGGGACAGACCCGGATTTGATCCTGTGAGAGAGAGTCTCGCCTTCGACATACTCCATCACGATAAAGGTCGAGTCGCCGCTCTCGCCGATTTCATAGATTGCGGCGATGTGGGGCGAGCTTAAAGACGAGGCTGCCCGCGCTTCTCTGAGAAATCTTTCGCGCCGGTCGAGATCATAACGGTAGGATGCGGGGAGGAATTTAAGCGTCACCTCCCGGCCCAGCCTGGTATCCTCGGCAAGATAAACTTCGCCCATGCCGCCCTTGCCTAGCCGTTCGCCTATTTTGTAGTGAAGTATGGTCTGGCCTTTCATATATGAACAGGGAGGCAAATAGCCTCGCGGTTTTATCTTATCAGAGCGCGCTGTCGGCGTCTTTATGGAAGATCAAATTTTATTTTCGCACTGCCTGGTTTGGCCTCGGACTATTGCTGCGAGCGCATCAGGAGAGGGGAAGCGAGTAAGCTATGCGGGGATGGATAGAGGATAGAGATGAGAGGCTGATGGGTTTTTCGGACTTGCGCCCGACACTGAATTGATTGAGGCGAGAGTGATGGAATATAAAAGGAAGCGCGATACGCCTGTTTTGCCCGCTGGCCCCAGGTTTGCGGCTTCAGCGCATCTCCCCAGTGGCTGAAGCCATCTGCGGCCAACGGACAAAACAGGCGTATCGCCCCTAAAAGCTTTCTTCGAAATAAGGCTCCATCAATCTGATGCCTTCGAGACCGGGCAGCGTGCCTATCTTCGCATCGACTTCGCGAACCAATAGGCTCCCGGCCTCGCCCGGAAAGAGTATGGAAAAGAGCCGGTTGACTTCCGATTTGGTCTTGACTCCCGCGCCTACGGGAACCCAGTTGAATTCAAGTATTTTTCTTGCCAGCCATCGCGCGCCGCTCGCCGATTCAAGCTGTTCGCGAGCGTTGTTGAAATACCACGCGAAATGTCGCCGCTCCTGACGGGCTATCCTCTCGCACAAGGTTTTCAGCACAGGGTTTTGAGTCTGCTCCTTCAATCGCTCGTATCCGCGAAGGGTGGTCATCTCCTGAATCGCTCCGAAAGACATATAAACAGCCGGGAACTGAGAAGAAAATATGCGCGAGAGGAGCGGCCCGAATAGTTTTTCCATCCATTCGTTGAACCGCGCCCGGCGCGTGACCTGCTCGACGCGGTTTTCTTCCAACGGGTGTCCGCATTCGGCCATCAGTTGAGCCAGCACATGGCCGTGAAAGAATTCTTCGTAGCTCCAAGTGGTCAGAAAAGCCGCGACCGCAGGGCGAAAAGCGATCTTCATTTGAAGCAGCAGGCGAAGGTAACGGATGGTCTGACTCTCGATGTCCGAGAAATAGGTGATGACGAAGCGTTCTTCTTCGTTCAGCCCCGCCCGACGCGCTTCCGACCAGTCGAGGTCATCGGTTTTGATCTTTTCGGATACTGAAATGTAGCGTTGAATGTCTGTGCTCATTTATTCCTCCCACATCAGAAGCGATTATACGATAGCTTTCGGGAGAGCGGATTTCGATTTCCAAGTCTGGAATCCGGAGTCTGGTCAATATTTAAGACTCGTCAGGATAAAAAATCTTCCCCGTTTGCGGGTCGAAGAAGGCGAGACCGTGTTTTCCGACAAGCTCAACGATGAGCCGCCTTATATCATCGGCCTTCGACCAGACACACGACACGATGATATGACCCGGCGAACGAGCTATCGGACAACTCCACGGCGAGTAATCCATATCGTCGATTCTTTCTTCAGGCACATCGTCAAGCTCAGGATGCTTCGCCGTCAGTTCGCTGTAAAACTGATCAATCGCCTGATGCGCAGCGACGCCCGTCGTTATCCGTTCGCAAAGCTCCCTGTAAAGTCTGCGCGCTTCGTCGTCGGCCAGACGATGCAAAGTGAACCATACTGCGAAATCGCAACTCATAAGGTTTTATTCCTGCCTCAAGGCGATCTGTGGGTCAACCTTCGTCGCCCGTCGGGCCGGTAGGACGCTCGCCGCTGCCGCAACTGCGATCATAATAAACGACAACGCGCCAATCGTCAGCGGATCAGTCGCGCTCACCTCGTAAAGCAGACTTTTGATTGCGCGCGTGAGCGCAACAGATACGATCAACCCAAGAATCAATCCTCCCGCCGCGAGGCTGAACGCCTGCCCGACGACCAGTCGCATAACATCGCTCCGATAGGCTCCCAGAGCCATTCTTATGCCTATCTCGCGCGTGCGCTGAGAGACCGAATAACTCATCACTCCGTAAATGCCCATCGCCGCAAGCACAAGAGCGACTAATGCAAGCGCACTCATCAGTTGGGCAAAAATGCGCCGCCTCTCTATCGAATCGCTGACGACCTCCTCCAGAGTCTTGAGGCTTACGGCTGCGCGGCTATCCCTCTGAACCGCTTCTTCAAGCAGGGCGAACAAGCCCGTGGAATTTGCGTTTACGCGGGCGATCACGGTCATCGAATGTCGATACGTCGGCACATAGATTTCAGGCCGCGGATCGGTGTGCAGTCCGAACTGCTTCACGTCGCCGACTATCCCTGCGACGACCATCACTGAAGCGATGCCTTTGACCCGAATGTGTTTTCCAATGGGGTCTTCGTCTGTCCAGTGCTTCTTTGCCAGAGCGTTGTTGATGATCGCCGATTCAGGCGCGGATTTCATATCCCCGTCGGTGAACGTTCGCCCTCTGACGAGAGGCATTCCGATGGCTTGAAAATAGTCGGCGGTGACGGGTTGAAAATCGGCTCTGAGAGCCGATTCTGTGTCGCGGCCTTCGATTGTGAACTCCGCTCCGGGGTTGTAGCCGATAAGCGGCAGGTAAGTCACCCCGCCTGCGGACTCGACTCCGGGAATAGATTTGATCCTCTCGATAGCATCTTTGAAATACGACGCTACGCTCTCATAATCGGGGTAGGCGGATTGGGGAAGCGCGATTGAAACAGCGACCGCGCCCGTCGGGTCGAAGCCGGGGCTTTCTTCAGTCAGATTCAGGAAAGTGCGAATCATCAGTCCCGAAGCCGCAAGCAGCACGACAGCCATCGCCACTTCGGCCATCACGAGAGATTTGCTCAATCGCCGTCGTCGCGGGTCGGACGCCGGGGATGACTTGAGGATTTCATTCAAGTCCTGCCGCGAGGCCATCAAGGCCGGGGCGAGACCGAATATGAAACTGGTGAGCAATGACACCGAAAGAGTCACAAGCAAAACAGTCGCGTTGATTTCAACTTCGGCCATGCCGGGGATGCGCCACGAAAAGCCTGATTGAAGCGCGCCGACTCCCCACATGGCCAGCAGCAACCCAAGCGCAGTTCCCACCGAAGCGAGCAAAAGGCTTTCCGTGAGCAGTTGCCTCGCTATGCGTCCGCGACTGGCTCCAAGCGCGAGACGGACGGCGAATTCCTGACGGCGCTCGGTCGTTTGCGCAAGCAACAGGTTCGCAAGATTCACGCTTGCAATCAGCAGAACGAATACGACGGCGAGTTGAAGCGTCAGCAACGGCACTCGATACTTCGCCAAAACGGGCAGGGAGTCGCGCAGAGAGACGACTCTCACAGTCATTTCTTCTTCACCGATGTTACGTTGAACCGAATGATGAGCGAGAATCGCCATCTCGCCTGTCGCCTGATCCGGGCTTGCGTCCGCTTTCAACAGAGCGATTATTTGATAATCGGGCGTCGAGCGATCCTCGATCGTTTCAAGTTTTTCATTCGCTCCGAGAGGTATCCAGAACCTGCCGCGAAAAGGGTACTGAAAATCGGCGGGCATCACGCCGATGATCGTAAATGGCTCATCGTTGAGCCGAAGCTCCTGACCCGTGACATCCGCGGCGCTGCCGAATCTGCGTTGCCAGAACGAATAGCTGAGAATGATGACCTTGTTGCTGCCCGGTTGAAATTCATCCTTGAGAAAATCGCGACCCACAAGCGGACGACCGCCGAGCATGGAAAAAAATTCTTCGGTCACGAGGCTGCCCGCCACGCGCTCGACTGGATGGCTGTCGGTCAGATTCGCGTTGATATTTTTTAAGGCCGCCATCTGGTCGAAAGAATCGCTCTGCTCTTTCCATTCGGAAAAATCCTCGTAAGACAGGCCCGTCTCCGCGCCCGCACGACTGGCCTGAGACAGAACCATCAATCGTTCGGCATTCGGGTAAGGCAGCGCTTGAAGCAGCAGCGCGTAGACTCCGCTGAATATGATCGTGTTTGCGCCGATGCCCAAAGCGAGCGTCATTATCGCAACTAAAGCGAGGCCGGGTCTTTTCAGGAGCATCCGCAGAGCATAACGCAGGTCTTTCATCGTCAGGTTCTCCTATGTCAAAAATGGGGTCAAATCAAAAGGCATCAAACGCTCTCGGAATTTTTATCGCCCACGTAAGCGCCTAATATTAGATTTAGCAGTCGAAATAGTCAGGGCCGCTTTGGAGTCGGACATTGCAAAAAGGTTTGATCAACAGAAAGTCGGCCACATTGTTGGTCACCAAAAGCGCGCTGGCGCGTCTGGCAGTCCGGGCGATCAGCACATCGCGGATGAGGCGCTGCTTTTCATCAGGATGGAGGCGCGGGGTTTTGCCTCGCGCTTTTGATTTAAGGCCGCGCAAGAGTGAGTTGAGCGCTTTGCCCGCCAGCCACCAGTCTTCGCCGGTTGGCACAAGCAATGTGTTTTCTTTTTCGTGAAGTATGCGGACAGTGTTCCACGCCTGCACCTCTGTCTTGTCGACCGCGCCCGCCGTGAGTTCCTGAAGTACCACCGCAGACATGCGAAAACCGGCAGGAAAATCTGCCGGTTGAGGTTTGTAGGCGATGAAGACAGACGTATCAAATATGACTCCGGCCATTATGGATCACCTTAATCCAGTCTTTTGTGTCGATTTTCATAAGTCATCTGCCATGCGCGCAAGGTAGCTTCTTTCGCCGTCATTTCTTTGCGCTTCTTCGTACCCTTTTTGGTTGCCGTCTTCGTTCGCTTGGCAGATGTCGAACTCGCCTGTTTCGCTTTTCCAGTTATCTCCGTTGCCACTGACGCTTCTCCTTTGGTTGTCATTCTGCACAGGGACTATACCACAATTCGAGCGAGGGAGCAGATTCCCGCCTCAGCGCAAAACGATGCGCTTCCGATTCGCGCCTTCATAGATTGTTTCAGAGCGAACGCAAGCTCTGATGCGACATCGCCTGTCCGGTTTGCCGAAGAAGCGCGCGATCACTTCTCTTTTACATAAGGCACGCCGATGGCTTTCGGAGGAATCGCGCGGCCTATGAATCCGGCTAAAACGACGAGCGTCAGAACGTAAGGAATGAGTTGAATGAATTGAACGGGGATCGAGACGACGCCCTGCATCCTTATCGAAATAGCTTCGGCCAATCCAAAAAGCAAACAAGCGAGAGACGCGCCCACAGGATGCCACTTGCCGAATATCAAAGCCGCAAGCGCGATGAATCCGCGTCCGGCTGTCATGTTGCGTGTGAAGAGCGAGTTCTGTCCTATGGAAAGATAAGCTCCGCCTATGCCTGCAAGCACGCCGCTAATCAACACGCCCGCGTATCGCATGCGCGCCACGCTCACTCCCGCCGTGTCCGCCGCTTCGGGGTTTTCTCCCACTGCGCGCAGCCTCAATCCGAAACGTGTGCGATATAGCACATACCAGCTTGCGGGAATCATCAAGATCGCCAGATAGACAATCGGCTTGTGACCCGAAAACAACTGACTCAGCACAGGGATGCTATCGATGCCGGGGATGTTCCAGTCGGGCAAGGTCTGTTCGCGCGGAAGCTGCGGAGTAGAGCCGGTCGATTCGAACATCGCGCCCGATGCGAGCGCAGGCACGCCGAGGAATAAAATATTGATGGCAGTTCCTACGACGACCTGATCGGCTTTGAACTGAATCGAAGCGACCGCATGAATGGCTGCGACCAGAAGCCCTGCGACGGCAGCCGACGCAAGCCCGATCCACGGATTGGCGGTTCGCGCTGTGACTGCGGCTGCGGTGAAAGCTCCGGCCAGCATTATGCCTTCGAGCGCGATGTTGATGACTCCGCCTCGCTCCGAATACATGCCGCCGAGCGCGGCCAGAACGAGAGGCGTCGAAAGTCGCACCATCGAAGCCAGCAGCGACAGGTTGATAATGTCGGTTACGGAAGCGAGCAACAGCGGATTGAATACGTCTGTGTTCATAATGGTCAGGGGATGGGTGATGACTTTTCCATTACCTATTTCCCATCTCAACCGCGAGCAAATCTGATTGACTCCAACTTTTCAGCCGCGTCAGCGGCGACCTGACTTTAGCCGTGTTCTTCAGAGCACGGGCCGGAAGCCGGGAAACAATACCTCGTCGCGTCAGCGACGGTTGATAATGAATTGAGCCGCGATATTCAATCGTCGCTGACGCGACGGGGTTTCAATCGCCCGCTCTGACCCGGCTTTGAAAAACCGGGCTAAAGTCATATCACCGCTACGCGGTGTTGATTGCGCAAAACTCTGACTCACCCTCTGTCGTCGAGCATCACTTGAGAAGCTCTTTCTTTGCATAATAGCCGATGGGAGAAAACTTCACTCTCAGTTTGCCCTTGTCTTTGGTTCGCACCTCGACGCGGATTTTGCGGAATTTGCCATCGAACAGGTTATTGCTCGGATAGTAGCATATTTCATATATGCCTGGTTTATTCGCTGTTACTGAGCCTTCTTTTTCAGCCCAATAAGAGATCGTCTGTTTGACTCCATCCTCATAGATGATGAAATCGTCTTTAGTCAGAATAGGAACATCTTTCCCTTCACGATTACTGACCTCGACTTCAACAAAGTTTGTACACTGGAAACATCTTATGATCTGAGAATCATTCTTTGTATCCTGATCAGTCGTGGGTGTCTGTTGAGACTGAGCAAAGCCTCCGACAAAGAATGACAGAATAATCAGACTCGTCAGAATCGCTGTCAGGTTATAGCGAGCATGTTTTTGATTCCTCATGTCGCCCTACTCCTTTAAGCCTCATGCGGCTTTACGTTTCGACTTCATTCTGAAAACGGCTTCGCACGCAACGAACAAAATGATGATGGCCTGAAGTATCACCACCCAGTCCTTCGATACTTTATCGGTGAAGATATCGATGAAGAGTTGCGAGCGGGCCAGCGCGCCGAAAAGCAATGCCGCCAAAAGCACGCCCACAGGATGATTTCTCCCTAAGAGCGCGACGGCTATGCCGGTGAATCCGTACCCGGCTGAAAACCCGTCATAATAACGATAGCGATAGCCCAGCACGTCGTTGATACCGACCATACCGGCGAGCATACCTGAAAGCGCCATCGCAATGATCGTGTTTCGCGCAATCGAGATGCCGCCGTATTCGGCTGCCGAAGGATTCGACCCGACGGCTCGAAGTTCGAATCCCCATTTCGTCTTCCACAAAAAAACATAAACGAGCACGCACGCCGCGAGCGCGAAGAGGAAAGCCAGATTGAGCGGCAGGCGTTCGGGGAAATTTATCCCGAAGGGCGCGAGCAGATCATGCATTCGCGGAATATGCGGCCCTGTCAGCACTCCGTCTTTCATCTCGGCTATCGGCAGCGTCTCCAAAATGGGATCGCCCTGTTTGCGATAGTGATACTGAGTCAGGTAGCTGACTATTCCTGCGGCGATGAAGTTCATCATTATGGTTGTGATGACTTCGTGCGCGCCGAATCGGGCTTTCAGCACTCCCGGTATTCCTGCCCATACTCCGCCGACAACTACGGCGGCTAGCATAGCGAGCAGAGTCACTGCCAGAGCAGGCCAGCTTTCGGGTACGACAAGCCCGATCCACGCGGTCGCGAATGCCGCGGCGACGAGTTGACCTTCAGCCCCTATGTTGAAAAGCCCGCACTTGAAAGCCACCGATACGGCGAGACCGGTGAATATGAGAGGCGTTGCATAAAAGAGCGTATAGCCTATGCCATCGATAGTGCCGAATGCGCTGGTGAAGAAAAGCTCATAGACGAGCAGCGGACTGTCGCCCACGATCCACACTATGACGCCGCCGACGAGAAATGCCGCTATGACGGCGACGAGCGGGAACATCAGTTCGCGGACAAGTTTCTTCATGGTCTTAATGAATAAGAGAATGGGGGAAATGGAGAGTGGGAGAATGGGAGCGCAGGATGCAGTTTCCCCCCTTCTCCCATTCTCCCGCTCTCCCTTTCATCTCTTCCCTCCGGTCATCATCAATCCTATCTCCGCTTCGCCGACGCTTCGCGGATCGACTTGGCCGACCACGCGGCCTTCATACATGACGATGACGCGGTCGCTGAGGCTGAGAATTTCGTCAAGCTCGGCTGAGACCAAAAGTATGGCCGCGCCAGAGTCGCGAAGCTCTATGAGCTTTTTGTGAATGAATTCTATCGCGCCGATATCGACTCCTCGCGTCGGCTGCGATACGAGTATCAGTTTCGGTTTTATGTCGAATTCGCGTGCGACGATGAGCTTCTGCTGATTGCCTCCCGACAGCGCGCGGGCGGGCAGTCGTATGTTCGGCGGGCGCACGTCGTACTCGCGCACTAATTTGTTGGCGCGCTCTGCGATGACCTGTTCGTTGAGCAGCACCTTTCCCGATAGCGGCGAGTTGCGATGCACGCCGAGGATGGAATTTGCCGCGAGGTCGAAATCCAGAAGCAATCCGCGACGGTGGCGGTCTTCAGGTATATGAGCGATCCCTAAATTTTTGCGCCGTCGCGTATCAAGGCGATCAATCGAGTTGCCTTCGAGCAGAATTTCGCCGCGTGTCTGAGGGCGAAGACCGGCGATTATTTCTATCAATTCAGTCTGTCCGTTGCCTTCGACCCCGGCTATGCCGAGTATTTCTCCCCCGCGCACTTCGAAGGATACATCGCTGAGAGAGCCGTGAACGGTTGAGCTTTCAAGCGTGAGATTCTCCACTGTTAAAACTGCGTTTTCAGGCTTGGATTCGGTCTTTTCGACTCTGAGCAGGACTTCGCGCCCGACCATCAGGCGAGCAAGCCCTTCGGCAGTGGCTTCCTCAGTCGAAAGATTTCCGACCACGCGGCCATCGCGCATCACGGTTATTCGATCCGAGAGCGAGAGGACTTCCGCCAGCTTGTGAGTGATGATGATGATCGTCTTTCCCCCATCGCGAAGGGATCGAAGTATGGCGAACATCTCGCCGACTTCCTGCGGAGTCAGCACTGCCGTAGGCTCGTCGAGTATGAGAATCTGCGCGCCGCGATAGAGGGTCTTTAGAATTTCAACTCTCTGCTGCTGGCCGACTGAGAGAGATTCTATGCGAGCGTCTGCATCGATCCTGAGTTTGTATTGCGTGGACAATTCTCTGACTCGCGCGCGGGATTGTTTGAAATCTATGGCGACCGAAGAGCCGGATTCCGCGCCGAGTATGATATTTTCGGTGACTGTCAGAGGCTCGACCAGCATGAAGTGCTGATGAACCATGCCGAGTCCCAATCTGATGGCATCGCCGGGATTTTCGATAGCGCGCGCTTGACCCGCGATGAGGATTTCGCCGCTGTCTGCCTTATAGAAGCCGTAGAGTATATTCATCGCGGTCGATTTGCCCGCGCCGTTTTCGCCTATGATGGCGTGTATGGAGCCTGATTCAACTGTCAGGCTTATGGAATCGTTGGCCAGCACATCGCCGAACCGTTTGGTGACGTTGCGCATCTCGACCGCGTATTTCAAGTCTTCAGCCATAGAGTAGGATTAGCTCTCAGCGCTTCGAGGCCGCGTTATGATAATTGATAAAGGGATGGATGAAAAGGCGAAAGGCAAGAATTGAGGAAGAGAAAACGCGACCGCTGCGTCACTGTTTTTATGAATGCGCAGAGAACCTTTTTACTGTTGATCGAATAAATGTGTAGTCGCTTCGGTCACGCTGGGCTGCTCGATCTCTCCCGTTTGCCTCGCGATGAAGAAAGACCCTTCGACTCGCGCGCTATCTTGTGCGTGAATCGCTGCTCTGTCCGCTCTGATATCGAATCGATGAATCTGATGTCGTTTCTCTCGCTGCTCTTCATCTCCGAACAGGCGAAAGTAGAGGAGCCACGAAAGACCCGCCAGAAAAACAGTAAAGGGAACGAAGAGCGGCTCAGGAGAGTCGGCAGGAATAGTCAGCCCCAGAAATACGGGGAACAGCACCGCGCTCAAAAACATGATCTTCGCGCCCATGCGCATCCCTCGCCGCCGGCGGGAAGTTGGATTCGCTTCACTTTCGACGGGGAATCCGCCGTTGGCTAATATTTCTGAAACCGCTGTGAGCGAGAGACCGCAGCGAGAGCAAAACCGCGCGTCGTGTGATGCCGGGTGGCCGCATTTCGGACAGTGCATAATCATCTCCTGTAGTTGCAGATTATCAGCGCAAAAAACTACGATCATCTATGCGGCAAAGTTCAACGCCTGAATAAAACTCAGGTGAAAGCTGTCTCGCGTGCTTAACTTTTTCTTCAGGGTCGTGATAGCTTTGATCCTCCATGATTACGATCACCGAAGCTCTGAAAAAAATAATCGAGCGCTGCGACCTCACGCGCGAAGAAGCCGAATCCCTTCTCGATCAGATCATGACCGGAGTATGCACGGACGCGCAGACAGGCGCTCTTCTGGTCGGGCTTAGAATGAAAGGCGAAACCGCAGCGGAGTTGACCGGATTCGCTCGCGTGATGCGCGCTCGCGCCGAGGCAGTGCGCCCGCGCTCGCTCGTAGCTACGAATCTCGGCGGGACTGATCGCGACGCGCTCATCGATACCTGCGGCACGGGCGGAGACGCAAGCGGCACTTTCAATATCTCAACGGCCACGGCTTTCGTGGTCGCGGGCTGTGGATTGAGAGTAGCCAAGCATGGCAATCGTTCGGTTTCGAGCCATTGCGGAAGCGCGGATGTTATGGAAGCTCTCGGCGTCAACATAGAACTTCCGCCTGAGCGCATAGCTCAGTGCATAGATGAAGTCGGAATAGGATTTCTTCACGCGCCGCTGCTTCATCAGGCGATGAAGCATGTCGCCCCCGCTCGCCGCCAGTTAGGCATCCGAACTATTTTCAACATGCTTGGGCCGCTCACCAATCCTGCCGAAGCCAACACTCAGGTCATAGGCGTTTACGCCGCGCATCTGACCGAACTGCTGGCCGAGGTGCTCAGAAATCTCGGATCGCTTCGCGCGATGGTCGTTCACGGAAGCGACGGGCTTGACGAGATAACCATAACGGGCGAGAGCAAAATCACCGAACTCAAAAACGGAGAGATTTCAACCTACACCGTAAGGCCCGAAGATTTCGGTTTGAACCGCGCTTCGCTCGAAGCGATTCAGGGAGGCGATGCTGGCGAGAACGCTCAGATCATACTCGACATGCTTCACGGTCAGGTCGGGCCGCGACGCGACATCGTGCTGCTAAACGCCGCCGCCGCCCTCGTGGCTTCGGGCAAAGCCGCAGATTTCAAATGGGGAATCGAGATGGCCGCAGGCTCCATTGCAAGCGGCAGGGCGATGGAAAAACTCAATCGGCTGATCGAAGTGACCAATCTTTGAAGCAGTGGTCAGTGGTCGGTGGTCGGTTGTTTCATTGTAACTCTTGATCTTGATTTCCAACTCTGGATTTTTTGAGGAGTAATTTGTGTCGTTTTCGATGATGTCCTGAAATCATGAAAACCGACCGCTGACCACCGCCTAAAAAAATATCCATCTCTTAGGCTTGCGGGGAAATTCGGGGACGGGTCGGAGGGGGATTCTGTCTCCGCGCACGACGGCGGCAGGGTTGTCACGGGCCATGGCGCGGGCATAATCTTCGCCCACGAGGTCGCCTATCGCCGCGATAGCTTTCGACAATCCGGGCAATCGATTTCTGGTATTGTGACAATCGCTGGCGATAATATGCAGGAGTCCATGTTCGAGCATCACACGGGCAGCGCGCTCGACTTTCTTTCCGAACTGGCCGGTGAATGAACCGGTGTCGGCCTGACCTAAAGCGCCCATCTCGACGAGCGCATAAAAACGCTCAGGCTCATCGATCAACATGAGGTTGCGTTCGGGGTGAGCTATGATGGGGCGAATATTATTATTGAGCAGATCGAAGAGCGGACGCTCGCTGTAGGGCGGGACTACCGAGTGAGGAAACTCTACGAGTACATAAGGGCCATCGGCGATCGTAGGCGCGCTGCGACTCCGGCATACCTGATTGACCAGATCGTGATTGAAGCGAAGCTCGCATCCTAAAACGACCGACGGATTTCCTCCGAGACAACGGTTGAGTTCCGCGACTTTCTCTCTGAGGAACGCCGGGTCATGAGTTTTGTGAACGCTGTCGTGCGCGTGCGGAGTGGCGACGATGACGCTTATGCCGTCGCGGGCCGAGAGTCGACACATCTCGACGGATTCTTCCAAACTGCGCGCTCCGTCATCTATGTTTGAAAGCACGTGAGAGTGAATGTCTGTCATCATCCGTTTGATACTACAAGGAAAGGGCGGGATGCGCGAGCAGACAGCAACTCTGCGGCAGCGGGCGGCCTATGCGCTCGATACCAGCCTGATCCCGCCCGCGCGCTTGTTGAGCAGGCAATCGAGACGACCAGAATCAATCGCCCCTAATCGTTATCGGTGATAGTCACGGTGGCAGTGGCAGGCGCTCCGACGATGTAGCTGGCGCTCGCGTTGATGGTCAGTATGACCGTCTCCGGCCCTTCCACCGCTATGTCGTCGACGGGCGTGATGGTTATAGTCACCGAAGATTGGTTAGCCGGGATCGTCACGTTTCCCGATAGCGTCGTGTAATCCGTTCCGTTTATCGCCGCGCCGCTGATCGCATAGAAAACGGTCAACTCATTATCCGTCGGCCCGAGCCGTGAAATTGTTGTTCGGCGTGTAGAGAATCTGATTGTTCTCAATCACGGCGCTGCCGTTGACAGGCTGCGATACCTCGGTGATCGTAAGCACATCGCCGTCGCAATCGCTATCGTTGGCAAGCGCGTTGAGCGGAATGCCCAACTGATCGGCCATCGCCTGTCGGTTATCGATCTTGTTGCGCCGTTCGTCTTCGTAGTAGCCGAGGATCAACTGACGACTCTCTTAGGGCAGTTCGTTCAGGCATCGCTCGAAACATTCGCGCTGAATGCTTTCTTCCTCGGATGAAGGCGGCGACGCGACCGAGTTCAAATCGTCGAGGCTGACCGGGCGCGTGTCTGATGGCTTGAGCGTTTCGAGGAAGACGAATCGAGCGACCTTATAGCAGTAAGTGGGGATATCGAGGATCGTCTCGCCAGATTCCAGTTTGCGGATGACGCGATTGATCGTTTCGTCGGCGCATTCTTCGGGAAAGTGCGCGCCGCGCCAGTCGAAGTGCTTCACCAGTCTCCGGCGGATGGCTTCATACTTTTCGCCAGCGCGTTCCGTATCGGCATCGAGGCGGGAGAGAAAGCCATTGAAAGCCTCTTCCGTCAATACCCATTCCGTCTGTTTGATTCGAGCGTCGTTCACATCGTTTCAAATTTAGCTCCGGCGTCGGAAATTATCTGATGATCGCCGAGAGATTCTAGCACAGATGGCAGAAGGCTTTGCATCATTGGCGACCTCGGCGCAACGAGTCATTGACACCTTCGATTTCAGGCGTTTATGATCGAAGGGCGATTACTCCAGTGCGTGCGATTGCAAGACCGTTTTGAAATCAGGAAAGGCAAGTTTTACGACAAGCCCCGCGAACAGGAAAATTATGAAGCAAATTACCGTCGCGTTTTTCTCCCTCCTTCTGCTCGGCGCTTTCGCGCTGGCATCCGACAAAGAATCGAATTCAAATTTTTTCCCGCTCGAACAGATTCGCCCCGGAATGAAAGGCCACGGCATGTCAGTCTTTCAGGGGTCGAAGCCTGAGCGATTCGAGGTCGAAATACTCGGCCTTGCCGAAGGGCTTGTCAATCCCAAACAAAGCATCATCATCGCGCGACTGAGCGGGCCTTTGGCGGAACGCTCTTTCGTCTTTGCCGGAATGAGCGGCAGCCCCGTCTACATCGATGGCAAACTCGTCGGCGCTGTGGCCTACTCCTTCCCGTTCGCCAAAGAACCCATTGCCGGAATCCAGCCGATAAAATATATGATTGAGATATTCGAGCAGGGAGGGGCGGATGAGCCGCGCACGAGCGAGCGCATAAGTTTCAACACGCTGATGGCTCAATCGATCAATCAGAAATTGCCCGCTCAACCGACTATGCAACTCGGCCCTCGCGCCGCCGCGAGCAGCGCGCTGATTCCTTACATCGGCCAGACCATCGCGCCGATAATGACGCCCGTGACTTTTTCAGGCGTGCCGCAATCGGTGCTCGATATGTTCGCTGAAGACTTGCGACGCGCAGGCATTCAGGCCATAGCCGGGGGCGGCGGCTCGTCGAGCCTCTCGCCTATGGTCGCGTATGATGAAAACACTCTCACGCCGGGTACGTCGGTGAGCGCGCAACTCGTTCGCGGAGACTTCACCATAGATGCCGCCGGAACGGTAACGCATCGCGATGGAGATCGCATATACGCATTCGGTCATCCTTTTCTCACATCGGGTCAGACCTCATGGCCTATGGCCGAAGACAAGGTGATAACGGTGGTGCCGAATCTGAACAACTCGTTCAAGCTTTCGGTCGCGGGAAACATGGTCGGCTCGATCAATCAGGATCGCTCCACAGGAATATACGGCAAACTCGGCGAGCGTCCGCAACTGATCCCCGTCCGCTTGACCGTCCGCACGAGCCGCAACAAGACTGAAACTTATAACTTCGAAGTGGTGAAGGATTCCTTCCTCACTCCCGTGCTTGTTCGCATATCGATGGCCGCCGCGATTCTGGCCACCGAGCGACAGATCGGCAGTCAGACTCTGAACGTAAACGGGCGCATAAAAATAAATGGCCAGCCTGACGTGATTCTCGATAACAGTTTTTCATCTCCGACCGGAGTTGCTTCTTTCACCGTCAATGCCGTCGCGCAGCCTATTGCCGTGCTGCTCAACAGCGGATTCGACGCCGTCGATATCGGAAGCATCGAGGTCGATGTGACTTCCTCAGACAGCCGCTCGACGGGAATATTGAGCCGCGTGTGGGTCGATAAGACCGAAGCGCGACGAGGCGAAACTATCGAACTTCAGGTCTTCGCGCGCAATGATAACGGAAGCGAATATGTCGAGCGCATACCTGTAGAAATTCCTGCGGACGCGCCTGTGGGGCCGCTTCTGGTCGTCGTCGGAGACGGAGCTTCGGTCAATCAAACTGAGTTGCGCGCGCAGGCGGCGGCGGAATTTCTGCCAAAGGATTTGAGCCAGTTGGTGCGGGCGATAAACAAGTTGAAGAAGAACAATCGGCTCTATCTGAAGGTGGTGAGACAGACGACGGGCGCGATAGTGAACAATGAAGAGATGCCCGCGCTTCCGCCTTCGGTGCTGCTGACATTGGGTTCTCAGAGAACGTCGGGCGGATACACTCCGCTTTCAGTCTCGACTTTGGCGGAGCGAGAACTGCCGCCTTCGAAGTTTTTGATCGTCGGTCAGGAAGCCATCACGATCAATGTCGTGAAGTGAGGGCGACAAATATTTTTCAGATTCACAAAGAGCCTGCCCTCGCGGCAGGCTCTTTAGCTATTGCCCGTCTCACTCGCTACCTGCGATTGAACAATAACAGTGGGTGAGAATAAATAGCTTACGGCTCTACCCGTCCAAGCTCTTTCAACAAGAGATACTTTGAGAATACTTGGCGTGCTGCCTCAAGCTGATGAAGATCGAACCATTTGAATAGATCGTCCTGCTTCAATGCTAGTTTGGAGCGTTCTTCGCCTCTTTCCAATGATTGTTGATCAAGAAGCGCTTGCACGCTTCGGAGTTGATTATACCTATCTGCCACTTCTAGAAGATACTGAATTACATCATCATCAAACAGAAAATAACTCTCGGAAACAAATCTATGAAATTCGTATAGCTTTGTACGATTATCGTCCGGGTGGTGCGCTGCACGAAGAATTTCTGTCAGTGCAATATAAACTGAAAAACGTTTTTCATATAAATCGAGTTTTAGCTTTAACCTATTCGCCAACTCGTCATTCTTCACCTTCAACTGATTTATTTCTTTTTGTTGATAGGCAATATAGATCGCAATGATTCCAATAATGGGAGCCAGCAGACCTGAAAGAAGCGTCAAAAAATCTTTCATCTTAATACCTCCAAAATTGAACACCGAAATGAATATAAAGACCACGATGATTATTGGAATCCATTCACGCAATTCCTCATTCGCCTTGCTCACCGAATCCTCTCCTTGCTAAATCATTCTACCTGAGATTTGTACACTCACGCAGCCTTCGGTATTGATCCGCCCAGCATCGATTTCACCAAATCCGCGTTACCGGGTAAGCATCCATCACCGAATCGCCGCTGACGATAGGAATATTTTCGACCATGGCCTGAGCGATCATCAGTCGATCAAAAGGATCACGGTGGTGGAAAGGCAGAGACACGAGCGGCGATGTGTGGCGAGGTTCGATGTGCAGTATGCGAAAATCATTTGCCGCTATCTCGCGCTCCATGAACTGCTCGAACGGTTCCGGCAGCGAATACTTGTTGATGCTGATTTTGATGGCGATTTCCCAGTACGAAGCAGGACTGATTTCGATATCATTATTCGGATCGACTATCAGGCTTTTAGCAGTCGCGCTCAGTTGCGGATCATCGAGCAGGAACCAGAGGAAAGCATGAGTGTCAAGAAGCATCCTCATGGCATGTATTCCCTGAAATCGTCCAGATGCTCGTCATCTTCAGAGTGAATGATGAGCTTGCCCTTCGCGCTTCCCGGCTGGCGCGGGCGACGTGCGGCTTCGCGCTGCGAGATGAGTCTTGCCACCGGCTGTTTGTTATGCGTGATAACCACTTCCTCGCCCGGTCCCAACTTCTCGATCAACTCTGCAAGATGTGCCTGCGCTTCTTCTATGGAAACCGTTGCTGACATGATTTCTCCTTCTAACTGTTCGGGCTGAATCTGCCGATGCCAAATGCTAACATCAAGCTGGCCTCTGATTCCACTTTGGAGAGAAATCCTCTACCCTGATCGAGCGATGCGCCAAGAGGGTGCGATTAAAAGCGGGAATCGAAATCGTCTGCCTGCTTGACGGAGCGAATAATCAAGTGATAGCCCGATCATCACAGAAGCCTGATTTTGGAGTGCGGTGACTTGTCACCGCTTTTGATTTGAAAACAAAAGCGGTGACAAGTCACCGCACTCCATATCGGAAGTCTCACTTTTAATCGCACCCGCGCCAATAAACAAACTTTCGATTCATGGCGGATTGATTTATTCTTGCCCACTGTGAAAGGAGAATCGCCATGCGGAAAAATATAATCGTCGCCCTCTCGCTCGCTTTCATGGTCAACTCCATTGCCGCTCAGCAGCGAGCATCATTCACTGTAGGAACTGCGACCGCCGAGCGGGGACAAAAAGCCACGGGCGCAATAGAAGTTCCTGCCGCAGCCGACCCCGGGGCGAGCATCCCTGTGGCAGTCTTTCACGGCGCGAAACCCGGCCCTGTGCTTGCGCTCGTCGCGGGATCGCACGGGACTGAATACGCCTCGATCATCGCGCTCGAAAAACTCATCAACAGGTTAGACCCTGCCGAGATTTCAGGCACCGTGATCATTTTGCCTCTGGTCAACGTCCCATCATTCGAACAGAAGATCGCGCATGTGAATCCCGTCGATGGCAAAAGCATGAATCGATTTTATCCCGGTCGCGCCGACGGCTCGCAGACCGAGCGCGCTTCTTATCTGATAACGAAGCAGGTCGTCGAGCGATGCGATCATTTGATCGACCTCCACGGCGGCGACATCGATGAGAGCCTTCGCCCCTACAGCTATTGGACTAAGACAGGCAACACGGAACAGGATCGCATCTCGCGCGAAATGGTTCTGGCATTCGGACTCGATCACATAATCATCTCGACCGAAAGACCGAAAGACCCGGCGGCCTCGCGTTATCTCGAAAACACGGCGACCACCAGAGGAAAGCCTTCGATCACAGTAGAAGCCGGTCACGCAGGAACAGTCGAGATGGAAGACGTAGACGCGCTCGTCGAAGGATGCCTCAGCGTGATGCGATATCTGAAGATGATCCGAGGCACGCCGCACGTGATTGAAAATCCTGTCTGGATAGACAGGGTCGCGACCGTTGCAAGTGAGCAGACCGGAATGTTTTACCCGCTGGTCAAACGCGGCGCATACGTCGAGCAGGGAATGAAGATCGGATATGTGACCGATTACGTCGGCAAAACCATATTCGAAGCTCGCGCGCCCGCCGCGGGGGTGGTGCTTTTCATTCGCGCAGTGCCTTCGATGACCAAAGGCGAAACGGTTGCAAACATCGGAGTGGTTCGGCGCGATGCAGGGAAGAGCAATTGACGTGTGAAAGACATTGAGCAGAGCGCGGCGAAAAAATCGAGGGCCGGAATGATCTCCGGCCCTCAACTGTTTGCGCAAGCCATCTATCGTCATCTGGCCAGACACGCTGCCGCTTTCTGATAGGTACGAAGGGAAGCCACAAACCCAACCGAATCGGGCAATATCTGGAACGGTTCTCGACTGAGTATCTCGCTTTCCACCTCGCTTCTGAGATATCCGCTCATCGTATCGGCGGACTGAGAGTCATAAAAGAATAGCCCCTCCTGCACAGCGACTATATTCGTCCAGCCTGACCGCATAAACGAATACTGCCAGCGCGGAGAAACTCTCGTCACGGCATTTCCAGTTGCATCCATGTCAACGACCGCATACAACCCCGTCACCTGATTGTAGAACAGCACGCCGATTTGCTCGCCGTTCAAACGCATCCCGCAATCGACGATGTGCGACCAGAACGGGCTGAGATGCCCGGTCTTTTTCTGCGCCCCTGTGAATATCATCACGCTTCCGGTATCCCGACGATAAAAGAGAACGTGGCCCTGAGCGTTGACCACATGAGTCCAGTTCTTTCCGGGAGCATATGAGCCGCTCACTCCCTGAAATCCGTTCGGCGTGAGTCGAATGAACATATCCTTGCCCGTCTTCGAATCGTAGAAGTAAAGGTCGAAGCCGCCGAGGTAAACGACATGCGTATAGAGGGGAGCCTTGCCGAGGAACTTGAAACGGAAAGTATTGGTCGTCGTGTGAACCCCATCGTTATTGATTTCACCGACTGCCGCCTGAAGAGTGTTGGCGTTGTAGTAAAAGAGAGGCCCGTTCATGCTGACGACGTGCGTCCAGCCGGTCGCAAACGAAGAGTAGGTTTGTAACTTCTGATAAGCGCCGCTCTGATAGTCAAGCTGTCCGGTTTCGCCAAACCCTGTGGCGGGTTCGTAGAGGACTATCCTGCCGCTAGAGAGAGCGGGGAGGCGCGGCCTGCTGTAGTAAAGATCGTCTTCTGTGAACAGGCCCACTGCAAACCACGCCAACTCAACTGCCGCCACCGCGCTTCTGTCAGGGAAATCATCAAGCGCTACCTGTCTCATCGCTTCCGCTACATCTTCGAGCGTCGAGGAAGGAGTGAGCCAGCGAGCCAGAGCGTTGTAGAAAATATATTCCACCACCCCGCGGCCAATCGAGGGGACGAAGGTGCCTTGGCTGTGAGTCCCGCCTTCCGACAACAGATAGTAGACATGGTTCATAATGCCGCTGTTCGTGTGGACGCCGCCATTATCATCCGCGCCGGTGTAACGATTGTCGTAGTGATCCGGCTGGCCGAAGTTCGTAGGAGTCTGCATATCACGCAAAGCGTCTCCGGTGGTGTTGGGAGTGATGCAATCTTCGCCGATCAGGTAGTCAGGCTCGCGCCCGTTTATCGAGGCTGTGTAGAACTCTACGGCTGTGCCGAAGATATCAGCGAAAGATTCATCAACGGCCCCGGACTCGCCTGAGTAGATGAAGCCGTCATCCGGCAATAAGTCATCAAGGAGACAGTGAGTGTATTCGTGGGCGATTATATCGAGCGACACGAGCGGGCCGAATGCAGTGCCGTCGCCGTTGCCGAAATAGAGTCGATTCTGACCTCCATAGGCGTTATTCGTCGCGCCGCTGCCTCCGTTGATGCCGAGATCGTTCGGATGAACATAGTGAACGAACATTTCGACTCCCGCGCCTATGCCGTCCGTACCCCACCGTCCGTGAGTGGAGAGGAAGTAATCCCATGCCTTCTCCAATCCGAACAGCGCATCGACGGCGACCGTCTCGCGGTTGCTGGCGTCTCCCACGTTGCCCCACGCGGCGGGAGTTTTCGGCCCGAATGATGTGGCGAAGTCTGTGGAACTGTTATCGAGCGAGTCGAAGACTTCTGAATGTCCGCGGTCGGGGTCTCGAAGCGTGAAGCCGGTGTTGGGGTTGAAATCGACATTGAGTTCCACTACGCCGCTGTAGAGGCTGCCGCCGACGCCGAACGCGCTGTTGCGGGCGTTGATCTTCCAGACAACGCTGCCGTCTCTGGCGCTGATGAAAAACTGATGCTCCCCGGCCTTCGCTCCTTGCTCAACCATCAGCTTGACCAAATAGACCAAAGTCGCGCCCGTGGCTGTCTTGTCATTCTTCATAATTCGGTGCGGCAGAATGACGAGTCGGGCCGATGGTTCTTCGGCGAACTCGCCCGTGTGCTGGAGCGCGGCTTTAGCCGACTCGATGGCCTGCGTTTCATCGATCTTAGCCGTTGTGTTGATGCGCGCTTCTTCGAACATGCGCCCGCTCACCGCGCGCAGAGCATTCTGTTCGTTGAGGTGAGTGATCAACTGGCCGCCGAATACTTCGACGCCGTTATGCATCTGGGCGAGGCGCACATCCATAAAACCGCGCCCGTCCTTCATCGCTTCAATCATGCGGAATTCAGCTTCGGCATTGCGGATGCCATACCTTCCTTTGCGCTGTTGTAATTGCTCAAGGCTGCGGCTCAATGCCTGCACCGCCCACTGAGGGCGCTCTTGTTTCTGAGCCAGTTGCTTGCGCCCTTTACTGTTTTGCTGGTCGCCTTCGCGGTAGCGTTCGACTATTCGCGTCGCTTTCATGAGAGCTTTAAGTCGGGCTTCGTCATCGGATGGTTTGGCAGCCTGTTGGGATTGACCCGTGACCGACAGGGCTGGAAATACAAAAGAGCCGATCAGGATCAGCGTGATAAACAAAGTAAATAATCTCGTGCGATTCATTTTTCTATCTCCTTCGGATTCAAAAATATTTTGCGGGCAGTCGGGGGAATCTCTTCGCCGTAATGCCTCGCTGTTCATTTCGCGGCGTTGGATGTAGGGATAAGAAAAGGCGGCACTGTGAATGTTCACAGTAAAGTGCAGGATCAGACGAGGCGGTGGCGCAAAGCTTTTGCGACGGCTTCGGTCTTGGAATGAACCTGAAGTTTCTCGTAAATTTTTTGAAGGTGAAAATTGATGGTGCTTGCAGTGACTCGAAGCTCCGCGGCGGCGGTTTTGTAGTTGTGACCTTCGACTAAAAGTTTGAGCAATCGGATTTCATGCGGAGTCAGGTTGTAGTCGACTCGTTCGGGCGGGCGAATCTCCTGAAAAATTCTGATCACCCGGCGGGCGATTTCGGGAGACATCGGCGAGCCTCCCTGTACGGCGTCTTTGAGTCCTTCGATTATCCTAAGAGGCTGAGTTTTTTTCAGCAGGTAGCCCGAAGCTCCGGCGCACAGCGCGTCGAATATGCGCTCGTCATCTTCATGAATAGTCTCGACGAGAATCATCAGGTTCGGATATTTCTCTTTGAGAATGCGTATGCCGTCGATGCCGCTCATACCGGGAAGTCCTATGTCTGTGAGAATTATGTCCGGCACGTCGAGCGGGATTTTTCTTATCGCTTCTTCGACCGAGCCGAAACTTCCCACTAATCGAAAGCCTTCCGAGCCGCTGACGAGCGCGGCGAGGTATTCGCGATACTCGCGATGATCTTCGATTATCGCAACTTTCACCGGCATTGTGAGCGCGTTCGACATGATTGCGATTCTACACTCCGGCCTGCGCGCGATCACTATGAATCCTCTCAGGGGATCAGCGCCGCAACGAGGCTTTCAAAATAACGGTCGTGCCTTCGCCTGTGGATTCTATCTCAAGCGTGCCGCCGAGTTTTTCCGCTCGCCTGCGCATGCTCATCACTCCATTTCCCAACTCTGCCGAAGTTTGATCGAATCCTTTTCCGTCATCGCTCACTTTCAAAGTGAGGTTGCGCGAATCTATCCGCATAGCGACTTCGGCGCGAGAGCACGCGGAATGGCGCGCTGCATTGTTGACGGCTTCCTTGAAAACGAGATAGACCTCGCGCCGCGCCTCCGTTTCGATCTTCGCGTTGTGTTCGAGGTCAGGCGCGTCGAAAGTAAATTCGATATTGCGCGACGTGAAGGCGTCGCTTGCGAATCGTCGCATCCTCTGCGCGAGATCGTTTGTATTATCCCTGCTCGGATTGACTGCCCATATGATGTCGCTCATCGCTTCGACCGAGCGGCTCGATACGTTTGCGATCATAGCAAGACGGTCGGCTATGCTCGCGTCGGCATCTTTCATCTGATGTCGCAGCAAATCGCTCAGCCCTCTGATGACCGAAAGGTTCGATCCGATATCGTCGTGCAGGTCAGTGGCGATGCGAGTGCGCACACGCTCTATCTGGATCAGTTGCGCGACTCGATAGCGATACGCTCCATAAATGAGCAACGCTACGAGAGCGACAGCCGGAATGAGGAACCACCACCGTTGCCAGACGGGCGGCAGGACGGTGAATGATACTGAAGCGGGAGTCTCACTCGTCGCGCCGTCAGCATTGATGGCCTGAACCAGGAAGCGATAACTGCCGGGTTGAAGGCTTGCGAGATTGACTGAGCGATCCTGAGAAGGCGCGCTCCAGTCCGAGGCGTCATCGAGTTTGTACCTGTACTTCAGGGGCGAACTGAAAGAGATGCCGAAAAATTCTATTTGAATATTGTTTTGCGTCGGGTCGAATTCAAGCCCCGCGATTCGGCTCTGACCGAGTCCGGCAATCGATTGTGAGTTTCCGTTGACGCGCACCTCCGAGATGAAAATATCGGGTTGAGGGCGCATCACATCCGGTTCGGGCGTGAGCCTCGAAATCCCCGTGGCGGTTGCGAACCACAGCGCGCCTCTTAGGTCGCGAAACGCCGATTCGACTGTTTGATTGGCCAGCCCGTCGGCGGTCGTATAGTGACGAATTCCGTTTGCATCGATTCGATCCAGCCCGCGAGCCGTCCCCACATAAATGCGACCCTGTTCGTCATCGACTACGCACCAGATTTCGCTGCTCGAAAGCCCGTCCTGCTCGGTGATCGCAGTAAACTGCGGCTCGGCTTTTGTCGGGTCATCCGTTCGGCCAAGCCCGCCCTCGCTCGCGGCAATCCACAGCCGCCCCGCACGATCAACGAGCAGATCGCGAATCGAACCTTCTCCAATTCCGTCCGCAGTGGTGAACAGGCGAAAGCGGCCTTCGCCGAATCTCGCAATCCCCCCGCCTCTGAACCCTATCCATAAATTGCCTGCCCGGTCTTCGCAAAAATCGAGCGGCCCTTCCCGATCACCGGGCAAGCCATCTTTTTGCGAATAATGATGAAACTTTTCCGTCGTGCGTTCCCATCTGACGATCATTCCCACGTGAGGATGCGTGGCGATCCAGATGTCGCCGCGTGAATCCTCGAAGAGATGAGTGACGAAATCGTCCGGCAGTCCGTTTTGTGAAGTATAGACGGCTTTCGGTCGCGTTCGCGCAAGGTCGCTTGTGCGATCAACCTTCGGAAATCGAAAAAGCCCTTTTGTAGTCGGAATCCACCACTCCCCCGCGCGAGAGATGATCGCGCCGAAATTCGAGCGCCAACTGAAGTGGTCTACATGGTCAGGAATATTGGGATTGATGGGAATGAATCGCCTTCCGTCGAACAGGTTGAGCGTCTCTCTTCGCGGAGTGCTGCTGCAAACGATCAACTCTCCATCGGGCGTTTCACGCACGGTGTATACACTGCTGCCAAGCCCGTCCGCCTGCGTGTACGTGGTCAGTCCCGTGAGCCTCACCTTGATGGCTCCTGCGGGCGTGCCTATCCAGAGGTTCCCGTCGCGGTCATCGGCCAGCGACCATATCGTTTGTTCGCCGATGATCGAGGCGGAGGTATAACTCTTCAACTGACCGAAAAGAAATTCGCCAAGCCCGCCCCCTGTCCCGATCCATAGCCTGCCTGAGCGCGAGACCATCAGCGCGCCGATTGAGTTATAGGGCAGCCCGTCGCTAGTAGTGTACCCGCGCGCGATCACATTTCGATTCGCATCGATTTCATCTGCCAGCATGCACAATCCGCCGCCTCGCGTCCCAACCCAGATTTTTCCTTCACTGTCTTCGACGAGTCCCATCAGGTTATTGACGGGGAGGCCGTTTCGCGTGGTGAAGGTTTCGCCGCGCCCGTCCGAAGTGATTCGACAAAGTCCTTTGTCATCCAATGCCGCCCAGATATTGCCGCGTCGGTCTTCGATGAGATTCCTCACGTGCGTGCGTGCGTCTTTCGGCGAGGGCATCCCAAGCGTTGCAAAATGAAATGTGATTTGATCGCCAGCGATTTCCACGCGATAAAGCCCGCGCCAGGTTCCGCACCAGATCACGCCCCGTCGGTCTTCGATGAGCGCCGTTATACGCGAGCGTGTCGGGTCTTCGCCCGGTCGATAGACTGCTCTGACAGGCTGAGTGCGAGATTCGGGATCGAATCGACAAAGTCCGCCTTCGGTCGCAATCCAGTACTCGCCCTCGCGGGTGATGAGAAGATCATTGATCCAGTTCGAGGGGAGTCCCTGAGCCGTCGTATAGTTGGTGAAGGTGTAGCCGTCAAATCGCGACAGTCCGTGTTCGGTGCAAAACCACAAGAATCCGCGCGGGTCGCGCACTATCTGGCTCACGCGGTCGCTCACCAGTCCGTCGGCGGTCGTGTAGACTCTCAGGGGAAGCTGCTCGGCGCGCACAGCAGCGCAAAGAAATAAAATGAGCGAAACGCCAGTGGCGGCGAGAAGAGTCTGCATCTTGATTTGCAGGACGCCGGGATGACGATGCACGACCGATACCTTACAATCGGTCTGACGGATTGGCAATGCACGCTTTGATTATGCCGCCGTGCTGAGAACTTCGAATACGATGATGATAAAATGATCCGTCAGGGAAACAGATATGACTGACACTGATGAACCGAGACGCAGAAGCCCGTTCGTCGATCTGCTCGGACTTCGATTCACTTCTGTGAGAGATGGATTGAGCGAATGCATGCTCGAAGTCAATGATCGATTGATGAATCCGAACCGCGTGCTTCACGGCGGAATCGTCTACTCGATGGCTGATACAGGCATGGGCGCGGCCCTGCATTCGCTCCTCGATGAAGGCCAGGTGTGCGCGACCATCGAGATCAAAATCGTTTACCTCAAAGCCGTCACATCGGGTATCCTGACATGTGAAACGAAGGTCTTGAGCAAAGAGGAAGACATCGCCGTGATGGAATCCGATGTGAGAAACGGCTCTCACCTCGTGGCCCGCGCGCTCGGCACCTTCTCGATTTTCAAAAGAATATGAATCAACCCGGCGGAAGATTTTTTGGCAGCGATAAAAAAGTAATGCTCGATTATTGGAAAGAGATTTACCGCAGAGTACGCGGAGGGGCGCAGAGGAATTTACTTTGTCCGGCCTCTGCGCCTCCCTGTGTCCTCTGCGGCGAAAGAAAAACTCAGAAAAGACTGACTTCATTCCGGCATTACTGTTTCATCGCCGCCGATTTTTTGAAAGGAATCAACGGATGTTCAACATCAGACTTTTTCGTCCGGCTCTCACAGCCGGTCTCTTAATGCTCGTTCTCTCCGGGCTGGCTTTTTCGGGCGGCCCCGTTTTCTGGGAAATTTCAAAACAGGAAGATGTCGTCAAAGGAGATGCTCGCGGAGTGTCGATAGCCGAAAACGGCGCGATTCAACTCGCCCCCGCTTACACTCTCGTCTATGACACGAAGGAAGCTTATATCTGGTCGAGCGCCTCGGACTCAATGGGCAATATCTATCTCGGCACAGGACACGAAGGACGCATATTCAAAGTCGATGCGACGGGCGCGGGCAAACTGCTCTATGACGCGGGCGAACTCGACGTTTACGCGATGACGACCGACGCTGGCGGAAATCTCTATGCCGCCACTTCGCCCGACGGACAGATTTATAAAATCACCGCAGACGGTCGCGCCGCGGCCCTTTACGATCCGCCCGACAAATATATCTGGTCGCTTGCCTTCGACTCTTCGACCTCGACGCTTTATGCCGGGACAGGCGACAAGGGGGTGATCTACAAAATCGATCCGCAGGGAAAAGCCGCCGTGTTTGCCGATACGAATGAAAACAACATCGTCTCGCTGATTCTGGATCGGGGGAATCTCATAGCAGGCACAGACCCCGGAGGGCTTGTGCTGCGCATCTCGCCGGACGGAAAAGTTTTCGCGCTCTTCGATTCGCCCCTTCAGGAGATTCACTCTCTCGCTCTCTCTCAGGATGGATCGGTGATGGCTTTAGCGATAAACGCGCAGTCACAGCGACAATCAGCCGTTGGAGTTTCTTCGACTTCGAGCCTGTCGAGCGAAGGGGTCATCACGCTTTCGACCGATGATCAGGAGCAGGCGACGGTCGTTTCAGCCTCCGATACTTCGCAGCGCAGTCGCAGCCGTGTTGATAACGCGCGGGGCGCGCTCTTTCGCATACGCGCAGACGGAAGCAGCGAAGTCGTGTGGAGCGCGACCGATTCCATAGGCTTCGCGCTCCGGTTGCTTGCGGACGGGCAGGCATTGGTTGGAACCAACAACAAAGGGCGAATCTATTCGGTCTCTCCGACTCGCGCGCAGACTCTGTTGATTCAATCGCCCGAAGATCAAACCTCGACACTCATCACGGCGGGCGAGAGCTTATATGCGACTTCGAGCAATCTTGGGAGGCTCTATCGCATCGGGCGCGAAACGGTAAGCGAAGGCACATACACATCGCCCGTGCGCGATACTCGCTTTGCGGGACAGTGGGGCGCGATCAACTGGCGCGGAGGCGGAGTGGAAATTCAGACGCGCACAGGCAATACCGAGTCGCCCGACGCGACGTGGAGCGACTGGTCTGCGCCTTATCGCAATCAGTCAGGCGATCAGGTCACAAGCCCGCGCGCCCGCTTCATTCAGTGGCGCGCAACTCTTCGCTCGCAGTCAACGGCGAGAGGAAAGACATCTGATAAGGCCGCTCATCTGCAATCGGTGGTAATCGCTTACCTGCCGCGCAATCAGGCCCCTGAGATAAATTCGCTCACTGTGTTTCCTGCGGGCGTGGCTATGCAGGAGATGCCGCTCGCCGTAGATCCTTCGGTCGCTTCTTCGGGGCTTGATCCGCAGATATTCGGAATCATATCGAGCGTGCCTCCGCGCCGTTACTATCAGAAGGGCGCGCGCACTCTCTTATGGCAGGCCACGGACGCTAATGACGATTCGCTCGTCTACAAAATTTTTTACCGAACAGTCGAAGAGCAACAGTGGCATCTGTTGGCCGATAACGTCGCCCAGTTTTATTACACGATAGACGCGAGTCGATTGCCCGACGGCGCATATGTCTTCAAGGTCGAAGCGAGCGATTCGCCGTCGAATCCGCTGGATATGGCGATGACCGGAGAAGAGATGACCGACGCCGTCGAACTTGACAACACGCCTCCCGCGATACGAGTCGTCGGGCCATCAATCACGGGGCAGACGGCGGAGGTGACATTCGAGGTTGCGGACGCGACGGGCCGAATCATCAGAGGCGAGTACAGTCTCGATGGCGGCCCCTGGACTCTGGTTTTTCCCATAGACGGAATAGCCGATTCTGCGCGCGAAAGTTTTCGCGTCCGGGTCAACCTCAACACCGCGGGCGCGCACATCATAGCGTTTCGCTGCGCCGATTCGAGCCTCAACGTGGGGACGAGCAAAGCGCAGGCGGTGAGGTAGTCTGTCGAGTCCAGAGAGTCTTGAGAGTCTATCGAGTCTTGAGAGTCTATCGAGTCTTGAGAGTATGAATTTCTCGACTCTCCAGACTCTCTGGACACTCAAGACTATCAAGACTTTTATTGATTGACATTAACAACCTTGAGGAGTAAAACAGCTTCGTCACACGGCCCGCTTGAAATTGAAACTCTGACAAGCGACTGCTCATCAAAAGGGTCAATCAGCATTTGCCATTCATTATATAAACCCGAACGGCAGATGTTTCCTCGCAATCTCCGATAATAGGGAGTAAAAGGAGAAATCGATATGTCAGCAGCGCCGACACCGGAACACAATAAATCCATAGTCCGCCGCGCAATCGATGAGATATGGAACAAAGGGAATATGGCAGTGGTCGAAGAAATTTACGATGCCAACTGCGTCCGCCATGACCCGGCGACCCCGAATCTCGAAACCGGACTGGACAACCTCAAGCAACAAGCCGCTTTGTACCGCGCCGCATTTCCTGATCTGCATATCACGATTGAAGACATCATCGTTGAAGGAGAGAAAGTCGTGACGCGGTGGAGTTCGCGAGGCACGCACAAAGGCGAGCTTCAGGGCATAGCCCCGACCGGCAAAGAGATCAATTCGTCAGGCATCTCGATTTCAGTCATCACCAACGGCAAGATAGTCGAAGAGCGTGTGAACTGGGATAATTTCGGATTGATGAAACAACTCGGAGCCATCGAGTAAGCGGATTCGAAACCGATCAAAGATCATCACTTGTGACAGGCGCAGACGTGCTATCGCTCTGTCGTGTGTTCAGTGAAATTCTTCGACTCATCGAATAATCTCTCACGTTGCATTTATGCATTCGCCTGCCTTCTGATATTGCAGGCGTGATGTTTTGTCATTACAGTTATCGACGTGAATCGGAAACCCTCCCCATTGATCAATGACCCGGCTCTCTTATGAGAGCGCAAACCCGGAAAGGAATTATCAATGTCGACTCCGTTTTCTCGATATGTTCAGGCTCAAATCGCTGGACCGGCTATGGCTGAAATCCGCCGCGATCAGCTATCGCGCTATCGCGAGATCAGAGAATCGACCCTCGCGCTTTGCGAAACGCTGTCGGCGGAAGACTGCTGTGTGCAATCGATGACGGATTGCAGCCCCGTGAAATGGCATCTGGCGCATACAAGCTGGTTTTTCGAAACCTTCATACTCGAATCCACACTGCCCGACTATGCTCATTTCGATCCACAGTTCCGCGTTTTGTTCAATTCTTATTACCAGACAGTCGGGGATCAATACTCGCGTCCGCAACGCGGGCTGCTTTCAAGGCCCGCTCTCGCTGAGGTGTTCGCCTATCGCCATCACGTCGACCGTTGGGTGCTTCGTGTCATCGAAGACGAGCGACTTTTCACTAAAGCCGTGTCTGATGTTTTGGAGGTCGGCCTTCATCACGAACAGCAGCATCAGGAATTGATGCTCACCGACATCAAGCATCTGTTTTCATTCAGCCCCCTGCATCCAGTTTATCGCCCTTACTCCGCGCCCGCTTCATCCGATAAGGAACCACTCCGATGGCACGGATTCGAAGAGGGCTTGAAATGGATCGGTCACGAAGGCGAAGGTTTCGCATTCGATAACGAACAGCCGCGTCATCGGGTTTTCATTCACCCCTTCGAGATAGCTTCGCGCCCTGCGACCAATGGCGAATTCATCGACTTCATCGAAGCCAACGGATACCATCGGCCTGAACTCTGGCTTTCAGACGGATGGTACGCGGTGAAAGATTTCGGATGGCGCGCGCCGCTTTACTGGCACCGGGAAGGCGACCGCTGGTTTGCGCACACGCTTTCCGGGCGACGCGAAATCGATGCAAATGAACCGGTCTGCCATGTGAGTTATTACGAAGCTGACGCTTTCTCGCGCTGGCGCGAGGCGAGGCTCGCTACGGAAATGGAATGGGAAGTCGCGGCAGGGAATGTGAAAATCGATGGGAATTTTGTCGAAGGCGGTTTGCTTCATCCCGCGCCGCAGCAAAAAGCCGCGGATCACCCGGCGCAACTTTTCGGAGATGTGTGGGAATGGACAGCGAGTCCTTACACTCCTTATCCGGGATTTCGTCCTCCTTCGGGCGCGCTCGGAGAGTACAACGGAAAATTCATGTGCAATCAGATGGTGCTGCGCGGCGGGTCGTGCGTGACTCCTCGCTCGCATATCAGAGCCAGCTACAGAAATTTCTTCCCGCCTACTGCGCGATGGCAATTCAGCGGCATACGTCTGGCCCGCGATGTGTGAAAAGAAAAAGGCTCGACGAGAGCATGTCGAGCCTTTTGAGTTGCACTTCTAACAGAAGGTTCAGCCGAACAGAACTATCAATACGTGATAAAGAGTCAGTATGGAGTAAATGCCGACGGCCAGATGAAGACCGAAGCGAGCCGTGCGCAGATGCGAGAATCCGTAGCAGATCAGTAGCCCTATCGCGGTGAGCGACATCTTCACAAGAAAAAACACCACGGCGTTGACTTCGATAAGGCTTCCCATCAACGGATTGCCTTCTGTGGCAACTCCCCGCCCGATGTGCTGCATGGTGGCTACAGCATCGTAAGCGCAAAGGACTAAACCGGTGATGACATACAGGAAGAGCCTGCGGTCATGAAAAGACACCTGGGTTCTAATCATAATTCACCTCTTCTGCTTTCTGTCTTAAACGAGGCAGCCGGGATGGGGGTCCCGAAAATTCATTCTCATCAGACAGCACGGCAAGCATACTGAATTAAAACGCGCTAAGCAATTCCCTGCTTGGGGCATTTTTGGGCAAAAAATGTCTCATCACAGGACAGAAGCATTGCTCTGTGAAACAAATCCAAAACTTCTTGTTCTTCCCGCACGATTTTTCTCGCCGTGTCGCTGTGTCTGCGCCTCGACGGATTGCGATCACGTGCGCTGTAACGCGTCGTCATCGAGTTATTCGAATCGTCGGTTTCTTCGCGCAAGATTCGCTGTGCTAGAATCGCTTTCTGAAATTTGAAATTTCAAATTTGAGATTCACACTATGAGTCAACCACGAAAAGTAAGCGCGCCGCGCGGGCGCGAAATTTCATGCAAGGGCTGTCATCAGGAAGCTGCTCTGCGAATGCTGATGAACAACCTCGACTCGGATGTAGCCGAGCGCCCGGATGAACTGATCGTCTACGGCGGCGCGGGGCGAGCGGCCCGCAACTGGGAGGCGTTCGATGCTATAGTCCGCAGTCTTCGCCAGCTTGAAAACGATGAAACGCTCCTCGTGCAATCGGGAAAGCCAGTCGGCATATTTCGCACGCACGAATACGCGCCGCGAGTGCTGATTGCGAATTCCAATCTCGTCGGTCACTGGTCTAACTGGAATGAGTTTCACCGCCTCGAACGCGCGGGACTGATGATGTACGGACAAATGACGGCAGGTTCGTGGATCTACATCGGCAGTCAGGGAATCGTGCAGGGTACGTTCGAGACTTTCGCTGCCGCTGCCGATAAACACTTCTCAGGCTCTTTGGAAGGCAAGCTCGTCGTCTCAGGCGGGATGGGCGGGATGGGCGGCGCGCAACCACTCGCAGCCACTATGAACGGCGCGTGCTTCCTCGGCATCGATGTCGATGCGGCGCGAATAGAAAAACGTATTCAGACGGGTTACTGCGACCGTCGGGCTGACACTCTTGATGAAGCGTTGCGAATAATCGAAGAAGCTCGCGCGCGAGGCGAAGCCATATCGGTCGGGCTTGTCGGCAACTGCGCGGACGTTCTCGCTGAGCTTCGGCGGCGCGCGGTCGTGCCTGATGTGCTTACCGATCAGACGAGCGCGCACGATGCTTTGAACGGTTATGTCCCGCATGGGATGACTATGGAAGAAGCAGCAGTGTTGAGACGAGAAAAACCGGATGAATATATTCAACGCTCGATGCAATCGATGGCCGAGCATGTCCGCGCGATGCTCGATCTCAAACGCATGGGCGCGGTGACTTTCGACTACGGAAACAATATTCGCGCGCAGGCTCGACAAGCGGGAGTCGAAGACGCTTTCGAGATACCGGGATTCGTGCCTGAATACATTCGCCCGCTGTTTTGTCACGGGCGAGGGCCGTTCCGCTGGGTCGCGCTTTCGGGCAACCGGGAAGACATTCGCAAAACCGACAACCTCGCGCTTGAACTTTTTCCCGACGACGCGGTGCTTGAACGCTGGCTGCGCCTTGCGAGAGAGAGAGTGAAGTTTCAGGGATTGCCCGCAAGGATTTGCTGGCTCGGTTATGGAGAGCGCGCGGAATTCGGGGAAGCGATGAACGATCTGGTTCGCACGGGCAAACTCGAAGCTCCGATAGTCATAGGGCGCGATCATCTCGACACCGGATCGGTCGCTTCGCCTTACCGCGAGACTGAAGCGATGCTCGACGGATCAGACGCCGTTGCAGACTGGCCATTGCTCAATGCGTTATTGAACACTGCGTCAGGCGCGTCGTGGGTTTCGATTCATAACGGCGGCGGCGTAGGCATTGGTTATTCGCTTCACGCCGGACAGGTGACAGTCGCCGACGGGACTGAAGACGCCGCGAAGAGATTGAACCGCGTGCTTACGAACGATCCCGGCACAGGCATCATCCGTCACCTCGATGCGGGATACGAAGAAGCAGAGAGAACTGCTCGAGAGAAGAAAATCCGCATCCCGATGCGCGATGAGTGATCGCTGACGATCATTCCGCTCACAACCTTTGCGCAGGAAAAAACTATGAATCAGTCTGACGCAAAATCAAACGCCGCCGCCGCGCTTCGATGCAAGGGATTGGTCAAGCGATACAGCGACGTTACGGCGGTCAACGGTCTCGACCTTGAGGCGTTGAGAGGCGAATGCTTCGGTTTGCTTGGGCCGAACGGCGCGGGCAAGACCACGACGGTCGAGATACTCGAAGGTTTGACCATAGCTGACGAAGGCGAAGTCGAGATACTCGGCCACCGATGGGGACGCGATGACCGCGCACTGCGCGAGCGATTGGGCGTGCAACTTCAGGAAACCAAGTTCCCGGAAAAACTCACGGTCGAAGAAACCGTCCGCCTGTTTCGCAGTTTTTATCCCCGCGGTCGCAGCACGGATGAAGTCATCCGAATAGTCGAGCTAGAAGAAAAACGCCGCTCGCAGGTCGGCAAGCTTTCCGGCGGTCAGCGTCAGCGGCTCGCCGTAGCCTGCGCGCTTGTCAGCGACCCGGACATTTTATTTCTGGACGAGCCGACCACCGGACTCGACCCGCAGGCTCGATTGAAACTCTGGGATATCATCTCTCAGTTTCGCGCGGCGGGTGGAACTATCTTGCTGACCACGCATTATATGGAAGAGGCAGAGCGTTTGTGCGACCGCGTGGCCATAATGGATCACGGAAAAACTATCGCACTCGGCACGCCCGCAGAGTTGATCGCGTCTCTGGGCGCGGATCAGATAATCGAGTTTGCGGTCGCAGGAGATTTTCAGCCGTCCGGGATCGATACTTTGCCCGGCGTGCGCGCCATGCATGAAAGAAACGGAGGCTATCAGTTGAGCGTATCCGATACGGGCGCGGCGCTCACGGCGCTGATGGCCGAAATAAAAACTCAACACGCCGAGCTTGTGAGCCTGACAACTCATCAGGCCACGCTCGAAGATGTTTTCGTGGCACTGACAGGGAGGATGCTGCGCGATGGCTGAAGTTGAAGACGAAGTGATGATCGATGTAGACGCTAAGGAGCGCAAACCTGAAGAAGAACGATTTCACCCGCTCCTGGAGCTTACTCTGGCCCGCGTCCGCGAATTCGTCCGCGAGCCGGAAGCTCTCTTCTGGGTCTTCGTGTTTCCCGTTCTGCTGGCCTTCGCTCTGGGGATTGCGTTTCGAAACACCGCGCCCGACCAAACGCCTGTCGCAATAGAAAGCGGCACGCCTGCGGCCTCTGCTATCGCAAACTTTCTTGCCGAGTCGCCCGATCTGAACGTAAGGCTGATGACGCCGGAAGAAGCGAATCATTCATTGCGCATCGGTAAGGTCGCCCTCGTGCTTATTGCCGGGGACGATTCGACGAATTTCGATTTCCGCTTCGATCCCACGCGACCTGACAGCCAGATAGCGCGACTCAAAGTCGAAGACGCGCTTCAACGCGCGCTTGGCCGCAAAGACATAGCCGCAGTGCGCGATGAGACGTTTTCTGAGCCGGGGGCGCGGTACATAGATTTTCTGATTCCGGGGCTGATCGGATTGAACCTGATGGGAAGCGGCATGTGGGGACTGGGGTTTGCGATAGTTCAGGCGCGGACGGGCAAACTGCTCAAAAGGTTCACGGCCACGCCGATGAAAAGATCGCACTTTTTGCTCTCGTTCATGCTCTCGCGGCTGGGATTTCTTGTATTCGATGTCGCTGCGGTCGTCGTTTTCGGATGGCTCGTCTTCGACGTTGCCGTGCGTGGGTCATTCTTTGCGCTTGCCGTCGCTTCGCTCATCGGAGGGCTGGCCTTTTCCGGCATCGGACTCCTGGTGGCTGCGCGACCAAAGACCATCGAAGGCGTAGCGGGATTGATGAATCTGGTGATGGTTCCGATGTGGGTCGTATCGGGAACATTTTTTTCCTCGGCGCGATTCCCCGACATGCTTCAGCCTTTCATCCGCGCTCTGCCGCTTACGGCTCTCAACGATTCATTGCGACTGGTGATGAACGATGGCGCGGCTATTGGCTCGGCGTGGCCGCAGTTGGCAATACTAGCGACTTGGGGGCTTGTGAGTTTCATCATCGCCCTGCGCATATTCCGCTGGCAGTGAGCGCGAATTTATCGCGCCGAACTTATCGCCCCGAACTTATCGGCCAGCGCGCTCGTACCCGGATAAGCGACGTGGGCTGATTCCTTTCACAACTTAATTGAACCGACAAGGAGAAGATAATGGCAAGATTGAGATTGACTCTCGCAGCAACGCTTTTTATCGCCGCCGTGAGCGCGGCAGGGTTTGCGGCGCAGCAGGCGACGCATCCGCTCGAAGGCGAGTTCGCCGTCACTGCCACAGGCGATCAGATAGGCACGATCAATTTTTCATTGGTTCTCAGACGCGACGGCAACAAGTGGACGGGCGAAATAAAAGGCGCTCCCATCGCTATGACGATCAGGAGCGTGACCGTAGATGATGCGAACGTCACCATCGTCGCCGATGTCGACGGGCAGGAAGTGACCATCGCAGGCAAACTTGAGAGCAGCAAGCTCGCGGGCAAATGGAATACGTCGGATGCTTCGGGAACATGGAGCGCGACGAAAAACGCCGCTCCCGCGCAAGCTCCGGCTTCATCCGCTTCATCGAGCGCGTCAATCGAGGGAGTTTATGACGCTCAGGTGACAGCCGACGGGCAAGGGACATTGCCTTTCACGCTCATCATCAAACGCGAAGGCGACAAACTCGTCACTGAAGTCAAAGACGCTGGCCCGCTCAACATCACCGGCATTCAATTCGATGGAGAGAACATAACCCTTTCGGCGACCTTTCAGGGCAACCCGTTCGAGCTTCCCGGCAAACGTACCGGCAACGAGATGGGCGGCAAGTGGGACGCGGGCGGAATCGGCGGCAACTGGTCTGCTAAGAAGAAAACTCAGTAGGCAGTGGGCGGTGGGCGGTGAAGGAATGTGTTGCATTTGCTCATGCCTTATGGTCTTCTGAGAAGAGTGACTTGCACTGGCAGCGATACAAAGCTCGACAGCAGCATTCAAAAATAAAAAACAACTGCCCACCGCCCACTGCCCACTGCCACTGCCCACCGCCCACTGCCCACCGCCCACTGCCCACTGACAACTTGAGTCTTGATTACCCCTTCCGTCTTTGTCACAATGGTAGTCCGTCAGGTTTACCGATACTGCCCCTGCGAACCTAGCCCTCGAATCTGCATCGGACACTGGAGGACATATTGAAAGTCCGGGTGATGATTTTCGCCTCGTCTCTCATACTTTGCGCGACTTCTGCGCGAGCGCAATCGCCTATAACGACCATGTCGCTCGGCCCTGATCAGATAGGCACGGTCAGAACGGCGCAGGGCATAACCACTCGCATAAGCTTTCCCGAAGCGGTTCAGGAAATCATCTGCGGCGATCTGTATGACTCTTCGAGCGGCAGAGGCACTTTCGTCCTCCAGCGCGGCGGAACCGATCAAAAACCGGGCAACGACGTTTTTCTCAAACCCGTTGCGTCGAAGGGCAAAAGCAATCTCTTCGTCAAAGTGGGCGAAAACGGAAAGCACACTTTCAACTTCGTTATCACGGTCGTCTCAGTCGAACAGGCTCACATCGTCGTCAATGTCACCGCGCCATCCTCAGATGCAGCATCAGGATCGGAATCGCCTCCTTCATCTGCCGACGCCGCAAAAATCCGCGCCGACATAGAGCAGCAGGCCCGTCAGGAGGCTGACGAAATTCTGCGCAATGCGCGCCAGCAGGCCAATCGCATAACAGCAGAATCTCAGGCTCGCATTCAGGAGCTTGAGCAGGAGGCTTTAGTCCGCAGCGCGCAGGCCGCAGAAGATCGTTTCGTCAAAGAACTGATGTTCGGTTTGCGCGAGAGCAAAATCAACAATCCGCGCACCAACGTCGGTAAAAAAGTCATCGCGCTCGATTCTCGCCTGCTCGCTTTCGACGAAAAGAATTATCTGCGCTATACCATCACTAATAACGACGCGACGGAATTCTCGTTCGGCTCGATTTCACTCGAATCAGGAAGCCGCGACACTCAACCTCTGGCCGTGAAGATCACGCAGAGCAAAACGGAAAACAAACTCAATCCGGGAGAGTCGCTCGCCGGAGTCATCGTCTTCGAAGCGAAACTCGTGTCGGCGAAAGATAAATTAGTCCTCCTCGTTCGCGCCGAGGACGGCTCGGAGATAGCTCGAATAAATATTCAGTAAAATCATGTTCAAATTTGCAGCAACATTTTTAATTCTTTTGACGAGCCTCACCGCCTCGGCTCAGAACAAACCTTTCTCGCCGCCCGCCCGCCCGCCTGTGCCTATGAGTTCGAAGGATCAGGAACGGCAGCGCGCCGAGGAACTGAAGAAAAAAGCTGAACCGGAAAAATCGGATGTTGCGCCGAAGGTGAAAATACCTGTCGCGCTTGCGGGGCGTCACATCTCTTCGGGCAATTCTTCGGTCGATGCGATAGTTTACGAAGCGGCGTCTCAGACGGGTCTTGATCCGTGTTTGATCTTTTCCGTGATGCGGGCCGAGTCGGGATTCAACCCCGCGGCGATTTCGCCCAAAGGCGCATCGGGGCTGATGCAGTTGATGCCCGCGACCGCCTCGAGATTCGGCGTCAAAAATATCTTCGACGTGCGAGAAAATATTCACGCAGGGTCACGCTATCTGCGCTGGCTGCTCGATCGCTTCAACGGCGATTTGAGGCTCGCGCTCGCCGGGTACAACGCGGGCGAGGGCGCAGTCGAATTCTACGGCCTGCGCATACCGCCGTTTCTCGAAACGCAGAATTACGTGCGAATAATTTATGCCCGCTACAGCTCCGTTCACACTGCTTCCGCGCCGCCCCCGGTGAACGTGGAAGTCAAACCAGCCGAAACGGTCAAAGAAAAGTTTCCCACCTATAATCAGATAATCCGCTCGACTTCTTCCGCGGGCGATTCTTCGGGCGGTTCGGCTCAGTAATCTGCCTGCATCGAAGCGAGTCGGATTGCGCCGCTTTCGGTTTCCTGAAAGAATAAAAACTCAATGAACATTCTCGTGACAGGCGGGGCCGGATTCATAGGCTCGCACTTGACGGACGCTTTGGTTGCCCGCGGGCATCGCGTGAGAATACTCGACGCCTTGGTTGAGCAGGTTCATTCGCGTGCGCCAGATTACCTGAACCCTGACGCCGAGTTGATTCACGGCGATGTGTGTGATCGCCAGATCGTTGACCGCGCTCTCGAAGGCATCGAGGTCGTTTATCATCAGGCCGCAGAAGTCGGAGTCTCGCAATCGATGTATGAAATTCAAAGGTACGTCCGCGCCAATCAACTTGGCACCGCCGTCCTTCTCGAAGCCATAATCGAAAGACGCGCTTCCATAGCCAAGCTCATCGTGGCTTCTTCGAATACTATTTACGGCGAAGGCTCTTATCATTGTCAGTCGTGCGGAGTGATTCATCCGCAACTGAGACCCGCTCGGCAACTGCTCACGCGCAGGTGGGAAGTCTGTTGCCCCGCGTGCGACGCGCCCCTCACTCCCCGCGCGACGAATGAAGAAAGGCTGCTCAGTCCGACGACCGTTTACGCTATAACGAAACAGAATCAGGAGCAGTTGTGTCTGGTCACGGGCCGCGCCTATTCGATCCCCACCGTCGCGCTCCGCTATTTCAACGTCTACGGCACGCGGCAGGCGCTTTCGAATCCTTACACGGGAGTATGCGCCATCTTTTCCGCGCGACTGCTCAACGATCAGCCGCCTGTGATTTTCGAAGACGGACTTCAGACGCGCGACTTCACTCACGTCACAGATATAGTGCAAGCCAATTTGAAAGCCCTCGAAACGGACGGGGCTGATTACACGGCGATCAACACAGGGACAGGCCGCGCGACCTCGATAAAAGAAGTCGCGTTACTTCTGGCTCGCGGACTCGGAAAAGATATCGAGCCTGAAATCACGGGCCACTATCGCGAAGGCGACATACGCCATTGCTTCGCCGATATCGCTCGCGCCCGCCGCTTGATCGGATACGAGCCGAAGGTCGCCATAGAGCAGGGCGTGCCTGAACTCATCGATTGGGTGCGAAATCAGACGGCTCAGGATCGCCTCGAAGAGGCACGGGCGGAGATGGAATCGCGCCGCCTTGTGAAATAATGAGGAAAGGACATTAGACAGGATTAACAGGATGCGCAGAATTTACATGATTATTCAAAAGGAAATCCTGTTAATCTTGCTCATCTTGTTAATCCTGTCTAATTCTTTTCGAGTGATCGGGTGATATCGAAAGGCAGTGTTGATATATTTCCGGCTTCCGTGTTTTCATTTGTGATTCAATAACGCTCGCGGAGGAACTATGCATATTGCAGTAATAGGAACGGGGTATGTTGGGCTTGTCAGCGGAGCCTGCTTTGCAGAGTTCGGCAATGATGTTACCTGTGTCGATAGCGATGCGGCAAAAATAGAGATGCTCGAAGCGCGAAGGATGCCTATTTATGAGCCGGGACTGGCCGAGATCGTAGAGAAAAATGTGCGCCAGAATCGCCTGCACTTCACGACCGATATCCGAAGCGCGATTGAAAGATCGCTCGTCGTGATGCTGGCCGTAGGCACGCCGCCGAAAACGAGCGGCGCGGCTGATATGAGCCAGATCGAAGCCGTCGCTTTCGAGATAGCCCGCGCGCTCAACGGCTACAAGGTCATCGTCACGAAAAGCACGGTGCCTGTAGGCGCTGCCGGGTACATCAGAAAGATCATCGAGGAGAACAAGCAATCGAATTGTCGTTTCTCGGTCGCTTCCAACCCGGAATTTTTGCGCGAGGGGGCGGCCATTGACGATTTCAAACGGCCTGATCGAATCGTGATCGGCTGCCGGGATGAAGAGGCGGTCGAGATTCTCAAGGATATGTACCGGCCTCTTTATCTGATCTCGACTCCATTCGTCGTCACCACGCCCGAATCGGCGGAGATGATCAAATACGCTTCGAACACTTTTCTGGCGATGAAAATTTCATTCATCAACGAGATCGCCAACCTGTGCGATCTGTTCGGCGCAGACGTTCACGATGTTGCGCGCGGGATGGGAATGGACAATCGCATCGGGTCGAAGTTCCTGCACGCCGGTCCCGGATTCGGGGGTTCATGCTTTCCGAAAGACGTTCGCGCGCTTGCGGCGCTGGCTCGCGAATCAGGTTATGAGATGAAACTCGCTGAGACTGTTCTTGATGTTAATGAGGAACAGAAAACCGCAGCCTTCGAACGCATCAAGCGACTGGTGCCTGAACTGAAAGACAAGACCATAGCCATACTCGGCCTTTCATTCAAACCCGACACGGATGATCTGAGAGAAGCGCCTTCGTTGAAAATCATCGCTGAACTCCTCGCAGCCGGGGCGCGGGTTCGCGCATACGATCCTGTGGCGATGGAGGCGGCGCGCAGTCTGATGGCTGACGTTGAATTCTGCGAAGACGAATATGACGCCGCCCGCGCGAGCGACGCTCTGGTAGTGGTGACGGAATGGAATCAGTTTCGCAGCCTCGATTTGGGTCGCCTCAAATCTGCGATGAAGAATCTGAACATAATCGATCTGCGCAACATCTACGAGCCTGACGACGTGAAGGAAGCGGGCTTCAAATATGTCGCAGTGGGTCGAAGATGAGAGCGACGCGGGAGCAAAATCATGGCCACGATGATCGAAAACCCTGTTGAATCCAAAGTCGAACCGACCGTGCGCGGCTTCACGGTGAGCGAGTATTACCGTATGGCCGAGGCGGGAATCATTCAGCCCGGAGAGCGAGTCGAACTGATCGAGGGGAGGATTCTGGAGATGAGTCCTAAAGGAACTGCGCATTCTACGAGTACAACACTCGCCGCCAGATACTTCATAGTTCATCTTGGTGATCGCGCCATCGTGAGGATACAGGAGCCTGTTCATATCAGCGACCGCTCGGAGCCTGAGCCGGATGTGGTTCTTGCGCGCCCGCTCGAAAATAAATACGCAGATCATCATCCCGCGCCTGATGAGATTCTGCTCATACTCGAAATCGCCGATACCTCCCTTCGTTATGATCGCGATGTTAAGAGCCTCCTGTTCGCTCAGGCGGGAATCATTCAGTATTGCATATTGAATCTGAACTCGAAGGAACTGGAAGATTATCGAAACCCTGACAGCGAAGGCTATCGCAGCAAACAGACATACAAAACGGATGAGCAGTTTTCTTTAGCCGCGTTTCCTGAAATCCTGATCGCTGTCGGCGATCTCCTGCCGCCTGAATAATGATGAAAAGGTGAAGAGGTGATGGGATTCCACAGCCATCACCTCTTCACCTTTTCACTTCCTCGCCTCTTCATCTTCAAGTCGGCTTCACGGTCGCCTTCGCGGCGGCGGCATCCCCGGAGGAGGCGGCCTGTGTTCCGGCGGCGGCCCTGCGTGCGGCGGCGGCGGTCTGTGTTCCGGCGGCGGCGGGCGATCTTCTCTTTCAGCGCCTTCCTGCGTCCGCGCAGAGCGACTCTCTGTTTTTTCTGGTTCAGGACTAGCCTCTGCTCGCTTCGTCTCCGGTTGCGCCGTCTCTTGCGCGACGCCTTCCTCTTCTCTGGCCGTATCGCCTTCGCCGGTCGAGGATGTTCTCTCTTCTCCTGAGGGCTGCTCTCTTATCGCTGATGGCCAGACGCCCGTGTTGGAATCCGCGGGGCTTGCTGCCGGAGTCTTCGCATTCGTATCCGATTGATTCGAGTCTTTCACCTGCGCGTCTGAGTTGATGTTGGTTTCAATCGCGGCGTCGGTATTCGAGCCGCGGTTGAGAGCATAGACGATGACTGCGATTGCGACTATGAAAACAACGGCGAGTGCAATCAACTTCCCGCGGCTTGAATCTGACTGGTCGTATAATCCACTCGTCGCTGATTGCCACTGATGAGCGGCCATCGGCGCACGACTCGCACTGGCTCTGCGGTATGCTGCGGTCTGCGCTCTGTTCTGACTCGCTAAGGTTCCGGGCGTATTAGTGACACGGTCTGCCATGGCTTTGTTGGGAGTCGTGGGCGTGAAAGTGAGAGCCTCGGTCGAAGGGTCGAATCGTGCGGCTGCGGTATTGAGAGGGCGGGACTCTCTCTGAAGCGGCTTGGATCGCAGTGTCTCTGTTGTCGGGGGAATGGCGCAGCGAAGCATGCGACGCATTTCGGCGGCGCTCGAAGGGCGCTCGTCGCGCTTCAAAGCCAGAGCCTGCATCAACACGCCGCTCACAGAGTCCGGGATTAGCAGGTTCACTTCATTTGCAGGCGCGAGCGGGTCTGATCCCCCGTTGACGAAGGCGGATGCGCGAGTCAACGCATCGACAGGCTTGGTGGCGGTCAACATATGATAAACCGTCGCCGCGAGCGAATAGAGGTCGCTCTTTGCATCAGTACCCGATCCTTGAATCTGCTCAAGCGGAGCATAACTCGGCGTGTAACCGAACAGGCTGGCCGTCGGATTGGTGATAGTCATACCGGCTGCCGTGCCTTTCGCAAGCCCGAAGTCGAGCAGCACGATCTGACTCCTCGATGTGAGTTTCAGGTTCTGAGGTTTTATATCGCGGTGGATGACAGGCGGGTTCTGCGAATGCAGATAATCGAGCGCATCGAGCAACTGGTCTGTCCACTCAAGCACTTCATCAACCGAAAACGGGCCATCGCGCTTTTTGAGCAGGGCTTCCAGATCATCACCCGCGATGAATTCCATCACGAGGAACTGGCCATCGCCATCGGCGAAATGGTCTATCACCTTAGGCATCGCCGCATGCTTGAGACCCGCCAGAAGTCGCGCCTCGCGCTTGAATGCCGAAAGCAAAAGAGGATCGTTGAAGAATGTTTCTTTCAAAGCCACCGTGCTGCCGAGTCGCTGATCCGACGCGAGATAAACTGCGCCCATCCCGCCCTGACCTATAGGCTTTAACACCTCGTACCGCTCCTGCAAGACGGCCCCTGCTTCGAGCATAGATTGTCCTTCTTTCATACTGGAATTCGGAGCCAAGTCTAAACGATGGGCTGCGCGTAATGAATAGAAATCTCTCGCAAGAATCGGCGGCGAAGGATCGCACAATTGAAAATTTGTTTCGGAGCGTGTTGAGAAATTCAGGACTTGCGCCGCTTCGCGGCAAAAGACAATTTCTAAACAACCCCTCAGAGATCAGCCGGTCACTGCGCGATAGCACATATCGACAAGCTCGACCGATTTATAACCATCCATCGCCGTCACCTCGGCGGGCCTTCCATCGAAAACGGAATCGATGAAAGCGCGATCTTCCTGCGAGTATCCCCACTTTTCTTCTTTCGAGAGTTGATGCACGGAGTGCGTCGTCACCAGTCCGTCAAGCCCTTCGCTTACGGTCAAACTTTCCATCTCTCGCGTGACGACGGTCGCGTGATGGCAGAAAATTTCCACTCGCTCGAAGGGAAAGAGCCAACTTGCGTCAGCCACGGATGCCATAGTCGCGTGCATCCCGCTTTCAAATTTGAGCAGGACGGAAAAATCATCCGTCTCCGGGTATTCGTGCGAAGAACCGAAAGCGACGAGTTCCTTCACTTCGCCGAACAGAAATCGAATCATGTCGAACATGTGAATCGTGGTCTCGTAAAGAAAGCCGCCCGTAGTTTGAGGATCGGCGACCCACGCGGGATTTATCAACTCGCCGCGATTCATCTTGATGTGAGCCGAATGCGGATCGAGACCTTCTGCGATCATTCGCTTGAGGCTTGCATAAACGGGCGCGAAACGACGATTGTGACCTACCTGAAAAACTGTCTCGCTTTTCGTTGCAGCATCAAGCACCCGGCGAGCATCGGTCAAACTCGTCGCCATCGGTTTTTCGCAAAAGACATGCTTTCCTGCCGTGAGCGCCTCAAGCGCGAGCGCGGTGTGGCGGGTGTTGGGCGTGGTTATGTAAACCGAATCGACTTTTTCAATCAGTTCTTCGGCGCTTCGGCACACGGTCGCGTCCGAAGATCGGGCGAGTTTTCCCGCGCGACCTTCAATCAAGTCGAAAACCGCGCTGAGACTTACGCGCTCATCGCGAGCGAGCAGGGATGCGTGAAGCGCGCCGATGTAACCGGCTCCGATAATGCCTGTTTTTATCTTATCCATGCGGCTGATTGAATTTACTGAGCGGGCCTCGTATAGCTGAACTCCTGTGAAAGTTTCCCGTCGGAGTTGCGCACCTGCAAAACGACAGTCTGACCGCGCACTATTTTCTTTCCCGCTTTTTTCGCGATCAGCATCGAGGAAGGTTGCGCGTCGTCGTTCACAGTTTTCTGCTTCTGCCCGTTGACTATTACCCGCGCGCCGTCGTCGAAGTTCTTTCCCGTAACAAAGAGCCTCTTGCCGTTGACTGCTGCTTCGAGAATTTCAGGGAGAACGGGCGCAGGGCCACGGAGTTCCCACACGTCGTTGAAGAGGCTCGATCCGGTTCCGCCGAAGATGATGAAACGGTTTTCCTCCGGTATGAATGCGCCCATCATTCCGTTGCGCGGGGACGGAGGATCGGCTATTTCAACTCTGCTCCACTGACGAGAGTCGAAATCATAACTCCACGTCTCGTTGACATCTCCGTTCGAAGTCGAGCCGCCGAAGACTATCAATCGCCCGTCCGCATCGATGAAGCTTTCGGCGAAGAAGCGACCCGCGGGACGATCCTGTGGAGTGAGTTCTTCCCACTGGCGAGTCGCCAGATCGAATGCCCAAAGATCATCGAGCCATCCGCTGCGCTGGCCTCCGTAGATTATCATGCGACGACTGACGCGATCATAAGCCGCAGTGAGCAGGCATCTGACGCCGGGTTTGTTTCCCTGCGGCGTGTGATCCTCCCACGCGCCTGTGTCGAGGTCGAACCCCTGCGTATCCTGAAACCGTCGGCCCTCTTCCGTGAATCCGGCGAATTGAACCAACTGGCGTTCGACGGGATCGAAGACCGAGGCCGAACCATAGCGCGCTCTGGGACGTGAATCTGGGGTAAGGTTTCGCCATTCCATCGTCGCCAGATCGAGGCTCCAGGTATCATTGAAGAAAGTGCTGCCCTGTTGTCCTGCCCATACGATCATCTGATTTCCCACAGGGTCATAAATCGCGTTGTGTCCGAGACGGCGACCGGGAGGCGTGCCTGTGGTATCGAGCCGCGTCCAACGTCCCGCAGCAGGATCGAAAGACCAGGTATCGTTGAGAAGCAAAGTCTGGCCGATTCCGCCGAAGAGGATTATGCGCTTCCCGGCTGAATCGTAGACGGTAACACCGTTGCGACGGGGTTCGGGCGATTGTCCTTCCTCGACCGTCATCTCCTGCCACGCCCACCCGGATGATTGAGGCGCGGCTTTCGCCGTGGATTGCGAAGGCGATATGTGAATGAGCGAAGCGAATGTGAAAGTGAAAAAAATTGTTGCTGTCAAGAAGCGTCTCATCTTCCGAAAAAGTCTGGAGTCTGGAGTCTGGAGTCTGGAGTCCGTTATTTGAAGACGTGACATGTTTTTCGTCCTTTCCGGGCGTTGTTAAAAAAAACGCGAATGACTCGTATGCAGGAATTGATCCAAAGAATAGCATTCGATATAAGCACACCATGAAAATCTCCCCGCGGCGATTACTTATTCCCGAATGCGCGAGAATAATTTGTAAACTTTCACTGAAGTCCGAGCGCGCGTCGGGCTGCGCTTCGCGCTTCGCGCGCAAGTTCTACGGGATCGCGCTCCCAGTATTCGGGTCGGAAAATTTCGACGCTGGCCGCGCCTGTATAGCCGATTCTTTTCAACGCCGCTGCGATTTCTTCAAGCGGCAGGATGCCCAGCCCCGGCAGAAGCCGATGGCGGTCTTCGAGCATCTCGCGCGGAAGGTCTTCGGCGTCGTTTATGTGAAAGATGAACAATCGAGCGGGGTCGAGCGCGTCAATCGAAGCTATACGAGAGCGGCCCGCGTAAAAATGAAAGCTGTCGAGCACCAGCCCCACGTTCGGGCGATGGACTCTTTTAACTATCTCGTCGGCGAGTTCGAGCGTCTGCACGCTGCACGATGTTTGACCGAGGAATTCGAAGGCAAGCGCGACTTCGTACCCTTCGGCGATATCGGCCAACTCCGCAAGCGCGCGCGTGCTTTCACGGATCACATCGTCTTCGGTTGCGTTTGATGGAAGAGGGCCGGGAACGACGACGATGTAAGGGCAACTGAGTTCGGCGGCGATGCGGCAGAGTTCTTCGCACTCGGAACGAAGCGCGGCGGTCTCGGACGCTTTTCTGAATGTCGCTCGTTCTATTGAATTGATGCTGTAGGGAAGGATGCCACTTTGATCGAAAAGTGTTTTGAGTTCAGCGACGGTGTGTGACTGAAGAAACTCTCTGAGTTTCGCGGCCCAGATTTCGAGGTAATCGAATCGGGCTTCAGTTGCGGCGCGAATGTCTTCGGCGAGCGAGGCTTTCATAGTGGTCGCGCCATTGAGGGCGAGTTTCATGCTTTCAAAAGTCTGGAGTCTGGAGTCTGGAGTCTGGAGTCCGTTATTTCGAAGTTTCATGAATTTCTTCCGCGATCAATTTCGATTAGCGACGATTAAATCTATACACCCGTCTGAGTGAGCGTTCAACCTTGCGCCCCGCGCGACGATTTCTTGACTTTGACTGTGGTATGAGTTTAGCTACTCGGCGCAGATGCAAAAACACTGATACGTGGTCCCTCGTCAGGTGTTCGTCAATCAAGGAGGTACGAAAATGGACATAGCGCAACTTGCCCGCGACGTGGCGACGTTTCTCATTCCACTGCTTCCCTTTCTGAGCAAAGCCGGTGAGACGATGGCTGAAGAAGCAGGAAAAAATCTCGTTGGCGCAGCGTGGGATAAAGCCAAATCGATGTGGGCCAGACTCAAACCGAAAGTTGACGCCAACCCCGCCGCGCTTGCGGTTGTGAAGCGGGCTGAAAACAAGCCCGATGATGGGCGTGTCAAGGGCGCGCTCGAATTGGAGTTGGAAGAAATGCTCAGTGGAGACGGCGAGTTTGCTAAACAGATCGCCGAGTTATTAGAAGAAGCGAAAGCGGCGGGCGGCATCAAGCAGAATGTGACAGGCAACCGCAACGTGACGATAGGCGGGTCGGTCAGCGGCAGCACGATAATTACCGGCGATAAGAATAAGGCAGGCTGAAGCGAGCGCGCATAAATCATGCGTTCGCAAATCGCGCGCTCGCGGATTCGGCTGCCGCGTAGCGGCAAAATGAATTTAGCCGTGTCTTTCAAGGCACGGTAAGAGTGAAGCAAAGAGAATCTCGTCGCGCGAGCGACGATTGAATCATTCAGCCGTCGCTGACGCAATGAGGTAAGCATTCGATGCCGCAGGTTCCCGGCTTTGAAAAATCGGGCTAAATTCATTCGCTGCATAGCAGCGAATTTATGTGCAATCTTCAAGCGGCCTGATCGTTTGTTGAAATGATGAAATGATAAACGGAGGCAACGATGGCCGATGGCGATCAAACAACTAAAAATCGCAACGTCAGGATTGGCGGCGACGCGAGCGGAACCACGATACATACGGGCGACGAAATCATTCTGCCTCCGCTGCCCGTCGTGAATCCGTTTCATCAGCTACCCGCGCCGCCGCGTGATTTCACAGGGCGCGCGGAAGAACTCGAAGACCTCAAGGCGAATTTCCATCGAGGCGTTGCCATATCGGGCCTTCACGGAATCGGCGGCGTGGGCAAGACCGCGCTCGCGCTCAAGCTGGCCGAATATCTCAAGCCCCGCTATCCCGATGCTCAGTTTTATCTCGACCTCAGAGGCGTAAGCGCGAATCCTCTTTCTGCCGCAGGCGCGATGGCGCACGTCATCCGCGCTTATCATCCTCTAGCGAAGCTGCCCGACGGAGAAGATGAGTTGAGCGCGATTTATCGTTCGTTGTTGCATGAAAAACGCGCGCTGCTCGTGATGGACAATGTCAAAGACGGCCAACAGGTCGCGCCGCTCGCGCCGCCTGCCGGTTGCGCGCTTATTGTGACATCGCGCGTGCATATCGATCCGCTCTATCTGCCGGGGCTTTACCCAAGAGACATCAACCGAATGACGGCGGATGATGCGCGCGATTTGTTGATTCGCATCGCGTCGCGCATCAGCGAGCAGGCCGATGAGATAGCGCGATTGTGCGGGCATCTGCCATTGGCGTTGAGAGTGGCGGCAAGCGCCGTGGCAGTGCGAAAGACTATGACCCCGGCTGAGTATGTAGAGAAGTTGAAAGATGAGAAGCATCGGCTCAGTCATCTCAGAGAAGTTGACGTTGCGTTGAGCGTGAGCTACACGATGATAGGCGAAGAGAAGCAGAAGCTATGGCGCGCGCTCGCGGTTTTCCCCGCCACGTTCGATCACGCTGCTGCATCTGCGGTGTGGGGGATGGAATTAGAGACGGCGAAAGATAAGTTGGGTGATCTGTTCGTCTACAGCCTCGTCGAATACGATGAAGAGACGAGGCGATACAGCAGGCATGATCTTGCGCGGTTGTACGCTGATGAAAGGTTGAGCGAAGAAGAAAATTTCGAATATAGGAGAAGGCACTCAGCGCACTATCAGGAAATCATTAAGAGAGCAGATCAGCTTTATCTAAAGGGAGGTAAATCTATCAAAGAGGGGCTGACGCTGTTTGATATGGAGTTGATCAACGCAGAGGCAGGACACAAGTGGGCTGTGGCGAATGCAGAAGACGAACGCGCTCTCGAATTATGCGATGACTATCCGGCCAAGTGTTACAACATCCTTCCGCTACGCCAGCATCCACGCCAGAGAATTGTGTGGCTTGAGACTGCGCTGAAAGCTGCAAGGAGATTGGGAAGAAAACAAGCCGAGGGCTGGCATATTGGCAACCTCGGCAATGCTTATGCGGATTTGGGCGAGACGCGCAAGGCAATAGAGTTCTACGAGCAGGCGTTGGTGATTGATCGCGAGATAGGAGACCGGCGAGGTGAAAGCATCGCGCTATGGAATATGAGTCTGAGCCTCGATAAACTCGGCGAGCGCGCGAGGGCGATTGAATGCGCGGAAGCTGCGTTGAAGATACGCGAAGAGATCGAAGACCCAAGGGCTGAAAAAGTGCGCGAGCAACTGGATGAGTGGCGGCAGGCGGAAGAGTAATTCACTCTGGCAGCTGATCATAAACTGCTTGAAAATTTTTTATGAGCCGCGAAGCGGCGCAAAGAAGGTAGCCAGAGGTGAAACCCTTTGGCATCTACACAAATCTTCGAGGTCTGAGCCTGCGAAGCAGGCGAGAGAATAAAGCCCAGGGCCTAAGCCCTGGGTAGACGGGCCAGAGCCTCGACGAGCCTGTGAAACAGGCGAC